>OLNQ01001909.1_pt1 | contig 18908 bp, 15 predicted proteins | sample 1672821 | NCBI WGS metagenome assembly OLNQ01 (sample SAMEA3136727, study PRJEB25190) | human gut metagenome | biome: human gut; feature: human-associated habitat; material: faeces | place: Austria | collected 2013 | reverse complement strand
ATGAAGATATTTTTAATCATCTTGATAACGATGAACTTGCTATTGCCGATCTTACCGGGCTCAATCCTAATGTCTTTTATGAAGCAGGATACAGAAAAGCTAAGGGGCTCCCATTGATACATATAGCACGAGAGGGTACAGCGCTTCCTTTCGATATAAAAACAATCAGAACTTATTTTTATGACATTGATATAGATAAGGCTGACAGTGCTAAAAATACTTTGATAAAGGTCATTGGTAATATTCAGCCTGAAAATAGAAAAATAGTACAAAAAGCGCCTCAAAGCGCTACTGTTCAGAATGAAGGAATCACCAAAGATGCCAAAAAGTTATTGAAAGCGTTATACAAAGAGTATGAGAATAAAAAGTCCCATGGCTTAAGCAGAAGCGAAGCGGCTGCATTTAACGATATAAGAGAAATATGCAGGCTTTCTGATATGTGCGTTGATGATATAAAAGAACTTTACGGAGAACTTGCTGCTATTGGATACCTTGAGTATGAAAGTTCAGACATGTTTGAAATAGTCATTAGCAATCTTACAGGCAAGGGCATAAAATACGGAGAAGAAAACTTTGACGAGCCATCTTACACCATGTTGCTTAAGGAAATTGTTGATAAATATACTTCTCGAAAGGGACCTATTCATTCAGACAGTTTAGCCGGATATCCGATTAGTGATTTTTCTATCTTAAAATCAGAAGGCTTAATTATAGAAACATCAAAATATTTAAACGGTAAATTTGCAGTCAAGCCAACAGATAGGGGTATAGCAATGATAGCATCAATGAATTAAAATAAAAAATTCCCCGCTCGATGTTGCAGCACCGAACGGGGAGAGGGATATGTATAAAATACACACACCACAGTAACTGTATTTTATCATATCCTGACGAAAAAATCAATAGGAGTGATAAAAAATATGCAAACCGCCGTGATATACGCCCGGTATTCGTCCGACAAGCAGACGGAGCAGTCCATTGAGGGACAGCTCTACGACTGCTACAATTACGCCAAGCAGCACGATATAACAGTCGTGCGGGAATACATAGACCGAGCCATGACGGGCAAGAACGATGACCGCCCCGCCTTCCAGCAGATGCTTCATGAAAGCGCCATGCACAAGTGGGATAGTGTTATTGTGTGGAAACTTGACCGCTTTGCACGCAACACCATAGACAGCGCCGTAAACCGTCAGATTTTAGCTAAAAACGGCGTGAAGCTGCTGTCCGTCATGGAGAGCTTCGGGGACGATGCCAGCGGTCAGATGATGACCCATATCATTGAAGCAATAAACGAATACTACAGCGCCGATCTTCAGGAAAAGACTATCCGAGGAATGCGCCAGTCGGCAATGAAGGCTCAGACCACAGGGCATATTCCGCTGGGTTACAAGGTAGTTGATAAGAAGCTGGTCATTGATGATGATACCCGAATTATCCCCGACACTGTGTTCAGGATGTACGCAGAGGGGGAGAGACTCACTGACATAGCCGAGCATTTAAACTCTCAGGGCTATCGCAACCGCCGAGGCAGACCGTTTACCACAAACAGTTTTTACAATATGCTGGCTAATGAAAAATACATAGGCATTTACAAATACGATGATATTGTGATTGAAGGAGGCATACCGCAGATGATACCCAATGAAGTCTTTGAGGCTGTAAGAGAGAAATTGATTATAAACCGCAAGAGAGCCGCCAAGAACACCGCCAAAGCCGACTATTATTTGTCGGGTAAATTATACTGCGGTCATTGCGGAGAGCCTATGAGCGGGCTGTCAGGCACAGGACGCAACGGTGTCAAACACTATTATTACCGCTGTAACGGCGTGCAGAAAAAGTCAGGCTGCCACAAGAAGCTGGAAAATAAATATCTGATAGAGGACGAGGTGTGCAGAGCAGCACGGTCGGCGTTTGAGCAGATGGACAAGGCGGAGACCGCCGAGACCATTTGTCAGATGTATTTGCAGACGGTCAGAAATGAGTATGCGCCCGATGAGCTGGAAAAGGAGCTGACCGAATGCACTAAGCAGGCCGAGAACGTGGTGAATGCCATAGCTCAGACAGGCGGAAATCAGCTGCTTTAGGATAAAGTCAGGGAGCTGGAAGAGCGCAAGGAGCAGCTCAGCTCCGCCCTCCGATTGTCTCAGGCAATGACCGATAATGTGCCATCAGTTGAGCAGATCACTGTGTTTATAGATGATATCCTCGCAACCGATATCAACACCACCGAGGGCAAGAAATCTATCGCCGACATCATGATATCAAAGGTGTATGTTTACGACGACAAGCTCACGGTCATTTTCAAGGACAAGGACGGCAAAAGCGTTGATATACCGCTATCAGCCGTGTCAGATAGCTCCTCAGCGGATTGTGCTCCCTCTGCGCTGGGGAGCCACATAGTTCAAATCCGAACTCTTCACAGGGTTCGGATTTTTTTGTGTTTTATCCGGGGAAGGCTGTGTTTGGGGTGATTGTCAGCAGATAATAAGAGTGCCCAAGTTTGCCTTGGACACCGGAATTTGCTTTTCCTTTGAATACATTTTTTAGAAATTGCCAATAAGAGTTTCAAATATTTCGATAAGTTTTTTGGATTCGGAGTCATCAGGAAATAAACCTTGATAATCTCTGTCGGAAAAAATGATATTATATTTATCACAGTCTAATGGATAACTGCCTATATCCATTGAGGCATTTTCAGAAAAATTCCACAGGGCTTCAATAAATCTGCGTGCGGTTCGTCCTTTGACGATCTTGCTTGTATTCGTTACGTTGTTAATGACCTTAGTATCCTTGACAGAATTGATAATTATCGAATATTTTCTTGATATTTCGGGACCTGTGATTCTGTATTTATGTTTCTCATAGGTAATGTGAGAACCAAGTTTTGCGATAACATCGGAAATACTCGTGATTGTAGGAGCAGTAGAAATCCATCTATAATTCATATAGAATGGAACATTAGAACAGCCATACTCTGTGAAAAGCACGATAATAACAGCAAGCTTACCTGTAAAATATACATCGGCAAGAGTATCTTCAATCGTGTCTATAAATTCAGGATTGCAGAAGTCTGTAGTTATCAGGATAGTTTTCTCATCTCCTCCAACTGTATTGTGTGAATGAGCGTACCCCGAAAGGCTTTTTATTAAGGACTCAATTCTCATTCCATATCTGAAAATGGCGTGCATATAAGGGAAAACATCGGTAGTTTTTTTGCCGTATGGATACGTGTTTATATCTGGAGAGATTTTTTTGTCTTGAAACATATCGTCTATGTTGTCAGCAATACATTTGCCTGATACTATCTTATCAAGAAGGCAAGACAATGGAACAGGATTCGAACACGCTCTTTCGATATGGTCAAAAAGATCACTGACAGATCTTCCTCGTGCTTCTGCTGATAAGCTGTTTATGGAAGACTGTGTTTCTCTGTCCGTAAATATGCTCATTTTTTATACTCTCCTTTGATCGGGTATTTTGTTGTTATGAGAAAAATCATTAAGTGCATCGATAACCTTGTGATAAATAAGCTTGTTCGGACATCGGCTGAAATCTGCAAATATCACGATTCCCGATTTGTAAAAATGTTCTGCAATCGCAGCGGCACAGCCTGCACTCCTGCTCTGACCATAATCGCATTGACAGACGATATCTCTGCCGCTGTTATATGCATCATAGATAAACCGAGCCAAATCATCTGCAAAATCAAATGTACTGCTGTATTTCTCATATTCACGCTCAGACCATACATCAATATCATCATAAGGGCAATAGTAAACGTCACTGCATATATCCTCGTATTTTATATGCTCTGTTTGGGGATAATAAAAGCTGATGACAGATGTGTTTTTGGGAAAAATTCCGCTTCTTATGGCTTTTTCAGCATCTTTTCTTGAATAGATAATTATATCATTCATTCAGTTATATTATCTCTTCGTCATTATCATTCAGTATGACAATGTTCTTGTCGGGGCAAAGAGTTTTCAGCATATCCGGTTCGTCTGTATGTATTGGGATTATCTTTTCGGGTGCAGTTTTTTCAATAACCATTCTGATATCTTCGTGGGAAGCGTGTCCGCTTGTGTGAAGCGGCTCCCAGCGGTCTGCAAGCTCAAGAAAAGACGGAATAGTGCTATCGGGCTTTGTGCGGTAGCCGTCCCACATTGAATAAAGGATAATGCTTTCCGATTTATTGAACTTCTGAACTATTTCCCTGAAGCGTCGGTTATCTCTTACTGCCATTACAAAGCCTCGTTCAATAAATCTGTCAAGTATCTTATCGCTGTAAATGGTCTTTTTAATATTCTGATAGAACTCGGAATATTTGCCCCAATGCTTTTCTACGGATTCCAGCAGCTGATACTGATAGCTGTCACACAGAAAATATTTACCTGTAGGAACAGCCCTTGACAGCGCACATATCCTGTCAAGATTAGTTGATGCACAAAGTACGAACACGTACTTATACTTATTGATATATTCCTTGACCTTTTGCTGCAGGTCATATTCGGTCACAGGTACTGTATCGGGACGGCTGAGCGTTGTTCCCTCAATCACAAGGGCATCGACCTTTCTTACAAGCTTATCCATAATTTTCGGAACAGCTTTTCCTCTGAAACCGTGAGTTCTGAAATCGCCTGTGTAAAGCAGCTTTTTGCCGTCAGCTTCAATGAGGAACATATAGCTGTCGCAGGCGGAGTGGTCGATCGAAAACGGTGTTATATGAATATCGCCTATCGTAAATTCAACGCCCGGTTCAAAGGTTTTTATTGAATTTATACGTTTTTCAAGTTCATTTGTGTTTTTTCTGCTGTGCTGTGACGAAAGCAGCATAATATCCTTTGCAAGAGGACCTGCATATAAGGGAATATCCTTTCTGATACGGTCCATCTGTCCGATATGGTCACCGTGATAATGGGTAAAAAGCACAGCGTCACAGCTTCCGTTTTCATCAGTTACTCCGGGAATGACAAGGGGTTCCAATCTGAAATCGGGGGCGAGTGAAAGCTCATCGCCCATATCAATGATAATACGGGTATTGTCCGTGCATATTTCGGCCGCAATGCCGCCTATCTGATGTGTACCTCTGTGTATCTTTATTTTCATATGCTCTTCCTCCTGCAATACTTTTTATGATAATTATATCATATTGCTGCGACAACGTGGTGGCATAGTGAGAATTTTATATACAAATTTTTTGATTGCCCTGAATGTCCGATCTGTAAATATATCCGAGCTTTATAGTATCGTTATCGATTGGAAGCTCCATACCGCCGAAATTTGTTTTGGCATTTGCATCGTAAGGCATTACAACAATTGCTTTTATTTCGAGTTTCTGAGGGATATCTCCTCCGAATCCGAAGAATTCCCACCATTTATCGCCGCAATCGCTTCTCAGAAGCTCACGGATAAAGGTGGCATAAGCCACAGCCTGATGCATGACCTTTTCGGGCGGCTCGCTTTTTGAATAGCTGTCTTTGAGCTCAAGAACAGCAAGCTTTGTACCTCTTCCCTTTCCCACACGGGCAAGGATATCAATACCGCTTGAGTTGGAATACTCTATAATGCCGTCTTTGGCAGAGCTTGCTTTTATAGTGGTAGGCATCTGAAAACGTGCGCCTGTATCGCCTATCATAACAGGCCGGATATATGGAATTTCCTTTCCAACGGAGCTTTTCTGTGAAAAATTTTTCAGCAGCTCACATTCCATATCGTGTTCGGGCTCGCTCAGTGCCTTTTTTACACTTTTATCTGTATTTATTTTACTGTCAAGTTCAAGATATATCCTTCGGAAATCCTTTGCTTCATCGCTGTGCCAGAGAAGCTTTCCCATTTTAGAATAGACAATAAGAGCATCAAGCTTTTTGCCCATCTCAGCAGTATTAAAAGCATTTGTAAGTAATTTTTTAGGTGGGGTCACTTTTAAATAGATCTTATCGGTATTGCTTACGTCGGTGCTTACTTCTGCCACACTCTGACCGTGAAACCGAAGCTCAAAAATAATGGCAGCTGTAGATGCCGCATTATTTTTTGCAGTTGTAAGGTTCATATATAAGTGAAACGGCTCGGTAACATAAAAGCTGCTTCTGGCTTTCTTCATTTTATCTAAGCTTTCACTGTTGAGCAGGTTTATGTAACCGTCAAAACGTGACTGCCATTCGGTGTTTAGTTTTAAAAGCTCTCTGACCCTGTTAACTGTTTTTGAGTAATCTTCCATAATATCTCCCTTTCTGCTTTTGAATATATTATATACAATAAGCAGTTTTTTGTCAATTGATTTAATGAAATGTACAAAAGGACAAACCAAATACAGCATTTTGTACAAAAAATGTTTTTTTCTATTATATTGCCGTTATGCTGTCGTGAAAATATGGTATAATAAAGAAAAACATCTTGAAAGGGCGGTATAAGGTTATGGCAGATAAGCAGAATGTCCCTCAATATATAACTGCGTATGGATTGGAAAAGGAGCAATATGACATTGTAAAAAAAGCTCTGAAAAGCTTAAAAGCTGATTATATGCTCAGAGATCCTGATGCGCTTGTTGAAGAGGACCTTATAGGATTTAACAGCACTGTGCTTATCATCAATTCTGAAAAGCTGTCTGATGAAGGACGGGTTATGCTGTTTGAGTTTTATAAAGAGCTTTGCGGTCAGTTTGATGAAACGGTAGTATGGCTTGGAAAAATTCCTTTGCCCACCGAATTGAAAAAGGGCTTTAAGTACTATGAGAGCTTTGACGATATGATAGATGAGCTTAAATACATACTGTTTAATGCCAGAAAAAGGAGAAGCAGATCTGTTGGGTTTTGCAAGGTGCTTACATACGGAATACAAATTTTATCCCTTATAAGAAATAAGCCCGGTATAAAAACTTCGGAAATAATCGAGAAAACCGAGCTGCCACAGCGTACTGTTCAAAGATATATCAAGTCATTACAGGTGGCAGGAGAGCATATAGAATATGACTACAAGCTCAAAGGCTGGAAGCTTTCATTTGGGAAATCAATTTTATTCGGAGATTATTTCAATGAACAGAAATAAAGCACTGGGGCTTATTTTGTCAATGAGTCTGACATCGGACAGAAGAAAAAGGAGCGGTAATATGGCAGCTTTATATGGAAAGAAGCGTTGTGCATCCTGTGAATATTGGAGCGGTGTAAGGGCACCTGATGCCTGTGCCGAGCGTTCAAAGTGCGGCGCAAATGAGGACGGACTGTGCAACAATACAAAGGCATCATTTTACAAAAGAAAAACCAAGGCTGATTACAGCGGCTGCTCCAAATGGGAAAAATGGAGCAAGCTTACAAAAATGAGATGACTGATAAAAGAGTTGAGGCTTTTGAGGAGGCGTCCGGCGAGCTGCAACTGCGCGGGATTCTTGATGCTCTCGTCGCCGACGCGCAGCAGGAAGTTCTCCTCGACGCCGATCAGCGACGAGATCATATGTCCCGAAGTTCTCCAGCCGTTGGCATACATGCGGATTTCCATCGTGCAGGCCGGCAGATCTTTCAGCGCGGGATCGTCCACCATGCCGTCCATGGTTATATACCAGCTGTTCTTCAGGTTGATGCCGCGCGTGGTGGTGATCTGGCTGATGAAGATATACTGCGTTCTCGACGCTTCCAGAACGCCCATGCCGTTCGAGGTGCCCGTGATCTTCAGCGGTACGCAGTAGTGTGCGCCTTCGTCGAAATCGTCCATGGAGACGATTTCGAACGAGGAGGGCGTCGAGACGTTGGTGCCTTCGGCGATGGTTACTGCGTCGTCGGAGAGCCGGTAGCTGCCGGCGGGCAGCATCCGGTAGTCCGTGCCGTGCAGGGCGTTATAGGCATCGACGGCCGCGGCATCGACCGCCAGCGCAACCTGCACGTCGGCCGCCATCTTGCACGAGGAGGTGACGGTGACGCCCATGGACGAAGGACCGTCGACGTACATGTTGGTGATGTTCGAATTCTCGGTGCCCGTGAAATAGACCACGTCGGAATATTCCAGCGATTTCTGGCAGCCGGCGGCCAGCACGGCCGCGGTGAGCGCCAATCCGGAAAGAATATGATTGAATTTCATAGCTCTGTTTAGGTTTATTTTGCGTAAATGTTGAAGTCGCCGACGCCCATGTTGCTGCCGTACGATGCCGTGATACGGATGTACTTCATCTTCTGCGAACCGTAGAGCGCGACGTAGGACGAGGGAACGTTTTTCACCAGACTGCCGTCGGCGCTGGTCGCCGTACCGAGTTCGGTGTAAACTTCGCCGTCGAGACTGTATTCGATGGTTATGGCGTTGGGCTGGTAGTTTTGGTAGGAAGCGTTGTCCGTACGGGCCGTGATGCGGAGCCCTGTCATCTCGTACTCTTTGTCGAAGGTTATCGTAAACATGATGGGGCTTCCCCACGGACGCATGAAGGTGTCCGTGCTGTCGTCGATTACCTCCGGCCAGCTTCCGCTGTGGTAATCGCCGCCGGTGATGCTCCAGCCCGAACGGTCGGCCACGAGCGCGCCCGTGATGTCGGCCACGGTGAAGTTCTTGCGGAAAAGCTCTTCCGCCGGGGTGATGACGAGGTAGACCACGCCGCGGCTGCTGCTGGTCACCGCGTCTTGCGCCGAGAGTTTCAGCGGCACGAGATAGCCTTTGGCATTGGTCAGGCCCGTCAGGTCGCCCGTGAGCGAGGCTTTGATCTGGCCGTCGGACTTGTTGTTGTTCGGGCCGATGGCGCAGGGGTTGTTCTCCAGCAGCAGGTGTCCGTCGGGAAGTGCGGCGTAGGAGGTGCCGTTGGCCGAGTTGTAGGCCGCGATCAGCGAGTTGTCGGGTGTCGCCGATACCGAATATCCGCTTGCCGAGGATACCGTGCAGTAGACGTTGAACGCCGCGTTGAGTTGGTTGAACGAACCGCCCGGCGTGTGGGCTATGGCGCCCGTCAGCACGTTGTCGCTGCCGCACATGGCATAGACCGTGGGTTCGTCGCTCTCGATCTCATAGATGTTGAATTCGCTGACGTATTTGCTCCAGCTGCTTGAGAAACTGATGGTCAGGCGCAGATAGCGGGCTTCGAGGTAGTCGTAGAAGGCGATGTAGCGGTCGGAACCCGACGTCGCGTATTCGTTCGATGCGGGAGTGCCGGCCGTCAGGAAGGTCTGTCCGTCGGTGCTGTATTCGAACGAAACGGACGAGATGCCTGCACTGTTGAGGTCGATGCCGGTCACCATATGCGTCGATTTCATGTCGATGGTCACCACGTTGTCGTTCTGGCTGGTGAAGTTGGTACGCGTCGAGGTGCTGCCGTCGAACAGGTTGGCGTAATCCGGGCAGTCGGCAGTCCATGCCGTGCGGCCTGCGGCGGGGAATCCGACCATGTCGTCTGCCGACGTGATGGGGCGGATCTTGTTCCGCTCGACCTTCACGGCCAGATAGACCACGCCGCGGCCGGCGCTGGTGCCTGCGCCCGAAGAGGAGAGTTTCAGCGGCGCGAGATAACCGTTGAGGTCGCTCAGCCGTGTCAGGTCGCCCTTGAGCGAGACTGTCACTTCGCCTTCGGATTTGTAAGCCCCGGCGGCGATCGTCAGCGGGTTGTTGTCCAGTTGCAGGTACTCGGCGGGCAGCGCCGCGTACGAAGTGTCGTGGGCCGTGTTGTAAGCGGCGACCAGCGAGTTGTCGGCTGCGACCGACACCGTGTAGCCGCTCGTCGAAGCTACCGTCGCATATGCGCTGAACGAAGCGTTCACGTCGCTGGTCGAACCGGTCTGCCGGTGCGTGATTTTACCCGTGATGAGGTTTTCCGTGCCGGTCACGGCATAGACGGTCGGATCTTCGCTGTCGATCTTGTAGATGTCGATTTCGGAAAGGGTTTTGCTCCAGCTGCTCGAAAAGCCGATGGTCAGCCGCAGGTAGCGGGCTTCGATATGTCCGTAGAATGCGGCGTACATCCGGGAGCCGCCCGTCACGTATTCGCCCGCTACGGGAGTTCCGGCCTGCGAGAACGTCTCGCCGTCGGCGCTGTATTCGATCGACACCGAGGGCACGGAGCCGTATCCCAGACAGAGTCCGGTCACCAGTTGCGGCTCTTTCATGTCGATATTGAGCACGTTGCCGTACTGTTCCGGAAAATCGACCGACGTCGAAGTGCTGCCGTCGAACAGATTGGCGTAATTGCCGCAGTCGGCCGTCCACGCGCTGCGGCCCGTGGCGGTGAAGCCGACCATGTCGTCGGTGGATTCGATGGCGCGGATGAGGTTGATCTCGGTCGCTACGGCCACATAGACCGCTCCCATGACTTCGCTGGCGTCGATGCCCTCGGCCTTGATGCGCAGCGGCGCCAAGTAGTTGCGTTCGGTCAGCAGCGAGAGGTCGCCCGTGAGCGTCACCTTGACCGAGTCGGCCGATGCCGTCGCGTTTTCAGGCACGGTCAGCGTCGTGTTTTCGAGCGTCAGGTACTCGGCGGGCAGCGCCGCATACGAGGTCTTGTGCTCGGCATTGTAGCTCTCGACCAGCGAAGCGTCGTAGACGAAGGTCGCCTTGACGCCCGCATGGCGCGTGGTGTTGCAGCAGACGGGGAATTCGGTGAAGAATTCGCCGGTCGAGCCGGTGGGCTTGTGTACGACCCGGATCGTGTAGAGGTTTTCCGTGCCGGTCTGGACGTAAACCAGTCCCGGAGTGCCGTCGATGTCTTCGAACTCCTGACACGCCGTGAGCGACGAGAACGCCGCTGCGGCCGCGAGTATGTATTTCGTGATATTTTTCATGGTTCAGGTTCTGTTTCAGGTTATTTCGTTACGGCAGGGTTCTGCAGCTGAATCGCGCGGCGCAGGTGGCCGTAGGGTATCTCCTTGTCGGCGCCCGAATCGGAAGTGTGGTAGTCGCGCAGGCAGAAGAATGCGCCGAAACCGCCCTTGAAATGGCCTTCCGGGGCCTTGGCCGCCGCCTGCGCCTCCATGCCGCCGCCGGTCTGCCAATAGGCGCCGATGTTCTCCGTGAATACCTGCTTCTCATAGGGGAACGTCGAGGTGAAGGAGACGCTGCTGCTGCCGTAGTTCTGTTTCACATAGTAGTCGAGGTAAGGCTCTGTCTCTGCGGGCGGGGTGTGTCCGTCCACGATCAGCAGTTTTTCGGGGTTGGGCGACATCGGGCCGATGAACTGGCCGAGATACTGCACGAACAGGGTCATGCGATCGCCGTAGATTCCGTAGTTGCGTTCGTCCGAGGATTCCGGCTCGTAGTCGAGATCCAACCCGTCGATGCCGTACTCCCATACGTCTTTGAGCAGGTGGTTGCCGTAGAGCACGCACCAGTCGGGATAAACGCCGTCGGGGTCGATCGTGGTCGTCTGATTGACCATGTCTTCGTACGTGAGTCCGAAGTTGGCGAAGTTGTCGTTCTCCATGATTCGGATGATCGTGGGCATCACCAGCCGGGTGCCCTTCTTGTTGCGCATCTCCCACATCTCCTTGTAGGCCAGCGGATTCTTGACCGGATCGGGGTAGCCGCCCCAGAGCGAGCAGATGTCCACGCTGTCGGGAAGCCCCGCGAAGCGGTAAGCCATCGAGTAGCTCTGGTCGTAGTCCGAGAACCATACGAAGCAGAGCGAGCGTTCCTTGAAGGTATCCTTGTAGGCGCGCAGGTTGGCGTAATATTCTTCCGAGTATTTGTAAGCCGGCTGCAGGTTCAGCGGCTCGGCGTCCGTGTCGCATGCCGTAAATCCGGCGCATACCGCAAATATGACGGCAAGGGTCGATATTGTCTTTTTCATGGTTTTCAGGTTTTCGGGTTTATAATCTCGGATTCTTGTCCCACCATACGCTCGTGCCGCCGTTGTCGCCCGTGGGGTTCGACGATTCGCTGTTGAGTGTGTGCGTGGCCGTTGCGACGGCTTCGGCGTTGGTGCTGTACTCCGTCGAGGGGTAGTTCAGGCGGCGGATCTGCTTGGAGGTGCTGATCTTGCCGCCGCTGTTGTTGACGAGGACCGGCAGGATGCGCGGATAACCCGTGCGGCGGAATTCCGACCAAGCTTCCTGCCCTTCGGGGAACATGGCCAGATACTTCTGGGTGATGATCTGTTCGAGATGGGTCTCGAAATCGCCGCCCGCTTTCCAGCAGATGGGAATCGAGGCGAGCGGACTCTGATTCGAGTTGCCGCCGGTGACCATGTCGGTATAGCTGCCGGGTGTCAGCTCCTTGTCGGCGATGTAGTCTTCGGCTCCGCTGGCGCCGAGTGTCGAGAACGAAGTGCGGATACCCTCGGCGTAATAGGTTGCAGCGTCCGATTCGGAACCCCAGCGCAACTCATATTCGGCGCGCAGGAACCATGCTTCTGCGGGCGTCATCCACATAATGTTGTCGTTGTTGGTGCAGTTTACGCGCGAAAGGTCTTCCGAATCGGCATAGGACGAAGTCGGCGTGATGCCGGTGCGTACGCCGTGGTACTCACCCTTGGCCGTCGCCACGAAGTACTTGCCGCGGCGCGGGTCCTGATAGCCGTTCATGTAGGCTTCGATCGTGGCGCCGATGCGCGAGTCGTCGAAATTGTACTGGATCATGTAAAGCGGGTATTCCCACGAACCGGTGGCGGGTTTGTGCAGCTCCGCGAGGTCGGCGGCGCCGGTCATCAGGCCGACCGGATTGCCGATGGCGGCCGCAGCCTGCTCTTGGGCCAGCGCCGCGTCGGCATAGACCACGCGCATGGCCAGACGCAGGCGCAGCGTATTGGCGAATTTGATCCAGCCGCTCACGTTGCCCGAAAAGACGTTGTCGTAAGCCTCCAGCAGTTTGGTGCCGGGTTGTGCCTCGTAAAACGCGGTCAGTGTCGTGATGGCGGCGTCCAGCTCCTCGAAGAAGCGTTTGTAAACCGCCTGCTGCGGATCGTAGGCCTTGTTTATGTCCCCGCTGCTGATGTTGAGGTAGGGGATGGGGCCGTAGGTATCGGTTACGCGGTGCATCGCGGCGACCTTCACGATGTCGGCGAGGGCGACCACTTCGGGGAATTCGCCGCGCTGGGGATCGAGCTGGTTCCATGCGCTGATGACGCGGGTGTAGGCGTCGTTGAACATGGCGTTGTACCAGTCCTTGCCCGTGACGTTGTAGAGGTTGTTGCCCGTGAAGCTGGTGTTGATGACTCCGGTGTAGCCGGCGAAGATGTTGCCCGCGAGGTCCTCGATGACCTGATAGTTGGCGCTGCCGTACTCCTTGTCGCCGACCAGCTGGAAGGAGGGGATGACGTTCTTGGTCATCTGCGCGAAGGCCGAACCCGTTGAGAGGTTGTCCCACGACAGCATCTCGTCGGTCGCTTGGTCGGGGTTGGTGTTTTTATTCAGAAAATCGCCCGTGCAGGCCGCGGTCGCCATAAGACCGGCCAGCGTCAGGAGTTTTATGCCGTTAGCTTTTTTCATAAGACTGTAATGTTGAAGTTAGAAGGTCACTTTTACCGAGAATCCGAGGTTGCGCGTACTCGGCTGCATGAAGTAGTCGATGCCGGACGAGAAGGTGCCCGTGCCGGCGACCGTTTCGGGATCGAACGGCGCTTTGCAGTAGAGCATCCAGAGGTTGCGGCCGATGAACGAGACGTTGAGTCCCTTGATCCACTTGCACCACTTCTGGACGGGGATGTCGTAGCCGAGGGTCAGCTCGCCCAGCCGGACGTTGGTCATCGAGTAGACATAGCAGGCGCCGATGGCGTCGGCACCGTTGCCGCCGATGGTCTGGTAGTAGTTTTCGGCCGGAATGCGCTGGCCGTTTACGAGCGCGCCGCCGTTCAGACGGTCCGTGGCCGTGCGTTCCGAGACGCCGAAGTAGTCCATCGCGGCCTGCGTGAGCGATACGCCTACGCCGCCTACGCGGGCGTTGAACATGAAGCCCAGCGAGAGACCTTTCCAGTTGAATTCGTTGCGCCACGAAAGCGTGTAGCTCGGATTGCTGTTGCCGGCGTATATCCATGTGTCCTTGGCCGGGGCGACGTTGCTGCCGGTGGGCGATACCCAGATTGCGCCGTGCTCGTCGGTCTTGAGCGTATTGACGTAGATGTCGCCGATCTGGCCGCCTTCGCGCAGCACCATCTTGACGCCCGTCGTACCGCCCATGACCATCGAATCCTGCGAAATCACCGTGCCGTTCGACAGTTTGTAGGAGTCGAGCATGTCGACCACCTTGTTGCGGTTGCGCGAGTAGACGAGGTTCGAAGACCACTTCACGGGACCGAGGTTCTGGTTCAGCTCGGCCGACACCTCGACGCCCTTGTTGTCCACGCGGCCGGCGTTGACGTAGAGGCTGCTGTAGGTCGATGTCGATGAGATGTCGGGGTTGAAAACCTGATTGTAGGTGCGCGAACTGTAGTAGGTTGCGTTGAGTATGAGTTTGTTGCCCCACAGACGGACGTCGGCGCCGACCTCCCACGATTTGGTGCGTTCGGGTTTGAAGTCGTCCGAGGTGAGGTAGGTCGATGTCTGCGGCGTGCCGTCCGATACGGGGTAGGTCGGAATGGTGATCCAGCGCATCGGGGCGTTGCCCACTTCGGCGTACGATGCGCGGATCTTGGCGAACGACAGTACGCGCGAATCGACCTTGAAGATGTCGGTCAGCACGGCCGAAAGACCTACCGACGGGTAGAACATCGACGTCTTGGAGGTATTGGCCAGCGCCGTCACCCAGTCGTTGCGCGCCGTCACGTCGAGGAATACCATATTCTTATAACCCAGCTGCAGTGTGGCGAAAAGCGACTGCGTCTGGTCGTTGATGGTCTCCTTCGCCTGACTCTTGTTGGTGGTCATGTTGGCCAGCGTGAAGAGGTTGGGCACGCCCGTCAGGTCGCCGCCGAGCAGTATCGCGCGGTGCTTGTAGTCCTCGATCGAGGCGCCGAGGGTGGCGTTGAGCGAGAACGCTCCGTCGGCGAAGGTTTTGTGGAAGTTGGCCAGCACGTCGGCGTAACGCTGCGAGGTGATGTAGGTGTTGTTGTAATAGCGGCCCTTGTCGCCGGCGAAGAGTCCCAGCGTCGAAGCGTAGTTCTTCTGCTCGGCCGTGATGTGCGTGTAGTCGATGCGGGCGCGTCCCGTGATGTCGAGCCAGTCGGTCACGTCGTATTTGAGCGAGGCGCCGAACAGGAAACGGTCCTTGCCCGTGTTGAACATGTTGCGGTTGGTGATCCAGTAGGGGTTCTGCATCTGCAGGCTCTGCGATCCCCACGGCCAGTACTGCACCGGGAAGTTGCGCGAAGCGTTGTAACGCTCGTAAACGGCGTATTTGCGGATGTCGTCGCTCGGCGACATGAGGTAAACCGGGATCATCGGGTTGTAGTACTGGCCCGACGAGAGCATGTTCTGCTCATTGACGTTCATGTACATGCCCAGCACGCTCAGGTGCATGCGCTCGTCGAGGAACGACGAGCTGTGGTTGGCCGTGAAGTTGTAACGGTTGTATTCGTTGTTCGGAATGATGCCCTCGGCCGTCACCACGCCCGCCGAAACATAGGTCTGGCTCTTCTTGCCGCCGAAGGAGAGTCCCACCGAGTTCGAAGTGTTGTATCCCGTCTGGTAGAAGTCGGTCGGCGTCCACGACTGCTTGGTGACGAGTTTCGAACCCCACGATGCGTAATAGCCGTCCTTGGCTCCGTAGGTGTTCTGGAAGGCCGGGGTTAGGAACGGCGACATGAAGGTCGTGTTGTTGCTGTAATTGACCGAGACGCCCTCTTCTCCGCTGCGTGTGGTGAGCATCAGCACGCCGTTGGCAGCCTGCGAACCGTAAAGCGCGGCGGCCGAAGGGCCGGTCAGCGCGGCCATCGACGCGATGTCGTCGAGGTTGAAGTTGGAGATGCCGTCGCCCGTGAGGTTGTTCTCGCGCATGATGGTGAACTCGTCGCCGGGGTTGGTCAGCGAGAGCGACGGCAGCGGAATGCCGTCGAGTACGTAAAGGGCGTTGTTGCTGCCGGCGATGGATTTCGAACCGCGCATCACGACCTTCGTTTCGCCGCCGACGCCTGCGGCGCTGGCGTTGATGGTTACGCCGGCGATCTTGCCCGCGAGGCTGTTGACCATATTGGCGTCGCGCGTCAGGAATACTTCGTCCGATATGTTCTGCACGTTGTAGGATACGGCGCGCTCCTGCCGTTTGATGCCCAGCGCCGTCACCACGACCGCTTCGATCTGCTGGTCGTCCTCTTCGAGCGTGACGGAGAGCGACGTGCGGTTGTTCACGGAGATGCGCTGCGGCTTGTAGCCGATGAATGAAACGTCGAGGACCATGCCGGCCGGCGAGACGTTGGACTGGAGTGCGAACGTTCCGTCGACGCCGGAGGTCGTACCCTGCGTGGTGCCCGAAATCATGATCGTGGCGCCGATGACGGGCACGCCGTTCTTATCGACGATCCTGCCGGTGATCTGGCTGGCCTGCTGTGGCTGCGCGCCCCCGCGGGCCGAGAGGATGATGCTCTTGTTGTCGATCGAATAGCTGACGTTGGTGTTGCGGAACAGTTCGTCGAGTGCGGCGCGGATGTCCTTGTTCGCGACCGAAAGGGTGACGTTCCGGTCGAGCGGAATATCCTTGGTGTTGTAGAAGAAGGTGTAGCCGCTCTGCTCCTCGATCTGCTGCATCACCGTCGAAACGGGGGTGTTCGAAGCCTTGAGCGTGATGTTTTTTACCTGAGCCTGTACGGGGACGGCGGCGATTGCGAACGCCATGCACAACGCCAGTGCATACGACCGGACCGAGCGGCTGACTCCGGCTGCCGGGGTACGGTGTAAATTTCCCCCCCCCATAATTTGGGTGGAAAAGATTTTTTTCATAAGTTTGTAAGAATTGAGTTTTAGGTTAGTCCGGCCGTTTCATGCGGCCGGGTGATCTTAACGATTCGGCATACGGGAGGACGTGCAGGTCTTTCCGTATGTTTTTTTGTGTCAGGTCGGTGTCATGGTGTCATTCGGTTTTTTGGTTTATGGTTGTAGGCAAATCGGTTCGTGCGGTTTTTCAGTAGACTTCGAATACGGCCCGGCCCGCCGAGGCTTTGTCGCCGGCCGTCTGGTCGATCCGCCGGAATTTGATCTTCGACGAAATGGAGAAGTGTTTGAGGATCAGGTCGAGACTCTGGTTCGAGAACGTACCCGTGAAGGTGTTGCCGAGCAGTTCGTCGTTGCGGATGTTGAACGAGACGTTGTATTTGTTACCGATCATGCGCAGGGCGTCCTTGAGCGGGGTGTTGCTGAGGACGATCTTGCCCTCTTTCCACGAGGTGTTGCACGGAATGTTGGCCGTGTTGAGGTAGATTACCCCCGTGCGGGCGTTGTAGGTTATCTGCTGGTCGGGCATCATCTGCACCAGCTGGCGGCGGTGGTTGGCGTCGTCGTACTTCATGCCGATGCGTCCCGATACGAGCGTCGCGCGGATGTATTCGTCGTCATAGGCTTCCACGTTGAATTCCGTGCCGTAAACCTCTATTTCGGTCGATTGCGCTTCGACCACGAATTTGCGTTCGGGGTCTTTGGTCACGTCGAAGTAGCCTTCGCCGTAGAGCACCACGCGGCGCTCCTTGCCGGTAAACTTGGCAGGGTAGCGCAGGTAGGAGTTGGAGTTGAGCCATACGCGCGTGTCGTCGGGAAGGGTGACGGAACTGACCATGCCCGTTGTGGAGCGGATTTCGACCATGCTGTTGTATTTGTATCCCACCTGCATCAGCAGATAGGCCGACAGGCCGACTAAGGGCAGCAGCATGACGGCAGCCGCGCGCTCGGTCTGCCGGAGCATCCGGCGCCATTTTTCAGTCCGGATGCGGCCTTTGACCTTCCGCAGCGCGGCGGCGGTGTCGAGGGCGGCTTTTGCCTCCTGCGTTTCGGCGGCGAAACAGATGTAATAGACTTGTTCGGCGATTTTGCGGTTCTCCTCGCTGGCGGCGATCCACGCCGCGACGCGGGCCGTCTGGTCGGCCGGAAGTTCGTCGTTGTAATACCTGACAAGGAGTTTTTCTATGTTCGGGGTGTTCATCTTTTTTCCTGCTTTTTATATTACAGACTATTCAAAAACAAAAGTTCCTAAACGAAAATCATAAAATTTCAATTTTTTTTATTCCGGGGAATCAAACCCCGAATTTTTATTAATTTCGCATTATGCCCGAACGGAAAAAGATATCCGACACCTGCTTGCTGAACCGGCTGGTCGACGGCGAGATGAAGGCGTACGAGGAGATTTTCGTACGTTATTATCCGACGCTCTGCGCCTACGCCCGCATGTATGTCAAGCGGGAGGAGACCGCTGAGAATATCGTGCAGGACCTGATGCTGTGGCTGTGGGAAAACCGCACGGTGTTATGTATCAGCACTTCGCTCCCCAAATATCTATTCGGCGCCGTGCGCAATAACTGCCTGACCTATCTGGGGCACGAGTCCATCGAGCGGCGCGTGCTGGGCAATATCCGCAATAAGATGTGCGAGCAGTTCGAAGTCCCCGACTTCGACGTCGTCGAGGAACTGCGCGAAAATATCCGCGCGGCCGTGCCGGAGCTGCCGGCCTCCTACCGCGAAGCGTTCGAAATGAGCCGTTTCCAGCGCAAAACCTACGAAGAAATCGCCGCCGTGCTGGAAGTTTCGCCCAAAACGGTGGATTACCGCATCCAGCAGTGTCTGAAAATCCTTCGTGTCAAACTCAAGGATTACCTGCCTTTGCTGACGATGCTGCTGGTCGTGAACGAATAGGCGGTTTTACGGTCTCACCTTGGCTGAAAAAAACTTGTCGGACTATTTCGATCTCGCCCGGCGCGATCAATTCGGACCGGATGCTTGTGTCTGACGCGGAAAATTGCTAATTTTGAAGATTGGAGCGCAAAACGGCTCCCGGCTGTTTTTATGATTAGAACTTTTCTGTTGATTGCTTGTCTATTGACCTCCGTTGCCTGCAGGCAGCGGGGTGGAACTCCGGCCGATGCCAATATCGTTGCCAAT
>OLNQ01001901.1_pt1 | contig 18979 bp, 10 predicted proteins | sample 1672821 | NCBI WGS metagenome assembly OLNQ01 (sample SAMEA3136727, study PRJEB25190) | human gut metagenome | biome: human gut; feature: human-associated habitat; material: faeces | place: Austria | collected 2013 | reverse complement strand
TCGGACTTACGTTATATTATGGAAAAAATCCTGATTCTCGACTTCGGTTCGCAGTACACGCAGCTCATCGCGCGGCGTGTGCGCGAGTTGAGCGTCTATTGCGAAATCCACCCCTTCAACAAGATTCCGGCGCTCGACGCTTCGGTGCGGGGTGTGATTCTGTCGGGCAGCCCCTTCTCCGTACGGGACGAGAACGCTCCGACACCCGATCTTTCGGCCATTAAGGGCAAACTGCCTCTGCTGGGCGTCTGTTACGGCGCGCAGTTCCTCGCTTCGGCCTTCGGCGGCGAGGTGCAGCCCGCCCCCAGCCGCGAATATGGCCGCGCCATGCTCACGGTGGGCGATGCTGACGACGCGCTGATGCGCGGCCTGCCCAAAACCACGCAGGTATGGATGTCGCACGGCGATACGATCACGTCGGTTCCGGCGAACTATAAGATCGTCGCCAGCACGGAAGACGTACGCGTCGCGGCGTTCCATGTCGAGGGCGAGCAGACGTGGGGCATCCAGTTCCACCCCGAAGTGTACCATTCGACCGACGGCACGCAGCTGCTGAAAAACTTCGTCGCAGGCATCTGCGGCTGCAAGCAGGAGTGGACATCGGAGAGTTTCGTGGAAGCCACCGTGCGCGAACTGCGCGAAAAGCTGGGCGACGACAAGGTCGTGCTCGGACTTTCGGGCGGCGTCGATTCCTCGGTGGCGGCCGTGCTGCTGCACAAGGCCATCGGCAAGAACCTCTACTGCGTCTTCGTCGACTCGGGCCTGCTGCGCAAGAACGAGTTCGGGGAGGTGCTGGAGTCCTATAAGCACATGGGGCTGAACGTCAAGGGCGTGAATGCCTCGGCCAAGTTCCTGGGCGATCTGGCGGGCGTTACGGACCCCGAGCGGAAGCGCAAGATCATCGGCCGCGACTTCGTGGAGGTTTTCAACGAGGAGGCCATTCAGATCAAGGACGTCAAGTGGCTGGCGCAGGGTACGATCTATCCGGATGTGATCGAGTCGTGTTCGGTCAACGGCCCTTCGGCCACGATCAAGTCGCACCACAACGTCGGCGGGCTTCCCGAGAAGATGAACCTGAAGATCGTCGAGCCGCTGCGCCTGCTGTTCAAGGACGAGGTGCGCCGCGTGGGCCGTTCGATGGGCATTTCCGAACAGCTGATCGGCCGCCATCCCTTCCCGGGACCGGGTCTTGCGATCCGCATTCTGGGCGACATCACGCCCGAGAAGGTCGAAATCCTCCAGAACGTCGACAAAATCTATATCGACTCGCTGCGCGCCGCCGGGCTGTACGACCAGGTGTGGCAGGCGGGGGCTGTCCTGCTTCCGGTGAAGAGCGTCGGCGTGATGGGCGACGAGCGCACCTACGAGAGCTGCGTGGCCCTGCGCGCCGTGACCTCCACGGACGGCATGACGGCCGACTGGGTGCATCTGCCCTACGAATTCCTCGCCGACGTGTCGAACGAAATCATCAACAAGGTCCGCGGCGTGAACCGCGTGGTTTACGACATCTCCTCCAAGCCGCCCGCCACGATCGAGTGGGAGTAGCGGATTTTCCCTCATGCCGGGGAGTTCCCCCGAGTCCGGCCGCCCCAGCCGCAACATTCTGCGGCTGGGGCGGTTTTCGTCCGGCATCCGGCCCTTGCCGTACTCGTCTCTCGTTGGCTCCGTCTCCCGGTGCGTTCGTCTTCCGGCGTCTCCTTTCCTCGGCGATATGTCCTTCGCTCTCCGAGGTTTCGGCGGATTTCCGCGGCCGAGGCCGATTTGCTTTTCTGCCCGGAGGGCGTTATCTTTGCCGCGCAAAGAGTTTTTTCAGAAAATGACCGATTTCGCAGCCATAGATTTCGAGACGGCCAACGGCCGCCGCACGAGCGTCTGCTCGGTGGGCGTGGTGGTCGTGCGGGGCGGCGAGGTCGTGGATACGTTTTACAGCCTGATTCGTCCGCGGCCCAATTTTTACAGCCGTTTCACGACGGCCATCCACGGCCTGAGGTACGAGGATACGGCCGATGCGCCCGATTTCGCGGAGGTGTGGCGGCAGGTCGCGCCCCGCATCGAGGGGCTTCCGCTCGTGGCGCACAACTCGCCTTTCGACGAGGGCTGTCTGCGTGCCGTCTTCGAGCTGTACGGCATGCCCTATCCCGGTTACCGTTTCGTCTGCACGTGCCGGGCGGCGCGCCGCGTCTTCGGCCGCAGCCTGCCCGACCACCGGTTGCACACCGTCTCGGCCGCCTGCGGCTTCGACCTTACGCACCATCATCACGCGCTGGCCGATGCCGAGGCATGCGCCCGGATCGCGCTGAAGATCCTCTGACCGGAGCGATCATTGCGGAACGACGGGAAAACGACCCCGCCGGACTTGTCCTGCGTTACATTACAGCCCGAGTTCGAGTTGGAAGCGGATTTCCCAGCGGTTGTAGTCCGCTGCGGAACGGCTGCGGTAGTTGTAGGAGGCGTCTGCCTGCACCTTGAGACTGTGTCCGATGATATAGCGGGTCACGGCCACCGAGGTCTGGTTCCAGCGTTCGTATCCGGCGTAGGGGCGGACCTCCGCGTCGGGAAAGAGCGTCGAGTTGCGCAGCGCGACTTCCCATTTGCTGCCGAACAGGTAGCTGGTTTGCACGTTGAGGCCGCAGCCGTCGTAGATGAAGGCGTTGCGGTCCGTATCGAAGAGCGGGTCGCCGCTCGTGCGGCCCATGAAATCGGTGTAGAAGGCGAATCCACGGTATTTGAGGATGAAATCCACGAAGTAGGAGCCGATGTTCCGCGTGGCGCCGTCGGGCATCAGGGCGCCGCGCTGGCCAGAGAGGCGTGCGGCCTTGTGGTTGTAGGAGTAGGCTCCGGCCAGCAGGATGCGCACCCGCTCCTCGTGGTCGAAATCGCCCTCCAGCAGGTCGCCCTTCGCTGCGAAGCGTCCCAGCGGGTACAGCTCCACGCGCCCCGTGTAGGCCAGGCCGCCGCCCGACGAGGAACCCCAGTTGCGTCCTTCGCCCAGCGTGACGGAGGCTTTGGCCGAGAGGTTGAATCCTTCGCCCCGGAGCGGGTTGTATTCGCCGAAGAGACCGAAGTCGCGGTCGAGGTTGAATTCGCTGTTCACGATGCTGCGATCGACGAACTGAAGGGCGCTCGACGAATTGATGCGCGCGCGGTTGGCCTTGATCTTCGTCTGTCCGAATCCGATGTTCCATGCGGCGTTGGGCACGTAGTAGACGATGGCGTCGCGCACGATGTTCGTCGAACCGTTCGGGAGCGTCTCGGCGTCGTAGCCGGTGAATCCCAACTGCACGGAGTAAACCAGTTTCGGGGAGTAGATGTAGCCGTCGAACCGCAGGCGCAGCCGCTTGACGCGGGCGTCGGTTTTCGTCAGCGTGAAGTCTTCGTCGAACGAGAGCGCCAGAAGATTCTGCATTCTGAAACGCATCGTCAGCTCGAACCAGTCGTTTTTCGGCCGGAACGTGATGCCCCTGCCCACCTCGAGGTTGGGCATGTTGCGGAGCCGTTCGAGCAGCCCGGCGTCCGTCGCGGCGTCCGTGCGGAGCGAATCGGCCGTGCCGAATGCGGTACGCCGCAGCAGGGAGGCTTCCTGAGCCGGGCTTTTCAGCAGGGTGGTTTCCTGCGCCGCGGCGAATGGGGAGGCCGCGAGGAGAAGGAGCGTGGCGAGTCTTTTCATCTTGTTCTGTCTGTCGGTTCGTGTGTCGTTCGGGCCGTGTCCGGATCCGGGCCGGGAACAAAGATACGAAAAAGCCCGGATCGACGCCGCAAGTTCCGAACCGAATCTGAAAGGATTCTGAAATGTGCCTTCCGGTCATCGGATTCGCGCGCTTTGCGCGGGCTGGTCCGGACAATAAATTCCGTTTCGGATCGTTCTATTATAATAAAGACAGTTTATACGGTTTGCGCCGGCAGTCGGATGTGTTCCGCGGCGGTGTGGAACCGGATAGGCCGAATAAAACACATATCGTTATGAGTACAGTAAAATTCAAGGGTTCGCCGGTGAATCTTGCCGGCGAATTCATCCGCGAGGGTGTCGCCGCCCCCGATTTCGAACTGGTCAAGACCGACCTCACACCGCTCTGCCTCTCCGATCTGAAGGGACGCCGCGTGGTGCTCAATATTTTCCCGAGCCTCGATACGGGCGTCTGCGCCGCTTCGGTGCGGCGGTTCAACAAACTGGCCGCCTCGCTGCCCGATACGGTCGTCGTGGCCGTGTCGAAGGACCTGCCGTTCGCCCATGCCCGTTTCTGCACGACCGAGGGAATCGAGAACGTCGTTCCGGCGTCGGACTTCCGCGCCTCGGGATTCGACGCGGCCTACGGCGTCGCAATGGCCGACGGTCCGCTGAAGGGGCTGCTGGCGCGCGCCGTGGTGGTGATCGACCGCGAGGGAAAGGTGGTCTATGCGCAACTGGTTCCGGAGATTACCGAGGAGCCCGACTACGACGGAGCGGCGGAGGCCGTCCGGACGCACTGATTCGCGGTCGGAGCCGAGGTCTCCGGGACTGCGGATGTTCCGCGAGGAGAAGCGACGGTCCGGACCGTCGCTTCTCCTATTTTGCGTCCGGCGGTCTTCGGCGCCGAAAACGGGAAATATTTTTGGAAACGGCGGCAAATTCGTATCTTTGGATTCTCATTATCGAACCTACTATGAAGAAGACCTTACTTGCGTTGGCATTGGGAACGTTGTTCCTCGACGCTTCGGCCCAGGAACTGACCGGAGCGGACCTGAAAGAGATCGCCTCCTCCTTCGTGAAGGACGGCCCCACCACGGCGTTGCAGAATGCGCTGACGGCGGAGGCGAACCTGCGGAAGCTGGCCCTGAACCGCGACCTGCAGGGGAAGATCGACCACTATTTCAAATACCGGGTCGAGGTGAAGGGCATCACCGACCAGAAACAGTCCGGGCGGTGCTGGATGTTCACCTCGATGAACGTGCTGCGTCCGTCGGTCATGGAGCGGTTCGGCCTTTCGGAGTTCGATTTCTCGCACAACTACAACTACTTCTGGGACATGTTCGAGAAGAGCAATCTCTTCCTCGAGAACGCCGTTGCGACGGCCGACCGGCCGATGACCGACCGCGACGTGGAGTTTTTCTTCAAGACGCCGGTGGGCGACGGCGGCGTGTGGAACCTCTTCTACAACGTGGCCGAAAAGTACGGCGTCGTGCCGCGCGAGGTGATGCCCGAAACGGCCCATTCGAACAATACGACCTACCTAAGGTCGGTGCTCAACGAGCGGCTGCGGGCCGGCGGGTACGAACTGCGCGGTCTGGCAGCCTCCGGAGCGGACCGGGCGAAGATCGCCGCGGCGAAGATCGCCGTGCTGAAGGAGGTTTACCGCGTGCTGGCGCTCTGCCTGGGCGAGCCGCCCGCCGGGTTCGAATGGCGTTACGAGACGCGTGACGGCGAAGTGAAGACGCTGCGCACCACGCCGCTGGAGTTCTACCGCAGCATCGTTCCCGCGGACTATGCCCCCGATTCTTACATTATGATTATGAACGACCCGACGCGCGAATATTACAAGGTGTACGAGATCCGGAACTACCGCAACACCTACGAAGGCGTGAACTGGGTCTATCTGAACCTGCCCAACGAGGCGATCAAGCGTGCCGCGATCGCCTCGATCAAGGCCGGCGAGGCGATGTACGCCTCCTGCGACGTGGCGGACTACGATCCGGTTTCGGGCGTCTGCGATCCCGCGATGTACGACTACGGGTCGATGTTCGGCATCGACCTTGCGATGGACAAGAAGGCGCGCATCCTCACACGGCAGAGCGGTTCGGCGCACGCCATGGCGCTGATCGCCGTGGATACCGACGACAACGACGTGCCCCTGAAGTGGCAGTTCGAGAACAGTTGGGGCCCCTCGGCCGGGCATGAAGGGTATATGACCTTCACGGACGAGTGGTTCGACGAATATATGTTCCGCATCGTCATCAACCGGAAATACCTCGATACGAAATCGCTCGAAGCGGCCGGTACGAAGCCCGAGCAGCTTCCCGCGTGGGACTACATGTTCTGATCCGCGGCCGGAGAGCCGTTACGGACCCGCCTTCCCGTATTCCGGAAGGCGGGTCCTCCGTTCCCGGAGCGTTCCGGCCCCTGCGCTTCTCGGACGCGACGGCCGGTCCGGGAACGCTTCGCGGGGAGGATGCCGCGTGCGTCGCCGTTCCGCCGTTACGAACCGGAGCGACCGGAAACGAGGCGAAAACGCTCGGTCTGACCGTGGCGGCGGATTGTCCGGATATTCGAGATTCATTCTCAAAACGGAAGGGACCGTTTTCGGTCCCTTCCTCCTGCAATGAGTCGCGTCACTGCCCCTCCTTTGTCAAGGAGGGCTCTTTATCGTTTGCAGGGTGCGGAGAGCTGTCGGACGGAAAACGTCTGCATCCGGCGGAAAGCACGGGAAATTCAATTCGCGGAAAAGCGTCGAGTCCGACGGTACACGGCAGGTATGAATATTTCGGGACCGCAGGTACGTCGGAAAAGAGAAATGATCGCAGAAAAACACTACCGCAGCCGGCGGTGTGCGTAGAGAGAGAAATCCGATATCTATTCATAACTCCGGCATTTATTTTGAGTCGTACGTTTTCAAAATAGGTGCGCGGCACTTTCACAATTAGCAGAGACCGATCAACTAAATGCAATAACCACTTTGGTCAAGGGCCGCGCACTATGTGCACGCACCTCGACTGTTTATCAATGGCTATTACGATATTCAGCGGTCTCTGCTAAGATAAACAGCTTGGACTGCGTATCTTTCGTCTCTCAAAAATAGGAATTTTTAGGCATCGGTACAAATAATTTGCAAGAAAATATTTATATGAAGAGTGACTGTCTGAAATAAGGTCGGATTGCCCTTTGTCCGATAAGGCGTTGGGTTCGCTGGTCCCACGACTGCGGAGGGAATCCGACCATGCTGACTGGGAACCGAACGGAATTTCCGCTGATGGTGATACGCCTCATGATGTGTACACCGCCGTTTGTCCGGGGAAGATCCTCTTCGGGTAGGAGAAAATTTCGAAAGAGCTTTTCAAGACGGCGACATTTTTGGTCTGGTCGATGCTCCCATGACGGAGAACCGGCCTTTCAGGAAATCCCGTTCGGAGTGTTTCAGCAGGTCCTGTGCCGGGCCGGAAACATGGACCCGCCATACGGACGATGAAATGCCGCCGGTACCAATGCGCGATGCGCGGCAGCGGCACGACCTTGCGCAGTCGCAGCCTCGCGAGCTTCGCAGAGGCCGTCCGCAGGCCGATGCTTTCGGCCGCGTCGCGGATATCCGACTGCACATTACGTAAAGCGATCTTCGTGTATTTGCACGCTTGTCTGTTTCCGCACGCTCCTTACCCGTCGCTTGACATGCTTCTCCGGCACGGGCTTCGGCCGGACAACCTGCTTCAAATGTGGTCGGGGACGGACCGTAACAAACCGAACCGATTGTATCGGCGCGCAACCTGCAATTTAGGTCGGGGCGTATTGCGATAACGAGAACCGACGGTCGTCATGTGCGTTATCGTGGTAAAATCCGTATCACCCTTCACCATCTTTGACGTTTGATTGGCAAGATGGGCGATCGCTTCTTTTTCAACTGAAGTTTTTTCATGGCGGTTGTTTTTGAGTTAGCGTTATCCCTACTCTTTTAAAGATTTTCGGGTTTCTCTTTTTGAATTATTGTATCATGTGCGATGCCAAGGTATTTCGGATGAAAATCAGATAATCGAACATGTCTGATACACGCGTGTCGTAAACGACGTCGGGATTTGCTCCGATTGCTCGGAATACTTGTTTGTCGATCCATTGTAATGCGTGTGCTTTTTCTTCGCGCATTTTTTTCAGGTTCAGGATAAACTGCGGTTCGTTCAGTTGTTCGAGCAGATATTCCAATGTTCCCGGCTCCGGCTTTAATATCGCAGGAAAGTATTGCGGTCCTTTTTTAGCCGTAAATTCGCCTTCGAAACAGACGAATCCGAAAGACCGGAAATCATCCGCAAGACTGTCTTTCAAGAAGGCTCCCATAGGGCGAGAACTCGAAGTTTTGCTTTGACTTCGACTGATATGTGCATTATGTGCCCAAATTGCAATTCTGGCGTCCGGATTTTGTTGCATAATCCATAACAGATTATTTGCCATCCCTTTGTCGCGCCAATCCAAATCCTCCCCCTGACTTAAAAACTGATGCAGCAGTTCTATGTTTCGCTGCGCCCATGCATGCTGCATCGGTGTAAGTTTTTTCTGCTTTAGCCGGAGTTCCAAAACGGTCAGATCGGCATCCGCCTTTTTGGCGAGTTCCGTGTCGAATTGATAATCTTCGGTATAGATATGTCGGAGATTGCGGGCTATTTCCGAGACGAGGTATTTTTCGGATTCGTCCTTTGTAAAAGTTCGTTGCAGCAGACGGAGCGGAGCCGTATAAACTTGCATATCTACTCCCGTAAACGTAATTCGGGGTTCGGATGCGTTGAATGCTTTCATCCATTCGATCATGTTCAGCATTTCATGGGTTCTCCACGGCCACATGTATATTCCGATTAACAATCGTATCGGGTTGTCAATACCTCCGACGGTATAGTTGTTCAACTGATAGCATTCGGGCATGTTGGCTTCCAGCGCGAAAATATCGAATCCGCAGTTTTCTGCCAGATAGCGGATGATCCGGTCCTTCATTTTGAACACTTCGCTCGTTCCGTGCGTATTCTCTCCGAGCCCGACCACTTTGCAGTCTCCGACCAACTGCCGGAGAATGTCGAGGTCTTGCGTGTCCCCGCCGTCCGACTCGCAGGTCCGCAGCGGATAGACGTATCGGCGCAACTCTTTTTTCTCCCTGTCGGATAATTCCGTTTTCGGTGCCGGAATCGCTTTGTCTTCGTATCTTATGCCGTCGATTCTGAGTTCGATATTGTCGAACCACGCAGTGCCTTTCCCTTTGAGGATTCCGGAAAGAGCTATGTATTCGGCATCGTTCCCGATTTTGGTTTTTGTGCTGATATGAGTCCAGTCTGAGGTTTTCCGTACAGCCTGTATGGTATCCAGATGTTCCCGGAATTTCCCATCCCGGTTTTTCTCGAATAGGTGGAATCCTGCGAACCCGTCTTGTTCGATATCGCGGGTCTTAATCCAACCGGAAACTTCCAATTCCTTTCCTGCTACCAATGTTTTCGGAAAAATATGCCGAAATCCACCTAATGAATTGTATCGTGTGGGCTGTTCCCATTGTATTCGGATACTTGTTGTTCCATGTTGTTTGATCTGTTTGTCAAGGGAGATGTGGTATCCTGTCGTACTGCTGTTGCCCAGCATCCACCGCGTCGGTATGGAATCGTTTTTGGCGTACTCGAAGTCGAGGTTGTACTCCGTCGAATAAATCGGCGGCCGGGTACAACCGGCAAATGCCATTGCAACCAAGAAAATTAATCTGCTATTACATAAATATCGCATATTTAGGAGTGTCTATAAAGGATTGCTCCGATTATCTACCGACGGAGATAAAACAGAATTATATTTATTAAGTTTTTAGTTAGCTATCCCAATAGGATAGCTAACTATTTGTGAAATGGAAAGATTCATTCAAGGACAAGCCCTTGTTGTGCAAGGCATACAAACAGATGCAGCAGAAACGACAGGAAGACATTCATTATTCAATGACCATTGACACCCTTCGTCCTGTTGAGTATCAAGAGTTATACAAGGTACTTGTTCTGTACCCTGCTGAGGAGGCCTACATTCGCACAAAGAACCTCCTGTCACGACACACAAGTTGTCTATACAAGTAGTCGGAGTCATTGTCTCCTGACAATACACTTGTTTACAAGTATGACAATTCGTCCCTCCGGAATCACCGTAAATGGTATCGGTACCACCTTTGATAATCACCTGCCGATCGTTATCCAATTTTTGGATAACCTCCTTTTTTAACTGAAGTTTTTTCATTGTTCATTAGGTTTTATCATTATCCCTACTCTTTTAAAGATTTTCGGGACCCTCTGTTAATTGTCCGTATTGCGAATTCAAGCACTTCGTCCCGTCCGGCAGCGATGCCTTCAACCGAGGGCTTTATCTCATGGTCGATTTTCACTCCCTGCCGTTGCACCGGAGTCCCATCGGCATAATACCATCCTAAGCCGGAAAAACGGCTCTTGATTCCTCCCGGCAATAAGAATTCCGAAACATTGCCATTGGCGCCGGCAGTCTTCGACCCGATCACTTGAACCCGATGGTTATTTTGCATGGCTTGTACAAAATATTCGGCCATACTCTGTGTCGTTTCATTTACAAGAAGAACAATTGGCTTGTCGTATTTTTTATACGGTCTGCCGATTTGTGCAATCGTTTCCCGATGGAATATCCCAGGCAACGCGATGACGGGATAAGTATTCGCCATATTGCATTCCGGCTTTTCCGGAAGAACATGTTTGGCAATGAATGTCCTAAAATCGTGCGGGGGATAGCATCTCATATCTATTATCAGACCTTCGGATTTCGATAATATCTTTTCTACTACTATACTATCGGTTTGCGCGTAACCTGCCGGATAGAGATATGCGATATTTTCATTCAATAGGCGATAATCCGATCGCCGTCTCCGTTCGACCAGTTTCAGGTATTTTCCGCCTTCAGGTTCTACGGCGGCTAACGTGTCGCGGAGAACACCTCCGCGACAGTATCGGATCGGAAGCAATGTATTCTTAGGTGTTCGCATGATCGCATCGGCGGTAAAACGAAGTACATCGGCCTCGTGCGAACATGGAACAAATGTCCGTGTCCGGGTTATATAATTCTTGACCGGTTCTCTGCCGACCTCGATAATTTCGTCGCCGGGGCGAAACGGAACCTTCCGCTCACTCCAGAGTAACGGGAGAGTATCGGGAGAAAGCACGACAAGGCGATCTTCGACAAAACCGACATCCAAGGGAATCCGGAAATTTCCGGCAAGCCAAAAAAGATTGCCTTGCGCATGGTTATCGTGCAGTTCTGCGATCATGCGCCATGCTTCCTTTCGATAATCTCCGTCCTCGGGGGCTGCCATACGCAGAATATATTCTTTTAACACGTCGTTCCAACTCTTGTCGATCAGATATTTGGTCGGAAAGAAATATTCCACCATATTCCAAAACCGGAAAACTGCGAGCAGCCGATAACCATAGTCCGGGGATTCTATATTCGGATATCCTTTCTCGTTATGAAATTGAGGATTGTGTGCCCACCCTTCACGCATCCATTGGAGAGCATAGTAATTCCATTTGCGATCGGCCACGCGAAGGCGGATAAGATGTGCGGAAAGGTCTTTCCCGAGTCTTTCTGTGTCACGAATCCAAGAAATATCGGTGTGGAATTCGATGCGTTTTGGGTCGGAGGCGATGGATTCATAACGTTCCGGGGTTGTATCGTATGAGCCGAAATGTGCTATCCATGCGGTCAGAATCCGATTGCGTTCCGTCGAAGTAGCCTTTGCTATTCGGGGCAATAATTCGAAAAGTTCAGCATCCGGATCATAATGATTGTCAGCAAATATCGGATGGTGGTATTTCACATATCCCCAAACTCGTCCCAGGACTTCCAGATTTTCCAACATCATGCTGTCCACTTCTGTTTGCTCGAACCCCGATTTTTCAGAATAATCGTGATAATACGGGCCGCAACCACAAAAGAATAAACAGAAACAAGCGAGTATTAAACGATAGAATTTCATACGCAAAGCTAATGGTTTGTCAATCGGTAAATTTCATTCGTATTGTTGTGCTTGTTTTTACGATGATTTTCTGTCTTTGTAAAGCATTATCCTTATGTAATCCCCCAATCAGGCATATCATCGAGATGGAAATAGAGAAATGTTATATGGAATAATCGTGTTAATTATAAATCGTATTTCGGGGTAATGCCTGTGTGACGGGTCGTTTGAAATTATTTGTAAATATATGAAATAAAAACAGGATGTACTGATTGTTTCTTCGCGAAATATGCCTTATATGGACTGCTATGGATTGAGCGGATATCTATTATAGGTATTCCGCATGAATTCTCTGGCCGGTCGCAGACAGGTCTCGTAACGGACGACGGTTCCGGGAGCGGAATTTGCTCCGGATGAGGCCTTGCGTTTCTCTCCATTCCGTCCGATTCCCTATCGCGCCGAATCCGTAAGACGTTGGCAGAAATGGCATCGGGATAGAGGTTCGAATTTATGCTCGTGGCTCTTATGTATAAAACCCTGCAAATTGCATATTTGCAGGGTTTTACATTGTTATTCGGTGTGACTTGGCGGAGAGAACGAGATTCGAACTCGTGGTACGGGTTGCCCCGTACGTCGGTTTAGCAAACCGGTGGTTTCAGCCACTCACCCATCTCTCCGGGCACGCTTCCGGGAAGAGGTTTTCTCCCGAAAGGGTGTGCAAATATAGAATCTTTTTGGGGAACTACAAAGAATTGCGGACAAAATTTCCGGTTTCCCGACTTTCTCCGGCTCCGGAAGGGGCGGAACGAGCCGGCCGGACCCGGATTTTTTCCGGCGGAATCGGGGTTCCGGCCGCAGATTTGCTTCGCGGCATTATGATTTTGCAATTTGATTTCGTACCTTTGTCCGATATTTGGCATGTAATGGCAACGAACGAAAAGGAGCTTCTCGAAGGCATTCGGGAGCAGGAATATAAATACGGATTTACGTCGGACATCGAGACCGAGACCATCGGCAAGGGATTGTCCGAAGAGGTCGTGCGCCTGATTTCGGCCAAGAAGGGCGAACCGGAGTGGATGACCGAGTCGCGCCTGCGGGCCTACCGCCACTGGCTCAAGATGGAGCCGCCGACGTGGGCGCACCTCCGCATTCCGGAGATCGATTTCCAGGACATCATCTATTACGCTGCGCCCAGGGTGCGTCCCAAACTGGGCTCCATGGACGAGGTCGACCCCGAACTCAAACGCACGTTCGACAAGCTGGGCATCCCCTTGGAGGAGCAGATGCAGCTGGCGGGCGTGGCCGTCGATGCCGTCATGGACTCCGTGTCGGTCAAGACCACTTTCAAGGAGACGCTCTCCGAGAAGGGAATCATCTTCTGTTCGATCTCGGAGGCGATCCGCGACTATCCCGATCTCATCAAGAAATACCTGGGCAGCGTGGTGCCCTGCACCGACAACTACTATGCGGCGCTCAACGCGGCGGTCTTCTCCGACGGGTCGTTCTGCTACATTCCCAAAGGGGTGCGCTGTCCGATGGAGTTGTCGACCTACTTCCGCATCAATGCCGAGGGTACGGGACAGTTCGAACGCACGCTCATCGTCGCCGACGAAGGGGCCTACGTGAGTTATCTGGAAGGGTGTACCGCCCCGCGGCGCGACGAGAACCAGTTGCACGCCGCCGTGGTGGAGATCGTCGTCGAGCGCGACGCCGAGGTGAAATACTCGACCGTCCAGAACTGGTATCCGGGCGACAAGGAGGGGCGCGGCGGCATCTACAACTTCGTCACCAAGCGCGGACTGTGCCGCCAGAACGCCCGCCTGTCGTGGACGCAGGTCGAGACCGGCTCGGCGATCACGTGGAAATATCCCAGCTGCGTGCTGCTGGGCGACAATTCGGTGGGGGAGTTCTATTCGGTGGCGATGACCAACCATTTCCAGCAGGCCGACACCGGTACCAAGATGATCCATATCGGCCGCAACACCCGCAGCCGGATCGTCTCGAAGGGTATTTCGGCCGGCCGGAGCGAGAACTCCTACCGCGGGCTGGTCAAGGTGGCGCGCAGCGCGGAGGGGGCGCGCAACTATTCGCAGTGCGACTCGCTGCTGATCGGCTCCGCATGCGGGGCGCATACCTTTCCCGAGATTGCGTGCAGCAACCGCACGGCGATCGTCGAGCACGAGGCCACGACTTCGAAGATCTCCGACGAACAGCTTTTCTATTGCAACCAGCGCGGCCTGTCGACCGAGGACGCCGTGGAACTGATCGTGAACGGATTCGCCAAAGAGGTGATGGCCAAGCTGCCGATGGAATTCGCTGTCGAGGCCCAGAAATTATTATCTATCAGCCTTGAAGGTTCGGTAGGTTAAAGTAGAATTTAAACAGACGAAATATGCTTTCCGTAAAGAATTTACACGCTTCGGTCGACGACAAGGAGATCCTGCGGGGCATCGACCTCGACGTGAAGGCCGGCGAGGTACATGCGATCATGGGGCCCAACGGTTCGGGCAAGAGCACGCTGGCGTCGGTACTGGCCGGAAACGAGAAGTTCACCGTGACGGCAGGATCGGCGACTTTTCAGGGGCACGACCTGCTGGCGATGTCGATCGAGGATCGGGCGCGGCTGGGGTTGTTCCTCGGCTTCCAGTATCCGGTCGAGATTCCCGGCGTGTCGATGGCCAATTTTATGAAGATGGCCGTTCAGGAACAACGTAAATATCGTGGTGAAGAGCCTCTTACGGCCTCTCAATTCCTGCGCTTGATGAAGGAGAAGAGCGCCGTCGTGGAGCTCGATCCGAAGCTGATGTCGCGCTCGGTGAACGAAGGTTTTTCGGGCGGCGAGAAGAAGAAGAACGAGATCTTTCAGATGGCGGTGCTCGCGCCGAAGCTGGCCATTCTCGACGAGACCGATTCGGGGCTGGACATCGATGCACTGCGCATCGTCGCCACGGGTGTGACGAAGCTCCGCACGTCCGAAAACGCTACGGTGGTCATCACGCACTACCAGCGTCTGCTGGACTATATCGTTCCCGACTACGTGCATGTGCTCTACAAGGGGCGCATCATCCATTCGGGCGACAAGTCGCTGGCGCTCAAACTCGAAAAGGAGGGCTACGACTGGCTTATCAACGATTACAGGGAGGCGTGATGGAGCGGTTGGATTGGATCGAAGGCGAGGGGGTCGAGGCGTTGCGCGGCCAACGCGCTGCGCTGGTCGACGGACCGGTCTATACGTTGCTCGACCCGACGGAATATGCCGTCGCGGTGGGTGAGGGCGATCGGGCACGGTTGGTCATCGTCCACACGAAACCTGAGTCGGCGACATTGAGCATCGATGTAGGTGAGAATGCGAAACTTTCTATCGTCGAGATGTTTATTGACGAGGCTTTCGTCGAATGCTCGATCCGTCAACAAGGCGGAAGCCTCTGCGAGGTGACGATGGCCGAGCTGACGAGTGCCAACGTGAGTTACCGCATCGATCTCGACGGTGCGTTCGCCCGCAGCGAACTGGACGGTCTGTTTCTGGCTGCGGACAAGGAGCATTGCGAGGTCGGCGTGCGGGTCAGTCACAACGTACCCGATTGCAGCAGCCGTTCGCTCGTCAAAGGCGTTGCGGGCGGCGAGGCGACCGGCGCCTTTCAAGGTTTGGTCTACGTGGCGCCCGGCGCGCAGCGTACCGACGCGCAGCAGACGAGCCGCAACGTCGAACTCTCGACCGGCGCGCGCATCGTCGCCAAGCCCCAGTTGGAGATCTATGCCGACGACGTGAAGTGTACGCACGGCGCCACGGTGGGGCAGATGGACGACGAGGCGATCCTCTACATGCGGCAGCGCGGCCTGAGCGAACAACAGGCACGGCGGTTGCAGATGGAGGGATTCGTCGCGGCGATCGCGGCGCATTGTGCCGTCGAACCGCTTTGCGAGGAACTTTATCGGAGGATCGTGACGAAACTCGAACGGATGTAGGAATGTTTGATGTTGAAAAGATACGTGCGGATTTTCCGCTGCTCTCGACCGAGGTATACGGCCGCCCGCTGGTCTACCTCGATAGCGGGGCTACGGCGCAGAAGCCTCGTTGCGTGATCGATACGGTCGATTACCTGCACCGGGAGTTGAACGCCAATATCCACCGCGGCGTACATCGTCTGGCCGAGGAGGCGACGGAGCGTTACGAAGCGGCGCGCGACCGTATCCGCGCCTTTATCGGCGCCGCGCACCGCGAGGAGGTGATCTTCACGGCGGGGGCGACGGCATCGCTCAACACGGTGGCCTACGCATGGGGCGATACGTTCCTGCGGGCGGGCGACAATATCGTCGTGAGCGAGATGGAGCACCATTCGAACCTCGTTCCGTGGCAGGCGGTCGCGTTGCGCAAGGGGGCCGAATTGCGGATGCTGCCCTTCGACGATGCGGGACGGTTGATGACCGAACGACTCGACGGACTGATCGACGGCCGCACGCGCATGGTAGCCGTCACGCAGGCATCCAACACGCTCGGCACACGGCCCGATCTGCGTCCGATCGTGGAGGCGGCGCACGCCGTGGGCGCATTGGTGTGCGTGGACGGATGCCAGGGCATCGTTCACGGCGGCGCGGATGTCGCGGCGCTGGGGTACGACTTCTATGCCTTTTCGGGACACAAGCTCTACGGCCCGACCGGTATCGGCGTGCTCTACGGGCGGCGCGAACTGCTCGATGCGATGCCTCCGTTCCTCTACGGCGGCGATATGGTGGATCGGGTGTCGTTCGGGGGGACGACCTATGCGCCGCTTCCGCTGAAATTCGAAGCGGGCACGGCCAATTTCGTCGGGGCGATCGGGCTGGGCGAGGCGATCCGTTACCTGGAACAGTTCGATCCGGCCGAGATAGAGGCTTACGAACGGGAGTTGCTGGGCTATGCCGCCGAACGGCTTTCGGCCGTCGACGGGTTGCGGATCTACGGCGCGACACCCGACAAATGCGCGATCGTGTCGTTCACGGTCGAGGGGACGCACCCCTACGACGTGGGGATGATCCTCGACAAGCTGGGGATCGCCGTGCGCACGGGCCAGCATTGCGCCGAACCGGTGATGACCCATTACGGGGTGCCGGGCATGTGCCGGGCGTCGCTTGCGATGTACAACACGCGCGGGGAGATCGATGCGCTTGCAGCCGGCGTCGAACGTGCCGTGAGGATGTTGCGCTGAGCGCGAAAGAACCATTTCGTTAAGCCGAGTGCAGAGCCGAACGAAGTTCGGGCTGTGCCGAGGCGGGGAAATGGACGAAAAAAATTCAAGATAAATCTACTGCCTGAATTTATGTTTATCGTACTCGAAGGATTGGACGGAGCGGGCAAGTCGACCCAGATCCGCATGTTGAAGGAGCTTTTCGCACGGCGCGGCGTCGCGTGCCGTTACCTCCATTTCCCGCGTTTCGACGCGCCGGTTTTCGGCGATCTGATCGCCCGTTTCCTGCGCGGCGAACTGGGGACCGTCGAGGCGGTCGATCCCTATCTGGTGGCGCTGCTCTTCGCCGGCGACCGGGGCGATGCGGCGGCTGAGATCCGGCAGTGGCTCGCGTCGGGCGAAGCCGTGGTGCTGGACCGTTACGTCTATTCGAACGTGGCGTTCCAGTGCGCGAAACTCTCGTCGGAGGAGGAACGCCGTGCGCTCAAACGCTGGATTCTCGATACGGAGTACGGCTATTACCGGCTCCCGCGTCCCGACGTGTCGCTGTTTCTGGACGTTCCCTTTTCGTTCACCGAGCGCAAACTGACGCAGGCGCGCGAGGGCGGCGACCGCGATTACCTGCAAGGGGCGCACGACATCCACGAGGCGTCGCTCGATCTGCAACAGCGCGTGCGCGGGGTTTACCTCGATGCCGCGCGCGAGGATGCGGCGTTCCGCGTCGTCGACTGCTGCGCGCCGGACGGCTCGATGGAGACGCCCGAACGGATCTTTTCGAAAATCGAAGCGGCGCTCGCCCCGCTCCTAAACGCTGCCGCCGATGCGTAACAGGGCTTTCAAATGGTTGTCCCATGCCTGCCGGATCGTGCTGGGCGTGACCTTCATCTTTTCGGGATTCGTCAAGACCGTCGATCCGTGGGGTACGGCGATCAAGATACAGGAGTACCTTTCGATCTACGGGCTGGAATCGCTGAGCGGTCTGCGTTTCGGCTTTTCGATCTGGCTGTGCGGCGCCGAGCTGATGATGGGGCTCATGCTGCTTTTCAAGGTGCGCATCCGGCTGATCTCGATTTTCGCGCTGGCTTCGATGATCTTCTTCACGGTGCTGACCTTCCTGAGCGCCACGTGGCTGCCGGTCGAGGACTGCGGCTGTTTCGGCGATGCCGTCAAGCTCACGCCGTGGGAGACGTTCGCCAAAAATCTGGTGTTGCTGCCGCTGTCGGTCGTCGTCTGGTGGCGCTACCGCCGCGACCGTATCTTCGCCTTCTCGAAGGCGGAGGTGGGATGCACCGTGCTCTTCTTCTCCTTGGCCATGGGGCTGGGCATCTACTGCTATGCGCATCTGCCGCTGATCGATTTCAGACCCTTCAAGGTGGGGGTGAATATCTACGAGGCGATGAACGCCTATTCGGCGGACCCCGGGCCGCAGGCGGGGAAGACGGTGCTGATCTATCGCGACCGGCAGACGGGGCGTCTGCACGAATTTTCGCTCGACGATACCGAGTGGCAGGATGCCGGGCGTTGGGAGTGGGTCGATACCCGTACCGAAGAGCTCGACGAGCCGAAGGTCGATCCCACGCTCTCGGAGTTCTCGTTGCGCGATGCCGAAGGCGACGCCACCGAGTCGTTGCTGACTCGCCCTGGGCGGGTCTACATGCTCTGTATCACCGATTCCGAGGGGTTGGACGCTCCCTGTGAACGCCGCTTTCGCGGCGTGGTGGAGCGAGCTGCGGCCGAAGGGGCTCTGGCGGTCTGCCTCACGCCCGAACGGCTCCGCGGCGTGACCTATCGTTCGTTCGCCGGAAGTGCGGCCGTGCGCTGTTATAATATCGACGCGACGACGCTCAAAACCATGTTGCGCGCCTTCAACGGAATGGTCGTGCTCGACGACGGCACGATCGTGGAGAAACGCAACTGCCGCGACATCCGTTGACGGCGTGTACTGAAATACGATTGCGGGGCCGGCATATTTTGCCGGCCCCGCTCTGTTTTCGAGCTGTTTCCGTTAGGGATTCTCTGCAAAGAAGCTTATTTTGACTTCGCCGAAGATACTCCTGCTCGGCAAATCGCAAACTGTGTTTGCATTTGCTCTCACTTATTCGTATCTTTGGCTGACGCCGAAGATACTCCCGCTCGGCAATGTTCAAATAAATT
>OLNQ01001885.1_pt1 | contig 19056 bp, 18 predicted proteins | sample 1672821 | NCBI WGS metagenome assembly OLNQ01 (sample SAMEA3136727, study PRJEB25190) | human gut metagenome | biome: human gut; feature: human-associated habitat; material: faeces | place: Austria | collected 2013 | reverse complement strand
TAAGCCTGATTTTTTCCTCCTGAAGGATTGGCGTTATATTTAGCTTCATTTAATATGATATTAAGTTTTATGATATTAATGAAACACCACCTAAAGTAACCATAAAAATAGACTCATCAACTGCAACTAGTTTTAATGGAGACAATCTAAATATTTCAAATAAGATAAGCAGTGTTATGGAAACAAACTATAAAGAAAATGTATTAACTACTAAACTAGTAAATAGTGGAAAGCTAGATTATAGTCAGATAGATGAAGTCTATACAAAAGCTTTAGCAGCTAGTTAGAATAGAAGGGAAGGAAAAAAATGAATAATATTAGTGTAGGATTTAAAAAGTTTTTTGCCAATAAAAATACGGTAACTGTAGTAGGAGTTGTACTAGCTATTATAGTTTTGTATGTTGGTTATAATATGCGTGTTAAAAATGCAATTAATCCGGTAAGCGTACCTTATGCTTTAAAAACAATTAATCCAGGTACCCAAATAACAGAAGATATGATAGGAACTATGGAAATACCTCCAGCTATGTTAAAAGGTGATGCTATTACTAAAAAGTCAGATGTAGTAGATATGTATTCTGCTATAGATAGTGTAATTCCAGAAGGAAGTATATTTTATGGAAGAAGTGTTGTAAGCAAAGAAGCACTTCCAGGAAATATTATTTTAGATTATCCAAAAAATTATGTTTTATATAACCTAGAAGTTGATATGTCAAGTACTTATAGTAACTCAATTGTTCCCGGTAATTACATTGATATTTACTTAAAAGTTATGAATCATGTGGATAATAATCAAACAGTAACTGAGGATAATGATAAAATTATGGTAGGTAAATTATTAGAAAATGTTAAAGTCTTAGGTGTATATGATAGTAATGGTCAATCTGTATTTGCTAATACGGAAGAAAATAGAACTCCAGCTCAAATAATATTTGCAGTACCAGAAGATTATCACATCTTACTTCGTAAAGCATCATATTTAAGAGCTTATGATTCTGAAATTATTCCAGTACCAACAAATGAAAGTTTAGAGAAAAAACCTGGAGATGTTAAAATATCTAATGATGATTTAAAGAACTTTATTAATAGAGTAACTGCCATGACAGAAGCAGATTTAGCTGCTCAATAGAAAGAAGGAATTATAATGAACGAATCTATTTTTGATAAATTAGACTTTGGTGTTTTACAACCAATGTTAGATGATGATGATATAACGGATATTTCTTATTCTAATCATGGACAAGTATGGATTCGTTCTCTAACTTATGGCTCAAAAAGAGTAGAGGTTACGGGACTTAATGATGCCTTTATGGAAAAGCTTGCTTTTCAGTGTTCTAATGTAATGGGAACAACATTCAATAATGCTAAACCGTTCTTAGATGCTGAAAGTGCAGAACTCCGTTTAAACTTTGTACATGAGTCAATTGCTACTAATGGAATAGCAGCTGTTATTCGTAAAACACCAGCCAAGATTAGATTATCAAAAGAAAAATTATTAAAAGAAGATTATTTTACTGCCAATATACACGATATATTAATAAAATGTGTAGAAGGGCACTGCAATATTATTGTTTGTGGGGAAACTGGTTCAGGTAAAACAGAGTTTGTTAAGTATTTAGCTAGTCATACTAAAGAAAATGAAAAAATAATTACAATAGAAGATACGCTAGAACTTCACTTAGATAAGATATTTCCTCATCGAGATATTGTAGCAATGAAGACCAATAATGTAGCAAGTTATACTGATGTTTTAGTAACTTGTATGCGTCAAAATCCTAAGTGGATTCTACTTTCAGAAGTACGTAGTGCAGAAGCAGTAACAGCAGTTAGAAACTCAATTTCATCAGGACATAATATCTTATCAACAATCCATGCTGATAAAGCTAGTGCTATCCCTTATCGTTTATATTCACTTTTGGAAACTGATATAGATGTTGATCAATTCTTAACAACAATTTATCGTTATATTCAGTTAGGCGTCCATATCAAAGCATACTATAGTAAAGAATATGGAAAATTCCATCGTGAAGTCGACGAAGTAGTAGAATTTTATGTAGATGAAAATAATAAACCAATTTCACATATTCTTTATCAAAAAACATTTGGTAAAAAACCAGTACAGAATATGCCTAGTGAAAACTTGCTTGCATATTTAGAAAATCAAAATATAGATATTAGTAATTTAATTACTAATAATGATTCAATGAAAAATATGGACGATGAATTAAGACAAGTAGAAGTTCCAAATACAAATACATTTATTAATCCTAATAATTTAATAAATCAAACTAGTCAAGAGGAAATATCTTTACCAAAAATTCCATTTCCAAATGAGATGTTGTAGGAAGGAGGAAACGTATGGTACTTTTCTTATTAATTTTAATTGGAGTTGCAGTTATTCTTTATAGAAACTATCAAGGAGAGAATGTAACTAAATATATAACTTCTCAAGTAGAAACTTTATATAATAGATTTGCCCCTTATTCGTTTAAAGTAGTTAGGGAAAAAGCAAAGGATTTAGGACAAGAGTTTACAGCTAAACAATATCTAATGCAAATTGTTATTTTAGGTGGATTTGCTGGAATAGTAACATATTTATACTTTTATAATTTATTAGTTAGTATAGCATATGTAATAATAGCAATATTATCTGTTCCATATCTTGCATTCTTAAGATGTAAAAGAATTTATAGTGAGTTTGTCTTTGAACAAATACAAGTTTATACCACTAACGTTATTATGGAATTTGCTACTACTCAGTCTTTCGTTAAGTCCTTAGAAGGTGTTAGGGATTCAGGAGTATTAGAAGATCCTGTTTTAGCTGATGTTAATGTAATGATTGATATGGCTTATGAAAATGGATCAATTGATGAAGCAATTGAATATATGAATCAAAAGTATCCCTATTATATAGTTAAAAATATGCATCAGTTATTCCTACAAATAACTAAAGAAGGAGCAAGGGATACAGGAGAAAGTTTAGAAAACATGCAACTTGATATCGATACTTTAGTTGAAAGTGTTTATCGTGATAGAATGGATAGGGCACAGTTTCATAAGAAATTCTTGAGATATGGTGTTATCTTATATTTGTTAGTTATGCTTGTACAGTATATGTTAGGTCGTGAGAACTATTTAGCTCTAATAGATAAAAATTATGTAAGATATATATTACATGGAATCATCATCTTCAATGCATACTTTCTTCTTAAAGGAGAAAAATATTATAATGAGAATGTGGGGGTTGAATAGATATGGAAGTAATTATTGTAGCAGTAATAATTATAGGAGTCTTACTATATAATCACACTATTGATAAAGATAAGTTTATTAAAGATAATACTAAGTACTTTAATATTCTAAGAGAAGATGATTATGATTTCTTAGTAGCTTCAAAATATGGTGATAAAGTTGATAGTAATGTCTTATTTCAAAAAAGAATTAATATTGGTGTAGTAACGATATTTGTAGTTTTATTTATTTCACTTAATTCAATAAGCCTACTTAATATTTTAGCAGCCGTGATTGTTGGTTTTGTAGCTTTTAAATATCCATATATGGGATTAAAAAAATATTATAAAAATCATTTATATGAAATAGATATAATGTTACCATATTATTTAAAAGGGTTAGAAATATTAATTCAACATTATACAGTACCAGTAGCTATTGGTAAAAGTATAGCTGATGCTCCAGATGTTTTTAAACCTGGCCTTAAGAATATGATAGAAAAGATTAATGCAGGTGATTCATCTATTCAACCATATATGGATTTTGCTAATGAATATCCAGTAAGAGATTCTATGCGAATGATGCGTTTACTTTATCGTTTAGGAATAGGTGGACAAGAAAAAAAACAAGAAAGACTTTTAATGTTTTCAAAGACTGTGTCTAATTTACAAGCAAAAGCTCGTGAGACTAAATATAAAGAAAGACTTAATCATATGGAGCAACAAACTATGATTATGCTTGTTGTAACGGGTGTAAGTGTCATGGGAGTTATATTGATTTCTATGATGACAATGATGGTTTAATAATATTTATAAAAAAGTAGTTACAAATGGAAAAAAATTTGTTATAATTGAAGTATATAATAGGAAGGAGATAGATGTAAATGAAGGAAGCAACAGGTGAATTAAATATGACAGTTGTTACTATTGTTTTGATTGGAGTAATTACGACTTTCTTTGCTTGGTTTTGGCCAAATGTTATTAAACCAAACATTCAAAAGCAATGGAATAATAATGTTAGTTCACAAAACAATGTTAGATAATAAAGAGGTGATTTAAAGTGCGTGATGCAATTGGTGGAGTTTTTTCATTACAAATTATATTAATCTTTGTTATATTAATTAATGGGTATATGGCATACTCTGTCAATTATACTCGTGCTTTTCGTGTCAAGAATGGAATAATTAATATTGTTGAGGAAAGGGAAGGGTTTAGTCAAAATAGTAAAACAACTGAACTAATCCATAATTATGTTACATCAGCTGGTTATGGTCTTTCCTCTGTACAACAACAAAAAGTTAGAAATAACAATACTAAAAATGGTTGGTATTGTAGTGGCCAAGATGGTTATTGTATTAAGTGCTTTGATAATACAGGGAACAATAGAATTACCTCTGATGATGCTACTTATCGCGGGGTTTACTATACTGTAAAGACTTATGTAAATATGGATGTTCCTATTCTTAATAGAATTTTTACTGGTTTGCCTGACTTTTTATCTGTTAAAGGTGATACTAAAACAGTATATGCAAAGAATGGGTGCCAAGCCATGACTAGATAGAAGGAAGGGATAAATATGTACGTTATAATTGCCAATGAAGCTAGAGAGATGTTATCCCACCTTGATATAGACGTGATGAAAAGTGTAGAGGGAGTTCATACAGCAGAGGAAATTGTTTCCATGTTTAAGAACTTCTTTTATGCTAGGATGATTCTTGATGTTACTGCTATTGAAGATTATGATAATATTACAAATATTCAAAAAATATCTATAGGATTAGATGCTGAAAAGATAATATTAGTTCTTCCTAATAATACGCTTTCAACATCTAGTAGTTATTTATCAAAGATTATTTCAATGGGAATTTATAACTTTACTACCAACTTGGATGGAGTTAAATATTGTTTAGAACATCCCAATACCTATAAAGATGTAGCACATATTCAGCAACTTAATGATTTATCAAGTACGATAAACGAAAAAGTTGTAGGTGGCAGTCAAATAATTGGTATTCGTAATATTACAGATCATGCTGGTTCAACTACTTTGATTTATATGTTAAAGAAAGAACTTGAACAAACTTATGGAATGAGTGTATTAGCACTAGAAATAAATAGACATGATTTTTTATATTTTAATGATAAAAATATGGTTTCGACAACTGATGCTAATTTAATGACAGAAATTGTTAAACATAAAGATGCTTCAGTAATTCTTATTGATTTAAATGATTCAGATAATGATGGGGTATGTGGAGATGTGCTATATCTTTTGGAACCATCTAGTATAAAACTCAATAAACTGATGAGAAGAAATAGAAAGATATTTGAAGAATTAAGAGGAAAGAAGATTGTCTTAAATCAAAGTTTATTAACTAGTAAAGATGTAATGGACTTTGAATATGAAGGAAGAACTAAGGTTTTTTATAATATTCCTCCATTAAATGATAGAGAAAAAAGTCCTGTAATTGCTGACTTTTTAACCAAACTTGGTCTTTTAAATAAAGAAGAAGTAAAAGATGAAGGTAAGATTTTTGGATTATTCAAACGTTAATAATTGACAAATAATGTTAAATTTTATATTATAATAGTTAAGAAGGAGAAATTGATATGAATTTATTAAGTTTAGTACAAGTACTAGGAGATGCTAATCCTGTAAGTGACAAGTATTGCCATGGTTTTATGTTTTTAGTTAAAATTATTCGTAAAGGTGTATTTCCTATTTTACAAATTGGTATTCCTATTATTTTAATTGTTCTTGGAACACTTGATTTAGCCAAAGCTGTTATTGCGTCAGATGAAAAACAAGTAAAAGAAGCACAGAGTAAACTTATTAAACGTTGTATTTATGCTATAGCAGTATTCTTTATTGTAACACTTGTAAATGTTATTTTATCGATGGTTGCTACTACGGCAGGAAAAGATGCGACGGGTATTACTGATTGGCGTAATTGTTGGAATCATGCCAAATAAAAGTTTGAATAAATAGCAAAGTATAAATTGCTATTTTTCTTTTTTTTTGATACAATTATTTTGATTAGTCTATTTCTTAGACTTTACTTTGGTGGAGGATTATATGAAAAAGAAAAGTATATATATTATAGCCTTATTACTAATAGCTTTTGCATTCTTGATGCCTAGTGATGTATTGGCTAAAGGGAAAAAGATTGGAACATGTACTTATAGCTTGGATGTTGATTCTTTAGGCTTATCTGGTACTTTAAAATCAGCTAAGTTTGATATTACTGTATATAATGATGGAACAGTAAAGAAAGGTAAAATAAAATTTGTAAATAATGATAAGTCTAATTCTAAAGAGGAAGCAACTCTTGTTTCTGGTGTTAATTTAGATGGAACTCATACTTTAACATATAAGAAGATGTTTGATACAAATGGAGCTTTCTATAAAGCTTATAAAAAATTAAATAATTGTCCTTCATTACAATTTATTAATCAAGATAGCTATGGTATTTCTGCTATCAATATGGTTTTAAATGGTAATCAGAGTACTATTGATAATGCTAACCAAACAAATACTCCTGATAGTACTGATCCTAATAGCTCTAAAAGAAAAACTTATTGTAATAATAGGCCACTTGAAATGCGAAATGTTAAGCAAGGTAAAGTATACTTTTCAACTTACGAAACAAATGGACAAAAAACATTCTCAATTGTTCTTAAGGTGAAAGGTAAGGAAGTAGACAAGGCAGAAAATATTAATTATAAAAATACTGCTAACATTAACTATGGTGGAGATACTTTTAATTTTCTTGTTAATCCTTCTGATTATGGAACTTACTGGAGTAGTAAATGTCCAAATCCTACAACTAAAATGTTTATGAAAGCTGATGGTGGTCATACTAGTACTACTAGAGTTATTCAGTCAACCAGACCGTCTGATACTGAAAATGGTTCTTATGATGCAGCTGAAGCAAAATACGATACAGGTGAATTAAAAACTTATGAAAACAATGCCACTTTAGACGGCCTTAATCAAAAGTATGATAATTGTAGTCAATTGATAGATACTAAAACAGAAGGAAGTTTTGGTTGGCTTCTTCAGAAATTACTTAATTATATTAAAATAGCAGGACCTATTTTAGTTGTCTTACTTAGTGCACTAGATTTTATTAAGGCTATAGCTTCAAGTGAAGAAGATGCTTTTAAGAAAGCTCAATCAAGACTTGTTATTCGCTTAGTAGCTGCTTTAGCGTTATTCTTAGTACCTACTTTTGTAGAATTATTACTTGGACTAATAAATGGAATAAACGACCCAACTTGTGGTTTAAAATAAAAAGGAGTTGATGTAAATGATAAACAGTGAACCAGGTATTCTCCATGATGGTTTACGTAGTTTCTGTACCATTTTTGATGGGGTTGCTACTACTTTATTAGGCGGAATTTATAAAGTGTTTTTCTTAGTTGCTAATGCTACTATCATAAGTGGCGATGTTATCAAAGTATTCTATTCAAGAATTCAACTTATTCTAGGAATATTAATGATATTTAAACTAGCTATGTCAATTTTAAATATTATTATAAACCCAGATGTTGTAAAAGATCAAAAAAATGGACCAGGTAAAATGGTTACTAGAATAGTAGCAGCTTTATTTATGCTAACTCTTGTTATACCAATAAATATTCCAAATGCTACTGCTAAAAGTCTTAATGCTTATATAAATGATCATGGAATTTTATTTGGTGTTTTATATAAAGCACAGGATTCAATATTATCTGAAAATATTCTTGCTAAATTGATATTGGGTACTTCATCAAATGCAGATGCTGATGATATGGACGTTAATAATCTGAGCGATATAGGAAATAGCATGGCGTCAACTGTTTTAAAAGTGTTTGTAAGAATTAATGTAAATGATGATACTCTTCCTGCTTGTGACTACGCTTCAGATGATGATCCTTGTTCAAATACAGTTTGTGCAGCGGAAGTTAATGAATCACATTATGCTGAAGAAAATGTTGATCCACAAGTTATTTTAAGCCATATAAATGATTCTTGTGGAAGAGGTTCAGATGAAAAATATGCTTTTGAATATACACCAATTATTGGGGCATTAGTAATGCTGATTATGGCTTTAATTATAACGGGATTTACTGTTGATATAGCTGTTCGTGCTATTAAACTTGCTGTTTTAAGACTTGTTGCTCCTGTACCGATTATTTCTTATATTAATCCTCCAAAACAAGGAGGGGGAGCTTTTGATAACTGGACTAAATCTTTGATTTCTACATATGTTGATTTATTTGTGAGACTTGCTATAGTATACTTTGGTTTATTTGTGATTCAAATAATAATGAATGGTGGTATGAATAATATCTTTGGAAGTAATGTTCAAGGATTTACATTTACATCAGGTATAGCTTTCATTTTTATAATTTTAGGTATTCTTGTCTTTATGAGACAAGCTCCTCAATTCATTAAAGATATTTTAGGAATAAAAGGAAAACCAATGGGAAATGTTGGATTTTCAAGTATGATGGCGGGAACTGCTTCATTACTTGGTGGTGCAGGATTAGCTGGAGCTGGAGCTGCTGCTATGGGAACTTTTGGAGCCGCTAGCGAAGCTGCTGCTCAAGGAAAGCCTGCTCCACATGGTTGGGCTGCAGGGCGTGATCTTGCTGCCCAGCTTAGAACAGGAGATCCTAAAGCTCGTGGTGGAATTGCAAATAGGATTCAAGATCGATTATCACGTAGTGCCAATATAAGAATGGCTAGACGTTATGGTGTGACAGCTGCTGGACTTGATGTTGCTAAGGAAATTTCACAGAATGCAGATGCAGAAGCAGCTAGAGCTAAAGATTTATATGAAAGATTTACTCAAGGTAATATGAATGACTATGAACGTGCCCAATATGCTAGTAGAGAGGGATTAGCCTTGACTGGTTCAAGAGACCAACAAGATGAAATTATTAGAAATCATATGTACAATAAAATGAATGATACAGCATCTGCTGCCTTTAAAGCTAAAAAGAAATGGGATGAAGGTAAAGAATATGCTAAAACTCATCGAGTTAATCCAAGCTTTGAAGAGGAGCATCGTCCAAGTTTATTTGGAGAACGACCTATGACTAATACGGCCGAAGGAAGACGTGATATGTATAATGCTAGAGGTCGTGGTCGAACAGCTCACCAGACTGTTGCTGATAGAATTTGGGGTAGTCATGATAAGTGGAATGATCCAACTAGTGAACGAACTGAAAACAGATGGAATCCTGGAACTCCAAAAGACGTAGATAATGATACTTATCATGATAATCCATTTGCTCCCCAAGGCGCAGGTTCACCATCACAATGGCATGGACCTGGTGGCGGTCCTGGACCTGGTGGCGGTCCTGGACCTGGTGGAGGCCCTGGTCCTGGAGGTCCTAGACCTTAATATGAAAAGGAGTGTGACTAGTTTATGAATTATTTAATACCAGCTAATACGAAAAAAGGTGAATTGTTTTTAGGAATATTTAGAGGATTTGATTTGATTCTCTTTGGAGTTGGTATACTTTTAACCTTGGTATTGTTAGTTAGTATGCCAATGAATGATACTATGCAGGTAGTACTTGTTATGCTTCCTGCTGGTATTTGTACTTTTCTAATTATTCCAGTACCTAATTATCATAATATATTAACAATTATCTTAGAGTGTTATGCTTTTTTAACAAATAGACAAAGATATGTGTGGAAGGGTTGGTGTGTATCAGATGGCAAAAAAAATAGGTAGTGCTTATACAGAAGATTGGTTACCAGTTGAATCTATTCAAAATGGTATGATTGTCTGTAGTGATAAAAATAAAGTTACTGGAGTTAAGATAGCTCCTCGTAATATCTTTATCTTGGATGCTCAGGCTCAAGATAATGTCTTGATTAGTTTAAAAAACTTTTATAATATGATTGATTTTGAATTTTGGTTAGTGGTAGCGGATAGACCGGTTGATATATCTGTATATATGTCACAGTTACAGCTTTTATATAATGATACACCATCTCCTGCTATTCGTAAGATTATTATGCAAGATATAGAAAAGGGTAATACTTTTATGAATAATAGTATTGTTGATACTGAGTATTACATCTTATTTAAAGATAAGAATCCAGATAACTTACAAAAGAGAATTAGATTACTAATAAATGGATTAGCTAGTTGTGGACTTAATGCTTCTCAAGTTAGTAATGATGATTTAAGATTAATTCTAGATAACTTCTTAAATGGAGGTAAAACTACTGAGTTTGGGACGGTGATGCCATTATGAGTATAAGTTTAAAGAGTCAAATAGCTCCTAAGGGACTACATTTTAATCCAAGTGATTTCTTTATTAGTGATAAGTATGCGACTATCTTAACAGTTATTTCTTATCCTAAATATATCTCACCTGGTTATTTATCAACACTTACTTCTATGAGTGGTATTAAAATTGTTATTAAACATATACCAGTTCCTTTTAGTATGATGTCTAAGATGATTAATAGACAAATAGCAGATTTAAGAGAAAAGTATCGTCAGGAAAAAGATCAGACAGCTAAAGAGAAGATTAGACAAGATGCTGAGAGCTTAGAGTACTTTGTATCTATGCTTGCATCAAGTCAATCTAAAATCTTTGACTTTCAAATGCATATTATGATTACTGCTGATACTAAAGAAGAACTTGAACTTAAAAAAGTTAATGTTAAGAACTATTTAGATGCGATGGAGTTACGTGCTATTTCACTTCGCTTTGAACAAGAAAAAGTATTAAAGAGTATTTTACCAATCTTTCCATCACAGGACATTGAACAAAGAGTTGGAACTCCTATTCCATCTCCAACTATTGCAGCGATGTATCCATTTATCTTTGATAGTATAAAAGATCCTGGACTATCTGTTTTACTTGGAGTTGATTTCTCTGGTGGTGTTATCTTATTTAATCAGTTCTTATATCAGATAAGAAAAGAAAATAATAGAAATAATGCTAATATGATAATACTTGGTACTTCTGGTAGTGGTAAGAGTACAGCTGCTAAATTAGTACTTAGAAGTCATATTAGAAATGGTTGTCAGATAGTGGCAATTGATCCAGAAAATGAACTTGAAGAAATTACAAGAACTTTTGGTGGAGATACAGTTGATATCGGTAAAGGTGGACAATTTGGTATGATTAATCCCCTTGAAGTTATTATTGATGCTGATGAAGAAGAAATTAAACAAGGGCTTGGTTATACTGTTTTAACAAGAACTTTACAATCATTAAAAGCTTTTATGAGGTATTATGATCCATCAATTACAGAAGATGTACTTACTATGTTTAGTGAAGTAGTGCAAGATACTTATAAGCGATTTGGAATTGATTTTGATACTGATTTTTCTCATTTTACTAGTAATGATTATCCAACATTTACTGATGTATATGCAACTATTAAAGGGCGTATCTTATCAATGCCTGAACAAACACATGAAAAAGATATCTTACAAAGATTACAATTAAAAGTTAAACCATTAGTAACAGAACTTAAATTCTATTTTGATGGTAAGACTACTATTCGTAAAGATAGTGACTTTATGGTATTTAATATTAAAGAGTTAATGAACTCTGAAGGTAATACTAAAAATGCTTTATTCTTTAATATCTTACGTTTTGCTTGGGGGTTATGTCTTGATACTAGTGTAAATACTATATTAATGGTAGATGAAGCTCACGTATTATTAGGTGCTAATAACGAGTTAGGAGCCGATTTCTTAGCACAAGTACAACGTCGTGCTAGAAAGTATAATACTGGTACAATAATAATTACCCAACAACCAAGTGATTTTTCAGATAGAGCGGTTATTACGCAAGGTAAAGCTATTTTTGATAACTCATCATATTATCTTGTTATGGGATTAAAGAAACAAGCTGTTGATGATTTATCACTATTAATTGATTTAAATGATAATGAACGAGATAGTATTAAAAGATACTCACAAGGTGAAGCGTTGTTTGTCTGTGGAAATAGACGAATGCGAATAAATGTTGTTGTTACCAAAGAAGAGTTAGAGTCATTTGGTGATGGCGGAGGTTTTTAATATAAGAAGTTAGGTGGTGAAAAAAGATGAACCAAAACGATGGACAAAATAAATTAGGTAATAATAATCCTAATCAAGGTGTGCCAAATAATCAAAATGGTTCATCTTTTAATGTTCCTAAGCATGATACTCCACATGCTGCTCACTCTAATGGTTCTTTTCAAGATAGTTTAAGTAAAAAAACAACGAAACTAGATGATGATGGTCCACGTGCTACCTTTGATAAAGCAAAAGAAGTTGCTAAAAATAAGATAATTGATGCTATTCCTGGTGGTAGACAAGCTAAGAAACTTATGGAAGTAAGAAACAAAACAAATAATGTCTTACAAAATATTAGAGCTAATAAGGGTCCCCAATTACCTCCTAAGAGAGAAAATATAGAGATAAGTAATGAAAATAAAAGAGGAAATAAATCATCTTTAGATAATAATAATGATAATAATGATTTTGGAAGAAATCGCCCTTCCTTTTTGCCAAGAAAACCTAAGTTTTTAGATAATACTGATGAAGATGATGAAAATGAAGAACAGGATGCTAGTGAAAATCAAGGCGGTTTATCTGTCTCACGTGGGAGAGGTAAAAAATCAAAGGGAGATAGTTTATCTTATTTAGCTGCTGGTTTTCTTAAAATGTCTCCTATTGCTAAGTTGATTTTATTGGTTGTTATTACTTTAATACCTCTGATGATATTTTTCATGGCTATGTCACCATTATTGGTTTTTAATACTACCTCTGCCATTGGAATTGCTGATAATAACGATAGTTATAAAGCAAGCAAAGCTGAAAAGAAGTTTCAAGAGCGGATAAAAGAAGTCCAAGATGAGTATAGTGAGGATGGTAAGAGTTTTGAAGCTAAGTATATAGGAGCTGTTTATACGATACTTTCTAATTATGGAAAAGGGTATACTTATAAAAAAATGACTAAATCAAAGATTAGGGAAATAGCAGATTTAATGTTTGATGAGAATGGTAGTTTTAGTGAAGATACCTTTAAAGAAAATTTACAAAATAATTATTTTCCTAGTAAGATACCAGGAAAAAGTGAAGAAACTTATAAACGATATGTTGATGATATGTTTGATATCTTAAAGTATTATGACGATAATAAAAATAGAAATAAAACTTCATCAACAGGTACTACTGGTGATGTTTGTACATATGACATAAAAGGAATGAATACAGAAAAGTATGGTACTGGGGTTAAAAGTAATACAATTAATGCCAGTGATATTATGGTAAGACTTATGTCTGCTGGAGATATGTGTGATGGTACCTATGGTCAACCAATTGAAGGGGAAGAATTAGTGCCATTTGAAAAGTATGTTTTAGGTGTTGCACATGCAGAAACTGAAAATGCTCCAGAAGAAGCTTATAAAGCACAACTTATAGCTGCAAGAAGTTATGCTCTTACTATTACTGCAGCTAGTGGTGGTCATGGTGGTAGAAAGCTTGCTCAAGAAAATGGACAATGGATTTTACAGATAACCAATTGTGTTACTGATCAGGTGTACTGTGATCCAGATCGAGGATGTAGTGTTAATGGTTCTAGTAGTAATCAAAATCATATAATGCATAGTGGTACAACAACGGCAAGTACCCCGCATAAAAATCCTATTCCACAAAATGATCAAAGAAGACAATGGGCTAGTGAAGTAGCTGGAAAAGTAGCACTTGATAGTCAAGGAAGAGTGTATATGACAAACTTTGTAGGAACTGATCAGAGTGCATGGAAAGATATGGCAAATCAAGGACTTGATTATACACAAATAATATTAAAACATTATCCTGGAGTTGCTTCTATTAGTGATAGTGATTGTACTGATAGTTCTACTGGTGATGGTAGTTCTGCTGGTAGTTATGTAGGTTGGAAACAAAGTGATTCTAGATGGAAAGATGTAGTTTTAGGCGGTGGAACTGATAGTTCTAGATCAATTGGTAATATTGGCTGTCTTGCTACTAGTATTTCTATGTTAATTGCTAAAAGTGGAGCTATTGATAGTCTACCTACTGGTAATACTTTAAAAGGTAACTTTAATCCAGGTACCTTTGTAGAAACAATGAATAAAACAGGTGGCTTTGATTCAGGTGGTAACTTGTACTGGGAGAATGTAAGTAAAGCTGTACCTAACTTTGTTTATGATTCCTCATCTAAACAAACTTTGTCAGGTTTATCTAAAGATGATAAATTAAAAGTTATTAAGAACAAAATTAGTCAGCCTAATACATATTGTGTAGTAGAAGTTAAAGGTGGACAAGGTCAGCACTGGGTTGCTATTGATAGTGTTAACGGTACAAATATTAAAATGTTAGATCCAGGTAGTAAAGCTACTAACTTGTGGAAAGAATATGACTATAAGAGAACATCTATGATTCAATGCTTTAAGAAAAAATAGAAAGGAAGATAAAACATGAAAGAAAAAAAGACTAGATATTATGTATTATTAATTCTTTTGATTAGTTATTTTGTAGTAATGTTTATCTTCTTTGTTTATCCACATTTTAAAGATATGCATAATAAAACTTCAATTATCGTAAATACTGATGCTAAGTGGTACTATGAAAATGGTAAATGGTATAACATGACTAAGACAAGACAATATAATTGGCAAGCTTTTGATATTTATCAGGATGGAAAGTTTTTAGGTAACCATTATCTTCTATATAATGATAGATGGTATATCTTTGATAAAGATAGAAATCCTATTAATCAAGAAGGAGTTGATATCTTTGCTATTAAAACAAATCAAAAATATAAATATGGTGATTTTACTTTAGAAGAAGTAAGTGAAAGTGATGAGAAATATATAAGAGAAGTATTAGATGATAATAATATTGTTACAATGGATTTTACTACTAAAAATGTAATTAACTTTGATTTAGATGGTGATAATAAAAAAGAAAAGTTATTTATTATATCTAATGTGTTTACTACAGGAAGTCCTAAAGATGTATTTAATTTTATCTTTATGGTTAAAGATAATAATATTTCTATACTAAAAAAAGATATAGAAACTTATGATAAAATGTATGATATGTGTCAAGCTTATGTTGCTTATCTTGTAGATATAACTGGTGATGGTACTTATGAAATAATTACTGGTTGTGGTTATTATAGTGATAAAAAACAATGTATAGAGATGTATCAGTTAAAAAATAAAAAATATCAAAAAATAATATCTTGTACTGATAAGTAAAGACATTATTTAGTTTAAGTGATATAATTTAGATGGTTGAATATTTTCTTAATTTACGTTATAATATGTTTCAAAAAAAGAAAGAAGGGTTTTCATGAAATTAAAATTTCGGGCAGATAAAGATGATTTAATTATATTTGGAGTTTTTGCATTATTTTTATTATATATTATTGCAATTGGAATTGTTAATTTACATACACTTACTACAGAAGGTGTGTTTAGTGGTTTTAATCCATTTCTTGCTTTTACACCTAAATTTTTATGGATGACACTTTTAATTTATATAGTTTCTTTAATCGGAATGTTTGCTAGTGTTAAATCTTATTTCTTTGAGATGGAAAAAGGGTTTGGTATTACAACTGAAAAGAAAGATAAGGGTTATTCTAGATGGGCTAAGGATAAAGAAATTCAACAAGAACTTACAATGGTTCCTTTACAAGCAGAAACAGCTAATGCTGGTGGAGTTCCCTTAATTTTAAAAGAGAATGAAGCCTGGGTAGATAATGGTGAGTATCATACATTAGTTATTGGTGCTACTGGTTCTGGTAAAACACAAACAGTAATTAAACCAACTGTTAAGTTACTTGCTAAAAATGGTGAATCTATGATTATTACTGACCCTAAAGGTGAGATTTATGAGAGTACTGCTTCTATGTTACGAGAGAAAGGTTATGATGTTCAAGTATTAAACTTTCGTAATCCACAAGCAGGTAGTGGTTGGAATCCTTTAACACTTCCATACCATATGTATAAGTCCGGTAATCAAGATAAAGCAATAGAGTTACTTGATGACTTAGCTTTAAATATCTTATATGACTCATCTAACGCTAATGCTGATCCATTTTGGGAAAAAACTAGTGCTGATTATTTCTCAGGTGTAGTACTTGGTTTATTTGAAGATGCTAAAGAAGAAGAAATTAACCTTAATAGTGTTAGTTTAATGACAACAGTTGGAGAAGAAAAGTTTGGATCTAGTACTTATATAAAAGAATACTTTGATGCTAAAGATCCAGCTAGTGCTGCTTCAATTAATGCTTCTAGTACAATATCTGCTCCAACTGAAACAAAAGGAAGTATCTTATCAGTATTTAGACAGAAAATAAAACTTTTTGCATCCCGTGAAAATTTATCAGAAATGTTAAGTCATAGTGATATAGATCTAGCTGGTATTGGTAAGAGAAAAACAGCTTTATTTATTGTAATACAAGATGAAAAGACAACTTATCATCCACTTGTTACAATACTACTAAAACAATGTTATGAAACATTAATTGATGTTGCTCAAGCAAATGGGGGAGCCCTTCCAGTTAGAACAAACTTCTTATTAGATGAGTTTGCTAATATGCCTAAATTAAAAGATATGACAACTATGATTACAGCAGCTCGTTCAAGACATATGCGTTTTACTATGATAATTCAAAACTATGCCCAATTAAATCAAGTATATGGTAAAGAAGAAGCAGAAACTATTCGTGGTAACTGTGGAAATATTATTTACTTAATATCAGCAGAGCTTGCTGCTCTTGAAGAAATATCAAAGATGTGTGGTGAGGTTAAAAGTAAAAAAGATGATAAGACAGCCTCAACCCCACTTGTTACTGTATCAGACTTACAGAGAATGAAACAGTTTGAAACTATTATTCTTCGTATGCGTAAACAACCGTTTAAGACTAAAATGACACCAGACTTTAAAATTAACTGGGGAAAGACTTATCCTAAGGCAGTTTTTGCAGAAAGAGAGAAAATCCCAGTTCAAACATTTGATATAAAAACATTTGTAAAAGAACAAAAGAAGAAAAAATTACTTGAGATGATGAATTCTACTGACATGGGAATGCCAAGTGGTGATGGAGGTATGATGCCACCATTCTTACCACCTAATTTATTTGCTAAAAAAGAACCATCTCCATTTAATATGGAAAGTAGTTCTATTCCTAGTAAACCTCAAATTAATCAAGCTATTGAGCCAGTTACTAAAAAGGAAGTAGCCCCTAGTTTTGATGTAGATGAACTAGTTAAGAAAATAGATGCTAAGATAGCTGAACTTGAAAAAGAAGAAGCTTTAAATAAAGAAAAAGAAAAAATGAATAAAATGGAAGAAAAAGAAGAGAAATTAGAAGAATCTCCTGTAAAAGAAGTTACTACTAATAATGACATTAATTTAAATCTTGATGATAATGATAGTGATGATGATTTCTTTGATGATTTCTTTGATGAATAGGTGATAACATGTTTAATAAATTTAGAGATATAGGAAAAAAACTATCAACGGAAGGTACCGATAATAATCAAAAAGATAATACTAATGTATCTGCTACGCCTACATCAGATAAAGAGAAAGCTAGAAAAAAACTTTTGAAAATGGTAGGAAGTATTTCTGTTATCTTAATAATAGTGTTTGGTTTAGTTTTATTACTAAGTGTAATAATTGGGAGAAACTATAGTTATGATCAAATAGAACTGATATTAAAAAATGCTGCCATTAAGTATTATCAAGTTCAAGATGTACTTTTGCCTTCTAATGATGGAGAAAAAAGTGAAGTTGATGCCACTACTTTATCAAGTGATGATTACAAGCTAATGAAGCCTCTTTCAAAACTTAAAAAGAATGTTTCATGTACTGGTAAAGTTGTTGTTCAAAAAGTTAATAATAAATACATTTATACTCCTTATCTAGATTGTGGTAACTCATATAAAACAGAGGAATTATATAAAGCTATAAAAAATAAAAATAAAGTTGTTACCAGTGGTAATGGTTTATATGAAATGAATGGGGAATATGTTTTTAGAGGGGATACAGTAAATAATTATGTTAAACTTTCTAAAGGATTATTTAGAATTGTAAAAATAACTAGTGATAATAAAATATTATTAATACCAGAATTTAAGGATTATTATTCTGATGTTTGGGATGATCGATATAACTCAGACTTAGAATATACTTCTGGTATTAACTTATACCGTATAAGTAGAATTAGAACTACGTTAGCAACTATGTATTCTGGTAAGATTGAAGACTTTACTTTATTAACGGATACAGATAGACAAAAATTAACTTCTTTTTCATTTTGCATAGGTAAAAGAAGTGAAGAAGAAGAGAATAATACTGGTACAATAGAATGTGCTGATACAGTAGATAATCAAATGATTGGTTTATTGACAGTCTCTGATTATATTAATGCTTCAACAGATGCTAATTGTAAGAGTACATTATCTAAATCATGTCAAAATTATAACTATTTAAAAATTAGTAATGATATTTGGTGGTTAGCTACAGCTGATGGTGCTAATACTAGTGATGTGTATTATGTAACTGACGAGGGATATATTTTGTCTTCAAGCGCTTCAATTTCACTCACAATTAGACCAACCATTATGTTAAACAATAATGTAATGATTAAAGGTGGTAAAGGTACTAATAGTAATCCGTTTGTTTTAAAATAAAACTGTAAGAGTCATATTAATTATGACTTTTTTTAATTATGACTTTTTAGTACGGTAAAAGTTAAAATCTTAAGAAACTATTCTAGAGTTGTAGTAATAAGTAAGTATCTATGATATAAAATAATTGAAAATTTTTTTGTC
>OLNQ01001882.1_pt1 | contig 19089 bp, 19 predicted proteins | sample 1672821 | NCBI WGS metagenome assembly OLNQ01 (sample SAMEA3136727, study PRJEB25190) | human gut metagenome | biome: human gut; feature: human-associated habitat; material: faeces | place: Austria | collected 2013 | reverse complement strand
CGGTGAACTTGATGTTTCTAAGATTGATATTTAAGCCGCTAAATTATCGTTTATCGTAATGATAAACGAGTTTTTTGCAAATTTGAAATTTAAATAATAATTACTTTTTTTGGAGGTAATGTTATGGCGTATGAAGAATTAGTGACTGATGAGCTTACAGAAATAGATTCTGTTAGTTCCTTTATCAGTGCTGTTAAAAGTTTAAAAGAATCTGCTGATGGGACTTCTACAGAGATATATTTTCGAGGACAGGATGCAGAGTTTTGGGATATAGAACCAAGTGTGTTTAGAAACGGCATGCTCAGTGTTGAACATAAGCTTATGCAAATTCCACTTCAAAAAATCCCTATAGAATTTAAAGAATTCAATACAGACTTTGACATTATGACAAAATATCAGCACTATGGTATGTGTACAAGGCTTTTGGATTTAACAACGAATCCCTTGGTTGCACTCTACTTTGCTTGTAAGCAGCACGGAGAGGAAGAATATACTAACGGTGATGAAATTGAATCGCACGAACCATATGGTGTAGTTTATTATACGCAAAATTATTATCCTTCTATGCCAACAGATCTTGAAGTTCAAATTGTTTCTGCATTGGCAAAATATGATCTTACAGGAAAAAATAAAGTAAAAGATGTACTTACAAACTTAAAGCGGGATCGTATTATTGATGAAGAAACGAAGAACAAGTGGTTAAAAAAAGAAAGCTTTTCAGAATTTGTAAAAATAATTCAAAAAAACTATATGGTTATGCCTACATATACTAATGAGCGCTTAAGAAAGCAGAGCGGTGTTTTTCTACTTGCCAGTCTATTCACAATATCTAATGGTAAAGATATTGCAAACTCGGTGATATCAAAATCTAAAGATGATTTGAGAAAAGAATTTGAAAAAGACTTTTATGAAAGAGCTGATTTACCTGCAAAATTTGTAAATAAAGAACAAGAAAAACAGCATAATAAATTAGTAAAAGAAGAAGATGAGTTAGCGCTAAAAATTAATAATATTTTATGTTATTATTATACTCAAAAAACAGGAAAAGACGTTTTAGCATTTAATAAAATAGGAGTTAATAGGTGTGATGCTGATATAGTAATGGGAATTTATTCTGATAGTTTAATTAATAACTCTAATCCAGAAAATTTTAATACTAACTATTTTAATAAAAGATTAAAAGATTACAATATGAGTTTTTCATATGGTGGATATGATATAGAATGTAATAAAGATAGAAAATACTTAATGAAAAAGAAATAAAAAATCTTTTTCATTTTTATTTCTAGGTCAATTGACTTTTGTCATTATTTGGCGTATAATGGGGCCAGTTTGGAGGAGAATAAAAATGGAACAAATTGATCTTGCGGAGTTTTTTAGATATTATCTATCTAAAATAATAATTGTTGTGATTGGGATAGGGTTACTGGTTGTAGCTGGAAATATTTATAGCTTGATAGCTAGAAGTCCACTATATGAAAGCAATACAACTATTGTTTTAGCGAGTGAGTCAAAAGATAGTGCAACTTATACACAGAATGATTTACAATTAAATCAAAAACTAGTTTCTACATATAGTCAAATAATTAAAAGTAGAAAAGTAATGCAGAAAGTAATAGATACTGAAGGATTAGATTATACGGTTAATGAACTTTCAGAAAATGTTACTGTTACTAGTGTTCAAGATACTGAACTTATAAAAATATCTGTTAGTGATAGAAATAGCGCTACAGCTATGAAAATAGCAAATGATATTGTACCTGTCTTTTCAGAAGAAGTTAAACGTATTTACAAGATAGATAATGTAAGTGTTGTAGATGAGGCAGTCGAAGCCAGTAAACCATATAATATAAATTATGTAAAAGAAAATTTGATATATATATTAGTTGGTTTTGTATTAGCAAGTGCTATTATATTTGTAATTTATTATTTTGATACGACGATTAAATCTAGTGAAATAGTAGAAGATAAATTAGGCTTAACAGTGATAGGAATTGTTCCTAAGGAAGAAAAGGAGTAGGGGTATGAAATCAACAGATTTAATTATTAATGTAAATCCTAAGTCAATATTTAGTGAATCAATAAAAACAATTCGTACAAACTTAGCTTTTTCAGCAATTGGAAATGAAATGAAAGTATTACTAGCAACATCACCAGCAGCTGGGGATGGAAAAAGTTTTATCTCAGCTAACCTAGCAGTAGCATATGCTCAAGAGGGCAAGAAAGTACTAATGATAGATTGTGATTTACGTAGAGGTAGACAACATGAAATATTTGAAGTAATGAATTTAACTAGTGGGGGGTATTCTAACTTAATATTAAATTATAAAGAAGATGTGAATTTAGGTAAATATATAATGAAAACATCAAATGCAAATGTTGATTTATTACCTACTGGTCCAACTCCACCTAATCCAATAGAGTTATTAGCGTCAGAAAATAATCAAAAGTTATTAAATGAGTTAAGAAAACTGTATGATATAATTATATTAGATTGTCCACCAGTTATAGGATTAAGTGATACTATGATTATGACAAAATTTAGTGATGCTAATATAATAGTTGTTTCAAATAAAAAAACTAAGATAGAAAGTTTAGATAGGGCAAAAAAAATATTTGCTCAAGCAAATGCTAAAATTACAGGGGTTGTTATTAATAAAGCTTCAGTAAAGGGGAGCAGTTATTATAGTTATTACTCAGATGAATATTATAGAGATACAGATAGTAAAAAGAAGAGAAAAAGATAATGAAGGATTTACATTCGCATCTGTTACCAGGAATTGATGATGGAAGTAAAAGCTTTGAAGAAAGTATTAAAATACTTAAAAAAGCAAGTATAGAAGGGGTTACAGATATAGTACTTACACCTCATTATATTGAGGATACAAAATATAATTGTAATAACAAAAATAAGAAAGAATTATTTGAAGAACTAAAAGAGAAGATAAGAAATGAAAATATAAATATAAACTTATACTTAGGTAATGAAGCATATATTAGTGAAAATTATATAGATTTAATAAAACAACATGAAATAATGACAATTAATAATACAAGATATTTATTATTAGAATTTCCTTTAGGAAATATGTTTAGAAATACAAAAGAAATATTATATGAACTTATAGTGGCTGGTTGCATACCAATTTTAGCTCATCCTGAAAGATATAAAATATTTCAAAGACATCCAGATTATATAGAAGAGTATTTAAGAATGGGTGTACTATTGCAAGGAAATTATAAGAGCTTATTTGGTAAATATGGAAGTGATGCTAAAAAAACTTTAAAATACTTCTTAAAGAGAGGATGGATTACTTTTTTAGGAAGTGATACACATCATGAAGAAGATTTTGATGTAAAAAAATTAGAAAGAAAATTAAAATCAATAGTTAAAGATCAGGAAACAGTAGAAGATTTATTAGAAAATAATTTTGATAAAGTTATAAATGATTTAGATATTGGTATAAGAAGATAGAAAATTAGTGAGGGGAAAATTATGAATGATGCAATTACTTTAGAAAAAAATAAAGTATCTGTAAAAGAAGTAGGCTATTTGTTCATTAAAAGGTTGTTTGATATAATTTGTGGGTTATTAGGTTGTATACTTATATTACCGATTGCTATTGTAGTGAAGATAGCATATGTGTGTAATAAGGATTTTGCTAGTATATTTTATTCACAAATTAGAATTGGAAAGAACGGTAAGAAATTTAAGTTATATAAATTTAGATCAATGGTTCCTAATGCAGATGAAATATTAAGTAAGACACTAGAAATGGATAAGGTTGCTGCTGAACAATGGAGAAAATATCAGAAATTAGAAAATGATCCAAGAATTACTAAAATGGGTAATATATTGAGAAAAACATCTTTAGATGAAATTCCACAAGTGTTTAATGTATTAAAAGGTGATATGTCTATGATTGGTCCTAGACCATTAGTAATTGGAGAGTTAGATGCACATAAAGGAAATCATGAAATATATGAAAGTGTAAGACCTGGAATAACTGGTTGGTGGGCATGCAATGGAAGAAGTGCTACTACATATAAAAAGAGATTAGAATTAGAATATTACTATTGTAATAATAGAAGTTTATGGTTAGATATAAAATGTGTTTTTCTGACAATTAAAGCTGTTTTGTTTAAAGACGGTGCAAAATAAAAAATGTACAATATTTAATTAATACTACTTAGGTACATACTGAAAACTTTGATATGTATCTTTTTTTATCAAGGAGGTAGCAAAAAATGAAGAAAAAAGAAGAGCCAATTAGAATTGCTCAAATTGTTGGTAAATGGATAGGTGGTGGAGTAGAGGCTGTAGTAATGAATTATTATAGACATCTTGATCATAGTAAAATTCAATTTGATTTTATATGTGATGATGACTCTACTAATATTCCTTATGATGAAATAGAAAAACTTGGGGGAAAAGTAATATTAATACCACCTTATCAGAAAGTATTTAAATATCAAAGAGAATTGCGTAGAGTATTAAGAGATGGTAAATATAAAATTGTACATTCTCACATTAATACTTTAAGTGTATTCCCTTTATATGCGGCTAAAAAGGTAGGAGTACCAGTAAGAATAGCTCATTCTCATTCAACTACAAATAAAAAAGAATGGAAGAAAAACTTATTAAAGCAAGTCCTAAGACCTTTCAGTAAGAAATATGCAACTAACTATATGTGTTGTAGTGAACTTGCTGGTAGATGGTTATTTGGTGATAAGGCATATGATGAGGGAAAAGTCTATTTACTTAATAATGCAATTGATTTAGACAAGTTTAAATATGATAAAAAGATAAAGGATAAAAAGAGAAAAGAACTTGGTATTAAAGAAGATACAATTGTTATTGGGCATATAGGAAGATTTGTAGCTCAGAAAAATCATACTTTTTTAATTGATATATTTAATCAATTTCATAAAAAAGAAAAAAATTCTATTTTATTGCTTGCTGGGCAAGGACCTCTACAAGAAGAAATTAAAAATAAAGTTAGAGAATTAGGCTTAGATGATAGTGTCAGATTTTTAGGACAAAGAAATGATGCCAATGAATTATATCAGGTATTTGACGTTTTCTTACTACCAAGTTTATATGAGGGATTACCAGTAGTAGGAGTTGAAGCTCAAGCACCTGGTTTGTTATGCTTTCTTTCAGATGATATGACTAAAGAAACTAAAGTCCTTGATTCTACTGTTTTTATGAGTTTGTCTAATACAGCTGAAGAATGGACTGATGAAATATTAACTAATTTAAAAGATTATAAAAGAATTAATACAAAGAGTGAAGTATCTGATAATGGGTTTGATATTGAAGTTGAAGCACGAAAATTGGAGAAATATTATATAAATTAAAGAGATAGGAGTTTTAGGTATGAATATTAGGCAAGTTTTAAAAAATATTAGATTAAAGTTTAACATGGTTGGATCTGGTCGTAGAAAAAATAAGCTAAATTCAATCGATTTTTCAATAATCTCTAATAATTGTTTTGCTGGAATTGTTTATCAACATTTTAATTTACAATATAATACTCCAACTGTTGGCTTGTATTTTTATCCAGATGAATATATTAAATTTTGCAAAAAATTTGATTATTACATAGGTCAAAAATTAACATTTATTAAAGCATCTAATTCTAAATATTTTGATGATTTAAAGAAGAACCATTATGAAAATGTTATTGTTGGAATGTTGGACGATGTAGAAATAGTATTTTTGTATTATAAAACAGAAAGAGAAGCTAAGGATAAATGGGAAAGAAGAGTGCACAGACTTAGCAAAAATATTATTTTTAAATTTAATGATCAAAATGGTGCTACATATGAAAATTTAAGGGATTTTGATGCTTTACCTTATAAAAATAAAATAATGTTTACAGCAAGAAATTATCCTGAGTTTACTTCAAATGTTTTTTGTAAAAAGTATAAGAGTGCTTCTTTTATAAAGGAAGACTATTATAGTGTTTATAAATATATTAATTTAATTAATTATATAAATCATAGTATTGTAGGAAAGAAGGTATTACATATTATTCCAACCTACAATTATTCGGGTGCTGAAAATGTGGCCATAACAATAATAGATTCATTAAAGAAAAAATATAATTTTGATTATTGTTCTTTTAATGGAAATACAAAAGATATTTTGAATGAACATAAAATAAACTTTATCTGTATCAATAAATTTAATCCTAGATCAATAAAAAAAATTATTCGTGAAGGTAAATATGATATTATTCATGCACATGACTATAAAGCAAGTTGTATGTGTGCTTTAGTCAAGAAAAAAACCAAATTGATTATGCATTTACATAATAATTCTCCATGGCTAAAAAAGGTATGTTTCAATTCTTTTGCCATTTTATTTGCTGCTTTTAGAGCTGAAAAGATTTTAACTGTTTCAGAATCTATAGAAAATGAATATATATTTTCTAGGTTTATAGATAAAAAAATTGTATGTATTGATAATCCCATTTCAAGAGGTAAAATATTGTCTATGGTTTCTAAAAACGATTATCAAAAGAAATATGATATATGTTGTGTAGCAAGATTAACGGAACAAAAAAATCCAATGAAATTTTTAGATGTGTTATATAGCATAAAAAAATCCAAATCTGATGTGAAGTCAGTATGGGTAGGAGAAGGAAGTCTTGAAGTTGAAGTTAAGAAAAGAATATACGAATTAGGACTTGCAGATAATGTAGAAATGGTAGGATTCCAAAAGAATCCGTATAAATATATGGCTTGTTCAAAGATATTTATGCTTACCTCTGATTGGGAGGGTTATGGGTTAGTAGCGTTTGAAGCATTAACTTTGGGTCTGCCATGCATTGTTTCTAACGTTGGTGGTTTACCAAAGATTGTAGATGATAGTTGTGGTATGTTGTGTAATAAAGCTGGCGATTTTGTTCATGAAGCAATTGAACTTTTAAATGATTCTAATAAGTATGTATCTAAAAGTAAAAATGCAGTAAAAAAATCAAAAAAAATAGAGAATATTGTTACATATATTAATAAAATAGATGATATTTATAGCAATTTATAGTTATCTATCTTTTTAGAAGGGAATATTGATATTTATGTTTGAAAATAATAAATTAATTAATAAATTCAATTTTGTAGAAATTATTATTATATTTTTCTCTATATTATTAAAATATTTGATTATACATAAAGTGTCTAATTTGGTTTTATATCCTTATCTATGTGGACTTCTTTTTCTTGCTTTCTGTGTAGTGTTTAGGAAAAAGGTAAAACATTCAGAATTAATGAAAATTATGTTTTTATTTTTGATATCTGTGTATTTTGTTGTTTACTATAAGGATGTTAATTTTTTGATTTCATTTTTATTGGCGATTGTATGTTTAGATAAGGAAAATAAATCTTTTATTAAAATATTTATGGTATCTTCCATTGTTCTGTATATTCTAAATATTGTTTTTAACTTTATGGGCATTTTACCTAGTAACAATTTAGTTAGGTATACAGAAAGTGGGGTCATTACAAGATATGATTTAGGATTTGGACACCCAAATGAAGTTTTTCTTTTTTGGTTACCAATTTTATTTTCTGCATATTACCTTTATGGTGAGAATAAAGCTTTCTATTTAATTACTACATTAATATCGTTGATATTATTCTATTTATCTAATTGTAGAACTGGAATAGTGTGTGCTTTATTGTTACTTGCTTTAGGATGGATTCAGAGTTTTACTGGTAAATTAAAAAATTTTCGTTTTATATCAATTATATTTTTAATGTACTCGTTTATTTCTATATTGATTGCATCTAAGTTTGGTAGTAATATTAATGATCCAATTAATGTAGCATTATCTTATAGACCATATTATTGGAATTTATATTTGGATAATAATATGTTGTTTAGTATTTTTGGTCATAACTACAATACGGTTTGGTATATTGATAACTTTTATTTATATTTATTGATTGATTTAGGTATAACTGGTTTCTTATTATATTTCATCTTATATTTTTTATCATTGAAAAGATTACATTTCGATTATAAATTGGTGTTAATAATATTTGTGTTTTTAACATATGGTTTGTTTGAATCTAATGTTATAATTGGTAGTATTCAGTTTGTCTTTGCAATTCAACTTAAAAGTTTGATAGAAGACAAAAAAACTAGGATTATATTAAAAAATATTGAGGAGTGATTTAAGTGAAAAAAATAAATATAGTTGAACAAAAAAAAATAATGGTAGAAATTTTGGCTTATTTTGATAAAGTATGTAGGCAAAATAATATTAATTATTCCTTAATAGGTGGATCGTTGATAGGGGCTATCAGACATCAAGGAATTATACCATGGGATGATGATATCGATGTAATTTTATCTAGGGACAATTATCTAAAAATAATAGAAATATTGGAAAAGGATGATGATGCTAGATTCAAAATTTTAACAAAAAATAATACCAAGGATTATTTTTTTCCATTTCCTAAATTAGTAGACAAAAGAACATATGTTGTTGAACATCAAAATTTAGAACAAATTTCTGAATATGGAATATATATTGATATTTTTTCATATAATTTTATGCCAAATAGTCAAAAAGAGCGAACAAAAGTAGTAAAAAAAATTAAACTTTATAATAGTATGATGTCAAGAAAAAAATTAAATTTCAAAAAAGAAGGGATAAAACAAAATTTTCTTCGCTTTAATAAAAATATGATTTCAAAGGTTATTGGATATGATTCTATTTATAAAAAATTAGAAAAAATTTATAATAAATATTCAAAAAATAAATCTGATTATGTTGTTTCCAATTGGCCAATTTATGATATTAGTAAGGAAATACAAAAGTCTAATAATATTGCTGAATATATTAATGTTTCGTTTGAAAACATTCAGGTTATGATTTTTAAAAATTATGATGAAATATTAAAAACAACATTTGGAGATTATATGCAATTACCACCAGAAGATAAAAGAAAATCTCATGGTTTAGAGGCATATTGGAGGAATGATAATGAAGAAAAGGAATGTTAAAAAAATTACTCTTATAAATATAATTTCAAATATAATATTGCAAATAGCAAACATTTTTTCATGGTTCATAATTCCAAAGATAATTTTGACTTATTTTGGTTCTGATGTTAATGGTTTAGTATCCTCTATAACGCAGTTTTTAAGTTATATTACTTTAATTGAAGGTGGTGTAACTGGTGTTGTAATGGCTAGCTTATATAAACCATTAGTAAATAATGATAATAAAAAGATAAGTGCAATAATAAAAACATCTCAAAAATTTTACAAAAAAGTTGGTATAATTTTTTCTATATATTGTCTAATCTTGGCAACTGTTTACCCATTATTATTTAATACAGGATTTAATTATCTCTATGTGTTTTCTTTAGTGATTGTTTTATCTATTAATTTACTGATTCAATATATGTATTCATTAACTTTTAGAAATTTATTAAACGCTGATAAAAAAGGTTATGTTGTTTCTTTTACTCAAACTTTGATATTAGTTTTAGGAATATTATTGTCATATATTTCTGTTGCTATTTATCCTAGTATTCATATATTAAAATTAATAACTGGTTTGTTATTTGTTTTACAGCCTATTATTTATAATAAATATGTAAAAAATCATTATAATATAATGCATGATGCAAAAGATGATAAAAATTTATTAAAAAATAGATGGAATGGTTTTGCAATTAATATTGCCGCTTTCATTCATAATTGTACTGATATAGCAATTTTAACGATTTTTACTAATTTAGCAACAGTTTCCATATATAGTGTTTATTCTATTGTGACAAATGGGCTTCGTTCTATTTTTAATGCTGTTTCTAATGCTATAGTTCCCAATATAGGACAGGCTTATGCTAGTGAAAATACAGAAGAAATAAATTCTAAAATGGATCTTTATGAATTTGTCACATTTAATTTGGTTTTTTACATGTTTACGATTGCTGCATTACTTATAACTCCATTTGTAATGATTTATACACATGGAATAAATGATACAAATTATAATCAGTTAATATTTGGAGTATTATTGGTGGTATCCGAGGCCATATATTTGATTAAATTTCCTCATTTAAATCTTTCATATTCTGCAAATAAATTTAAAGAATTAACCATTCCTGCCTTTTTGGAGGCCGGTATTAATATAATTGTTTCACTTGTTTTTGTTAGTAAATTAGGTCTGATTGGTGTTGCAATAGGAACGATTTGTGGAATGATTTATAGAATGATTTACCAAGTTTATTTTAGTACTAAGTTAATTAGAAATAGACCTCAAAAGGTATTTTATAAAAAATTACTTGTATATATTATTTTCACCTTAATTGGTTTAACTTTATGTTATTATTTTGTACCAATATCTAAATTTAATATAGGCAGTTTCATTAAGACTTCAATTGTGTATGCGTGCTTGTTCGGAGTTATGTATTTTGTTGCTAGTATAGTTGCATTTAATAATGAGTTAAAATATTTAAAGAACTATCTAATTAAAAGATAAGTTTTTAGGGTAATGTGGTTTTTGTTTGTAGTGACAAGGAGAATATATGAATAAGAAAAGGGTTTTGATTGTTTTACTTAGTATTTTATTAATACTTATTATTGGTGTTAGTATTCATTTTTATAGAATTAAACATGCTAGAGTTGATATTACTTATAATGACTTAGTAGTGGAAGTTTATGAAAAAAGACATGTTTCTTCATTTATTAGAAGTATTAATGGTAAAATTATTGATGACTATATTATTGATAGTGATAGTCTTGGTAAAAAGAATATTAGTTTTCAATATATTAATACTGATAATATCAAAGTCACTAGTTCCTTTGATATAAAAGTCGTTGATAAGACTGCTCCTTTGATATGGATTAGTGATACTTATAGTTTAGGTGTTGGTTCTAAGAGAAGTTTAACTGATCTTATTCTATGTGGTGATAATTATGATAAAAAACCAAAGTGTTATATAGAAGGAGATTATAACTTAAATAAAATAGGAAAATATGATTTAGTCATTCATGCCTCTGATAGTAGTAAAAATAAGACTAGTAAGTCTTTTACTTTAAATGTATATGATCCGAAAATTGTAAAAAGTAAAGAGAGAGAAACAGTTTATTTTTCTGATGTTTTGGAGAAATATAAAAATAATAAAGTTGGACTTGATTTATCTAAGTGGCAAGGTAATGTCGATTTTGCAAAATTAAGTCAGGCTGGAGTTTCCTTTGTAATTCTTAGAGTAGGGAGTACTAGGGGAAATGGTGGAGAATATGTTTTAGATGAAATGTTTAAGAAAAATATAAGCGAGGCTTTAAAATATAAAATTCCTGTGGGAGTATATTTTTATTCATATGCATCTAATATAAAAGAGGCAAGAAATGATGCTAGATGGGTAATAAAACAAATAAAAGATTACAAAGTAAAATTAGGCGTTTCTTTTGATTGGGAGGACTGGTCTTACTTTAATTCTTATAATATTAGTTTTCATGATTTAAATGAAATTTCAAATGCATTTATGGATGAAATTAGTAAAGCTAAGTATAAAACAATGTTATATAGTAGTAAAAATTCCTTAGAGTTAATTTGGAACAATAAAAAATATGATACTTGGCTTGCCCATTATACAGATAAAACAAATTATTTGGGAAAATATAAATACTGGCAAATATGTGATACAGGAAGAGTAGATGGTATTAACGGAAATGTTGATATTAATATAATGTATGAATAATACTTTGAATGGAGGATTAAATGAGCAAGAAAATAATTTTTATAATATTGGGATGTTGGATGTGCATGATGTTTTTATTTTCTAATCAGAATGCTACTAAATCCAACCATACTAGTGATAAAGTAACTATTTCACTAATTCATTTAGTTGATAAATTTAGGGGAAAGACTACTGGGAAGGCTCAAGAGAAAAAAATAATTAAAAATGTTCGCTTTCTAGTTAGAAAAACTGCTCATATGAGTGAATATTTTGTATTAGTTGTTTTAACCTTTTGCTTAGTCAGTAATTATGTTTCTAGTAATAAAAAAGTATTTTTGATTACTTTTATATGTTGTGTTTTATTTTCAATAGGAGATGAGATTCATCAACTTTTTATTCCAGGAAGAACGGGTAGAATATTTGATGTAGGAGTAGATAGTTGTGGTATATTACTTGGATGTATTTTACTGACATTTATTAAGCATAAAACAGATAAAAAGAAGCTGCAAAATATCTGAAAAATTAAAATTATATACTTCAATTTTGTAATAATTGGTCTATTTTTAGGATCAATTTTTATTTTTTTATATTTGTCATTTCTATTTAATATCTGTATATTGATGACGAGGTGGAGAAATGTATATTATTTTAGTAATTATAATTAGTTTAATATTTATTATTTGGACTATGTTAAGAATAGTTAGTATTAGTGAAAATAGACATTATAAGGCTTGACTATCTTTATTATTTATACTATACTTAAATAGTAATCATTACTAATAAGGAGATGATGTCTTTGCGAAACACAAAACAAAGAGATCTCATATTATCAATTGTTAATAATAGTTATTCTCATCCAGGTGCTTTAGATATTTATAATGAAGCAGTAAAATTAATTTCTAATATTAGTTTAGGGACAGTTTATAGGAATTTAAATAGGCTTGTAGATGAGGGGTTAATTAAAAGAATTAAAACTCCTGATAATATTGATAGGTTTGATCATACTAATAAGCATGCACATTTTATATGTATGAAGTGTGGTTCAATTATTGATTTGGGAGAGGAATATCTTTTTAATCTAGAAAAAATTGATGATAATGAAGTATTGGATTGCGAAGTTAGTTTTAAAGGTATTTGCAAGAATTGCAAGAAGAAAGGATGTTAATTATGGAATTAAAAGGATCTAAAACAGAACAAAATTTAATGGCAGCATTTGCTGGTGAAAGTCAAGCAAGAAATAAATATACTTATTTTGCTTCTAAGGCTAAAAAAGATGGTTATGAGCAAATAGCAGCTATATTTGAAGAAACAGCTAATAATGAAAAAGAACACGCTAAGATGTGGTTTAAAGAACTTAATGGTGGAAGTATTCCTTCTACTGAGGAAAATCTTTTAGCAGCAGCAGAAGGTGAAAATTATGAGTGGACAGACATGTATGATAACTTTGCTAAGACTGCAAAAGAGGAAGGCTTTGATAGAATAGCTTACTTATTTACAGAGGTTGCTAAAATTGAAAAGGAACATGAAGAACGTTATCGAAAATTACTTGCTAATGTTAAAGATGGTTTAGTATTTAGTAAAGATGGAGATAGAATTTGGCAATGTCGTAATTGTGGACATATTGTTATTGGAAAAGAAGCTCCAAAGGTTTGTCCAGTATGTAATCATCCACAATCTTATTTTGAAATCAAAAAAGAAAATTATTAATATTAAGGGAGGTTTACTCCTTTTTTGTTGTATGTTATAATAACAAGTGGAGTGATAGTATGGAAGATAATACTTATTTATTTTTACAAGAACCTAAAAAATATGAAATTAATATCGATTATATAGCTAAGATAGAAGAATTTTACCAACAACATGGTTTTATTCCAGAAAATTGTGTTAATACTTTTTTGGATTGGTTGGTAATGGAGGCCCGTAAGAAGTGTTTAAACTCAGAGGATGATTTCCTTAATTTCTCTTATAAGGGATGCTGTGGTAGGGTTCAGGGAGCTTTAAAGGATTTGTTAGATAGGATGAAGTTTCCTAATAAAGCATTTAATATTGGAAATGTTGTAGCACATAAACCAATTCATGCTTTAAATATGTTAACGCTTCCGATATTAAAGAATGATAAAGTTGTACTAGAGAATTATGTACTTGATCCAACATTTAGACAATTTACGTTAAAGGAAGAAAATAGATTTGAAAGATATTTTGAAGAAGAGAGAGGGGCTATAAAGGTTGCTACTCCTCATCCAGGATATTTCTTAAATTTAACTCCACAAGGGAAAAATTTTGCTAATGAACTTATTAAAGATGGTTATTTTTTGATGAATGACGAAAATGCAAGGTTATATTGTGATGCTTTTCAACTTTATGTAACGCCTAAAGAAGATTATACGGATAAAAGTTTAGTAGGAAAGGTTAGTTCTACTGGTTATAGTGGGGCAGATTATATAAAACTTATAAATGCTAATTTAACTAATTTTGCTATGTCAGATATTTATATAGAAGATCCTATAGTGAGTGCTAATAAGATAAGTAGAAAGATTAAAAAGTTATTTAAAAAGAAAGATGATTCTATCGAAATAGAAAAAATGCTTAGTGATAGTACTTCTAATGTTTCAACTTCAAAGTTTTATAAATAACTATTGCCAAATACTAATATTTTTGTTAGAATGATATTGTCTTTTAAAGAGATATCATTTGGTCTGTTGGTGAAGTGGTTTAACACGCGCGCCTCTCAAGCTCGTATTCACGGGTTCGAACCCCGTACAGACTACCATTAAGAATTTTACTTGAAATTTTATTATTTCGAGTTGATAATAACTAATCCTTGTTGTGGATTAGTTTTTTTGTGCTATTAACACAGGAAATTTTAAAGGCGTCGAATTAGATACATTTGAAAAAAAGCTTTGTTTTAATTAAAAGTTTATGTTATAATACATAACTAGTGATGGAGGTTTAAAATGAAAATATTAAGAAAGAATGATGATTGGAACAAAATAAATACTAGAGAAGAATTACTTGAGTTATTAAAGAAATATAATAGAATACTTAGTGGTTCAATGATCCATTATTTAAATGGTTTAGTAGATTTGGAATTTTCGGTTATTAAAGATAATATTAATGTTAGTGATGATGATAGGAAAGTTTTATCAGAATTAGAGGTATATAAAAGAATAGCAATGTATAATATTTATAATATGGCATTAAACATATTTGAAAAAGCAAATCCAGAAATTATGATATCCGGCAATAATGATGGAATTGAGGGATTGAATGTATACGCTTCATTTGGTGAAAGAAGCTTTCAAGTATTTGATTTTGATTATCAGGAAGGACCTATTGGGTTTGAATTAGAAATACCAAGTGGTTATAAAACAATGAGAATAGGAGATATTTCTTTATTTCATACAATGGCTAGTGAGGAACTAAGAGAAGCCGAGTTGATGAGAGTAATGGATGAATTGGATAGATTATATGATCAAAAAAATCCATATGGTTATAGTTCTTATGGTGATAGTAGACATTTTGGTGGTGGTCTACATGTTGGTGGGCCTGCTGCACAATGGAGTTTTGAACACAATAAAAAAATAAAGGCAAACGAAAAGAGATTTGAATTATTAGATTCCAAAAAAGAATTAACAGATGATGATAAGAGAGAAATAGAAATTACAAATAGATTTTATGAATTATTATTAAAAGATTATGGCTTGACAGATAAAGACTTTGAAGAGGAAGATGATTTAGTCTTTCCTGAGAGACAAACAAAATTACAAAAAACTATTGTTAAAAAAACGCCAAATATAAAAATTTATAATAATATTAAATATATTTAAATAATGCAAATGAGAGCTAGTAATGTCTTACTATGTTCTTTTTTATTTAAATCTCATAAGTAATGGTAGCATTGGTGAGCGTCGTTCTTTTAATTGATATACGTTTTTATGTAAAATTTAGTTGCACAAATTTTTAAATACGCTATACTTTTAGTAGGGGTGTTAAGTGATATAGTGGTATTTGAGGAGAAAATTATGAAAAAAATACTTGGGATGGTTGATGATAATTCTGTTACTCACTTTTTATCTGTTGAGTTGAATGGGATTGATGAGGTTTGCTCTGCTATTGATGATAGCTTCAGCTATAAGATTGATAGAACTATATCTTGTGAGGTACTTAATCGTAAGTTATATAGTTTAGGTAAATATCAAGATGATATTTTACATGGTAGAGCGCAAGTCCTAAAGGCTTCAATTGTAAAAATTGATAAAAAACAGCAGAAAGATAATTTTATTGATGAGGTTGATCCTGATATTAGAATGGGATTAGTAAATGTGTCTTTACTTTATCCATCACAGATAAGTAAAATTATTAAAAATACTTTTTATGATGATGGGACTTATGGTGAATATAAGTTAATAGATTTAACTGATTTAGCAAAGTTTGCTAATAAAATATCAAAAACTAAAAATAATTTTTCTTATGATGGAACAATAGATGCTAAAGTAGGAGAGTTTTCGAGTGCTGGTTATTATAATTATTTAAAAGATACGACTGCTAATAAACCAATATGGCTTAATCAAAAAGAAAGACAACTTACTAGTGAGAGGGTAACGGATATTTTTCAGTGTGTTAGTGAATGCCTTGATATTAAATACTTAGGAAGTAGTTGTCTTGATGATTCTTCAAGCATTGAAAAAGAAAAGATGAATAGATTTGCGTTACGTAATGGTGATGCTTTAAAATCTTTTGAACTTTCACCACTTCTTTCTAAAATTTTAAATACTTTAAGTGGAATAGAACAATATAGAGATATTTCTTATTTTAATATTAGCTTACCTAATTATTTATTAGATGGTAAACTATATGATGAGAATGAGAAAAGTCTTGCAAAATCAAAGAAAATGTGATATAATGTGGGCAATTAAGAGGAGTGATATGTATGAATAATTTTAATGGAGGACCAGGTGGTCCATTTCCAGGTCCAGGATTTGGTCCGGGATTCGGTCCAGGATTTGGGCCACCACCAGGTCCTGGATTTGGTCCAGCACCGGGTCCAGGATTTGGGCCAGCAAGACCTGTTATTTTCTTTCCTGGTGTAACTAGTTCTACTAACCGTGATTTAGGAAGATTAGAAGATGATATTTTAACTACAGATAAGTTGCCATGGTATAAATTCAAATCCAGGTTATCTGCAAGGTATGAGAGGTTTCATGTAAAGATGGATATTGAAGCTTCACTTAGAAGAACAAGAAGAGCTCAGATAAGAAAAATGATTTTGGAGGATATGTCTAATAATGTTGGTGGACGCTCTACTATTTCCACAAAAGATATATTTAATACTTTGAATAAAAACAAAGGTAATGTCAAAGTAAAGAGAATCTTTTTTCCACTAATTAGAGAGGTGTGTTCTAGTATTTATGATGCTTTTGAACAATCATATGTTAGCTTTTATAAGAAAAAGGCTAGTCTTAAATTTAAGAATGATAAGAAGAGAGATAACGAGTTAAAAAAGATTGATAATTTTATAAACTTTATAGGTAATGATTGGCTAAATGGTACATTGCTTCATAATTATAATATTTATTCTATAAAAATAGGAACTATAAGCAAGAAAAATAATTATGATGGTTTATTACCTGATATGGCTGATTTGGCTGCTATAGCAAAGCAAAATAATCCTAATGCAGCGACTCCAGTTCAAAATGCTCAAAATACTAATTCTCAAAGAACAAATACTCAAAATACACACAATAACACAAAAACTCAAAGTAATGCAAATACTCAAAGTAATGTAAATACTCAAAACAATACAAATACTCAAAGCAATATAAATGCTCAAAACAATACAAATACTCAAAATAATGCAAAGACACAAGTAAACACTACACCACAACCTGCTAAAATACAATCACAACCTTCACCAGTTAAAATTAGTGATATTAATGATTATCCACCAGTTTATGTAGATCCATGGATTGAAGGAATGTTTAGTAATGATTGGGAAAAAACTGATGAATCAGTAAGCATGGATGTAGAAATTTTAGATGATAAAACTCATCACCATAAATAATAAAGTTGGCTAATTCTAACTTTATTTTTTGTATAATGATATTAGGAGGAATAAAATGATTGGCGTGTTTGATTCAGGAATTGGTGGGGTAACGGTGTTAAAAGAACTTTTAAAAATTTTACCACATGAAAAGTTTATTTATTATTCTGACTCTTTAAATAATCCGTACGGTGATAAGAGCTTTGATGAATTAAAAAAAATTGTTTTTAGAGTGGTTGATACATTAATAGATAATAACTGCAAAATAATAGTTATAGCGTGTAATACTGCTAGCACTTTGAGTACCTGTTTAAGGGAAAAATATAGTATACCGATAGTCGCTATTGAACCGGCTTATAAAATGATTTATGATAATGATTTTTCAGAGAAAACCTTGGTAATGGCGACGAAGGCTACTATTAATAGTGATAAATTCCAACAACTTTATCATAAGTATGATAACCATAATACAACTCTTTTATCTTGTTCTGGATTAGCTGATTTAGTTGAGGAAGGAAATCAGAAAAAGATAGATAATTATTTAAAAAATACTTTGATGCCTTATAGGGGAGTAAAATGTGTCGTTTTGGGATGTACACATTATCCATTGATTAAAGAAAACATTCGAAAAGTATTAGGAGATGTTAAATTTTATGATGGAAGTGTTGGAGTTAGTAAACAGACACGCAAAATTTTACTTGAAAAAGATTTAATTAATGAAGATGGTGATACTTATGTTCAGTTTATTGATTCTTCAAATGATTTAAAAAAGAAAAAAAGATTTTTTTCTTTATTAGGCGACTTGAAATTTTAAATAAGTTTTACTATAATATATGTGATGACGCGATGATGGAGGTTGGAAACTCCTAGCGCTACAAAGAAAGAGATTCTTCTGGAATAAGGTGGAACCGCGGGGTAACTCGTCCTTACATTTATTCTGGGAGTTTTATTTTTTTAGGAGGAAAATAATATGAAAATGGAAGAATTAGTTAATTACTGTAAACAATATGGTTTTATATTTCAAGGTAGTGAAATATATGGTGGACTTGCAAATACATGGGATTATGGTCCATTAGGAAGTAGACTAAAAAATAATATTAAAGATACTTGGAGAAAAAGATTTATTCAAGAAAGACGTAATGCCTATGAAGTTGATGCAGATATTTTAATGCATCCAAAAGTTTGGGAAGCAAGTGGACACGTATCATCTTTTTCTGATCCATTAATTGATTGTAAGAATTGTAAAACAAGACATAGAGCAGATAATTTAATAGATGATTTTTCAGAGGATGCAGATGCTGATGCAATGAGTCAAGATGAAATGATGGAATACATTAAAACTC
>OLNQ01001881.1_pt1 | contig 19105 bp, 17 predicted proteins | sample 1672821 | NCBI WGS metagenome assembly OLNQ01 (sample SAMEA3136727, study PRJEB25190) | human gut metagenome | biome: human gut; feature: human-associated habitat; material: faeces | place: Austria | collected 2013 | reverse complement strand
CACTGTTAAGAACCAAATCTTTGGTATAATAGCTGTCCTTCATCGGTTCATTTTCAGCGTAGTCCGTAGACAGGTATTTTTTGTTGTCATCGGAAAAAACGGTCACGACAACAGGGGAACCGTCCAACCGTTCCGCAGCCATTATGGCGCCGATCAGGTTAGCGCCGGAGGAAATACCCACGCCGATCCCCAACTGGCGGGACAGCATTTGTGCCGCAATAATGGCGTCACCGTCATCTACCGAAATAACGCCGTCTAACTCGGATAATTGCAGCAAATCAGGAATGAAGTCATCAGAAATCCCTTGGATTCGATGTTTGCCGACCTTATACCCTGTGGAAAGGGTTGGAGAATTGAGCGGTTCCATTGCAAAGGCGCGGCAGGCAGGAACGGAAGCCGCACCGATTACGGAGATGTCGGCGGCGGCGCGTCTTGCGCAGGAACGCCGCCGCGAGGGCGCGTATGACTTGAGCTTTGATACGATTGCCGGATACGGACCACATGGGGCAATCGTACATTACGAATCCACGCCGGAGACGGATGTGGCGCTCGCGCCGGAGGGCTTCCTGCTTGTGGATTCCGGCGGACAGTATCGGGACGGCACGACGGATATCACGAGGACGGTCGCGCTCGGACCGCTGACCGACAAGATGAAGCGTTGCTATACGGCGGTGCTCAAGGGGCATATCGTTTTGACAAGTGCGCGCTTTGACGCGGAAACCACCGGAGAAGAGCTGGATCAGAGAACACGCGAACCGCTGCGGGCGCAGGGACTGGACTATCTGCACGGCACAGGGCATGGTGTCGGACATCTTTTGAGCGTGCATGAGGGGCCGCAGACCATCAGCCCGCGCGGCAAGGATTGCCATGTCCTGCCGGGTATGATCAGCAGCGATGAGCCGGGCGTATATCTGGAGGGAGAATTCGGCGTTCGACTGGAAAACGAGATCCTTTGCCGCGAAGCGCAGGCGAAAACAGACGGCGAAGAGAAAGCCTTGCGATCCGGCGCGGATGCAAAAGCGCAGGCGGGTACTGCGGAGCAGAACGAAAGCTATGCGGGATGCAGCGCAGGCGCAAACGGCAGGACATTCTGCTTTGAAACGATCACATTTTGTCCGTTTGAGCGAGAAGCCATTTTAACGGACCAGCTCACCGAGGAAGAGCACGCGTGGGTCAACCGCTATCATCAGCAGGTTTACGAGACGCTCGCGCCGCTTTTGGACGAAGAAACGCGCGCGTGGCTGGCGGCACAGACAGCGCCGCTGTAAAGCAAATTAAGATTTTTTTAAGAAAAATCTGCAGTCTTTTTTCGGCGCGGGTGGTATGATAGCAGCAAGGAAGGGGAAAAAGGGGAGGACGGTATATGAAAGGTACGATATTGATTGTGGATGACAATCGGGAGATCGTCGATTCGCTCGGCAAGCTGCTGGCCATCGAGGGCTATGAGATTCTGACGGCCTATGACGGCATGGAGGCTCTCAGCGTGCTTGAAAAAAGTCAGCCGGATCTGATCCTGCTGGACGTGATGATGCCGCGGCTGAACGGACTTTCGGCTCTGATGAAAATTCGAGAGAGTCACAACATTCCGGCGATCATGCTTTCTGCCAAAACCGAAGAGAGCGACAAGGTCTCCGGTTTGCTGCTGGGCGCGGATGACTACATCGAAAAGCCGTACAATCCGGCAGAACTTTTGGCGCGCGTGCAGGCACAGCTGCGGCGATACAAGGCTTACGGCGGCAGTCACCCGGCAGCGGAGCAGAAGGCGGATGAGATCGTCAACGGCGGTCTGACCTTGGATATGCGGCAAAAGCTGTTGTTTGTGGATGGCGAGGCGGTGCGGCTGACCGCGACGGAGTACAAAATTACGGAGCTTTTGATGCGGCACATCGGACAGGTCTTTTCAGCGGCGCAGATCTACGAAAACGTATGGAATGAGAATGCGGATTTTTCGGTGGAAAATACGGTCATGGTGCATATCCGGCACATCCGGGAAAAAATCGAGATCGATCCGAAAAATCCAAGATATGTAAAGGTGGTATGGGGCATTGGGTACAAAATGGAAAAACACCAAAAATAACGTCCGCGCGTTTTGGCTGGCGCATCGGGCGCAGATTCTGACCGGAGTTTTGGCGCTGCTTGCCTTGACGCTGTTTCTGCTGCTGGCTTTCAACTATCGCCGGATGAACACCCGCATCGTTTGGAGCTTTGGGCTGGCGATGAATCTGATCGGGGCGGCGGCGCTTTCCCGGTGGTTTGCCTGCCATTTGCAAAAGCGCTATGCGGCATGGGAAACGCTTGACGAAGACTTTTATGAGATATGGTCCGCACGCAGTCAGGAGCAGGGCAAGGGGCTGCGGTACATTGCCGGTGCCACTTTGGTGGGCGTTGCCGTATTCTTCATCATCAAAAAGGTGTCGGATGACATCTGGTATCTGCCGAACTACGCGTATTTTTATCTATTGATTTTTACGGTTCTGCTGCAGTATCTGGTGCTGTCGATGACTTTGAAACGCTTTATGAAAGCCAAACTGGACGCGTTTGTCGCGGGACTCAAGGAGCTGAATCGCACGCGGGTGGCGAGGGCGCTGCAGGTCGAAAAGGAAAGCATGGAAAAGGCGGCTAAAAGTGAGCAGCTCAAGGTTGATCTGATCTCCAATGTTTCGCATGACCTCAAGACGCCGCTGACCTCGATGGTCGGCTATATCGAGCTGCTCAAAAAAGAGGAACTCGGCGATGCTGCCCGCGATTATGTCGAGGTGATCGCAAGCCGCGCCGAAAAGCTCAAAGAAATGATCAGCAGCTTGTTTTCTTTGGCGAAAGCCAGCAGCGGCAATATCGAGCTGCATGAGGAGCCGCTCAGCTTCCACACCTTGCTGACGCAGATTCTTGCGGATATGAAGGATCGGATCGACGCGGCGGATTTGGAATTCGTGGTTTGCTTCGATGCTGCGCCGGATCAGTTGATGACGGATAGTGCGTATCTGTATCGCGTTTGCCAGAATCTGATTGAAAACGCGCTGAAATACGCGGCTTCGGGCACGCGCGTGTTCCTCAAGACCTTTGTGAGCAAGGAAGATCTGCATATTGAGATCCGCAGAAAGATCGTCTTTGAGATCACGAATACCTCTGGCTATCCGATCAACTTTGAAAAAGAAGAGATTGTCGAACGTTTCGCGCGCGGCGATAAGGCGCGCAGCAGCGAGGGCAACGGTCTGGGTCTGGCAATCGTCAGCACCTACACCGCAGCGCTCGGCGGCGATTTTGACATCGCCATCGACTGCGACCAGTTCAAGGCACGCATCAGCTTCCCGCTGCCGGAGGAGGCGACTTGCATAAAATCATGATATCAAGGTATTTTTTCGTATACAGGCTGAAAAAAATTTTGTATAATGAAATTACATCAGATAGAAAGTGAGGCGGCGCTATGACGGAAAAAATCTATTCCATACCGGAGATTCAGACGATTCTGTTCCCTGTTTTTAGACGAAACAATGTAAAAAAAGCCATTTTGTTCGGCTCATACGGCAAGCAGACAGCCTGCAGCAAAAGTGATATTGATTTGCTTGTCGACAGCGGTCTGCATGGTTTGCAATTTGTAGGTCTAGGCGAGGAAATCAGAGCAGCTGCTTTCAATCTGATCTAGGATTAAGAAACAATTAAGAAATACTTAGAAATATTTAAAAGAAATAGAACCCCCATTTTAAGATGCTTGTCTTAGAATGGGGTTTGTTATTAAAGAAATCCATTTGGTTGATAAGGAGAAAAAATGCAGGGTGCGGCAAGGAAAGCAGGGTGTGTGAAAGCGGCGCGTGCGAACGCGGGCATGAAAATAGGAAGGAAAGGCGTCAGGCTGCCGGGCAGGCTGACGGACAAGGCGGGCTGTGAAAGGACGATATGTGGGCAGTGCGGAAGCAGAAGAATCCGCGCGGCGCATCTTCTGCTGAGCTGCCTTGCGCTGCTTTTGGCATTGGGGCCTGCGGCGGTGCGCGGGGAATTTTTCGGCTATGGTTCGGACTGGCTCAGTCAGCATCTGCCGCTGGCCGAGACGCTGCGCAGCGCGATGCTGGACTCCGGCAGGCTGCTTCCGTTGTATCTGCATTTGGGCGGCGGCAGCTCGGTCTATGACTTTGCCTACTACGGTCTGCTGCGGCCGGACATACTGCTTGGCTGTCTGTTTCCGCAGGTCGGGATGGAATACCTTTTGGCAGGATACAGTCTGGCAGGCATCGTCCTCGGCACGAATCTGCTGTTTTGGTGGCTGCGCCGCAGACTGCGCAGTGAGCCCTCCGGGGCGCGCGCGGCGGCTTTCGCTGCGATGCTGTATGCGGCGGCAAACTGCCTCTTCCACGCGCATAACCAGTTGATGTTCGTCAATTATCTGCCGTTTCTGATTCTGACGCTCATCGGTATCGACCGGATGGCAGAGCAGGGGAAAGGCGCGTGGCTTGTGACAGGCGGCTTGAGTCTGGTTTATCTGCACAGCTTCTATTACAGCATCAGCTGTCTGGCCGTCTGCGGCATCTACGCGATCGATTGGGTGCGGGGGATGCGCGGCGTGTGCAGGGCGATAGCTGATATGCGCTGCACGAGCGAGCCGATCGGTGCAATGCGCGGCGATCATGCACAGGCACATGTATGCGAGCTTCGCGGCGCGCGCGCTAGCGGGAGTCCGGCGTGCGCAGGGAAGCTGCGGCGCAGTGAGAGCGGCACGAAATGCGAAAAAAGAGCAAAAAGCTTTGTGCTGCGGCTCGCGGGCTGCGTCTGTCTTTCGATCGGTTTGTGCGCGGTGCTGCTGCTGCCGACCGGACTGGATATTTTGTCCGGCAGCAAGGACGGCGGTGTCTTTGCCGCGCAGCTGAAGCTGCTGGATCTGACGCTGGAGGGTATGCTGTACACGCCATATGGGATGGGGCTTACACTGATCAGTCTGTATTGCCTGCTGACCGCCTTGGCGCAGCGAAAGACCCGTTTTCTCGCGATCTGTATGCTTGCGATTGTTACGATTCCGGCAGTCAGCCTGCTGCTGAACGGTCTGCTCTATGCCAGAGGGAAGATTCTGATTCCGTTCCTGCTGCCGATGCTGCTGCTCTGCGCGCAGGTTCTTTGCGGCTTCCTGCAGGGAAGCGAGAAGCCGCCGCTTTGGGCAGGCGTGTTGTGTCTGCTTCCATGGGCGGCTGCCTGCGCAGAAAGCGGCAGCATCCTGACAAACAGGCTTTTGCTGGGTTGGATTTTGCTCGACTGGCTGCTGATGATGGGCTGGGTTTTGTGGATGCACCGCGCGGGCATGAAACGCGTTTTCACAGCAGGAGCAGCGAAAAAAACATCTGTGAGAACCCGGTGTATTGCCTTGCTCCTTCTGGTACCTTGCGTGGTATCTTGGACCTTGCGGATGAAGACGGGCTATGTGGAGCAGGCGCAGATCAACTTCAGTATGGTGCGGCAGGCGCTCAAAGGCGCACAGCAGCGCATCGAGCAGGCAGATGCGGACAAGCTGCAAAACGCACGTTGGGAAATTCTCAGCGAGGGCTACAAAATGAGTAATTACGCGCCGCTGCCGCAGATGCAGCGGACCTCGATGTATTCCTCAATGACGCAGCAAGGCTATGCCACGTTCTTTTACGATATGGCAGGCAACGCGATCCCGGCCCGTAACCGGGTCGCGTTGGTACCCGGCAAAAATCCGCTCTTCAACGCCCTGATGGGCGTGCGGTACGTGACGGTCAAAGCCGCGGCGGCAGGACAAGAAACAGGCACTACCGCTGCCGCGCAGGCGCAAACAGACGCTGCAGCAAGTCAAGCGACAGCACGGATCAGCACCTCGAGCCAGCCGCGGGCACAGATAGAGGTGGGCGCTGCCGCGCTGCCGCCCGGTTATGAGGTAATCTATCGTGAAAACGGTTATGTAACCGGCAGGAATCCGGACGCTTTGCCTATCGCCTTCGGTACCGATCGTCTGCGCAGCAAAAAGGATTTTACCGACAGGCTGCGGGAACTTCCCGCGCGTGAAAAAAGGAAACTGACGGAAGCGCTCAGCCTAACAGCCGCCAAGACAGAGGTCAGCTTGTGCTTGCGCAGTGATCTGAGCGGAGACGAGCGCGCGGCAGAGGCAAGGGGATTGCGTCCGGTCACGGATCAGAGCTCTTTGGATGCAAGGGGATTGCGTCCGGTCATGGATCAGAACTCTTTGGGTGCAAGGGAAATGCATTCGGTCACGAATCAGATCCTCGCGGAGGCTGGCGGCCTGCGCACAGGCACGACTCGCGTCTCTAAGGATGCGAACGACAACGGGCTGCAGGGCAAGGTGTTGATTTTGGAATTTGACGTCACGCAGGCGAACGGCAGGGAAATCATCATCGACATCAACGGCACACGCAACAAGCTGTCCGGCAGCAACGCGCCGTATCCGAACGGCAATACGCATTTTACTTATATTTTGGACGCGCACGAGGCACAGACGCTGCATATCGAAAAGAACACAAACGAATACGTTCTGCAAAACCTGCAGTGTCGGCTGCTGGATTTCAAAGCGGTGCTGCAAAGCCGCGATGTTTGGGAGCCGGACACCGATGTCAGCCATGCAGGCAGGGGCGAGGTGTTTCGCGGCAGGATCGACATGCGGCGCGCAGGTTTTTTTGAAACAAGCTATCCATTCCGCGCAGGTTACAGCGTGACTGTGGACGGTGAAAGTGTCAGACCGCGGCGCAGCGCGGCAGGGTTTCTGGTCGTGCCGCTGGCAGCGGGAAACCATGAGGTCCAAATCGACTTCCTGCCGCCAGGCTACCGGACCGGACTTGGCATCAGTCTGCTGGCTCTGCTGCTGTTTGTCCTGCAATTGCAGGCTGGCTGGCGAGGGCGCGCAGGAGCAGAAGGAAAGCGCGCGGGGCAGGACGACCAGGGGGGTGCAAGAGCGCGGATAACGGAAGCACAATCGCGGCTGTTTCTGAAATAGCACAGAACCGAGAACAAGGAGCATGAAGCGAAGAAACACATGGAGAGATGCCAAACAAGGAGGAACACACGCATGAAAGTATACACACAATCCGCGCAGCTGATCAAATACATGTTTACAGGAGGTCTGACGACCGGGGTCAATTATCTGATCTATTTTATCCTATTAGGTGCGGCAGGCGATGCGGCGCAGCAAAGCTGCGTTTATCTGGCTGCCAATTCCGCGGCATGGCTGGGGGCGGTCCTGTTTGCCTACGTGATGAACCGTAAGCTCGTATTTCATTCCGAACGTGCCATCGTTCACGAATTTTTGGAATTCGCGGGTCTGCGGCTGGCAACGCTGGCAGTGGAAAATCTGCTGCTTTATCTGCTGATCGATGTATGGCAATGGCAGAGTCCGCTTGCGAAGCTCGCTGTCAGTATCATCACCGTTGCCGCGAACTATGCCGCGTGCAGATTGCGGATCTTTCGCGGGGGAGAAACAAAGCGCATCGAAGAACATATCTAAGAAAGCATGAAAAAGGGGATACAATGAATATAGAAGAAAGAAGAACTGACAAAATCAGTATCATCATGCCGTGCTATAACGAAGAGGCGTGTATCGAAATCGTTTACGCAGAGACTGCGGCAGCGATGGAAGCACTCACAGAAAAAGAGCAAGTCTCCTATGAAATCATTTTTGTGGATGACGGCAGCCGCGACGGTACGCTGAAAGAGCTGCGGGAGCTGGCGGCCGCGCACACGCGAGAACCTGCACAGGTGCGCTACCTTTCCTTCTCACGCAATTTCGGCAAGGAGGCGGCGATGCTCGCCGGACTGCGGGAAGCGACCGGCGATTATCTGGTGCTGATGGACGCCGATCTGCAGCACCCGCCGACGCTGCTGCCCAGAATGTACCGAATCCTGCGTGACAGCGGCGGCGCTCTTGATTTGTGCGGTGCGCGCCGCCGCGGCCGCGCGGGCGAAGGCAAAATCCGCGCCTGCCTGTCGCGCGGATTCTATAAAGTCTGGAACAGCCTGACCGGCATGGAAACCGCAAGCGGAGAAGGGGACTTCCGTATGATGCGGCGCTGCGTGGCAGACGCGATCCTGCAGTTGGGGGAATGCAATCGCTATACGAAAGGCATCTTTGCTTATGTCGGTTTTCGGACGAGCTGGATCGAGTACGAGAATGTCGCGCGCAGCATCGGTGAGAGCAAGTGGAATCTGCGCGGGCTGCTGCGCTATGCGGCACAGGGCATTTTCGCGTTTTCCGATGCGCCGCTCAAAATCGCCGGACCGCTCGGCACCGGACTGGTTTTCTTAAGTGTGCTGACCCTGCTGCTGCCGCAGACACAGCACGCCATCATCTGCCTGCCGCTGCTTCTGTCCGGGCTGCAGCTTCTGGTACTGCAGGCAATCGGGTCCTATCTCGCGCGGGCATATTGGGAAATCAAACAGAGGCCGGTCTATATCGTGCGCGAACGCGGCGCACGCCAGAGAAAATGCAGCAAATGAACCGTAATCGGGATACTACGAGCCTCTTGCGCTGCATGAAATTTTCTTGTAAAGAAAGTGGGGATATGGTACACTGTAAATAATTGTACACGAAGGCGCAGAGAAAGCAGACAGGAGGCTACACCGATGAAAAAAGCGAAAACAATGGAAGAAGCGTTCAAGGATTATTTGGTCGAAAATGGCCTGACAGGACCAATCTCACAGAAACAGCATGAAGAGGCTTTTGACCGTTTCATGGATGAAAGAGGAATGGATTTTCTGATGCAGGAAGCGTTGGAAGATATGGATGAAGACCTGCAAAGGGCGTATGACGCGGAAAGCAAAGCCGAAACCTTGAAGTACGCGAAAAGATCGCTCAAGAACAATCCGCGGAATGTCGAAGCGGAGACTCTGATCGCACAATGTCAGGCAAAATCGGAAGATGACCTGCAAAAAAAGTATCTTAAAATTCTCGAGAAGGAAGAAAAAAACCTGAAAAACGATGGCATTTGGGAAGATGAGAGCATCGGAGACTTCTGGTTGATTGCGGAAACCAGACCCTATATGCGGCTGTACAATAGCTATGTAGACAGCTTAATCGTGACGAGAAAATTCAGAAAAGCTGCGGCGGAAAGCGAAAAAATGCTGCAGCTATGCGAAAATGATAATTTGGGAATCCGGTACCGTCTTATGCATATTTACGCGTATCTGGAGGAGGAGACCGCAGCGCAGCGCCTGTATCGGCAATATGAAGAGGAGAACTGCACGATGTTCTTGCTGCCGCTTGCGGTACTGTATTACAAGCTGGATGATTTGAAAACAGCGGCAGGCTATCTCAAGCAGCTGTTTCAGGTTAATCCGGAATGCAAAATCTTTTTTGCGCTTCAGGATGTGGAGCCGGAAAAGATTGAAGAGGTCATTAACGCGTCTATGGACAAGCTTGCGGAGACCGGAGGGTACAAGCCGGGAAGCCTGGAGGAATTTTTGGTTATTACGCAGGAAGAACAGTACCTGTATGAGTCCGAAGCGAGCTTTTGGATTTGGGCAATGCGAAACAGCCCTGCTCAGCGGTAAGCGGAGAGGATTTTTTCGGCGATTACGCGGCGGGAGACGCAGCGGTCCATCGCCTGTTTTTCGATATAGCGATGCGCCTCGGTTTCACTCATGCGAAGCTGGTCGATTCCATAGGCGGCGAATCCACCGCCGAGCCCGTTGGAGCGGTCATGCATGGGAATCATACTTTCAATGATTTTTTCTCCGGTCATACGCCGGCCCTCTTTGGAGATGACGGCCGAAATCGCGCAGCCGGAGGGAATCCTGATTTGCCCTTCTTTTTTCATATGCCATGTTTCCTTTCTTCCTGCAAGTGCCTGTTGTCTCCCGTTTCCTATCGCAGTGTCGCGGAGCGAGGGGGTTGCTTACCCCTGCCGCGGCGCTTTGAAAAAAAGAGAAAGGTATCCACAGTCGGCAGGGAGAAGAAACTGTCGAAGATGAACGCCTTTGCTCACTACATGGGTGGTCTGCCATAAAGCAGGCTGCTGGATGCAGCTGCACAGTGCTTTCATGCTTTATCAGACGATGAAATAAAAAATATGTGAGAAGTATAGCACTGGTTTTTGTCCTTGTCAATAGATATTTTGTGCATACATAACAAAAAGTTTTGAAAAATTTTAGAAAAAAACATGAAAATATGTGAAAAGTACTTGACTTTGTACAAAATCGGGTGTATCATCACAACATGCCAAGGCAATGGAGTCTTGAAATCACAGTTGGATTTCGGGGCTCTTTTCTCTTTTTGCCAGAGAAAATGGAAAGGAGTTCATAAAAATGATGAAAGAAACAGAAATGAAAACACCATGTGTACCCGAATATTTTGGATGTCTGGTCTTTGATGACAGAGTTATGCGGGCAAGGCTCAGTGCGGATACCTACCATTCTTTGAAAAAAACCGTCAAGGAGGGGCAGCGCCTCGACAGCACGTTGGCCGATGCGGTAGCGAAGGCGATGAAGGATTGGACAACAGAACAGGGCGCGACCCATTTTACCCATTGGTTTCAGCCGCTGACAGGCATCACAGCCGAGAAGCATGACAGCTTTATCAGTCCGGCGCCGGACGGCGGAGTCAACATGGATTTTTCGGGAAAAGAATTGATTAAGGGAGAACCGGACGCGTCATCCTTCCCATCCGGAGGCCTCAGAGCTACCTTTGAGGCACGCGGTTACACCGCATGGGACCAGACTTCTCCGGCCTTTATTAAGGATAAGACGCTTTGTATCCCAACCGCGTTCTGTTCCTACAGCGGAGAGGCGCTTGACAAAAAAACACCGCTGCTGCGTTCCATGCAGGCCTTGAATAAACAGGCACTGAGAATTCTCAAGCTCTTCGGCAACACTGAGGTCAAATATGTCAGAACCTCGGTCGGTCCGGAGCAGGAATACTTTTTGATCGACCGCCAGATGTATGAAAAGCGCGAGGATTTGAAACTCTGCGGCAGAACCCTGTTCGGCGCGATGCCGCCGAAGGGACAGGAAATGGACGACCACTATTTCGGCGCGATCAAGGCGCGCGTCGCCGCTTATATGGCGGATCTGAACGAAGCACTGTGGAAACTTGGAATCCTCGCCAAGACCGAGCATAACGAAGTAGCGCCCGCGCAGCATGAGCTGGCGCCAATCTACACGACGACCAATATCGCGACCGACCACAACCAGCTGACGATGGAAATCATGCAGAAGGTAGCTTCCAGGCATGGTGCGGTTACGAAAAAGGGCTGATTGAGCGGCTTTCTGCCCTGACGGACGAAATCAGCGCCGCGGCCGACGCGTTGGAGGCCGTCGTCACCCAGTATGAGACGATGACGGATGTTACCGAGGCATCCTGCTTTATCCGCGACTGCACGCTGCAGAAGATGGCGGAGCTGAGAATCCCATGTGATGAAGCGGAAACCTTAACTGCCGCGCGCTGCTGGCCGTTCCCGACCTACGCGGATCTGCTTTTCGGCGTACAATAATTTTGGTGTATAATTAAGATCAGAGTATTTCAGAATATGAACGATTCGGAACAGACCCGAACGCGGCAGATGCGGTCGGGTTTGTTCTTTTTCTCGCTTTTTTGGCAAAATCATTGACTTTGATGAGCAGGCAAGATTATAATAGGGGTACGGAAATTTGTTTTTTGGAGGTTGCGGTATATGGCGCAAGAACAAGCGTTAAAAAAAGAGAAGAAGCAAAAAAAGCATGAGATTGATATGATTGAGGGACCGATTTTGAGCCGCATGCTTGTTTTTGCGTTTCCCTTGGTCTGTTCTAACATTCTGCAGCTTTTGTTTAACGCCGCGGACATCATTGTGGTCGGTCGCTTCGGCAGCGAAAACTCGCTGGCGGCGGTCGGCTCGACTTCATCCCTGATTAACCTTCTGGTTAATCTTTTTGTCGGGCTGGCCATCGGCTGCAATGTATTGACGGCCAGATACCAGGGCGCGCGCAAGGAAAGCGATGTCAGCGAGACCGTACATACCTCGATCGCGCTGAGCATCGTATCGGGTGTCGCGATGGGGATCATCGGCATTGTGGTCGCGGCGCCGATTCTGGAACTGATGGAGACGCCGGAGGAGGTTTTGCCGTTTTCCACCCTGTACATGCGGATCTATTTTCTCGGCATGCCTGCCATGATGATCTACAACTTCGGCAGCGCGGTACTGCGCGCCAAAGGAGATACCAAACGCCCGCTGAATTATCTGACGATCGCCGGAGTCATCAATGTCGTACTGAATCTTTTCTTCGTCATTGTTCTGCAGCTTGACGTCGCTGGTGTCGCGGCGGCAACCTCGATTTCGCAATGCTTTTCGGCCTTTATGATTCTGCGTTGTCTGATCAAAGAGGAGGGACCGTTCCGTCTGCACTTCAAGCTGCTGCGGATTCACAAAAATAAAATGCTGAGAATCCTGGAAATCGGTCTGCCGGCAGGCTTTCAAGGTGTCTTGTTCGCACTGTCCAACGTCATCATCCAGGCATCCATCAACAGCTTTGGTAAGGACGTGATGGCAGGCAGCGCGGCCTCCGCCAATATTGAGAATTTTACCTATTTCGCGATGAACGCCTTCTACCAGGCGGCGATTTCGTTTACCAGTCAGAATATGGGCGCGGGCAAATTGAAGCGCATTCACAGAATCGTTCTGACGGCAACGGGCTGCGCGGCGGTGACGGGACTTATTTTTGGCAGTCTCTCCTGTCTCTTTGGCAGGCAGCTGCTCAGCATCTATTCTCCACAGGAGGTCGTCATCGAGGAGGGTATCAAGCGGCTCTTTTATATCGCGGCGCCGTATTTTATCTGCGGCATCATGGATACGATGGCAGGCGTGATTCGCGGACTCGGCTATTCGATTCTGCCGATGATCGTCAGTCTTTTGGGTGCCTGTGTGCTGCGAATTATCTGGATTCAGGCTTTTTGCTCCCTGCCGGCTTTCCACTATGTCGAAAACGTTTATGTTTCCTATCCGGTGACTTGGACGATTACGCTGACGGCACATATTATCTGCTACCTCATCATCATGCGGAGACTCAAAAAACGACCGGAGATGCAGGAGGCGCAGAGCGCGGCCTAGATACATAGCGAGTGAAGCATTGTTTTCCGCGCGGTTTGGCGGCGGACAATCACAATAAATTAAGATAGAAAAGGAGATTTTATCATGAGAAAAATCGTAGCAACAGACAAGGCTCCGGCAGCAATCGGACCTTACGCGCAGGCAAATATCATCGGTGATCTGGTCATCACTTCCGGACAGATTCCGATTGATCCGGCAACCGGAAATCTTGTGGAGGGCGATATCGAGGCGCAGACAAAGCAGGTATTCGAGAACCTTAAGGCGGTGCTGGAGGCAGCCGGAAGCGGTCTGGACAAAATCGTCAAGACCACCTGCTTCATGGATAATATGAACGACTTCGCGAAGATGAACGAGGTGTACGCGAGCTTTTTCAGCGGCGACTATCCGTCCAGATCCGCGGTGGAAGTCGCGAAGCTGCCAAAGGGCGCTTTGATTGAGATCGAAGCCATCGCCTACCTCTAAGCGCAGGAAGGACGGCGCGCCGCCCGAGCAGGCGGTATGAAGAACCATATAAGATGACGGAGGCTGCCCGGTACGGCAGCCTTTTTCAAAAATACCTTTTTCAGAGGACCACAAAATGAATCATCAGACAAAAGATTTTCACAGATCACTGTTTCACATTTTTTTATCCTATTTTCCCGCGCACAAAAAGCTCTTCCTTTTGGATATGAGCTGCGCGTTTCTCGTGGGCGCGATCGATGTCGCTTTCCCATTGGTGTCGCGCTATGTCATGTATGACCTCTTGCCGGACAAGCTCTACCGAACCTTTTTCAGCGTCATGGCCATCGTTGTGGCGGCGTTTGTGCTGCGGGCGGGCATGAACTTCATCATCACCTACTGGGGACATCAGTTCGGCATTCGCGTGGAGGCGGATATCCGACGCGATCTTTATGTGCATTTTCAGGAGCTGGATTTTGATTTTTTTGACCGCAACAGAACCGGCAAGCTGATGAACCGGCTGACCGGAGATCTGTTTGAAATTACGGAATTGGCGCACCACGGCCCCGAAGATCTTCTAATTTCAACGATTACCATCATTGGCGCGCTGATCGTCATGTTCTGCGTGGAATGGCGTCTGGCGCTCGTGGTGCTGGTCATCGTTCCGGTCTTTGTGTGCATCGTTATTTTTTGCCGCAATGACATGATGCAGTCCTCGGTACAGGTCAAAGAAAAGATGGCGGGCATTAACGCAGACATCGAATCGACCCTGTCCGGCATGAAAACCTCAAAGGCTTTTGACAATCAGCAGCTCGATTTTGAGCGGTTTGACCGTTCCAATGAGATGTACAAGGGTTCCAAGACCGGATATTACAAGGCAATGGGACGTTTTAACTCGTCTTTGGAGTTTTTTATCTGTTTCCTGCAGATCGCGGTGATTACGGTCGGCGGCTGGCTGATCATGCGCGGGCGGATGAATTACATCGATTTGCTTACCTTTACCCTGTATATTACAACCTTCGTGACGCCGGTGCGCAAGTTGGCGACGCTCGCGGAGATCTTTACCAACGGGCTGGCGGGGCTCAGACGTTTCGTCGAGGTTATGCGCATCGAGCCGAGTATACGGGAGCCGGAGGACGCTCTGCCGCTGACGGACGTAAAGGGAGAAATCGTTTTAGACCATGTGAGCTTCGGCTACCAGAAGGATACCGACGTGCTGCACGACATTTCACTTACCGTCTGTGCCGGAGAAACGCTGGCTGTGGTCGGACATTCCGGCGGCGGCAAGAGTACGCTCTGTCAGCTGATTCCGAGGTTTTACGATGTCGAAAGCGGCAGCATTGCCATCGATGGACAGGATATCCGCAAGGTCACAAAGAGCTCGCTGCGCACCAATATCGGCATTGTGCAGCAGGATGTGTTCCTGTTCGCGGATACCATCTACGAAAACATCCGCTACGGCAGACCGGACGCGTCGTATGAGGAGGTACTGGAGGCTGCCAAAAAAGCGGAGATTTACGAAGATATCATGAAGATGCCGGAGGGCTTCGATACCTATGTCGGAGAACGCGGCGCGCTGCTTTCCGGCGGGCAGAAACAGCGCATCTCAATTGCGCGGATTTTCCTCAAAAACCCACCGATTTTGATTCTCGACGAGGCGACCTCCGCGCTGGACAGCGTAACCGAAGCTCATATTCAGCAGGCCTTCGATGAACTTGCTGTGGGGCGTACTACGCTGATTATCGCGCACCGTCTGGCAACGATCAGGAACGCGGACCGCGTCGTGCTCATTGAAGACGGCAGGATTGAAGAGGAAGGCACGCAGACGGAGCTTTTGGCGCGCGGCGGGGAATTCGCCACGCTGTATCAGGCGCAGACGCGCTGTATGTAGACGATGGCAGCTGATCGCGGTCCGTAAGGCGGCGCAAAAAAATCGAAACGAAAGGAGCCGCGGGATGGAAGCAAAAAACTGTGAAGCGAACAGGTACAAAAGAAATTCTTCGGAAGGTATGGCTGATTCGGACGTAAATGACATAACGCTGTACCAAAGATTTCTGAGCGGTGATGATAGCGGACTGCAGCGATTGATGGAACGCTACGGTAACAGTCTGACGCTCTACATCGACGGCTATCTCCATGATATCCACGAAGCGGAGGACCTCATGATCGAAGCGTTTGCCTATTTTGTCGCCAAAAGACCGCGTCTCCGCGACGACGGCTTTCGCGCGTATCTCTACAAATCCGCGCGCCATCTCGCGCTTCGCTGCCTGCAAAAAAAGCGGAGGAAGCAGCTCTTCAGCTTCGACGATCTGGAGCAGGAGCCGGAGAGCGATGTACTGCTTGAAACGCTGGTGCAGACAGACGAGCGAAATCGAATACTATGGCGCTGCATGGACGAGCTCGCGCCGGCCTATCGGGAGGCACTGTATCTGGTCTATTTTGAAGGCATGCGGCATGCGGAAGCAGCAGCCGTCATGCGCAAAACCGAAAAACAAATCGCGGATCTCGTCTATCGAGGCAGGGCTTCCCTGCGCAAGACTTTGGAAAGGGAGGGCATCACCACATGGTACATCTGATCGAATTCTGGGATTACCTCGTACAGTTCCTGCTCTGCGCGGCAGGCTGCACAGGAGCAGTAAGGACATTCACCCAAAACCGCAGACAGCCATATTTCCTGCTGGCTTGCTTTTTTGGAACTTACGGACTGGGAACCCTGTACTGGACGCTGCATGTCCTGCTTCTGGATACAACGCCGCAGGTGTTCTACGTATCGGAGCTGGGCTGGATCGCGAGCTATATCTTCCTGCTGACGATGGAAATGACCCTGCCTTCCGCGCGGGAGCTGCGGTTTCGGACGAAATGGTCCTGGCTGGCTCCGGCGATCTGCCTGCCGCAGTTCGCCTTATATATCATGTACGGGGACATCTTTTTTAATGTGCTGATGTGCATGGGAACCATGGCGGCGGCGCGGCTTTCAATCCGCGGTCTTGTTTTCGCGCGGCGCTGCGGGAACAGAGATGCCGACAAGACCGAAACACGCGGGTTGAGGGCCTTTCACATCAACGTGCTGTGCTTCACCGCGCTTGAATACGCGCTTTGGACGAGTTCCTGCTTTTGGGTGAGCGAAGATCTGCGCAATCCGTACTTTTGGTTTGATTTTATGCTGTCGGGGGTGATCTTTGGGATGCTGCCGGCAACGAGAAAGGCGGTGCAGGCATGACCTATATCGAAAATGTTCTGGTTTGTATCGCGGCGCCGCTTTTTATCACCATGCTCTGCATCGACCGTAAATACCGCGCGTCCTTTATATTCTGTTTTGCCGGTATGCTTGTATGCCTGCTGTCCGCCTACCTCAATACGTTCTTTACGATTATTTATCAGGCGGATACGATGAATGCAGCCACACAGATCGCGCCGGTTGTCGAAGAAATCATGAAGCTATTGCCGCTGCTGTTCTTCTTGATCGTTTTTGAACCGGATTTACAGCGTTTTCGATTGGCAGCCATGCTGGTCGCGGCCAGTTTCGCGACCTTTGAGAATATCTGTTATCTCGCCGAAAACGGCGCGGGGCAGATGCTGTTCCTGCTGATTCGCGGTTTCGGTACGGGCGCGATGCATGTCGTTTGCGGCAGCGCCTATTCTGAGGGACTGCGTTTTGTCTGGCATGACCGCCTGCTGCGCAGCGTCTGCATCCCGGGGATTCTCTGTGTGACGATCATCTACCATGCCATCTATAATCTGCTGGTCAGCGCCGGCGGCAGCGTGCAGGTCATCGGATACTGCATTCCGCTTTTCACTTTGGCGGTCGGATACGGCGTTTATCAGTTTGCGCGAGGCCGGCAGCGGCATAATTAACCGCGTTTTGTCAAAAAAACTGACCGAAAGCGTGCCTGCGCGCGAAGCCGAAACGAAGCGGAATCGATAGGCGTGGGACAAAAAAATATCATGTACGCACAAAAAAACATAAAAAAGAAGTGCGTACTTTTTTTGTTTTTTGTCCCTATATGAGTAATAGGGGATTTTTTTAGGCAGTGATCGGCTGAAGGAGGGTAGGATATGTACGATACAAACGAACGCGTAGCGCAGGTCAAAGGGCGCGCGACGCGAATCCGGCAAAAAAAGGAGAAACGCGCGATCCGCGGTTTATCGACCTTATGTCTGGCGCTTTGCTGCTGTCTGGTCGGTGTTTTGGGTGAGGTCAGCGGCGGATTTCGCAGCGCGGCAGAGGTGCAGGGCATGACCGGCGCGACGCTTCTGTCAGAACGCACCGGCGGTTATGTGCTGGTGGCGATCGTTTCCTTCGTGACCGCGGTTGTCTTTACCCTGCTTTGTGTGAGACTCCATGAACGAAACGGACGCTTGACGAAGGAAAAGAAGGAGGGAACGAGATGAAGACAGGAAAACGGATTTTGACAATTCTGTTGACGCTGTGCGTAGTATTCACGATGATGCCGCTGGCAGATATCGCAGGTATGACGGCGTATGCGGCAGACGGAAAAGGCGTTGAGAGGGAATATCTAAATGTTCCGGCTAAATTTGACAAGGAAATCGACATCAGCAAAGTGACCGGAGACATCGTCATAAAGGACAGTAAAACCTATCGAATTTACAGTTCTGAGAAGAAAACGGTCAATCATAAAATTAAGATTCAGAAACCTACTTTAAAAAATATCGAGCCGCATGTTTTCATTGATGGTATTTCCATTGACATGGATGCGGGAAGCAAATGCCCGGCAATTGAGATTAACAATAAAGCATCGGCATATCTGTATTTTTACGGAGGAAACTCTGACCTTAGGGGCGCAGATTATCGCGCGGCAATTCAAAAAAACCGCAGCGAGAACAATCTGCATATTTTGGTCGCAGGCGGCACGGGCTTGTATTGCTACGGAGGTCTGTATGCAGCAGGCATCGGCGGTTCGGCAGACCGCAACACGAACTGGTATAACATTGATATGTATGGACACGGCGTAGGCCTTTACTTCGGCACAACCGAGCCGAATACCAAGTGGAACGGAGAAATTCGTGCAAAGGGCGGCAAAAACGGTGCCGGTATCGGCGGCGGCCGTTACGGAACCGGTGAACGCATTAACTTTATGTCCGGTACGATTACCGCAATAGGCGGCGATTATGGCGCGGGCATCGGCGGCGGAAGAAGAGGAAACGGAAACCTTATCAGTATTTACGGTGGAGATATCACCGCGACCGGCGGAGGTTTTGCGGCCGGCATCGGCAGCGGGTTCACGCAGAGCGCGAAGAACATACGGATTCATGGCGGAACGGTTACCGCAAAGGGCGGCAGCGGCGGCGCGGGAATCGGCAGCGGCTCTGTGAATACGGAAGATGAAGCGAAAAATCTCAGCGTTTCCGATATCGAAATTTCAGGCGGGACTGTTAAGGCTGAAGGCCGTACCAGCGGCGCGGGAATCGGCGGCGGACAGTTTGTCAGGGCAGACGACATTAAAATTACCGGAGGAACCGTGGAGGCCAAAAGCACTTACGGCGGTGCGGGAATCGGTGGCGGCTCGGATGCCATCGGACACAATATCACAATTTCCGGCGGCGATGTCTATGCCAAATCCTACGGCGGCGCAGGCATCGGCGGCGGCATTGCAGCGATGGGGGACAAGATCCGTCTG
>OLNQ01001876.1_pt1 | contig 19135 bp, 15 predicted proteins | sample 1672821 | NCBI WGS metagenome assembly OLNQ01 (sample SAMEA3136727, study PRJEB25190) | human gut metagenome | biome: human gut; feature: human-associated habitat; material: faeces | place: Austria | collected 2013 | reverse complement strand
TCGCTACGGTACTGGAAGCTGTGCCACGGGTTGTCTCCTCGAGGGTTACCGCTTGATAAAGGGCGTAGAGCCTAGCCCCCTCGTCTGCTTGCTGGAGTTGATCCTGCGTTAGGAGCGCACCAATCCGATCCGACCAGGTGGGTATGCGTCCGAGCTTTTGCTCTAGTTGATGCAACTGAGAGATAGGAAGAACCTTCAGCAGGTGGCTTATGAGCGTATAGCTACCCTCTTTGGGAAGGCGATCAGCGTAGAGCTCAGCGGATAGTTGCTTCGCCTCTTGCCGTGGTATCACCTTGTAGAGCTCGGCACTGGGAGCGAAAGCTATCTCCAGCAATGGATCAATAGCTCTCATATAGTCCGCCTCACTCCAGTAGCGAGGCGTGAAGTTGTCTTGCTCTTGGGTCGTGAGGCTTAGTCCCTCTGACCTAAAGCTCCAATCAGAGCTCTTGACAATATACTCCCGTGCTATGTATAGAGCGAGGAAGCGCTGATCACGCTCTGATAACTTATCCCGTCCTTGCCATGTGGTGTGGAGTAGGGGAAACTGCTCCAGCAGACGGTTGTAGTCTAGTCTGCGAAGAGCCGTCTTGTGCGCCTCCAGAGCCTCGATGGTGTAGTAGAGATTGCCCTCACGGAGAGCCTGAGTGGCGAGTCGCTCAGCACAGGAGAGTGTCTGTGTCGGCAGACGCTTTTTCTGTAATTCCTGTAGCTCCTTGTAGAGAGCTTGGCTAGAGGTAGCTGGTTGCTGTGCCATAGTCATAGTGACAGATAGTAAAGTGGCAAACAATATACATAGTGTGGTGCGAAGTCTCATAATACAATCACGTTTCTTTGATACCCCGAAGTTACTCTAAAAGATACGAATCCGCAAGAGCCAGCGACCGTCTCCTCTAGAATGCTCGCCAATTTCACCCCTATGAAACTAGAGTTTCTTCCCCGTGAAACTGGAGTTTCACCCCGATGAAACTATAGTTGTTTGGGAAGAAAAGAGAAAAAGATAGGTCAGGATGCGGATGCTACCTGACCTACCTCGGGTAAGAACTGTCTGTATTAGGACGCTAGCTGTGTATAGCTACAGATTTAGCTGAGGGGGGATTACGACACTTAGTGTGCGGTGTGGCTGTAGTACTCGCGAGTGAGGCGCTTTGCCTCGGCGAGGTCGGTCTCCTCGTTGCCGGTGATGCCTACGCTCTGAGGTGTGGGTATCTTGATTTCGGTGCCGAGAGGAATATTGTCGGGGTCCTCGATCTGCTCCTTATTGGCTAGGTAAATGTAGATCCAGTACTCACTACGACCGAGGTAACGACGGGCATAGCGCGCCAAATAGTCGCCAGAGCCGAGTGTTACGGTGGTGAGAATCTCCGGATGAGCGGTCGTGTCGGCAGGCGTTACGATGCTGTCGCTGGGTACGATGGTGTCTATCGTTGGAGCCACCTCAACAGGTGCCGTAGTTCTGGGAGGGGGCGTGGTGCGAGGCACTGCGTCTCTTGTCTGCCACAGACAAAGAACCACAGCAACAACGACCATCAGGAGGACAGCGACTAGCGGGATAACAATCCAAAGCCACAGCCTGCGGTTCTTCCGCTCCACAGGGGTGGGCTGACTCTCTTGTGGCTCCTCTCTTCGATAAGGTGGTGGCGTGGCAGCAAGGACTTCGGCCTTGTTGCTTTCGCTAGTTGGGGGAGGTGGCGGAGTAGTCTTCTCAACCTTTGGCTCGTTGAAGGGCGGTGGCGTCGCGGGAGCTTCGGCTTGGGACTGAGGCGTCCAAGCGGGTGGCGTGGTCGCGGGTCTGGGTGCCACCGGGCTCTCGGCGATACGACTAGAGATGATGGTCGGGTAAGCCTGCTCTAGGCTCTCGGCTGGGTGCTCCTCGACATCGGGCCAGTGAACGCCCTCCTTGAGCAGCGTGGGGGCAAACATCTCAAAGGGTTTGTTGACCTGCCGGAGCAATTCGTCGGAAGGTGTGAAGGCGTAGCTGGTCGCATCGTCTTCACCTGCTCCACTTATGGGCTGTGGGGAGAAGGTGCCTAGGGGAGCCCACTCGAGGGTGTGACCGAGCCGCTCGTGCATCTCAAAGAGCTTCGTGACACTGCTGTAGAAGCTTTGGATGGTCTGCGGTATCTGGGTTGCCCCTTTTGCTAGGAGTTCGCCAAGCTCCTCGGCAGAGAGCGGTTGCTCTTGGTTGGTAACACGTGGTGTGAGTCTCGGAGGCATCAAGTACCGCTCACCACTAGGCAGCAGAGCGATAAAGGCACTGCTACTCTCCGCAGACCAGAGGCCGACGCTACGCATATGAGTGGTGCTCCTCTGTGTGAGCCGTCCGATGAGTAGCGATGTGAGGTCGCTCCATAGTTGCTGGCAGGTGGTCTGTGCGAGTTGGCTCTGCTCAGCGACCTCGAGAAGCCACTGTTCGGTCGTAATCATAGGATGAGATGCTCTGGGGATGTGGTTGCGATGAGGTCGTACTCCTCAACGCCTGTGATCTCGGCTCGGTAGAAGGAGCCGACACGTAGCGGACTGTCGCTGCTGAGGATTACTTCGCCGTCTACCTCGGGAGAGTCGTACTGGGTGCGCCCAACGTAGTAGTCCTCTTCCTCACGGTCAACGACTACCTCCAGTGTGGTGCCGACTCTACGGCTATTGATGCTGGCAGAGATGGTCGCTTGAAGAGACATTAGGGCATCGTACCGCTCCTGCTTGACCTCTGCTGGCACGTCATCTTGGTAGTGCTTGTAAGCGTAGGTACCCTCCTCGTGTGAGTATTGGAAAGCTCCGAGTCGCTCGAAGCGCATCTGGCTGACGAAGTCGAGGAGATCGGCAAAGTCTTCGTCCGTCTCTCCTGGATGACCTACCATCATAGTGGTGCGCAGGGCGATGCCGGGCACTTGCTCGCGAATGCGCTCTAGTAGGGCAATGGTCTCCTCACGGGTTATCTGCCGACGCATCAGCTGGAGCATATGGTTGCTGCTGTGCTGGAGCGCGAGGTCGAGGTACTTGCAGATGTTGTCATGCTGTGCCATCACATCTAGCAACGCAAGGGGAAAGTGGTTCGGATAGGCGTAGTGTAGTCTGAGCCAGTGAGCGCCATTTACCTGAGCCAGGCGGTCTAGTAGGGGAGCGATAGCTTGCTTTTGGTAAAGGTCTACACCATAATAAGTGCTATCCTGAGCGATGATCTGAAACTCCCGACATCCAGAGGCGACGCGTGTCTCGACCTCTCGGACTATCTCCTCCATAGGACGGGAGTGATGAGGTCCGGTGATAAGCGGGATGGCGCAGTAAGAGCAGGTGCGGTCGCATCCCTCGGAGATTTTGATATAGCTGTAGTGTGGTGGTGTGACGCTAGGCGGAGGCGTTCGGTAGGATAGAGACGTAGCGTCGTCTGCCCCAGGGGCCGGCCCTAGGTCGGTGATGAGTTGCTTCCAGTCATACTTGCCATAGATCTTGTCCACCTCGGGGAGCTCGGCAGTTAGCTCCTCACGAAAGCGCTCGCCCAGGCAGCCCATCACGTAGACAGCTCGGATGCGTCCCTCCTTCTTTGCCTGAATGAGAGAGAGGATGAGGTTGATCGACTCCTCCTGGGCTGCCTGTATGAAGCCGCAGGTGTTGACGACGGCTATCTCGCCGGTCAGCTCCTCGGGGTCGTGACGTAGCGTGTAGCCGTACTGAGCGAGCCGATGCATGAGCGCATCGGAGTCGACGAGGTTCTTAGAACACCCTAGACTGATGACATCTATTTGGTTGGCAATCATCGCAGAGCTGCTACTGGGCTAAAGCTCATCGCCAAATATGGAGTCGACGAACTCACGCTTGCGAAAGACTTGCAAGTCCTCAATCTTCTCGCCGAGTCCGATATACTTGACCGGTACCTTAAACTGGTCGGAGATGCCAATGACGACACCGCCCTTTGCCGTGCCGTCGAGCTTCGTGATGGCAAGGGCAGAGACATCGGTGGCTGCGGTAAACTGCTTCGCCTGCTCGAAGGCATTCTGACCTGTAGAGCCGTCGAGGACGAGAAGTACCTCGTGAGGCGCATCGGGAACTACCTTCGCCATGACACGCTTGATTTTAGAGAGCTCGTTCATCAGGCTTACCTGGTTGTGTAGACGACCCGCCGTATCGATGATGACCACGTCAGCGTCCTGCGCCACAGCTGACTGTAGTGTGTCGAAGGCTACCGAAGCGGGGTCCGAGCCCATCTGCTGCTTGATGACTGGCACGCCGACGCGCTCTCCCCATATCTCTAGTTGTTCGATGGCGGCCGCACGGAAGGTGTCTGCAGCGCCCAGTACAATGCGCTTGCCCTGCTGCTTGAACTGATAGGCGAGCTTGCCGATGGTGGTTGTCTTGCCCACACCGTTGACACCGACCACCATGATGACGTAGGGGTGCGCATCTGCGGGGAGTGTGAAGCTCTCCCCGTCGGTCGTGCCATTCTCCGCAAGGAGTGCCGCGACTTCGTCACGCAGGATGCTTTTGAGCTCGCTTGTGCCGACATATTTGTCTCGAGCCACACGCTCTTCAATACGCTTGATGATTTTGAGCGTCGTGTCCACGCCCACGTCACTCGTCACGAGGATATCCTCTAGGTCGTCGAGGATGTCATCATCGACCTTGCTCTTGCCAGCTACGGCACGAGTCAGCTTGTCTACCATCGAGGTCTTGCTCTTTTCCAGACCTGTGTCGAGTGTCTCTTTTTTCTTCTTTGAGAATAGTCCGAATAGTCCCATAGTTGGTCTCTTTCTTCTAGGTTAAATGATTAGTCCATGCGAGACTTGTAGTCCGAATAGTCAAAGCTACGGAGCGTCTCCACGGAGCCATCGAGATGACGCAACACAATGGCGGGATGCTGTACACCGTTGAACATGTTCGTCTTGACGGTCGTGTAGTGTAGCATATCCTTGAGGACGAGCGTCTCTCCAATCTCCAGCGGATGGTCAAAAGTCCAGTAGCCCATGTAGTCGCCGCTCAGACAGCTATTGCCCCCTAGGCGGTAGCTGTACGTGCCAGCCTCGGGCGTGTCGCACTGTGTCGCACCCTCTACGACTGGATGATAAGGCATCTCGAGACAGTCAGGCATGTGGCAGGCGAAGGAGACGTTCATAATCGCCGTCTTGATGTCGTCGTTGGTGACAATGTCCACCACCTGAGCGTAGAGGTCGCCCGTCTGCCAAGCGAAAGCACTGCCCGGCTCCATAATAATTCGCAGGTTCGGGTGCCGCTCACGGAAAGCACGCAGCAGCGCCACTAGATGCTCCGTATCGTACTCCCGATGCGTCATCAAGTGTCCGCCCCCGAGGTTGAGCCACTGCACCTTGTCTAGGATAAAGCCAAAGCGCTCCTCGAGACGCTCCAATACGGACTCCAGCTGCTCGTCATCACCCTCGCAAAGGACGTGCAGATGCACCCCCTCTAGTCCTGTCAAAGCACCCTCTTGCTCCATCTGTCGAAGCGTCTCGGCACTCACGCCGAAGCGTGTCCCTGGCATGGCGGGGTTGTAAATCTCCGTCTTGACAGGCGAGTAGGCTAAGTTTAGTCGCAGACCGTAAGAGATATGCTCAGCGGCGTAGGAAGATGCGGGTCCGAAGCGCTGCCACTGGGTGGGCGAATTGAGCGTGATATGGCTACTGTAGCGTACGAAGTCCGCGATATTGTCCTCGCTGTAAGCTGGTGTGTAGGCATGCACGGGGGCTCCCATCTCCTCGTAGCCTAGGCGAGCCTCCCACGGCGAACTAGCTGTGCTAGCGTGAATGTACTCCTTAAATATAGGGAAGGTGCGCCAGAGGGCGTACGCCTTGAAGGCTAAGATAATCTCCACGCCCGCCCGCTCTGCTACGGACTGTATCAGCGCGAGGTTGCGTCTCAGGAGAGACTCCTCTAGGAGGTAGTAGGGTGTGGTTATCTTGTGGGGTTGCATAGGGAGCATCGTACTTAAACTCTTGCAAAGGTACGAAATAGCAATAGTAGCACCAAAAAGCGCAAGTGTACGCTCGCGCCATCGTGGCTGGCTAGCTCTAGAGAGCCCTACGCCTCGGGGAGCTGCTTGTCGTCCTCTCTGAGACTGTTGCAGTAAAGGATGAAGCGCAAGGTGCTGAGGGTGAGGTCTGAAGGGAGTGTACCTCCGTATGTGACCGAAGCCGAATTCCGAAAGCAACAGAGCGATTCGCCTTTATGCTACAGTCTCTGAAATAATTTAGACCCGACTAGATATCGTTATGGTGCTGTGTCGGGGAAAACGGATTTCCACGTGGATATTTCGAAATCTTCACGTGGAGAATTTTTATTTTCCACGTGGGGAAGAAAAAATTCTTCGGAGGAATCAAATGAAACTTCGGAGGAAATGAATGACGCCCACGTGGAAAATAAAAAATATCCACGTGGAGATTTGAGATTTCCCACGTGGATATTCGAGAAAGGAGGGTAATTAGAGATTAGAGGCTAGAGATTAGAAATTAGAGATCGAAGTGATCAGAGGAGATAGGAGAGGAACGGAGCAATCGGAGGGTAATTGGAGGTTAGAGGGCAGGGGGATACATTATATTATAATGCGTCAGCCCTGACTTTCCAACGCTGGAAAGTTTGTTTTCCAAGGGAGGAAAGTTTGAGCGGGCGGAGGGGATAAAGAAAGAAGGCCGAGGAGCAATGCGTGCTTCTCGACCTTCTCTGGTCTTGTGGCGTATGCTATGGGAGCATCCGCCGAACTATGTGATAGTCTCTCTCTTAGTAAGCTAGACCCTCGCGGGCTAGCTCCTCTTCGTGCTTGTAGAAGCGGAAGGTCTTCACCTGTAGCTCTACGGCGGCATCGTCATCGCAGACGATGATGCTGTCGGAGTGGAGCTGCAGTGCAGAGATAGGACACATCTGGGTGATATGCCCCTCGACAGCCTTGCAGAGGGCGCGAGCCTTCTGCGAACCACTGATGAGAATCATCACCTCACGAGCGTCTGTCACGGTGCCGACACCTACGGTGAGGGCGCGTGTGGGAACCTTCGAGAGGTCGTTTTCAAAGAAGCGGCTGTTGTCACGGATCGTCTCGGGCATCAGACGCACCTCACGGGTGCGAGAGGCTAGCGAGGAGCCTGGCTCGTTGAAGGCGATATGCCCGTCAGAGCCGATACCTCCGATGAAGAGGTCGATACCTCCGAGTGACTGAATCATCTCTTCGTAAGCTTGGCACTCGGCAGTAGTGTCCTCTGCCAAACCATTGAGGAGGTGGGTATTCTTGGGGTCGATGTCGATGTGGTCGAAGAAGTTGCTCTTCATAAAGTAGTGATAGCTCTCGGGATGTGAGGGCTCTAGACCGACATACTCGTCCATATTGACAGTAATTACGTTCTTGAAGCTGATGCGACCAGCCCGGCAGGCTTTGGCCAGCTCTTGATACATACCAATAGGGGTAGAGCCTGTGGGCAGACCGATCACAAAGGGGCGATCAGCTGTGGGTGCAAACTCATTGATGCGTTTGATCACATGCTCTGCTGCCCATGTAGACATGGCAGCATAATCTTGCTCGATAACAAGTCTCATAGATTATAAATATAGTTGGTATTGGGGAATTAACGGTAAAGCTCTAGTAGCCTCTTGGCAATAGCCGCCCCTAGGTCACGTCCCTGAGCGAGTTGCTCGTCGGTGGCGGCTCCCTTAATCTCTACAGGGTCGGCCACCTGCTCGAAGGCTAGCTTTTCGAGTATCTCGGGCATAAGCTTGACAGCTTTGCCTGCCCAGGTGCAGCCACCGAAGTAGCCGATGAGGCGATGCTTGACCTCGCGAAGGGCTACCTTGTTGAGGATCTCACGCATCGGGGGGAAGAGTTCGTTGCTATAGGTCGGAGCACCGACGATGAGGGCGCGATACTTGAAGATGTCACGAAGCATGTGCGAGGGATCGGCCGTGCTGACGTTGTGCACGACGATATCCTTGATGCCACTCTGTGCTAGTCCCTGGGCGACAGCCTCGGCCATCTGCTCGGTGTGACCATACATACTACCGTAGAGGATGACTGCGCCACAGCTCGTGTCGTACTTGCTGAGCTGGTCATAGATGGCGAGTGCCTGGGGGAAGCCGTGCTCCGTCCATACGGGACCATGGGTCGGACAGATGTACTGTGGCGACAGACCGAGAGAACTGTACTTCTCTAGAGCTTTCTGTACGAATGTGCCAAACTTACCTACGATGCAGGCGTAGTAGCGGTACATCTCCTCGTAGTAGAGGTCGAGGTTCATATCTCGGTCTATGATAGCTCCATTGAGTGCGCCAAAGGTGCCGAAGGCGTCGGCCGTAAAGAGGACATTGTTCGAGCTTTCGTAGGTAAACATGACCTCGGGCCAGTGTACCATCGGTGCCATGACGAACTGGAAGGAGAAGTCGCCCACCTCTAGTGGCTCTTTCTCCGAAACGACTACGCGCTGCTCCTGAGGGATTGGTGCGAAGTAAGAGTCGAGCATGCCGAAGGTCTTGGCATTGCCCACCACCTTCATCTCAGGATAGAGCGTGCGTAGGAGCCCGATAGAGCCACTGTGGTCGGGCTCCATGTGGTTTACAATGAGGTAGTCGATAGGACGGTCGCCGATGATCGCCTTGATTTCGCCAAGATGCTTTTCAGCGGTGGCTATCTCGACACCATCGATGAGTACGACCTGCTCACCCACGAGCAGATAAGAGTTATAGCTGACGCCATGGGGTAGTGACCAGGAACCCTCGAAGAGTTGCTTCGTGCGGTCATTGACTCCGATATAGTATATTGAATCGGTAATCTGATTACGATATTCCATAATAGAATGGTTGCTTTATAATAGTGAATAGATTTACTTCTTGCTTTGATGAGCGGCTTGCTCCTTGCGCTGCACCTCCTCGGCGAGTAGACGCTCTACTTCTGCCTGAGGCACTGGGTGGCGTAGGGCGTAGATGATCATGCCAACTCCGATGATGATAAAGGGGATGCTGAGCAGTTGCCCTTGGTTTAGTCCGATGGACTCGACTAGTTTGTGCTCCCACGGCTCCTGAACGAACTTGACCTGCTCGATGAGGATACGAGCGACGAAGGTGAGCGTCAGGAGCGTCCCAACGATGAGTCCTTGATACTTGTAGCCTGCATTGCGACGCCAGTAGAGCCACATACAGATGGCGAAGACAAGTAGGTAGGCGAGTGCCTCGTAGATGGCGGTCGGGTGGCAAGGCATACCGTTGGCTATCGTCTGCCACTCCATAGAGCGTACGAAGCGAAAGCCCCAGGGGACATCGGTAGGGTAGCCAAATATCTCGCTATTCATCAGGTTGCCGAGACGTATCATGGCTGCCACGAGTCCTACGGGTACGCAGAGCCGGTCCATGCCCCAGAGGATTGGCTTGTGCGACACTTTGCGTGCGTAGATCCACATGACGATGATGAGACCGATCACACCACCGTGACTCGCTAGTCCGCCCTCCCACGTCTTCAGGATTTCAACGGGATTGGCGAGGTAGTAGAGCGGATCGTAGAAGAGACAATGTCCTAGCCGAGCTCCAACGATCGTACCGATGGCTACGTACCAAAAGAGTTTGTCAAACCATGGTTCGGGCAAGCCTTCTTTCTGCCAAATGCGATGCACAATCCACGGACCGAAGACGAAGAGCCCTACGGCAAAAAGTATGGCGTACCAGCGCAACTCAAAGGAGCCGATGGTAAAGATGGCGGGACTGACATCCCAAGTGATGGCTAGTAGGGGTAGTGTGCTAGGCATGGCGAGTAGAGATTAGAAGTTAGAGATTAGACCTTAGAGGTTAGAGATTAGACTAGCTGGGCGATCCAGTCGGCGCGGTCGCCTGCGAGGAGGTCTATGACTGGCACCTCGGGGAGCGTATAGGCGCCTGGGGTGAGGCGCTGCGTAGCACGAGCCGAGGCGACCATCATCTGGGCGGTCAGGGCGGGGTTGTTGATCTGCATCTCGAAGGTGAGACGCTGGTTGTGCGTTACGCCCGAGACCCCTTTGCGCATCATGTGTACGCCATGGCCTACGTCCTCTAGAGCTGCGACAGAAGGGACGAAGGTGACGATCGTCTCGTCATGAGCGAAGTAATCATCGGCGAGGATCGCTTGGCGTACCTGCTCTTCGTTGGCTCCTGCCTCTAGCTCCACATAGACCTGTCTGCGGTGCTGTCCGTAGCCTACGGGTAGGGTCATGGAGAGGGCATCTCGGACACCCGCTATGGCACGTGCCGCCACGGAGTGTCCCATGCTCATGCCTGGCCCGAAGTCTGTGTAGGTGATTCCTTCGGGCGCCATCGCCTGCATCAAGGTGCGGACGATCGAGTCGCTCCCGGGGTCCCAGCCAGCGCTGATGATGGAGACTACTTGGTGCTCCTGAGCTACCGCCATCAAGTCGTGGCGTAGCGTGGCTATCTGGGTATGTATGTCGAAGCTGTCTACCGTGCAAATGCCCTGTGAGAGGTAACGCTTGGCATAGTCAGGCACGGAGCGTGTCGGTACGGCTAGGATAGCGACGTCTGTCTTGGGGAGGGCGTCATCCTCACCATACACGGCGATGCCGTGAGCGGTCAATACTTGGCTTTGTGCATCATTCTTAGAGCGACGGACTACACCGACCAGCTCCATGTCGGGAGCGGTGCGTACGGTGGTCACAACCTGCTTGCCTACGTGTCCGTAGCCTACGACGAGTACTTTTATCTTTTGGTTCATCTGTAATCTGCTATAGAATTGGTTGTTGCTCACAAGCGGTAACGGCTCGCGCCATCCAAGCTGCCCGTCTCAAAGCCAGAGCGAAAGGCTTGCATGCGCTGTGCTGAGGTACCGTGTGTGAATGAGTCTGGGACGGCGTAGCCCTGCGCCTCTTTTTGCAAAGTGTCATCGCCGATAGCGTTGGCGGCTGTGAGCGCATCCTCAAGGTCGCCTGGCTCGATGAGTATGATGCCGAGTCGCTGGGCGTGGTAAGCCCATACGCCAGCAAGGTAGTCGGCTTGTAGCTCCAGTTGCACACTGGCGCGGTTGTACGCTTCCTGCGAGACTCGCCCACGCTGCTGGTGTAGCTTGTCGGAGATACCGAGGAGGTTCTGCACGTGATGCCCTACCTCGTGAGCCGTGACGTAAGCCATGGCGAGGTCTCCCGGCGCTTTGAAGCGAGAGGCGAGTAGATTGAAGAAGTCTAAGTCAATGTAAACCATCTGGTCGGCAGGGCAGTAGAAAGGTCCCACCTCGCTGGAGGCTCCTCCGCAACGGCTCTGCACCTGATCGGTGAAGGTCACCAGTGTCGGTGCCGCATAGGAGCGTTGCAGCTCGGAGCTGAAGAGATCTGTCCACACATCGTTGCAACTGTTGAAGACGCGCAGCGTGAAGACTTTGAACTCTTCGTTTTCGTTGACGCGCGAGGGGTCTACCTGCTCCGTTTGTGAGCCGGGCAAGACATTGTCTGCTACCCGCATTAGTCCCGTGAGGTCTACACCGAAGAAGAGGCTGGCGAGGACGATGACGATACCGCCGATGCCACCTCCGAGGGCTAGTCCTCTACCGGAGATGCGTCCACGTCTGTCTTGGTAGTTTGCCGAGCTGTCGTTGGGTCTAAGCCATTTCATAGTATGTCGTCGTTAGGTAGGTGGTACAGAAGGTGCGTGAAGTGCTTGCGAAAGAGTCCCTCCAGCTGGTGCTTGACTAGCGGAAAGTAAACTTCCCCACGACCTATCTCTTGCTCCATCGAGGTGACTCCCTTGTCGGTAAAGCCACACGGATTGATGAGCTGGAAGTAGCTCAGGTCGGTATTGACATTGAGCGCGAAGCCGTGCATCGTCACATAGCGAGAGGTGTGCACACCGATAGCACAGATCTTACGAGCTTGCGGTGTGTGCGCATCGATCCAGACGCCCGTAGCTCCCTCGAGACGCTCCGCACGAATGCTGTAGAGGTAGAGCAGATCGATGATGCACTGCTCCATCGTGTGGATGTACTCCTTGATTCCTACGCTGTAATGCTCTAGGTCAAAGATCGGGTAACCCGTGATCTGCCCAGGACCATGGTAAGTAATGTCGCCACCACGCTCTATCTGGACTAGCTGAATGCCTTTAGCGTTGAGCAGAGCCTCCGAAACGAGCAGGTTCGTCTGCTTGCCATGCTTGCCAATGGTCAGCACTGGCTCATGCTCGCAAAAGAGTAGCACATCCTCAGGCACCGTCTGATGCGCTACCTTGGCATCGATACGCTCCTGCCAAAGCTGCAACTGCATCTCCAGTGCCTTTTGGTAATCAATCCTGCCACAATCCCGATAGGTAAAAGGCTCAGCACCGCTTCGCACTAGCTTGTCTGGTGTAGGTTGCGGGGTATAGCCAGCTCCCTCTGTGTAGCGAAGAGTTAGTCCATCGTAACCCACGTAGACCCCCTCGGGCAGTCGCTCTTGTAGCTCTGCCGTAGGCGGTGCATGGTGCGAAAGGTGAATGATGTAGCTGCGTTGCGACTGAACTCGGGCGATCAGCTCAATAGCCTCCTCGATCGTTTGGTGCGTCGGGTGAGGCTTGGTGTAGCGTAGTCCATTGACAAAGAGTAGCTCCACGCCTTGGAGCTTCTCTAGCTCCTCTGGGGCGATGCTCTTGAGGTCGGTTAGGAAGCCAAAGCTCCCGATGCGGTAGCCTAGTATTGGTTGCTTGCCGTGCATCACTCGTATCGGCTCTATCGTCAGGTCGTAGAGTGTAAACGGCTCTAGCGACGAGATGGGGTGTAGCGTCAGGTGTGGCGTGCCGGGATAGCGATGCGGTCCGAAGTAGTAGTGAAGACGGGACTTGATTGATTCTAGTACGTTAGGCTCTGCGTAGATGGGTAGCTCCGTGCGCCAAGATATCGTGCGCAGGTCGTCCAGCCCTCCGATATGGTCGTAGTGCTGGTGCGTTAGGATGATCGCATCTAGATGGTCTATGCCCGCTAGGAGTGCTTGCTGTCGGAAGTCCGCGCTACAGTCTATCAGTATTCGGTTACCCGCAGGTGAGACTACTAGAGCCGATGTACGGGTGCGCTGGTCGCGTGGGTCTAGGCTGAGACAGGTACGACAGTAGCAACCCACCTCAGGTACGCCTGTGCTGGTACCTGAGCCAAGTAGCTCAACAATCTGTGGTGAAGGCGAAGGGCTATGGAGACGATAACTCATAGGACGGCTCACTCTATATAGCGCACCTCGGGATGTAGTGAGATGCCAAACTTGCGGCTCACCTCTTGCTGCACATGCTCTGCCAGTGCGACTACCTCTTGACCGGTCGCTCCGCCGTAGTTGACGAGGACCAATGGTTGCTTCTCGTAGACTCCCACGGCACCTGTGCGGTAACCCTTGAGCCCCGTCTGGTCTATGAGCCAGGCTGCTGAGAGCTTCACCTCTCCCTCGTTGTGAGTAGGGTAGTGCGGTACAGGCGTGTCGTATCGCTTCGCCAGCTCCTCGTACTGCGCTAGCGGTACGATTGGATTCATGAAGAAGCTCCCGCCATTCGGTATCTCCTCTGGGTCGGGTAGCTTAGCACGTCGGATGCTGATCACCTCTTGGCGAATCTCCTCTGGGGTAGGTAACGTGTCGCGACCCTCAAAAGCCTTTGCCAAGGAGGCGTAGCTCAGATTGCAGGTTGGCTCGGTGCTTAGTATGAAGTGTACGTGTGTGACGATGTAGGAGTGGTACTGCGGATCTTTGAAGATGCTGTACCTATATTTATAGTCACACAGAGCGCTCGGTATGCGGAGCTTCATCCCTGTCGCTAGGTCGACCACATCGACCGCCACGATGTACTGAGAGACCTCGCTCCCGTAGGCACCTATATTCTGTATGGCAGCAGCGCCCACGGTGCCAGGTATGAGCGATAGGTTTTCTATACCATAGAGCCCCCGGCTGAGCATCAGCTCCACAAAGTGATCCCAGACGATGCCACTACCCGCCCGCACATGCTGCTGCCCTGGGTGGGTCAGCGCACTCTCGGTCTCATCGTAGTAGTGGAGGTCGTCAATCTGCGAGTAGAGGATGACGCCACGATACTTATCGTGCGTAAAGAGCAGGTTGCTCCCAGCACCTATTGGTAGATAAGGCTGCGAGACAAAGTACTCATCACGTGCCAGCGTCTGAAGATCCTCAGCACAGCTGTAGTTGATCCACCAGTCGGCGGTAGTCTCAGTGGCAAAAGTATGGTACTCGCGAAGCGGTTGATGCTGGATGATCTCCATAGTCATAGGGTCTGAAGAGGAGCCTTAGAGTCTATCTAAGAAACTCTAAGACTCCTATTTCTTACTGTGTGTAGGGGGCGATGTAGAGAGGGGCGGGCGCCTAGCGAATCTTCTCTAGAATCCAAGCGTCCTGGAAGTCAGGAGCGAAGCGTCCCTTGACCTGCTCTCTCGAAGCCTCAGCCTCACGGCGGTTGTCAAAGCTGGTGATGATGACACGGAGCATACCGGCTTCGTTCTGACCGAGTACAGGGGTATAGCCCTGAGCCTGTAGACGCTCCTTGAGCGAGTAAGCGTTGGTGTGGTTTTGGAAAGAGCCGACGACCACGTTGTAGGTCTTGAGCATGTTTGCGTCCTCACCCTGGACAGCCTCTAGACGCTCACGACGTAGCTGGATATCAGCGACTGGCTCACGAGCTACGACAACGCTAGCAGGAGTCGTTTGCTCTGGAGCTTGCTGTGTAGCTACCTCACGCTGCTTAGCCTTTTCGTACACTTGACGATAAGCACTTTGCTTGGGGGCACAAGCACCTACTGATAGGAGTAGTAGTGCGGAGGATAGGAGGATTAATGCCTTTTTCATAATTGTATCTTGTTTTGAACTTGTTGATTCGTTGTATTCTATGGGACAAAGGTAGTAGTTTTTGCGCAAATAATCACGCCCATGGCTATCTATCTGCTTGTAGCCTCGCTCAGTGAGCTCTGTAGAGCTTGACTATCAGGGCGGAGCGTATTCCTAGAGGCGAGTCGCTTGGTGTGCAAAGTTGAGACGACCTCTTCCTTGCGATGACAACTGTCAGTCCTGCAGCAGAAAACGCTTACCAGATGACTAAATCTTGATAAGTGAGTGAAAAAAGGTGTAACTTTGACCACGTAACAATATAAAAACGGTAGCTCATGTCTCAAACAAGTGGCATACTTAAACCTATCCAGCGGTTTACAATTCGTAAGATAGACTCCTCAGTCGTTCTTTTCCTGGCGACCATCGTAGCTCTTATCGTCGCCAATAGTCCTCTGAGGGATCTGTATCACACATTACTCAAGACCCCGATCAACCTCAACATTCTTGGTCTAGATATATTCCATTATCATGGAGAGCCTATGAGCCTTTTGGTCTTTGCCAATGATGTCTTGATGGTTCTATTCTTCTTTGTCGTGGGACTGGACATCAAGCAGCAGTTGCTGGTCGGCGAGCTCTCTTCGGTCAAGAAGGCGATTATGCCCGTCGTCGGAGCTATCGGAGGCATGATAGTCCCGATACTTATCTTCACACTTATCACACCTTCTGGTGACGCTAGTCGCGGAGCTGCTATTCCGATGGCTACAGATATCGCCTTCGTCCTAGCGGTCTTAATGCTTCTCAAGGATCATGTGCCGGTGGCTCTGCGAGTCTTTATGACCACGCTAGCTGTGGCCGATGACATCGGAGGTATCATCGTCATTGCAGTCTTCTACTCTTCGGGGATCAATCTTATGATGCTAGGTCTGGGACTACTCGTGGTCCTCTTGCTGGCTCTGATGGGACGCTGGGGAGTACGCCGACTGGGTGTCTACATGGTCGGACTTTTTGTCGTATGGTTTTTCTTCCTCCAGAGTGGTATCCATACGACCATCGCGGGCGTCCTCGTAGCACTCACTGTGCCGATGACTACCGCCGTCTCCCGACATCAGCTCGGCAATCTCGCAGGGGCTGTCTCTAAGATGCTCCCAAAGGAAGAGGATGCTCACCAAGGGAAGGTCACTCACCTCGATGGTGCTGATATAGCTATCATCAATAGTTTGCGCCACGCTGCCTCGTCGGCTATCCCGCCTGTACAGCGTCTGGAGCATGCGCTCACAGGTTGGGTCAATTATCTCATCTTGCCAATCTTTGCCTTTGTCAATGCGGGTATCGACTTCTCCACATTTACTCTAGGAGGTGTGACCCTTCTTCCCTTTGCTGTCTCGCTGGCACTCTTTATCGGTAAGCCTGTGGGTATCTTCCTCTTCACCTATGTCTATATACGCTTGACCAAGCATCAGTGGACAGAAGGCGTCTATCCCGCCATACTCTTTGCCGTAAGCATCCTCGGCGGTATAGGCTTTACGGTCTCTATGTTCATCGCTAGTCTCTCCTATGACGTACAGCTCCATCTGGACTGGCTCAACGAGGCGAAGCTGGGCATACTCGTTGGTAGTCTCATCTCTGGAATCGTGGGGTACATTAGTGTACTCGCCGTGGGTCGACGACACCAAAAGAAGCAGCTTAAACTCGCCAAGAATAGCGAAGGCACTGCCGCGTAGAGTCTCTTCGTCTCTCTTCACACGCTGACGTCGTGGGGCGACGTTGTGACGAGCCTTCAGGAGCTGAGGCGTATTCCTCGGCCACGTTAGGGGGCTATTTTGTACCTTTGCGCCACACGCTTATACTATAGGAACGAGTACCTATGTACCCAGACAATCTCATCAAAGCCTACGAGGCAAGCTTTAGAGAGCACTTCCGACAGCCTGCACTCTCAGACTACTCTACTGGCTACACCATATCTTATCGCGACCTAGCGCTACAGATCGCGCACTTACACTATATATACAAGGAGACCGGCATAGAGAGAGGCGACCGCATCGCCTTGATGGGTGCCGACTCTGTCCATTGGTGCGTCATCTTTATGGCGACAATCACTTACGGAGCGGTCATTGTCCCGATATTACAAGACTTCAACGTCGAGGACGCTAAGACAATCATCAATCATAGCGAGGCGAAGTTCCTCTTTATAGATGACCTCATCTTGGCTCAGCTCAACCCAGACGAAGACCTTCCGATGGTGCAAACCATCTTCGATATCAAGAAGATTACGTGGCGGTATGCTCGCTCGGGGATGCCATACGACTACAAGCGGCTCCTACCCTTTGCGCCCTTTGTGGCACGCTTCTACCCAAAGGGCTTCCGGCGCACCGATATCGTCTACCCAGAGGTGGGCAATGATGAACTGGTTGTTATCAACTACACCTCAGGGACGACCGGATTTAGCAAAGGTGTATTAATCACCGCTGGAAACTTAGCAGGCAATGCTCTCTACGCAAAGCAGCTAAATCTCATGTTTAGTGGTGAGCAAATCATCTGCTTCCTCCCACTGGCGCACACGTACAGCTGTGCCTTCAATATGCTTGCTGCCTTATATATAGGTGTCCACACGCACATCTTAGGCAAGGTCCCCTCACCGAAGATATTGATGAAAGCCTTTGCCGAGATAAGGCCTGTGCTGATTATCTCCGTGCCTCTCATACTAGAGAAGATTTACAAGCAGTCCATTGTTCCCGTCATTGAGCGACCCACGGTCAAGGCACTCCTACGCGTCCCGCTCTTGCGCCGAATAGTTTACGTGGTGATTCGCAAGAAGCTCACCGAAGGGCTGGGGGGCAACTTCCGCGAGGTTATCGTCGGAGGAGCACCGCTATCCACAGAGGTGGCTGCTTTCCTGCATCGTATCGGCTTCCCACTGACCGTCGGATATGGCATGACTGAGTGTGCTCCGCTCATTTCTTACAGTAATCATCGTCGCTGGGTGCCACTCTCTGCAGGACGAGCCTTGCCCCATATGGCGATACGTGTCGAGGTCCCAGAGGACTTTGACCAGCCACTTGCTCCAGGTGTCGGAGAGATTCAGGTGCGTGGAGACAATGTCTGTCGTGGTTACTACAAGCTTCCAGAGATTAATCAGCTCCTCTTCACCTCGGATGGCTGGATGCGTACTGGCGATTTGGGAAGAATAGACAAGCGGGGCAACCTCTTCATCCTCGGTCGCTCCAAGGCTATGATACTAGGTCCTAATGGTCAAAACATTTACCCCGAGGAGATAGAGGCGAAGCTCAACAACCTGCCCCTCGTCGGTGAGAGCTTAGTCTACCAAAAGAATGGACGCCTTGAGGCACTTGTCTACCCCGATGAGGTGGCGATTAAGCAAGCAGGACTGACTGCTGAGGAGGCGTGGACGCAGATAGTCGCTTCACGCAAACGTCTCAACGCCAAGGTCGGATCCTACGAGATGGTGACCAAGTTCGTCCGTCAGGATAAGCCTTTTATCAAGTCCCCCAAGCGGAGCATCAAGAGGCACCTCTACAAAGATGGCGTCGAGGTAACGCCGAGTAAGTAGCTATGACCGACATCTCATACCGTGCCGAGGGAACGCTCTGTCAGCTCCCTCTAGAGGAGTATATGTCGGGGTACTTCGACCCAGAGCGCTTCTTCGCTCTGTGCGAGCATTGCCCTACTTACTTGACTAATTGGTCATGCCCTCCCTTTACCTACGACGTGAGAGATGCGCTGCTACGCTACCGCTACGCTAATATTCTCGTCCATCGGGTCACACCTGACGAAAGGTCGTGGACGGCATGCCAACCAGCCGATGTGACGGACTACTGCTTTCGCTTGATTAGTGCTGTGCGAGACCAAATCGACCCGCTCCTCTATGATTTAGAGCAAGAGTATGCGGGTAGTCGTCTCTTTACAGCTGGTCGCTGTCGGCTCTGCTTGCCACGCTCCTGCACACGCAGCGCTGGCGACCCTTGTCGACAGCCTGACCGGATGCGCTCGTCACTGGAGTCGTGGGGCTTCGACCTAAGTGGCACCACAGAGCGACTAGCAGGCATCCCGATGGTGTGGGGCAAGGAGGGGCATCCGCCTCGCTACCTCACGATGGTCTCGGCACTCCTCTCGCCAGAGCCGGTCGCTGCGAGCGCATTCACCCGCATACTGCACTGCAAGGAACTCTAACTCTCTGACCGCTCTATGGAGACTGTTGCAACAGTCTCCTATAGTCTCAAGACGCACATCTGACGATATAAAACGAGAGAGACCTATCTGCTCCTATGAGGGATGCTAGATAGGTCTCTCTATCGTAGTACGGTCGGTGGGACTCGAACCCACACACCTTGCGGCATTAGATCCTAAGTCTAACGCGTCTACCAATTCCGCCACGACCGCAGCGA
>OLNQ01001866.1_pt1 | contig 19195 bp, 18 predicted proteins | sample 1672821 | NCBI WGS metagenome assembly OLNQ01 (sample SAMEA3136727, study PRJEB25190) | human gut metagenome | biome: human gut; feature: human-associated habitat; material: faeces | place: Austria | collected 2013 | reverse complement strand
CGCGCAGCATCTTGATGAACAGCTCCTCGGTGGCAAAGTGGGAGCAGCTGGCAGTTGCCAGATAGCCGCCGCGAGGCAGCAGCTTCATGGCACGGTAGTTGATCTCCTTGTAACCGCGCATGGCGTTCTCCACAGTGCGGCGCGCCTTGGTAAAGGCCGGCGGGTCCAGAATGATAAAATCGTAGGGGTGTCCCTCTCTTTCCAAGCGGGGCAGCAGCTCAAAGGTGTCCTCGCACAAAAAGTCCATATTGGTCAGACCGTTGCGCTGGGCATTGCGCTGCGCCATGGCAATGGCCTCGGCGCTGATGTCGGCGGCGGTCACACGGGCAGCGCCGCCCGCAGCGGCGTTCAGTGCAAAGCTACCGGTGTGGGTAAAGCAGTCCAGCACGGTGTGACCTGCAGCAAGGCGTGCCACCGCCCGGCGGTTGTACTTCTGATCAAGGAAGAAGCCGGTCTTCTGGCCGTTCTCGAAATCCACATGATAGTAAACTCCGTTCTCGCAGATCTCGGTCTGGGTGCTTGCCGGATGAGTCTCACCGGGCAGCTCAAACCAGCCTTTGTTCTGCTCAAGACCTTCCTTGGCACGCAGAGCCTCATCGTTGCGCTCGTAGATGCCGTCGATGGTCTGGCCGTCGGCGCGCAGGACTTCTGCCAGAATGGGGAAGAGGACGGGCTTGAGCTTTTCCATGCCCACGCTCAGGGTCTGCGTGACGAGGATGTTGCTGAACCGGTCCACAGTCAGGCCGGGGAACTGGTCGGCCTCGCCAAAAATGACGCGGCAGGCAGAAAGGTCTGCAGGTTCCAGCACGGTCTTGCGGTAGTTCCATGCATATTCCACCCGGCGGCGCCAGAACGCAGCATCAAAGGTGTCGTTGGCATTGCGGGAGATCAGCCGCACGCGGATCTTGCTTTTGAGCGAGACAAAGCCGGTGCCAAGGTAGGAACCCTTGGTGCTGACCACATCGGCCAGCGTGCCGTTTTCCGGCTCATTTTCCGGGGAATGGAGGATGTCGTTCTCATACACCCAGGGGTGCCCGCCCACCAGCAGGCCTTCGGCGTGTTTGTTGACGGTATACACAGGGTAAGCGCGTTCTTTCATATGGTTCTCCTTATCATGGACGAACTCCCTTCGTCCCGCGTTCGCTCGACACGCTTACCGTGCGGGTAGGCTCCCACACTGAGGGAGCTGGCTGCGAAGCAGACTGGAAGGAGTAAAAATCTACCCTTTATAATAGCACAAAATCATGTTATTATAAATAAGAAATACCAAAAAACCGCATGAAAGAGGGATGCATTATGGAGATCGAACGCAAATGGATGGTGAAGGGCTGGCCGGAGGGGCTGTCCCTCAGGGAGGAATTTGCCATGCGGCAGGGCTATATCAGCGTGCAGCCCACTGTGCGCATCCGGGAAGAAGCCCTCACCGGCGGCAGAACGGACTACATCCTCTGCTTCAAATCCGGGGGCGGCCTTGCCCGTGAGGAAATCGAGCGCAGCATCGACAAAGAACTGTTTGATGATCTGGAATACAAGATTATCGCTAAACCTCTCATCCCGAAACTGCGCCGCAGCTACACCCTGCCGGACGGTTCTGTGCTGGAAGTGAACCATGTGGACGAAGGCCAGCCCACCGAGTTCTGGTATGCCGAGGTGGAGTACCCCACGGTGGAAGCAGCCCTTGCATGGCAGCCGGAAAGCTGCGGCCTTGGCGATTACCTCAAGGATGAAGTGACGAACCAGCCCGGCCAGAGCATGGGCGAATACTGGGTGGAGACAAGAGGATGAAAAAAGTAAAACTCAAACTGGAACTGCAGTACAACTCCCCGGTGATCCTCACATTTTTCCTGCTGTCACTTCTGGTGCTGTTCCTCGACCAGTGGACGGACGGGTGGACGACGATGCATCTGTTCTGTGTCTACCGCTCCTCGCTGAAGGACCCGCTGTTCTACATCCGGCTGTTCGGCCATGTGCTGGGCCATGCCAGCTGGGACCACTTTCTGAATAACATGCTGCTGCTGCTCGTTGTTGGCCCGCCAATGGAAGAAAAGTACGGCAGCAAGCCGCTTTTGTGCGGCATGGTGTTCACCGCTCTGGTCACCGGCGTGCTGCAATGCGTGCTGTTCCCACGTTCGGGGCTGCTGGGCGCGTCCGGCATCGTGTTCATGCTCATCATGCTTTCGTCGCTGGCGGGCTTCTCCGGCGGCATCCCGGTCACCATGCTGCTGGTTGCAGCGCTGTACTTTGGTCAGCAGGTGTACGATATCATTTTTGTGCACGACAATGTAGCAAACTTCATGCACATTGTGGGCGGCTTATGCGGCACTGCCTTTGGCTACTACAGTGCGTTGCACAGCCGCCGCAGGCCGGCAAAAGCGGTGAAGTTTTCCAGCACGAACAGCCGCCGGAAGCACTGAACCCACTGTGGACATAGGCTGATTTTGAAAAATTTGCAAACAGGTATTGACAAACGAAAAATCCGTGGTTTAATATAGCCAAATTCAATACACTAAACCGTTGAAGCGGAGATAACGGCGAACCATGCCTGTACAGAGAGCCTGCGCAGCTGAGAAGCAGACCAGAAACAGTTCGTCAAGGAAAGTGTGACTTTGCGTTATATTTTCCCGAAATGGCCCGCTGAGGGTGCAGGGAACTGCGGAGAACTTTCGCCGCACAGTATTCTGCAACGTAGGGCATACGTCAGTTGCCGGGGATGTGTTGGCATCCCGCCAAGTGCATGGGGTCATGCCCATGAAGTCAGGGTGGCACCGCGGATAGAAGGCTAAGCTTTATTCGTCCTTGACAGAAGAGAGTTCTTCTGTTAGGGGCGTTTTTCTTTTCCACTCCCTCGGCAGAAGAGCCGGGGGAGTTTTTGTTTTACCGGGAGGGAAAAAGCCATGAAGACACGGCCCACACTGGACGAAGTATCACTCGCTGGAAGCAGACCCTGCCACCATGCCGCCGGAACTCAAAGTAACGGCCCGCACCGCCGATGGCGAAGTGATGGCAGTGCAGCACACAAAATATCCCATTTACGGTGTGCAGTTCCACCCGGAATCCATCCTGACCCCGCAGGGGCGTCGGATCTTAAAAAATTTTATGGAGGGTCAAGAAAATGATCAATGAAGCCATTGTGAAGATCGTCAGCAAACAGGACCTGACCTATGACGAAGCCTATGCCGTGATGAACGAGATCATGAGCGGCGAGACCACTCCCACCCAGAACGCAGCTTTTCTGGCGGCGCTTTCCACCAAGAGCGCCAAGGCTGAGACCACGGACGAAATTGCGGGCTGCGCCGCCGCCATGCGCGACCACGCCACCAAGGTGGACACCGGCATGGATATCTTTGAGATCGTTGGCACCGGCGGCGACAACGCCCACAGCTTCAACATCTCCACCACCTCGGCGCTGGTGGCAGCGGCAGGCGGCATGAAGGTGGCCAAGCACGGCAACCGGGCCGCGTCCTCCCAGTGCGGCACTGCCGACTGTCTGGAAGCGCTGGGCGTGAACATCCAGCAAAGTCCCGCCCGCTGTGTAGAACTGCTGAACGAAGTGGGCATCTGCTTCTTCTTTGCGCAGAAGTATCACACCTCCATGAAGTACGTTGGCCCCATCCGCAGGGAACTGGGCTTCCGCACCGTGTTCAACATCCTTGGGCCGCTCACCAATCCCGGTTCGCCCGCTATGCAGCTGCTGGGTGTTTACGACGAATACCTTGTAGAGCCGCTGGCGCAGGTGCTCATCAGTCTGGGTGTCAAGCGCGGCATGGTGGTCTACGGCAAGGATAAGCTGGACGAGATCAGCCTGAGTGCACCCACCAAGGTGTGCGAGATCAAGGACGGCTGGTATAAGTGCTACACCATCGAGCCGGAACAGTTCGGCCTTGCCCGCTGCACCAAAGCTGACCTTGTAGGCGGCGCACCGGCAGAAAATGCTGCCATCACACGTGCTATTCTGGCAGGCGAGAAAGGCCCCAAGCGTGATGCCGTGCTGCTGAACGCGGGCGCATCTCTCTACATCGGCGGCAAAGCGGACACGATGGCCGACGGCATCCAGCTGGCCGCCCAGCTCATCGACAGCGGCAAGGCGGCGGCTGTGCTGGAAAAGTTCATTGAGGTGAGCAACCGCCCGGAGGAAAATGCATGAACATTTTAGACCAGCTGGCCGAACACGCCCGGCAGCGGGTGGAAGCGGCAAAGCAGACCGTGCCGCTGGCCGAAGCAAAGCGGCAGGCACTGGCCTTGCCAAAAGGCGATTTCCGCTTTGAAAAAGCCCTTGCAAAGCCGGGCCTTGCCTTCATCTGCGAGTGCAAAAAGGCATCGCCCTCCAAGGGCCTCATCACACCGGACTTCCCGTATCTGCAAATTGCCAAAGAGTACGAAGCTGCCGGTGCGGATGCCATCTCGGTGCTCACCGAACCCAAGTGGTTCCTTGGCAGGGATGCCTATTTAAAAGAGATCACTTCCGCCGTCTCCACGCCCTGCCTGCGCAAGGACTTTACCGTGGATGAATATATGATCTACGAAGCAAAGCTTCTGGGTGCTTCGGCGGTGCTGCTGATTTGTGCCATCCTCGATGATGCACAGCTCAAAGAGTACCTTGCCATCTGTGACGGCTTGGGCCTTTCCGCACTGGTGGAAGCCCACGACGATGCCGAGGTGGACCGGGCGCTTGTCGCCGGGGCACACATCCTCGGCGTGAACAACCGCAACCTGAAAACCTTCACAGTGGATACTGCAAACAGCCGCCGCCTGCGCTCCCGCATCCCAAAGAATGTGCTTTTTGTCTCGGAAAGCGGCGTAAAGACCGCCGAGGATGTAGCACAGCTTGCAGCCATTGGGGCGGACGCAGTGCTCATTGGCGAAACGCTCATGCGCGCGCCGGATAAAACCGCGAAGCTGCAAGAGCTGAAAGGGCTGTTATGACAAAAATCAAATTGTGCGGTCTGACCCGCCCGGAGGACATTGCGGCGGCAAACGCGCTGCAGCCGGAGTACATCGGCTTTGTGTTTGCGGCAAAGAGCAAACGGGCTGTTTCCCGGGAAATAGCCGCAGCATTAAAAGCACAGCTTTCCCCCGGAATTCAGGCTGTGGGCGTGTTCGTGAACGAAGCACCGGAAGCGGTGGCTGATCTGCTGAATGCAGGCATCATCAACATTGCCCAGCTCCACGGGCAGGAGGATGAATGCTATATCAGCCGTCTGCGGGAGCTGACAAATAAACCGCTCATTCAGGCCTTCCGCGTGACGGATGCCGCAAGCCTTGCAAAGGCGCAAAAAAGTCCGGCAGACCTCATTCTGCTGGACTCCGGCACAGGCGGGACCGGAATAACATTTGACTGGACCATTTTGGAGAAATTTGACCGTCCCTATTTTCTTGCCGGAGGGCTTGGCCCGGACAATGCCGCTGATGCTGTGGAGCGTCTGCATCCTTACGCAGTGGATGTGAGTTCCGGCATTGAAACAGCAGGGAAGAAAGACCCCGCAAAAATGGCGGCATTTGTGGCCGCTGTACGCAAAAATGACCAATCAGGAAAGGAATGAACGACCATGACAAATCCCAACGGACGCTTTGGCATCCACGGCGGACAGTATATCCCTGAAACGCTGATGAATGCCGTCATTGAGCTGGAAGAAGCCTACAACTACTACAAAAACGACCCGGAGTTCAACCGTGAACTGACCGAGCTGTTCAACGAATACGCAGGCCGTCCCAGCCGCCTGTACTACGCTGAGAAAATGACCAAGGACCTTGGCGGTGCAAAAATTTATCTCAAGCGCGAAGACCTGAACCATACCGGTGCACATAAGATCAACAATGTTCTCGGTCAGGCACTGCTTGCCCAAAAGATGGGCAAGACCCGCCTCATTGCCGAGACCGGCGCCGGTCAGCACGGCGTAGCCACCGCCACCGCCGCTGCCCTGATGGGCATGGAATGCGTGGTGTTCATGGGCGAGGAGGACACCAAGCGTCAGGCTCTGAACGTCTATCGGATGCGTCTGCTGGGTGCGGAGGTCATTCCCGTCACCAGTGGTACCGGCACCTTGAAGGATGCAGTATCCGAAGCCATGCGCGAGTGGACCAGCCGCATCAGCGATACCCATTACTGCCTTGGCTCGGTAATGGGGCCGCACCCGTTCCCCACCATCGTGCGTGACTTCCAGTCTGTCATATCCAAGGAGATCAAGGAGCAGATGCTGGAAAAGGAAGGCCGCCTGCCGGACGCCGTCATTGCCTGCGTGGGCGGCGGTTCCAATGCCATTGGCAGCTTCTACAATTTCATCAACGACAAAACTGTGCGTCTCATCGGCTGCGAAGCCGCAGGCCGCGGCATCGATACCTTTGAAACAGCTGCCACCATCAACACCGGCCGTCTGGGCATTTTCCACGGCATGAAGTCCTATTTCTGCCAGGATGAGTACGGTCAGATCGCACCGGTCTACTCCATTTCTGCAGGTCTCGATTATCCCGGCATCGGCCCGGAACACGCATGGCTGCATGATATCGGCCGCGCTGAATATGTAGCAATTACGGACGACGAAGCCGTGAACGCATTTGAGTATCTGGCACGCACCGAGGGCATCATCCCGGCCATTGAATCGGCCCACGCCGTGGCCCATGCTATCAGGCTGGCACCCACCATGGACAAGGATCAGATCATCGTCATCACTATTTCCGGCCGCGGCGATAAGGACTGTGCCGCCATTGCCCGCTACAGAGGGGAGGATCTTCATGAGTAACATTGCAAAGGCCTTTGACAACGGCAAGGCGTTCATTCCGTTCATCACCTGCGGCGACCCGGATCTTGCCACCACCGCCGCAGCCGTCCGCGCCATGGCGGCAAACGGTGCCGATCTCATCGAGCTGGGTATCCCGTTCTCAGACCCCACCGCCGAAGGCTCCGTCATTCAGGGGGCCAACATCCGCGCACTGAAAGCGGGCACTACCACAGATAAGGTATTTGATTTTGTGCGGGAAGTGCGCAAGGATGTTTCCATCCCTCTGGTGTTCATGACTTACGCAAATGTGGTGTTCTCCTATGGGGCTGAGCGGTTCATCTCCACCTGCGCAGAGATCGGCATCGACGGCATGATCCTGCCCGATCTGCCCTATGAAGAAAAGGACGAATTTCTGCCCATCTGCCGCAAATACGGTGTGGACCTCATCTCCATGATCGCCCCTACCTCTGAGAACCGCATTGCCATGATCGCCAAAGAAGCTGAGGGCTTTTTGTACATTGTTTCCAGTCTGGGTGTCACCGGCACCCGCAGCGAGATCAGGACCGACCTTGCGTCCATCGTAGAGGTGGTGCGCCAGAATACCAAGACCCCCTGCGCCATCGGCTTTGGCATCTCCACGCCGGAGCAGGCAGCAAAAATGGCGGGCATCGCCGATGGTGCCATTGTGGGTTCGGCCATCATCAAACTGCTGGAACAGTACGGCAAGGATGCACCGGAGCACATTGGCGCGTATGTAAAAAGCATGAAGGACGCTGTGCGGGAATACACCATTTAGTGCAGCATAGGGCTCCCTTGTTTCCGGCACTAAGGCTCATGCCTGCGGCTGCGGCCACGAAACCCTGAACAAAACAAATGCACCCGGTTGCTGCGGTTCTGCCCACAGGCCGGGTGCATTTTATATTTTAGGAAAAATTACAGGTCACTGCGCGGGGAAGCTGCCATGGCCCAGAAGTTCAGCTCGTGCTCCGAGCAGGCATGGAAGATCTCGCGGCAGCGGGCAAGGCGCTCGTCGCTCAGGCCTTCGCAGACTTTTTCTGCAAACGCGGCCCAGTCGCGGCAGGCCGCCTCATAGCCCTTGTCAGCATAGTCCACCACCAGTGCACCATAAAGGGTATCCTGCACGGAAGGCTTTTCTTCCAGCAGTTTCTGGAAGATCCAGCCATAGCTCAGCATACAGGGCAGGCAGGCCATCATGCACTCGGCTGCGCCCTCGCCGTTTTTGGCGGCTTCGATCATAGAGTCCACATAGGCACGGTTCTCCGGCCGCAGCGGCAGGCTCTGGATGCCTTCATCGGTCAGTCCAAAGTGCTTGAGATAGTGCAGGCGGGCTGCATCCTCGCTCTCATTCACGAAGGAAAGCAGGGAATAGTAGGTGCGGATGGTCTGCATATCCTTTGCCTTGGTCATGCCCCAGGCAAACACCTTGGCATATTCCCGCAGGTAAAGACTGTCCTCCACGATGTAGCCCTTGAAGCAGGCTTCATCCAGTGTGCCATCCGCAAGATGGGTCAGAAATTCTGAGTGCAGGCATTTCTCCCACACGGGCAGGCTTTCCTGTACCAGCTGCTGCACAAAGGTCTGCTCACTCACCCACAAACTCTCCCTTCAGTGCAAACATATGGTCCATCGGGCCGGAGCCGTGGCCCAGATCCAGCATGGCAGAAAGACAGCCGGAAATGTAGGCCTTTGCGCGCTCCACCGATGCATCCAGATCATAGCCCTTTGCCAGATTGGACGCAATGGCGCTGGATAGGGTGCAGCCGGTGCCGTGGGTATTGGGGTTTGCAATGCGCTTGCCGCGGAACCATTTGCCGCAGCCGTCCCGCCACAGAAGGTCGTCGGCATCGTTGATCTGGTGGCCGCCCTTGCACAGCACGGCACAGTGGTATTTCTCGCTGATCAGCTTTGCAGCGGCCTCCATTCCGGCCGCATCGGTGATCTTCATGCCGGAAAGGATCTCAGCCTCCGGAATGTTGGGGGTGACCACCTCTGCCATGGGCAGCAGCTTTTCGGTCAGTGCCTGCACGGCATCGTCCCGCAGCAGCTTGGAGCCGGAGGTGGCAACCATCACCGGGTCCACCACGATATGCTTTGCGCCGTAGGTGTGCAGCTTTTCGGCGATCACACCGATCAGCTCTGCCGAGGATACCATGCCGATCTTGACGGCATCCGGGTAGATGTCGGTAAAAATGGCATCGATCTCCTGTGCCAGAAATTCGGGCGTGGCTTCAAAAATGCCGGTCACACCTGTGGTGTTCTGGGCAGTCAGTGCGGTAATGGCGCTCATGGCGTACACGCCGTTTGCAGTCATGGTTTTGATATCGGCCTGGATGCCAGCACCGCCGCTGGAATCGCTGCCGGCAATCGTCAATGCAGTTTTCATGGTTACAACTTCCTTTGCAAAAAAGTGCGGAAATGCCCGCAAGGAGGCACCTCCGCACTTTGAAGCAGCAGTATCTCCCTACGTTGGCATTGTCCAAATCAGGTCACAGGTCTGGGCAAACAGCCCACTCTCAGCCTGCTTTTGCAGGCTCCCTTTTTTCTGCGTTCAAGAATACCACAGTGCCGCTGCATTTGCAAGGGGATGGCCCTTTTCAATCGGCCCGCTGCGTGGTAAAATGGAAAAAACAAAGGGGGAAATACCATGAACATCACGGTCTATCTTGGAGCAAATGCGGGCAATGATCCTGCGCTGGCGGAAGCTGTCCGGGAACTGGGCAGCTGGATCGGTGCAAACGGGCACCGCCTTGTGTACGGCGGCTCCCGCAGCGGCCTGATGGGTCAGCTTGCCCAGAGCGCGCTGGACGCAGGCGGCACGGTGACCGGTGTGGAACCGCAGTTCTTTGTGCAGCAGGAGCTGCAGCACGATGGCCTGACCGAGCTGATCGTCACCAAGGATATGACCGAGCGCAAGACGAAGATGATCGAGCTGGGCGATGCCTTCATCGCATTCCCCGGCGGTACCGGCACGCTGGAAGAGATCGCAGAGGTAATGTCCAAGGTCTCGCTGGGCCAGTTGGACGCGCCCTGCATCCTGTATGATCTGAACGGCTACTACGACAGCCTGAAAGCACTGCTTGCCAAAATGATCGAGAAAGGCCTTTCCACGCCGCAGCGCCAGCAGGGCATCCGATTTGCGGCGAATCTGGAAGAGATCACAACAATTTTGAATAAAGCCTAAAAGGAAACGCTTCCCCGGCCGGGAAGCGTTTCCTTTTTATATCATTCTCCCAGTGCAGTGCGGATATTTGCCAGCACCTTCTGGCTCAGCAGCACAAAAGCCTGCTTGGTGCGTCCGGCAGAAACATTCGCGCAATGCACATTCTCACGGGCAAAGAAGTCTTCGCCCACCGGGCCGGCAGCGGCACGGGTGTCACAGAAGAAGTGGGTGCCCGGCAGAGCAAGCCACTGTTCCAGAGCAGCAGAGTCAAAGCCCGGGCCGATGGAGGTGTTGAACAGCACCTTGCCTGCGCCCAGCTGTGCAAATTCGTCCTTGCCCAACAGCAGTACGTTCTTGTTCAGGCAGGTGAACACCACCTCGCTCTCGGTCAGCAGCTGTGCCAGCGGCTTATAGGCCATGCCCACAGCTTCGGCATCCGGCTTGCGGGTGCGGCTGTAATAGGCAATGTCGGCACCCATGAACTGCAGCGCGTCGGCGATCATTTTGCCGGACACACCCAGCCCGATGATGCCTGCCTTCAGCCCGGTGATCTCCACCGGCTCGTCCCGCAGCATGGGCATCCCAAAACCGTGCAGGATGCCGGTGAGCTCATGCAGGACGTACTCCACAACGCCGCGGTCGCCGTAGTCCCGGATGCCCAGCACTTTGATGCCGCGGGTGCGGGCGTAGGCGATATCCACATTGGCGCTTTCCTCAGAATACAGGCTGCAGCACATGCCGATGTAACGGATATTCGGGCAGCGCTCGATCACATTTTTGCCCATGCGGGAGGTGTAGCTCAGAAGCACGGCATCGGCATCTCCGATGCGCTGCACGATCTGGTCATCGCTGGCCGGGATATCGCGGTACAGGGTCACTTCTTTTGCGTACTGATGCAGCGCTTCCTCGGCGGAAGGAATCAGGCTTACCGGCTCAATGGCTACCAGTTTGTTGAACATCTGCAAAGCCCTCCTTTAATAGAAGCATACGGGGGAGGAGAGGTTGCGCAGCAGGGCAACTACGCTCCAACCGGCAATGGCGCTGGTGGAAGAGCAGATATCCACCACGGCCTTCACGCCCTCGATCTCGGCGGTGATGCAGTGGTCGTCGCCCACCCAGCCGGGTACCGAGTGCATGGTCACGCCGGTAATCTCCGGGCCGGTGGTGGCCAGCGAGGTGGCAACAGCCACATTCACGCGGCGGGGGAAGGTGGCAATGGCCTGCTTGGCATTGCCGGTGAACACGGTGGTCTTTTCGGTATCGGTCAGCAGGTGGTCGGCCCATACCGGCGTGTTGCGGAAGCCCTTGGCTCCGGTGTGGGTCTCAATGCCTGCCGTCTCGGCCAGCTTCTGCGCCTCGGCCATCAGGGTGACGGTCTGCAGCACATCAAAGCCGCCAATGGCACCGCTTGCCAGATGCACCTTGGCACCGCCCTCCACGGCAGCGGCCTTGACCTGCTCGTAAAAATCAAGGTCCGCAAAGGCACCAATGGAAATAATGACCAGATTCACGCCTTTTTTCAGTACAGGCACAGCCATGGCGCGCACAGCCTCCACCGAAGCAGTCTCCACAATGTATTCCGGCTGCAGTGTCAGCAGAGCATCCACATCATCGCAGACGGGACAGCCTACCTCGGCGGCAAGTTTTTCTGCCGAAGCACGGGTGCGGCTGATCACGCCCACCAGCTCATAGTCCGGCAGCAGACCGTTCTTCCATGCGTTGGCCACAATGCCGCCCAGAAAGCCGCAGCCTACAATGCCAAATTTTGTTTTCATATCCTAAACTCCTTTTTCTGCTTTTTCCAAAGAAAGCAGCATATTCCATTAAAGTATATCATATCAAAACAAAAAATGATATAATAAGGCGCAAGAAAGGAGAAGGCTATGTCGAAGACAAAGGAGCTTTTCTGGACGTTTTTCAAAATTGGAGCGTTCACGTTTGGCGGAGGCTACGCCATGGTAGCCCTGCTGCAGAATGAATTTGTGGAAGAGAAAAAGTGGGTGACAAAAGAAGAATTTCTGGACATGGTGGCAATTGCGGAGTCTACGCCCGGCCCGGTGGCGGTGAACAGTGCCACCTATATCGGCTACAAGATCGAGGGTACGGCAGGCGCGGCGGCGTCTACGGTGGCGGTGTGTCTCCCGTCCTTCGCGGTCATTTATCTGATCTCGCTGTTCTTTGACCAGTTCCTCCGCCTTTCGGTGGTGGCAAGTGCGTTCCACGGCATTCAGGTGTGTGTGATCTATCTGATCCTCTCGGCGGGCCTGAAAATGCTGAAGCAGCTGGAACGGAGTGCTTTCAATATTGTCATCCTGGCCACGGTTGCGGCAGCGATGGTGGGCTGTTCCATTGCAGCAGTGTCCTTCTCTTCCATTTTTTACATCCTGTTCAGCGGTGCGGCCGGGCTGCTGGTGTATGCAGTACAGCAGCTGCGGAAGGGGGAGAAGAAGCCGTGATCTATGTAGAACTTTTCTGGAATTTCCTCATGATCGGTGCGTTGTCCTTCGGCGGCGGCTACGGGATGATCTCGCTGGTGCGGGAAACGGTCTTAGGACACGGCTGGCTGACGGAAGGCGAATTTCTCAGCTTCATTGCCGTGTCGGAGTCCACACCCGGCCCGCTGGCCATCAATATGGCCACCTTCATCGGTGCTTCACAGGGCGGCTTCTGGGGCGCGCTGTGTGCCACGCTGGGTGTGGTGCTGCCGTCCTTTGTCATTATCCTGCTCGTTGCATCGGTGCTGCAGAACCTGATGAAGTATGCGGGAATCAACGCAGTTCTTGGCGGCGTTCGTCCCTGTGTGGTGGCGATGATCCTGGCAACTGCTGTCAACATGGCGCTTTCTACGCTGGCCGGGTTTGCAGCGGACAAGGCAGGCATTGCACCGGATCTCCGTTCCATTGTGGTGTTCCTGCTGCTGTGGGGGCTGCATGCCCTTTGCCGCCGGAAAAAGGGCAAAGCACCATCGCCCATTGGGATGATTCTGCTCTCTGCAGGACTGGGGATCCTGTTCTGGGGAGCATAAAAAATAATGCGCCGGGAGGTTCCCAATAAACCTTTCCGGCGCATTTTGCTACAAAAAGCCGGGCACAGGAAAACTCATGGCTCCCTGTGCCCGGCTTCAGCTTTTATTGGAATTTAGGCGCTGTGCGATCAAGCTGCAACGGAAGAAGCAGCTTCGCTGGAAGCAGCCTCACTGGAAGCGGCCTCAGAAGAAGCGGCCTCGCTGGAAGCAGCCTCAGAAGAAGAACCGTTCTCCTCTGCAACAGCGGAAGAAGCGTTCTCCTCGGCCTCAGCAGCAACAGAAGTGCTGGTAGAAGCAGCCTCGGAAGAGGATGCAGCAGTGGAGGAAGCAGAACCGCCGCAAGCGGTCATGCCAACAGCCAGAGCCAGAGCAACAACAGCAACACAAACATTCTTGAGTTTCATATCTAAAATCTCCTTGCCATACGCAAATGTATTTTGCAGAAGGCCCTACAGGAAGTGCCTTTCTGCAAGTGGATATTCTAGTCTTTTTTGCGAAAAAATCAAGAGCTTTTTTGGCTAAGAAGTGAGATTTCAATGATAATCTACGATTTTGTTATAATTTATCGCTAAAAGTCAAAGAGTTTTTGTTAAACTGATCGAAGCACAGGGAGACTCAGGAAAGAATTTTTTACCGCGTTGTAATCACTTTGTAATTTCTTTCATTGTTTGTTCACTTAAATCAAGACGGGAATGCATGTTTCTTAAAGAGAAATAAAGAAATGCAAAAGTGAGGATGATGCGGCTCCGGAAACGGAAAAGAACCATTTGTCACCTGACAGTTGACCTGCGGAGAAAGAAAAGATGGTAAACTTTGTGCAGCGAACCTGAACAAAAATATCAAAAAATGACAAGTGCTATTTGAAAGTGGTTTTTATTGGACATAAAAAGCGGATAATACAGACAAAGCAGGGGATGAACGGGTTCCCTGAAAATAAAACATGTGTTTTGGAGGAAATAAAGATGAAGTACTATGTTACATTGACCGGACTCAACTACCGCTTCGGCACTCAGCCGTTTGCAGTGGGCCAGAAGGTAAAGCTGGTCAAGGAGCCGGAGAATGACTTTGACCGCGAAGCCATCCGCGCAGAACTGCCGGGTCTGGGCAAGGTGGGTTATGTGGCCAACAGCACTCACACCGTGCTGGGCGACTGTTACAGCGCAGGCCGCATCTATGATAAGATCGGCGCTGCTGCCACCGCAAAGGTGAAGTATGTGCTTGCCAATGCGGTGGTATGCAGCGTAAAGGCGGCGGATATGGGGCAGGCTGGCCTGCCGCCGGTCGATCCGGCTACGGGTCTGCCCTTTGGCAACGAAGAAGATGCCATCGCATTCTGACAGAAAAGCCCGTCACACTGTATTTTGTGTGACGGGCTTTTCTGCACCTTTTTGCTTCGACGCACATACACCGGGCAAAGGGGGAATGTATCGTGAACCAGATCGTTTTCACTGCGTGGGTGCTGCTGTTCCCGGCGGCGTGCACTACACTGGGGGCAGCAGGCGTGTTTTTGCTGCGGCGGCAGTCGCGGCCCTGCACGCAGCGCATCCTGTGCGGCATGGCAGCGGGCATCATGCTGGCAGCCAGTGTGTGGAGCCTGCTGCTGCCTGCTATCCAGCGCGGACAGACTTTGCCGCTTCCGGCATGGATCCCATCGGCAGTGGGGCTTGTGCTTGGCGCAGTGGGCCTTTTGCAGGTGGAACAGTTTGCCGGGCAGCTGCTGGCAGGCGGGGCCGGGCACGGCGGACGTATGGTGCTGGCTGTAACATTGCACAACCTGCCCGAGGGTATGGTGGCGGGCCTTGCCGCTGCACTGGCATTGACCGGGGAGCCGGATGCCATCAGCGGTGCACTGGCGCTGAGCCTTGGCATCGGCCTGCAGAATATCCCGGAAGGTGCAGCAGTCAGCCTGCCGCTGGCCCATAACGGCCGCACCCGCAGTCAGGCGTTTTTTGCGGGAGCGGCTTCCGGGCTGGTAGAGCCGTTGGGGGCATTGCTTGCCTTTGCTCTGGCCGAATGGGTCAGTACTGCGCTTCCGTGGCTGCTCAGCGCAGCGGCGGGCTGTATGGTGTGCGTGACCGCACAGGAGATGATCCCGCAGGCCGTGGAGGGCGACGAGCCTGTCGGTGTTGTAAGCATCGTGCTGGGATTTGCGCTGATGATGGCGCTGGATGTGGCATTGTAAGAAAAAAAGGGCTGCTGCAAAATCAATGCCGTTAAAATAACAGGATAAAAGCAAAGCGCAGTACAAAACGCGAAAGCGCAGAGAATGTACTGCGCTTTTTGGATTTTAGAGAACATCACATTTTCTGACTTTGGGCTATCCTATTTGATCGTTTCATGCGTGGGCCGTGAAATGATACCTCCCACCCCTTGCAATCTGCCTGCGTTTATGGTACAATATTCTGGCATTCAGAAGGATGTGTCGGACAGCGCCTGCTGCGTGGTTCGGCATACGGATGCGGGTCCTGTACGATGGATTCGCTGTGAACCAGGTCAGGTGGGGAACCAAGCAGCCTTAAGCAGTGCGTTCGTGCGTTTCAGTAAGCCTGCATCCGTATGCCGAGTTACGCAAGGCGGGGACAAAACCCCGTCAGCGCTGTCCTTTTTATTTTGCAGGAAAGGGGAGAGAACCATGTACCGTGCCTTGTACCGCAAATGGAGACCGCAGCGTTTTGAGGATGTGGTAGGCCAGCGGGCCATTGTTACTGCGCTGAAAAACCAGATCACGGCAAACCGTGTGGGCCATGCCTACCTGTTTACCGGCGTGCGCGGCACCGGCAAAACCACCTGCGCCAAGATCTTTGCAAAGGCAGTCAACTGCCTGCATCCGGTCAATGGAGACCCCTGCGGCGAGTGTGAGATCTGCAAAGGCATCGATAACGGCAGCATTCTGGACGTGGTGGAGATGGATGCGGCTTCCAACAACGGTGTGGACGATATCCGCGACCTGCGCGACGAAACAGCTTACACTCCCAGCGCCTGTAAATATAAGGTATACATCATCGATGAGGTGCACATGCTGTCCACAGCAGCATTCAATGCGCTGCTCAAAACGCTGGAAGAACCGCCTGCCCACGTCATCTTTATTCTGGCAACCACTGAGATCCAGAAGGTGCCCGCCACCATTCTTTCCCGCTGCCAGCGGTACGATTTTACCCGCATCGGGCCGGAGGATATCGCCCGCCGGGTGGAATACATTGCAGGTGAGGAAAAGCTGGAGCTTTCGCCGGACGGTGCGGAACTGATCGCCCGTCTGGCCGACGGTGCACTGCGCGATGCGTTGTCCATTCTGGATACCTGCGCAGGCGTTACGGCGAAAATCGATGCCGATGTGGTGCGCCGCATGGCAGGTGTGACCGACCGCAGTTATCTGTTCCGCATTTCGGACGCACTGGAAGCGCAGGACGGTGCCACAGCACTGGCCCAGCTGGCACAGCTTCGCCAGCAGTCTGTGGATGTCAAGCGTCTGACAGAGGAATTGATCGCGCATTATCGTGCTTTGATGCTGGCAGCATTGCCGGGCGGGCAGAGCCTTCTGTCCGGCGTTTCGCCGGAGGAGGAGGCTTTGTATCTGGAAAAAGGCCCGCAGCTGGGCCAGCGGGAGGCCATTCGTGCCATCCGTGCGCTGGGCAGTGCGCTGGAACATATGACCCGCGGCAGCGACCAGCGGATCGAGCTGGAACTTGCACTGTTTGGTTTATCCGAACCGCCCCAGCAGCCGCAGGCAGTTCCTGTGCAGGCCGCGCCCCGTGCTGCAGCTCAACCCGCAGCGCCGCAGCCGTTTGCCTCGGCAACTGCTGTGCAGCCCTTTGCAAGCGCTCCGACTCCCCAGCCGCCAATACCGTCCGTTCCTGTGGTGCAGCCTGCAGCGGAACCGAAACCTGTAAAGGCAGAACCTTCCGTGCCGTCGGAAATATCTGTAGAGCAGACTTCACCCGTCCAGACCGAAGAGCTGCCGCCGCTGCCGGAGGAACCGCCCGTGCAGCAGGCCGGAATGCTGCCTTGGGACGAGCCTGCCGCGCAGGCCGCACAGCCAGCTGCACCCGTGCCGGCAGAGTTGGAACCTGTTCCGCAGCCAGAACCGCCCAAACCTGTACCCACGCCTGCTGCAAAGCCTGTGCCGGAAAAGCCACAGGATGCCGGGCAGGAAGGGACTGCGCTGTATCCGTACTGGCCGCAGGTGGTACAGCAGCTGCAGGAAAAAGATCCCATGCTCTACACCTATCTGCGCAAGTCCAAGGCTTACTTTGATGGCACCCGCGTGCTGATCGACGGCGGCAAGACCTTCCGCGATTTTATCCGCGCCAACAAGGACAGCCAGCGCCTGATCAAAAAGCTGATCAAGGATGTGTCCGGTACGGCGGTGCCCATTGGTCCCTATGAACCAAAGAGCGCTGGCAAAACGGTCTCCAACGCAGAGCAGTCGCTTCGTGCACTGGAAAAGTTGGGGTTGGATGTGTCCATTGAGGATTCCGCAAGGAAAACGAGATCATAAAAATACATTGCATCAATAAGGAGAAACGATTATGAAAGCAAGAATGCCCGCAGGCTTTGGCCGCCCCGATATGAACGCCCTCATGCGTCAGGCACAGAAGATGCAGGAAGATATGAAAGCCAAACAGGCCGAGCTGGAAGCTGCCGAGTACACCGGCAGCGCTGCCGGTGAGATGGTCACTGTTAAGATGAACGGCAAGCACGAAGTGCTGTCCATCACCATCAAGCCCGAGGCTGTGGACCCGGATGATGTTGAAATGCTGGAAGATATGGTGGCTGCTGCCATCAACGCAACCGTCAAGCAGGTGGACGAAACTGCCGAAGCTGAAATGGGCAAGCTGACCGGCGGCATGAACATCCCTGGTCTCTGATCCGGCAGGAGGGAAGAATATGGGCTATACTGCTGCCCCGCTGGAAAAGCTGATCGAAGAATTCAGCAAGTTTCCGGGGATCGGGCGCAAGGGCGCTACCCGCATGGCGTATCAGGTGCTGAGCATGTCGGACGAAGATGCCGCCGCACTGGCGGGAGCCATTCAGGGTGCCCACACCAAGCTCCATCGCTGCCGTATCTGCCAGAATTATACAGAAGCGGATATCTGCCCCATCTGTGCCAGTGCAAAACGCGATCCTTCTGTGATCTGCGTGGTGGAAACGCCCCGCGATGTGCAGGCGTTTGAACGCACAAGGGAGTATCACGGCTTGTACCATGTGCTGCACGGTCTGCTCAGCCCGATGGACGGCATTACTGCCGAACAGCTGTGCGTCAAGGAACTTCTGGCCCGCCTGGGCGACGGCAAGGTGAAAGAGGTCATCATGGCCATGAACCCCACGGTGGAGGGTGAAGCCACCGCCATGTATCTGGCAAAGCTTATCAAGCCTCTGGGCATCAAGACCACACGTCTGGCCTACGGTCTGCCGGTGGGTGCAAGTCTGGAGTACACAGACGAGACCACCTTGTACCGTGCACTTTCTGGCCGTGGTGAGCTGTGAATTGGGAAAAATTTACAGTTTCTTCAAAAACAGCCCTTGCAAAACCATAAAAAAATGGTATACTGATACAACAAACCACAATGGAGAAAGGAGGCGCGCGGAATGGCACCCACTAAGGAGCGTCCGGCAACAAAAACCATTGCCACAAACCGTGAAGCGCGCCATGAATACTTCGTTCTGGAAGCGCTGGAAACCGGCGTTGAACTGAAAGGTACGGAGGTCAAGAGCCTGCGTGCCGGAGGGGTCAACCTGAAAGACAGCTGGGTCGATATTGAGGATGGTGAACTGCTGGTAAAGGGAATGCATATCAGTCCCTACGACCACGGAAACATGTTCAATCAGGATCCGATGCGCGTCCGGCGCCTGCTGGCACACAAAAGTGAGATCCGGCGGCTGCATCAGCAGTGCAAGCTGCAGGGATATACCCTTGTGCCGCTTTCGCTCTATTTCAAACATGGCCGCGTGAAAATGGAAGTGGGCCTTTGCAAAGGCAAAAAGCTCTACGATAAGCGTGCCGATGCCGCCCAGCGCGATGCAAAGCGTTCCATTGACCGTGCCATGAAGTCCAACGGCAAATACTATTGATCTTTTCAGACCGCTTCCTGAAGCGGAACTTTTTCAAAGCTTTCTGCACACCGCAAGGTGTGCTTTATAAGGGGGCGTAAAGGTTTCGACGGGGAGAGCGAGGTCTGGGCAGCGGGTAGCAGTGGGGGAACTGCTCTATAACTCCTCCAAAAAAATTAACTGACAACAATAATTATCAGTTGCTCGCAGCCTGAGTGCTGCGCG
>OLNQ01001840.1_pt1 | contig 19393 bp, 17 predicted proteins | sample 1672821 | NCBI WGS metagenome assembly OLNQ01 (sample SAMEA3136727, study PRJEB25190) | human gut metagenome | biome: human gut; feature: human-associated habitat; material: faeces | place: Austria | collected 2013 | reverse complement strand
GTTCATATGCACCCCTCTTTCTAAACTTTGTTCTTACTTTTTAATTTTTCTCTCCGTAAATTCTTCGCCAATATTAATTGTCATTCTCTCTAATTTAAAATTTATCAAATTTAAGGCACAAAAATAAGGACACCTTTTGTTTAAAAAAGTGTCCTTATTTGCAATTCTTTTAAAATCATTTAGGTATTATGACTTTATTTAATTTTCATTTAGATTTTATGATTTTATTTTTATATTTAATCTTTAACGTTTTATTTATCTTTGCTTCTTTCATATATTCTTTGCGATTTTATTCATTTCTCCATACATCCAGCCATTTTTCCAAATAGTCAGTCCATACCTGCACTGACTCTTCTATACCCCATTTATTTTTGTCCATTGAAACCTTATTAGCCAATGATAAACCGTGGTCCCCTTTATCAAATATATGACTTTCAACAGGAATATTCTTTTCCTTTAAGCTATCAATTAACATTAATGTATTTTCATATGGTACGCAATTGTCTGTCTTTGTATGCCATACAAAACAAGCTGGCGTGTCTTTATTAATATTCTTCTCAATTGACAATTCATCTTTCAGCTCATCATATTTGTCTCCTAAAAGGCATTCAAATGAACCATTATGTGCAAACTCCCCTGACGTAATTACCGGATAACATAAAATCATTCTGTCCGGTCTAAGCTCTTCACTGCTAACGCCAAGCTTTTCTGCCACCCAGTTTTCATTCCACTTAATGCTATAACTTGCTGCTAAATGACCACCTGCTGAAAAGCCCATAACTGCAATTTTCTCTTTTATAATATTATACTGTTCGGCATTTTCATACAGGTAACTTACTACCTTTCCAAGTTGTAATAAAGCTATAGGATATCTGACAGGACTTACTGAGTATCTTAAAACTGCCACGTGATAACCCATTGATGCAAGCTTCATTGCAATTGGCTCTGCCTCTCTGTCAGACACCATTGAATAACCTCCGCCGGGACAAACAACAATAATTGGTCTTTTTTCATAATATAATTCCGGTGAACTGTCCAAAATGTATAATGTTAGTTTTGCTTCATTTCCTTCTATATCTATTGTAATATCTTTGTTAATCATATTTTTCTCCTTTATGTAATCTATTAACACATAATATTTCTTACTAAATTTTATTAAATGCTGTATACAAAAATATGGACATTTTTGTTTTAAAAAGTATCCTTATTTGTAATTTTATTAAATTCTTTGATTTATTTCTTATAGTTATCTCTGTACTGCTTTGGAGTTTTTCCGAATCTTGCCTTAAAAATTCTATGAAAATAGCTTAAATTGTCATAACCAATTGCAAGTCCAATATCTGCAATTAGTATGTTAGTCTGTGTCAGGTAATATACTGCCTGATTTAATCTTTTTCTTTGAACCAAATCCGTATAAGTACTTCCCGTCAGCTCCTTAATCTTCTTGCTAATCCAATACACATCATAATTAAGGTTCTTTGCCAAATTAGTCAGTTCACCATCTTTGTAATTCTCTTCTATGTATCTTAGAATTGTAATCAAAAGCTTTCTATCGTCGCTATTATTGCCCACCTCAACTCTGTCTGTATTGTTTAAAAGCTGAACAAAAAGAAGTCCCATTGTAATCTGATTTATGCTTCGCTTATTTAGGGAATCATTCTTTATGGTCCATATTAAATTTTCAATAAGATTCTGCACAGGCAAAACATCTGCAACTTTAAAATGAAGATAGCCTATATTGCCTTTTTTTCCAACCAAAGATTCTATAATAAAATCTTTCAGTGGACTTTCTTCCATTTCAATCATATTAAGTGCCTTGTTAAAAAATTCCGGAAGTATTATAAAATTAACCGCAACATCATTCTCCTTTGCCGGAAGAATCTCCTGCACTGCATTCATGCTTAAAAATAACAGTTCACCTTTCTCCAAAACCACCTTATTATCGTTAATAATATGTGTGGTACTGCCCGAACACATATAAATTACTTCAATATAGTCGTGAGTATGCTTTGGAAAATGTATAAACCTTGTATGTGGTCTGATTGTAATAATCTTTCCCTGCTCCAAAAGCTTGTTTGCATTTATTATATCCGACTGCTGCTCCATATAAAGCCTACGGTCAATATTGTCCCTTCCCTGAAGAATTTCCTTTTCTTCATCGGTTATATTTCTTAACTCTTTATATAATTTTTCATCCATATAATTAATACTTCAATTTTTCTCCTATTGTAACTCTTACTATAATACGTTTTTACAATATTCTAATGTGTATTATATTTTTTTACAATACTTTTTTGCAAACAAACTACTTAAGTTTAATATCAAATATGAGACTTGTTCTTAATTCTTCTATACATTTTCTCCTTCTTAATCAATCTCAAATGTAAACTATGGTATGTCATATCCCATTTTTTCACTTTATTCCAAATCCAATATATCTCTCAACATATTTGATATCATTCAATGTCCTAATATCAGTATTGGCTATCATATAACTAAATCTATATAACTAAATTTGTTTTGTTATTTAGCTATTATTATATATTTTTTCCAATAACCACAATCCTACAATCATCCCCTTTCCCATTATCGCAAGTAGACAACATCAATGTCTGCTCCCCATACTTTGGCTTATTTCCCTGTCTCCACAAACTATACTCTTCCACCTTGTCAACGAACTCGTCATACTTCTTCGCATCCCTTGCCATTACAAATTTCCAATACTCAAACTCATGTATGTTAACACTCATCACTGCAAACACTTCATACTCTCTCTTTTTATCCGTTGTAAAATATATCTCCCTGTGCTTATAAAAAAACTCCTTATCCTTATACTTTTCCAATGCTCCAAACATCTTTCCTCCGTTTATGTTGTGACCATAAATAATCAGGTTATCTGATTTTTTCACATCACAGTATGCACTTAAATAAGGTGTTCCATAAAAACTGTAATTTCTGTTAAAATCATGGTTTAAATAAAAATCCGGATTATCCTTTGTCTGCATCACAGGATAACTTATGGTTGTTCCTGGTATTTCCACATAACCGATGCAGTACTTATTTTTCTTTACAAGAACATTTACATCTGACTTCTTTTCTATCACGCTCTCCTGTATCTTCTTAAAATCATTCTCATACTTTTTCTCTGCTCTTTTTTCCTTTAAAAAAGGGACAGCTACAATCACAGCCATCCCCACTAAAAGAAGTATCAGAGATATTTTAATTATCCTCTTCATCGTCCTTCTCCTCTTTGAAATTGTATTTTAACCTGTCCTTTGCTCTTACGCATGCAAAACATCCAAGTGCAATTAATAATGAAATAAGTGAAACTACCATTCCTACTGTTTTTCCATTAATGCCTGTCTGTGGTGTGTCAGGTACCACAGGGATTCTTTCGTCTGTAACTGTAAGTTTCTGAACTTTTCCTGTGTCCTTAATTCTTATTTTCTTATCCTTTGCAGCCTTGTAATGTTCAGGTGCATCAACTTCCTTAAACATCTTGTCTGTCATATTTGTAATCTCCTTTTTCTCTTTTGATTAAATTGTTTTTGTTTGACCGTAGTTCTACTTTAGTCCTTTTACTTTCCAAATAGAAGTTAGTGGCACTATACCTTTTCCTTTAATCAACTTCTTCTTTCTTTTGTGACCAACGTTAAACAAATTTGTTTTTTTATCAGGCTTAAAGTTCCAGATCCCTTTGTTTATCGGCTTTTCAAGCAAAAAAGAAGAGCTATTTCAACTTATTAGTCAAAATAACTCTTCTTATTCTTGATTTTGTTCTCAAAATGTTCTCATAAGAGACTTATATTCTGTGTTTTCCCTTTATTTACGGGGTATTCGAACGTGTGTTCCCTTATTCAAACTCTGTTCTAAATTTTATTTTTCAGATGCTTTTGTATCTGTTTTATCTATATTATAGTGTATTCTATAACGTAGTCTTAGCGTTTAAAATTCGTTTGTTATTTTTTTAGAATCAAAATAGAATCAAAAAAAGAGAACCAGACGCATCCGATTCTCCTAGGTATGCTCCGCAGAACAATACCGCAATTCACACTATTATTATACACAAATTTTACCCATGGTGCAACTCTATTTAGAAATAAACTTTCTCAATTGCATTAATTTATTTGTGTAGTCAGTGTATACAATCCTATTATATACATTTGTCGGTATTTTATTCCTTAGTTCATCTGTTATTTCTTGAAAATTATTAACTATTCTTTTCATCTCTGTTTTTGTAACCTTTAAAGCTTTAAGTATGTATATAATCAATACAAGATAATCTGTAATAGTTTTAAATGTTATATTTTTAACACCAGTTGCATTTGTAAGGGCATTACTTACTTGTTTATCAATTTTGCTACCATTTGAAAATCTTGTGTCGAAAACAACATCATTATGTGCAATAGCATTTCTCAAATCCTTAATTGAATATATAAGTCTTTGAGGTAACATTGCATTATTATCATCTGACTGTTTTATATCCAACTTTACTGAAAATGCTTTCCTTGTGTCATAATTTAAGCATGAGACAAAATGACCAAATTCTCCAAGACTTAACAATTCAAAAATGCCCCAAATAGGCATATTCAAGTCATTTTGTAAATAATGGTTCGCTATTTTGTTTCCATTTCCAAAAGCATTTGTTTGTACACTATATATTCTATTTCTTAAATCCAATCTTCTTTTTAATTGTCTTTTATATTGTTCTTCTGCCACTCTTCTTTTTTCCCTATTCGGATATGTTCTTCCCTTTGTAGAAAACATTTTATAATTATCTAAAAGTTGATTATAAATATCTAAAAAACTATCAGATTTCGTCTTGCTCACCAGTATTTCAAGAACATAATTTTTTAAAGCAGTTTCTATAATCATAACAGCTGGATAGAACAAAGCTTTTATTTGTGAATCATAATTGTAAATAGCTAATAATTCTTCAAAATCAGAATACTGTATTCTATTAGTTGGGCCATTAATATATCTATATCCCTTATAGCCATGATAATAGCCCATATTCATCAGTTTCCTTTTTTGAATTGAGCCACCTATGTTAATGCCCTTTTCAACTCTCAAATAGTTCATTAAACCATTTGTTGTCTTTGGTTTATCTTTTGACATTTGCCCTCCTTATTTAGTACTTCTCATTTATTATAATACTAATTTGTATTATATCAATTCTTTGCTATTACTTGAAACCATATACAATTTTATATTGTACCATATCTTTTTGAAATATATTTAATATAACTTGGTGTGACCATCGTATTGGGGAGTTTTTTTATTGTTGTAATTGAATCAATATAATCTTTATCTCTATCATTTAAATCTTTTTTGTACAGTACCTCTCCTAAACTTGACAACCGTATAATATTAGAATCAAACATCTTGTGATGATTTTGACACATCCACAAGCCATTTTCTCCATCTGTCGCATAGGCTAATTTTTCATCCAATGATAACATATTCGTTTTTTTTATTTCAGACACGGGCCAAATATGTGCCCCCTGTATTACTTCTGATATTCCACAATCGCATAATACGCAATGCTTTTCTCCCAATCTATCCAACAAATGTGCATTAAACCTTGGTGATCGTAAACTATCATTTTCTTCTAATTCTCTTTTTTCAATTTCATCATCTATATTTATTATTTCTATATTTCCCATCATTTTTAGTACTTCAAGGCTTGCAGCTGGAAGTTCTTTTAAATCCTTTTCATTATATTCGTATAAAACGATGTGATCATCTGCTTTTGCAAGTTTTGCTATAGCATAACAAATTAAACTTGTATCATATTTGTTTGCACCATACGTCTTACCATAAATTTCATATTCATGTGGTGCATTCTTTATGACATATGTTGAATTATTTCCAGAATTTCTACCACTATTTTCCTTCCTTGCTCGTATAATGTCATCTATTGATGAAAACGCAGTAATTTGTCCTGATAAATTTTTAGGAATATTTATAAAATTAAAACCAGCCGTTTTCATCAACCTGTACATAAATAAGTAATATGGTGTTTCATTATTACCACTACAAGGCAAAAAATAAAAAAATAATTTCTTTTTTTTATATTTATTAGAAAAAAACCTATTAAAAGCTGTCGTAACACTCTGCGTTCCTGAGTTTCTTCCTTTACATTTTTCATCAGAAAAACTTACATATGTTACAGTATCATGATATTGAAGTATTCCTAATCTTCCTTGATTATACCTAGCATCTAAAAATTCATCCTCATAATCATTTTCTACAAACTCTACTTCATAATCTTTTCTTCCTGTAACCTCTATACAAATCTGACCCATAACTGAATCCGTTACCAAATAGTCAAAATACACTCCCGTCTTTGCAGATTTCTGCATATTTCTTTTTATTATAAATTTAGGAATATCTCTATATTTCATAATTTAACACCAATATTTCCTTCCTCGGTTGCCCAGAAATACCTATTATATTGCCCAATTCAATATAATTGTATCCATTTTTTTTAATCCACTCCTCTAGTTCATGATTCTTAACTCCTTTATGTTCCAACACATATGACAACATGCATGGTATTCTTCTATCTGTCAATTTTTCTACAAAAGCAAATAGTTCTTTTTCTAAATTATTATCCCATCCCTTAAACCCTCTTTTTCCATCATTATAACTGCCGGTAGTCAATTTATATGGTGGATCAAGGTAAACAAACGTATCCTGATCCATTTTGACATGCAAGCCTAAATTGATATAATCACAGCTAAAAAAAGTAATTTTCTTTTCTTTAATTACCCTACTAAAGCTAATCAATTTTGCTAATATACAATCATTAAACCACCTAACACCTGCTGTATTATTATATCCATATTTACTATTGAAACGAATCTGTTGCTGATAGCTGTATAAAATAATAGCAAACAGCATTCTAATATCCTTCTTTTCTTCTGGCAGATTATTATAGTACTCTCTTGCCTTTATATATGTTTCTTTATTTCCCTTTTCAAGATTATGCTTTTCTATAAACTTTTTTACATAAATTATATACGCATAAGTGTCATATTCTTCAAAAGATTTAATAAGATTTTTTACAATAAAATTAATATCATTATAAATTATTTCATCGCATTCCGAATTAATTCCCACATTAAACCCCCCGCCAAACATATCAACGATTTTTTTTGTTTTAAGCATGTTTTTCTTTAAATAGGGAACTATTTTTGCCTTGTTTCCTATATAATTTAATGGTGATTCATAAATAACCTCATCTATTGGTTTTTTATGAATATAGAATAAATATTCGTAATGCTTTTTTTTGTTTTCCGATTTCCAATTTTCATATTTTTTATATGGTATTGTAACACACTCATATGATTCCTCATAACCATATCTCTTCATAATTGCTTCAATATATTCTTTACTCATATCCCCATCATTATTATAACTCAAAAAAATATGCTCGGCATTCGTTTTTGCTAATACTTTATCCAAAAGAATGTGTGCTTTATATTTTTTTGACCAATCCGACCTCATCTCTCTGGTGCTACGAGATCCTGTAATTTTGCTAATATTCTCTGGTTTATCGTTTAACACCAATGTTTCAAGCAAATGATATTGAGTTCCGTATTGATTTTGTGTATATGGGGGATCAAGATATAATACATCACACGAAACTCTTTCTATTATATTTTCAATTTTTTCCGAATACATAGAGACTTTCCCATTTGAATTAATTCCATCATTAACTGTCAAGAATTTTATATCTTTCAACGCTCTCTCATCCCATTTTTTTAGGAATGCTCCATAGACTCCTGCCGTATTTGCCACAAATGAAACAGATTCGATTAAACAAGCCAAAAGATATCTGTATTCATTTTCATTTATTTTTTTTTCAACATACCATGCCTCAATAGTAGTTCTAAAATAATCAATTCTTCCAGCATTATGTTCAGAAAAATACATTCGTGACGAATTACCAGGAGAATAATTTTCATAAAAATATCCCTTAATTATCTCATTATTAGAATTAAAATAATCAATTGGATTAAAACCTAACTTTTTAAAATTGCATTGTTCTGATACAATGCACCCATAAGCATATGTTGTGGCACAATGTAAGTTATCATTTATTATAATATTACACTCAGATTTAAATGCATTTGCCATAGTTCCTGTTCCACAAAATGCATCAAAAAAGGTCGTGTTCTCATTTATTTCAACTTTTGATAATATTATTTCTTTTATTGTTTTACATAGCGAATCTTTATTACCTAAATATCTCAAGTTTATTGTTCCTCTTTCCTAACTGTATTATTATCAAACATCACTATTTATTTCAAATATTCTTTCCCATTCTATCATATTTCCCTAATTTGCGCATTAAGAAAATGTCGTATTTCCTTAGACCTTGTGCCATTTTAATTATCTTATTCTGCCACTTTTTCTATCTTGTTCATCTCCCATTCGAATAATATTATCATATGTTTCTTTTTGTAAAAACCTCTTAAAATATTCAAGTTTTTCTTTTGTATAATACAAATTTGTTATCTCTTCCTCTTGCTTATTAATCGTTTTTATCAAATTACTATTCTGTTGTTTTAGCTTTTTATTAAGTTCTGAAATTTTATCATTTTTTTCAGTAATATCCATTAATTCTACAAAGCATTTTTTAGTAAAATCAACTACCTTTTTAAATATGTCATAAACTTTCCCCAGAAATGGCATTACTACTTTTTCTCGATATGCTTTAGCAGACATTAACCCTTTTGGCTCTTCTGGTCCACGAAAAATCATCTTTTCAAATTTGTTGAGTTCTGTTTCTCCCCAATTTTCCAATGCCTCAACCTCATCTATTTTTTTATAAGTATTTTCAAGTTTCTGTTCTGCCATCTGATTTTCAAATATCTTTTGTCCTATTTCCCTGTTAACTTGCTTTTTATCTTCAAGCAGCTTTTCGTATTTCTCATTTTCCTTTTTTACCTTGTACTCTACAACCGACAAATCATTATTCCGTCCTGTTTGCTTGCTTTTAAGAAACTCTCCCAGCCATACGAATATTCTGTTATCCACACATTCTCTTATCTTTCCCTGCAGGACCTCTTCAAGAAATTCTTTTGTGCATACTTTTCTTTTTGATACCTGTTTTGACATTCCCTTTTTAAATCCCCCTGCTACCGGCACTGCCACAACATGCATGTGTGGACTTGCCTCATCATAATGAATTACTGCATTTGCTACAACTAAATTTGAAGAAAACTTTTGCAACAGTTCCAATATTTCTTTGAACGCCAAATCCATTCTTCTTCGCTTGTCGGGATTTTTGTCCCAAAACTCCTTATCTCCTATTTGGAAAATCAGTTCCACTGCCATATCCTTGTTTGACTTTGCGGTCTTTTCAAAATAATCATGTATTTTTCTTTCTTCTCTCGTCTGCTTTTTATTGTACTCTTCCACAGCCTCGCTGAACTGCTCCATGTATACTTTCTTTACATCCTGCACTAATTTATCCGTACCACATAATATTACTATGTTCTCCTTATCATAATTGTTGGAGCGGTACTTTCGTAAATTATGCTTTGCCACACCTGCCAGTTTCGCCTTGCTGTTAATGGCACTGTTCTTCTGGCTCAGATGGGCTGAATATGATAATCTTTCCATAATCTCACTCCTTCTCTTTTATTGTATTTACGTGCGGTGACACCGCCACGTTCTCATTCTTCAAATGTCCGCCCAGGGTATATTGGAAACGTAAGTTTCTTATCAATTTGGCTCTGCCATAATTGATAACCCCTTAGCACTTTTGACAACCCAAAATACATACTCAATGCATTTGATTGTCCATATTCTAATGGATTTACTGAAGGTACAAATAATAAGATTAAGGTGATTAAGCAAAATGCTTATGGATTTAGAAATTTTGAGAATTTTAGAAACAGGATTCTAATGACTTCGATTTAAAAATACCAGGTTATGAATGTTATTCACAACCTGGTTATAAACTTGGGTTACCCACATGCTTGACAAAGAGCCGTAAAAAATCCCGAAAAGCTTCAGAACTATTAACATTCTTTCCACTTTCCGGGATTTTTATTATCCTATATTTTAATTTTATTATCTTATGCTAATTCATAACCCTTTTCAAAGGCTGCCACGTTAATATCAATAGTCTTTGGTGGAACTGTTTTCTTGATTACTTCAATCCACTGTTCCTTTGGAAAATCCATATTCTTTGCAGCAATTCCAAGAATAATAACGTTAAATACTCTTGAATTGCCCATCTTTATGGCTTCATCCATTGCATCAACTGATACAACACGGTATTTCTTTGAAAGTTTTTCAATAATTCCGTCAGGATATTTTGCCACACCTGTAACTACAGGCATTGGGTCGATTCTCTGGTCATTTACAATAATTACTCCATCTTTCTTAAGAAAATGAGCATATCTTAACGCTTCTAATCTTTCAAAAGCGATAAGTACATCTGCCTGACCTTCTTCTACTATAGGTTCTGCTACTTTTTCGCCATAACGTACATAAGTAACAACGCTACCGCCACGCTGTGCCATTCCATGAACTTCTGAGAGCTTAACATCATATCCGGCTTCAACTGTAATTCCACCTAAAATACGGCTTGTAAGAAGTGTTCCCTGTCCACCGACACCTACTATCATAATATTCTTTGTTTCTGCCATGACTATTCTCCCTTCTTCTTTAATTCAATTGCATCGAAATGACAATTCTGCATACAAAGTCCACAACCATTACATAATGTCTGGTCAATTGAAATAGTTCCATCTTCATTCTTTGTAATTGCAGGACATCCTGAAGCAAGACAAAGTCCGCATTTTTTACATTTTTCAGGAATTGCAACGCATTTACCCTTTGGAACATATGACTTAAGCAATGCACAAGGAGACTGAGCTATAATAACTGATACTTCATCTCTTGCTACTTCTTCTTTAATAACATTTTCTAACTTCTTTGTATCAAAAGCATCAACAATCTGTACATTCTTAACACCTAAAGCTCTACATAAATCATCAAGAAGAACTATATTGGCTTTTTCACCTGACAATGTTTTTCCTGTTGCAGGATGATCCTGATGTCCTGTCATACCTGTTGTTGAATTATCAAGAATAATAACTGTTCCTGTAGCCTTGTTATAAACCATGTTCATAAGTGAATTAACACCTGTGTGAAGGAATGTTGAATCACCTATAACAGCTACCCAATTCTTAATGTAATCTTTTCCCTTAGCCTTTTCCATACCGTGAAGTGTAGAAATACTTGAACCCATACAAACTGTCGTATCTACAACACCTAGTGGATTAACTGCACCAAGTGTATAACATCCAATATCACCTGCTGCATGAATTTTTAACTTCTTAAGTACTGAATATGTAGCTCTGTGAGGACATCCCGGACAAAGAATAGGTGGTCTTGCAGGAGCCTGTAAAGGCTGTTCAATTTCAACCTTTTCACCTAAAACTACCTGTTTAAGCATATTAGCACTATATTCGCCCTGCACAGTAAAGATGTTCTTTCCATCGCATTCAATTCCCATAGCTCTAACCTGTTCTTCAATTACAGGTTCAAGCTCTTCAACTATAATAAGTCTGTCTACCTTTGAAGCAAATTCCTTTATAAGTCCCTTTGCCAAAGGATGAACCAAACCAAGTTTTAAAACTGATGCATTAGGAAGTGCTTCCTTAACATACTGATAAGGTATACCACTTGTAATAACACCAATCTTTGTATCATTATATTCAACTTTATTAATATCAAGGTCACATGCATCTTCTGCCATCTTTTTAAGACGCTGTTCAACAATAACATGACGTTTAATTGCATTTCCCGGCATCATAACGTTTTTTGCAATATTTCTTTCATATGGCTTGTCATCTACCTCAACTCTATCTTCAAGATTAACAATCCCCTGTGAATGTGCAAGACGTGTAGTTGTTCTAAGAATAACCGGTGTATCATATTTTTCAGATAATTCATAAGCCCTCTTTGTAAAATATCTTGCTTCTTCACTATCAGAAGGTTCAACTACCGGAACCATTGCAGCTCTTGCAATCATTCTAGTATCCTGTTCATTCTGTGAACTGTAAATTCCAGGGTCATCTGCAACAACCAAAACCATACCACCGTTTACACCAATGTATCCTGCTGTAAAAAGTGGATCAGATGCTACGTTAAGACCTACCATTTTCATCATTGTCATAGAACGAACACCTGCCATGGATGCACCAATGGCAACTTCTGTGGCAACCTTTTCATTAGGTGCCCATTCAGCATAAATTTCTTTATATTTTACTACGTTTTCACTTACTTCAGTACTTGGAGTACCAGGGTATGCTGATGTAACCTTAACTCCCGCTTCATAAGCTCCCCTTGCAATGGCTTCATTACCAAGCATAATCTTCTTATTACTCAAAACTTCTTCCTGCCTCTCTTATATATTTCACAGTAAAAAACAGTAGTATCACCATTATATTTAACTTTTTGTGATACGGGCAATGTTTAATTTACTGAATTAAAGTCCTAAAATTAATTATAGTTTATTGAAGCTTTTTAGTCAACAAAAGAGAGCCACCATACAATATTAATTGTACGATGACTCTCAACGTTTTTTCTAAAAATACATATAAAAAAGTGCTAGTAAAAATTATTTCTTAATTTTACCCTTGAATCCTGCCTTCTTTAAGTTCTTCTTTAATTTCTTAAATTCTTTAGCTTTCATCTTCTTGTTAACCTTAACTGTAATCTTCTTTGAGTTAACCTTCTTGAATGCACCCTTCTTTACTGTAAAGCTCTTTGTTCCTTTAACAATAATTGTCTTTAATTTCTTAGTACCTGTAAAACCTTTTTTGTTTACTCTCTTAATTGTTGCTGGAATTACAATCTTTTTAGCCTTTTTAGCCTTCTTAGCAAATGCTTTAGCCTTGATAACTGTTACTGTGTATGTTACACCCTTAGCTGTTACCTTGCTAGGTACTGTAGCTGTACTCTTCTTAGCTGATACTACTCCAACTTCAGCTGTTCCGTTAGCCTTTGTATCAACTGTATTTCCGTTTGATACAGCAACATTCTTAGCATTAACCGGTACTAATGATGATGTTGGGCTCTTAACTGCTGCGCTTACACCTGTTACAGATCCTACTGCTACTGCTGCTGCTAATGCTAAAACAGCAACGTTCTTCATTAATTTTTTCATTATAAGTTCCTCCTATTATTATGTTTTTGAGTTTTAATTATTTCTGCTTATCCCCACAAGTATTGAAAATAAAAATGTCCTCATAGCAAACTTATAATTTATAAAACTCGCTATGTTGTTTATTTTACTACTTTACGGAATAAATTTAAATACTTTTTTTGTTATATTTTGCTTTTTTGACTATATTTGACAAAATATGTCACTGATAATTATATACTATTACTTGCCATTGTAGTATTTCTTCTTATTTTTCTTGCCTTTTGCGTCTGTTGCACGGTTTAGAACCACACCTAATATCTTACATCCTGATCTTTCAAGCTGATTAATTGAACTTTTCACTTCAGATTTTGATGTTTCTCCACTTCTAATTACAAGAATTGCTCCATCACACATACTACCAATCTTTTCAGCATCTGATACAAGACCAAGAGGTGGTGCATCAACAAATACATATCGGTAATCTTCCGCAAGTTGATTGAGCATATTGCCAAACTTGTCACTTTCAAGCAACATTGATGGATTAATTATATTTTCCACGTTTGGTATAATATCTCCATTTTCAAGTGGTGTATTATATACAACATTTTCAAGTGGAAATTCTTCTGCCAAATAATGTGTAAGCCCTTCCATTTCTGAGCCATCTTCTTTTTCTATGCCATATTTGTTTACTATGACAGAGTTTCTCATATCCCCATCTACAAATACTGATTTGATTCCGGCACTTGCCATCTGTTTCCACATCTGTAAAGTAACAAAACTCTTTCCTTCATTAGGCATTGTACTTACAACCATGATTTTTTTAATTTCATTTCCAAGGAAACTAACATTTATACGAAGTCGGTTTATAGATTCCTCAACAGCATAAGGAAGTTCTTTGGTTAAATCCATTTTAATTTTATTCATTTCTATTTCTCCTCAAGCTTATTATTTTGGTGTGTAATATTTCTTTCCCTTATAATAATTGTATTTAGAATATGCTGCGTATTTAACGTTTCCATCAGGAATAACTGTTAAAGGAATAATGCCTAAATACTTTTCAACATCTTCTTCTGTCTTAATTGTATCATCAGTGATAAATAAGAATGTGAAGATAGCTAATACCACAACCATTCCTCCAAATGCACCCATCATTACATTTTTCTTCAGACTAGGTGAACTTTTACCTTTAGGAGTTATAGCTCTTTCAGCAATATTAGGTGACGATGTTCCCATTAATTTAGGAATTTCAGTAACTGCCTTTTCAGCTAAAGCATTTGCTATTGTTTTTGCTTCCTCCGGCTTTATGCTTGTTGCTGAAATTTTTAGGATACGTGTATCTTCAACTGTTGAAATGTCAATCATTCCGTTAAGTTGCTCATATGTATATCCTAAATCGTTTTCCTCATTTATGGCCTCAATGATAGGTCTAACATGCAACAACTCTGCATAATCTTCTGATAATGATGTACCTATACTTAAATCAGCAAGATCGACCACTGAGTTTTTTGATGCTGAAACCATATAAACTTTTGCTGTTGCAGTATATTTAGGTGTAATGCCAACTTTAGTCCATACACCTGCAATTATTGCTCCAATCAAAAAACCTGCAATAATAAATAAAATCTTCTTACGATAATAGTTAAACAAATCCAAAAGGTTGATTTCTACTTCATCTTCTTTTTCGTTAATTTTTATCTTTTCTACCTGTTGTTTCATCTTTCAATTCCTTTACTCTTTGTTCTTCTGTTCCACTATGCCAAACAGTTCTGACATTGTGCTAACCATTGCTTTCTTGTTAACATAAAATTCCATATGATCAATTTCATCTCCAAGAGCCTGACCAATCTTAGACTTTCCTGCCAATTCAAAAATCCCCTTGTCTGTTCCACTAGCAAAAATATTACTAATATTAGAAATCTTTCCTATAGTAATATCTGTTGTGGAAACATCCTGCAAACTTTCAAAAACTTCATTGGCATAGTTTGGATTAGCCTTAACCTTCTCCTGAAGTTTTTTAAAAAACCCTGTCATGTACTGTTGTTGTCTTTTCATTCGTGATGTATTCTCTTCATTCCCAACTCCATAACGGTCATGAACGTATGCATAAGCCTGCTCATCATCAAGGTTTATTGTAGCTCCCTTCTTCATTTTTGGATATTTCTTTGAGAAATCATCCTCCAATGTTACGGTAACTCCATCTACCATGTTGTTAAGTTTAGGTATTTCACTCATGTTAAGTTCATAATAACCATCAATCTGAATACCTCCTAACAATTTCTTTACGGATTTAACTGTATTTTCGCAGCTTTGCTCTCTGTTGCCTCCATACCAATGAGCTGTACACAACTGAATATTAGCTGTTGCCTCACCCTCGCCATTATGATCAATCAATGCAACCTCTGTCATGGTGTCTCTGTTAAACTGAAGAAAACTATATGTATTCTCTGTCTTGTCTACAATTACAAGCATAAGGAAATCAGCCATACTTCCCTGGTAATCTGCTCCGTTATTGTTATTTCCCGTAGCATCTGTTCCTATTAACAGATAATTTTCAAAATCATGGTAATATTCGTATTTATTTCCATTAAGTTTAATCTTTCCTCTTGGAACCTGAATCTTCCAATCATTTATTGAACTTTCATCAGATACATTAGCCTTCTCTGTCTTATTATCAACATACTGTAATCCATAGCCTAAAACTGCTATAAACAGTATAAAAGCTACTACTTCCACGGCAATTTTTATGTATTTTTTTCTTTTCTTCTTCACTTTACTTATCCCCTAATCATTATTTTTCAAGTATCTCCACGGACACTTTCTCTATTTCATCTACAGCATTCTGTCCGATTTTCTCTCTGATAAAGGAATAACCCATATCAAGGTTAGGCTTTCTTCTGTCAGTATTATGACAGTCACTTCCAAGTACAATCGGTCTGTTTTCTTCAACCAGCTTCTTTATAAGTTTTCTTTTCTTCCTACCATCAAAAAATTCTGCATTAACCTGAAATATAACCGGCAAATCAAGAACTTCTTTCCAAATCTTCTTTCTTTTCTGGCAAGCATAAAATCTTTCTATATGTGCGAGCATAACTGAAACATTCTGTTTCTCCATTAGCTCTTCAACATCCCGTAAAACCTCTTCATCCCACTGTCTAAAGGGTAATTCCACCATAATAACCCTGGTTCCCTCTATACATAATTTTTCAATCTCTCTAGCCCTCCCGATTCCTCTGAAATAGCATACTTCAGCTCCCAATCTTATGTCAGGGCAGTCAGAATCATCCATACACCGTTTCAATGTGTCATAGGCTTTCTTCCTCTTTTCGAGAAAATGATCCACTGAAACATCTTGAGCATAAAAATGTGGCGTAGCCAACATCGTACTAACTCCTTGATTTTTTGCTGTATGAAGCATCTCTAAAGATTCCTCTACGCAATCGCTTCCATCATCTATTCCGGGCAATACATGTGAATGAAAATCAATCATTCTGCCTCCTTTTATATCAAAAACCAAGTAATCCATACACTTTCGTAAAATCAATACCCAAAGTACTGACCATACATTTATCTATGATATAAAAAAAAAGGATAACTGTCAATCTTATAACCCCTTTTGTTCGTCTTTTTATTCCATTTTTTCCTTTAAAAACGGCACTCTGACAAGTTATGTCATTGGTGTCACTGACATTTTTGTCACAAAAACGTATTTATTAGTTTTTGCAAAAAAGCTGTTGGATTACTCCAACAGCTTTTTAAAATCAAAAAACTCATACTAATAATATTTTTTCATACTATTCTGTTACTGACATTTTTATGCCTAATCTTCCAACGATTCTTTCACCGGCACTTCTACCATTGTCTCGTAGCACTGGAACATATTGTCAATTTCTTCTTTACTTTGTTTCTTTGTAATCAAACTTATTACAGGAACTATAATAAGTCCGCCTACCATTGCAACTACACCTGAATTAATTGATGATTTGAATATGTAACCAAGAACTGTTCCCCAGCCTGTAACATCTATTCCGCAAAGTGAAACAATAAGCTGCAACACGGCAACTGCACATCCCCAGACAAAGCAGACAACCGTAGCCACCTTTGTTACGCCTTTCCAGTATAATCCATACAAGAATGGTGCAAGGAATGCCCCTGCCAAAGCTCCCCATGAAACACCCATCATCTGAGCTATAAATGTAACTTCAGGATGAGAATCCTTAAATATTGCAATAACTGCTGAAACAACTATAAAGAATACTATAAAAATTCTCATAATAACAACCTGTTTCATTTCATTCATTTTCTTTTTTGAGGCCGGCACAATTACGTCTAATGTAAAAGTTGAGCTTGATGTAAGTACCAATGATGAAAGTGTTGACATTGATGCTGACAAAACCAAAACAATAACAATTGCAACAATTATTGCCGGTAAAGTAGACAACATTGTTGGAATAATTGTGTCAAACAATGGCTTGCCTGTTGCTTCATTAATGGCAATTTTATCACTGTATAATCTGCCAAATCCACCAAGGAAGTAGCATCCACCGGCTACGATTATTGCAAAAACTGTTGAAATAACAGTTCCTTTATGAATGTCTTTTTCACTCTTAATTGCGTAAAATTTTCCAACCATCTGTGGAAGTCCCCATGTTCCAAGAGATGTTAAAATTACTACAAATAATAATGCCAATGGATCGGGACCAAGAAATGAAGTAAACGCTCCACCGGTCCAGCCTTCACTTGGTACTGCTGACAATTTCTGAGTGGCTTTAAGCAAACCACCATTATCCACTAAAACTGCACCAATAACTGCGCAAATTCCGAAAAGCATTATAATTCCCTGAATAAAGTCGTTTATTGCAGTAGCCATATAACCACCGAAAATTACGTAAAATCCTGTCAAAATTGCCATTACTAAAATAACAACCCAATATGGGATATCAAAAACAAGTCCAAATAAACTTGAAAGTCCGTTATATAATGATGCTGTGTATGGTATCAAAAATATAAATACAATAACTGATGCAGCAACCTTTAATGGTACTGAATTAAATCTTTTTCCAAAAAAATCCGGCATAGTCTTAGCATCAAGATACTGCGTCATAATTCTTGTTCTTCTTCCAAGAACGTTCCATGCAAGCAATGAACCAATAAATGCATTACCAAGTCCTGCCCATGTTGATGCCAACCCAAAATTCCATCCAAACTGTCCTGCGTATCCTACAAAGATAACTGCTGAAAAGTAAGATGTTCCAAAGGCAAAAGCTGTAAGCCACGGACCTACTGAACGTCCACCCAAAACAAATCCACTAACATTGGTTGCGTGCTTTCTTGAATAAAAACCTACTCCAATCATTACCACAAAAAAGGCAACCAACATAATTCCGCAAAGTATTTCTGTCATAATCTCCTCCTTATTAACCTTGCATCTGTGTATTTTATCTCCACTGTTCAACCTTATCTCTTCTTTAAGACTTAATGCAAAATTAATTTTTATTATTCGTCGCTTTAAACCGTTACGCTTTAAAGTATTAAAGCAATTATATAAAATAAAAAAGAGTCTGTCAATAACTCTTTTCCATTTTTACAAACTTTATTTACTATAGTTTATTCTAATTCTGTGAATCTTATTTGCTATAATCTGCTTCAATTCTGTGAATCTTATTTGCTATAATCTGCTTCAATTCCATGAATCATGTCAACTCTTGCCTGATGTCTTCCACCTTCAAACTCTGCTCCAAAAAATTCATCAAGAATCATTTTTGCAAGTTCTACTCCAACAACTCTTGCGCCAAAAGCAATAACATTAGCATTGTTATGCTGCTTTGTAAGTTTTGCCGAATAAGGTTCGCTGCAAACTGCTGCAATTACACCTGGAACCTTGTTTGCTGCAACAGAAATACCGATTCCGGTTCCACACATAAGTACACCGTAATCTACATCTTTTCTTACAACTGCTTCACCAACTTCACGACCCTTGTTTGGATAATCGCACTTAATAATTTCTCCGTTTTCATCATAGCCTGTGCCATAATCAACACATTCGTAGCCCTTTTCTGTCATATATTCAATAAGTTCATTCTTTAAGTCAATTGCTGCATGGTCGCATCCAAATCCAATCTTCATTATAAATCCCTCTCATTTCTTAAAACTATTTACTATATATTCCGTCATCTATCTGACTTTTACTATTTGCTGTACATTCCGTCATCTATCTGA
>OLNQ01001818.1_pt1 | contig 19596 bp, 22 predicted proteins | sample 1672821 | NCBI WGS metagenome assembly OLNQ01 (sample SAMEA3136727, study PRJEB25190) | human gut metagenome | biome: human gut; feature: human-associated habitat; material: faeces | place: Austria | collected 2013 | reverse complement strand
CCGATGTGGTGATGGACCCGGATATGTTGCTGTAGTAGCGCCAGTCGGTGTGAACGAGCCCTACTTCAGGGTTTGCGTCGAGCAGGTCGGCCTGCTTCTGAAGTTTGCGCTCGTCGACCCAGAAGTCGTCGCCGGCGCAGTCGGCGATATATTCGGCACGGCAGCGGCGGAGCGCGCGAAAATAGTTTTCACGTACTCCGAGGTTCTCTCTGTTGCGCGTGTAGTGTATGCGTCCGGGAAATTGCGCCGCATAGGCCCGGCAGATGTCGGAGGTGCGGTCGGTCGAGCAATCGTCGGCTATCTCGATTTCAAACGGGAAGTCGGTCTGCTGCGCGAGCACGGAATCGAGCGCGCGGGCTATGTAGTCCTCTTGGTTGTAGGTGACTACGAGCACGGATACTTTGGGCATCGCGGCCCGGGCGTCGTCGTCCATTTCGCGGTGCGGTCAGAGATAACGGGCTACGGTGGCGGCGAGATGGCTTATGTCGGGCACACGCTCCACGAGTTCGCCCTGACGGTTGATTACGAAAGTGGCCGGCAGCGAGCCCACGTTGTAGTCGCGGAGCACCTGGTCGCCGTCGGCGGGAGCGTTGTATACCGTAATCCATGGGAGATTGGCTGCGGCCTGACGCCACTGGAATTCATCGTCGTCGAAGGCAATCTGGTAGACTTCCAGGCCCTCGGCGTGGTGGGCGTTGTAGACTTTGGCGAGCTCCACGTTGAAAGCGGGCGAGGCTTCCGCGGCATAGGTGGTGAAGTTGAGCACTACCACTTTACCTTCCGAAGCGACATCGGAGATGCTGCGGCGCTTGCCTTTGTTGTCCAGCAAGGATATTTCCGGGAGCTTGATTTCCATGGCCACGAGCGTGTCGGTCGGCACGGAGGCACCGATGTTGCGGCGGCCGGAGAGATAGTAGGTCTCGAGAAATTTTGTACGCGGGTCGGCCGGACGCTGCGTGTTGAAGGCATTCGCTACTGCGCCGACGATGCGGAGGTCGCTTTTCTGAGTGGGGTCGAACAGTGGCAGGTCGGCGACTTTGCGGAAAATCGTGTAGTAGGCTACGGCACCGGCGGGGTCGCGGAGCACGGCTTCGGCGAGCTGGCGCTTGAGGTCGGGGTCGAAAGCGGCGGCTTCCGCGCCCTTCTCCTTAATGGTTTTGTTGATGAGGTCGTTGATATGCTGGAGCTTATCGGCAGATTCGGATCCGCTTACGGTGTAGTCGGTGGCAAATGTGGCGGCGTTGGCCCGGATGTCGACACTTTCGAGCGAGTCGATGGGGAAATAGATGCTCTTGCCGTCGAGCGTGAGACGGAATACCTCGGAATGGCCTGCTGGGGCGCCGGCTACTTTGAAGTGGCCTTTCTTGTCGGTTGTCACGGTATCGAGGGCATACCATCCGCCGCGGCCGTTGGGGGCCTCGACGATGAGCGAGGCGCTCTCCGCGCCTTCCACGGTGCCCTCGGCATGCCATTTTTTCTCGGAACATCCGGTGAGCGCAGCCATTGCGGCGACTCCGGCTATGAGCGATGCAAAATAACGATTCATTGTATTGGACGTAACTGTTCCAAATTATTTTATATTTTACTGATCTGATTATTTCAACATTTCCACGGTAAAATTTCCGCATCTTTTCCTCTCTTCATCAGTCGTGTAGACATCTACACTCCTTCTTCATCGAGGAAAATCTCCTGAAAATTTTCCTCCTGGAAATATTAAAATAATTTTGACCAGTTACTTAGCTTAGGCGTTTACTCGCATTGGTATCGGTTAGCGGCGGCTCATTCGAACTGCGCGGCAATGGAGGCGGCGATGGATTTCATCTCCTCCTCGGGGAGAGAGAGCTTGGGAGCGCAGAAATTCATGTCGGCACCCTTATCCATCGGCACGAGGTGGACATGGGTGTGGGGCACGTCGAGGCCGATGACCGTCACACCTACTTTGGTGCAGGGAATGGCTTTTTTGATAGCCTTGGCCACGCGCTTTGCGAAGAGCATCAGGCCGGTGTAGTCGTCGTCGGCCATGTCGAAAATATAGTCGACCTCCTTTTTGGGGATAACGAGCACATGGCCCGGATGGACGGGGCTAATGTCGAGAAATGCGAAATAGTGGTCGTCTTCGGCCACTTTATACGATGGAATCTCGCCTGCGGCGATACGTGAGAATAATGTTGCCATCTCAATGAGAGTCTAAGCGGTATTATATATTATTAGAGTCTAAGCGGTATTATATATTATTAATGTGTGGTCGTGGCGCGCGGTAGTCTTGTCAGATCTCGATGCTTTCGATTTCGAATTTCATCAGACCGGCAGGCACGCGGATTTCAACCACGTCGCCGACCTTATGGCCGAGCAGCCCTTTGGCGATGGGGGTTGACGCACCGATTTTTTTCTCGCGCAGGTTGGCCTCGGAGTCGGCTACGATGGTGTATTCCACGCTCATGCCGTTGGCCTGGTTTTTGATTTTAACGCGCGATAGGATGTTAACCTCGTCGGCATTGAGCTTGCTCTCGTCGATAATGCGGGCGTTGGCCACGAGGTCTTTGAGCTTCGCTATTTTCATCTCAAGCATTCCCTGTGCCTCTTTGGCGGCGTCGTATTCAGAGTTTTCGGAGAGGTCGCCCTTATCGCGGGCTTCGGCGATGGCGGCGGATATGCGCGGGCGTTCCACGCTTTCGAGGAAGGCTATCTCTTCCATTTTTTTCTTATAGCCTTCTTTAGTCATGTAGGTAAGTGCCATAATGATATTTCTTTTTGAGTGGCGGCCCGATGGCGCGGAAAGGGTGTGTTTTAAGCGCGCGGGGCTGCCTGAAGGTTGATAAATCAGTTTTGATATTAGACGACAAAAAAGATATAGTGCCTCTCCGGCCTCATGGCCGAGGGAGACGCTACTCGCTGGGTCTGAATTACATAAATACTCTTCGGAGCATCCGGCGCCCCTTCGGGAGCCTCAACTCTTCGCCTGCAAATTTAAGCAAAAATCCCAGTATTGGCAAATAAATAGTGAAATTGCCCCCCATACCCGAAATTTATTATAAGGTTTATAAGATTTATAAGATATATAAGATATATAAGATTTAGTTGCTTTGAGAGGATTCAGTAGCCGCGGGCGTTGCGTCGAGCCCGCGACATGGCCTCCCTGACGCCTCCGTTGCGAATGAAATCTTCCTCGACTTTAGCTATAACCCTCGCGAGCATGGAGTCGATTTGCCGTATCTGAGTAAGCATCACGTTGGCAACGGTTTCATCGCTGCGCTCTCGGCATTTTGCCGTAAAATCGCGTGGTTCATCGTGCCTCATACAGTATGAGCGGGTTGCGCGTGTTCGCGGGTCGTCTTTATCCCAGATTTCAAGGTCGTGCTGGCGCAGGAAATCGCCGTAGTCTTCGAGCAACTCCCTTGCAGAGCCTCGGGCCACACCAAGGAGTTTTATACACATCTCTGCCGAGACGGTTCCGTCGCTTATACCCTCAACGATGTTTTGCTTACACGAACGGGCCGCCTGCCTCATCTGGTCGATGGTGCGCGACCCATGTGGGAGCGCCCGATTTATGAACAACTCCGTGACGTCGCAGATGATAACCGATTTGCGGTAGACATTCCAGTTGGTATAATCGCTTGCGAGACTTAAGAATCCGGACATAACTTTATTTTATTGACATTAGAAGTTGGTGGGAGAGATGTCGGCGGCGATGACGCGCGAGGGGTCGAAGCCGAATACGGGCTCGAGGTAGAGCCAGCGGGTGCCGTCGGTTGCGGTGAAGACGTAGCGTGTAGTAAGTTGCGGGAATCCGCCCTCGTCGCCGTCGAAAGCAAGGATATAGTCGAAGTAGTCGGTCGGCACCTCGCAGGGAAGTTCGATGCGGTCGTACTTTAGTTTGGAATATGGCGCGACAATCATTCCCTTGTATGTCATTAGGCTGGCGTTTCCAGGGAGGTGGCGCGCCTTGGCCGGAGAAAAATCGCGAAGAGCCGCTGGCACTGCATTTATAACCTTGGTTTCATGACTGTTGATTGCAAAGAGATGCATGTTGCTCCGCCATGCCTCTTCGGGGAGCAGACGTAAAGTCGGCGTGTGTGGCTTTGGCAGGAGGTCTCGGAATACGGTTCCGGTCGGCGAAGCCTGCGCCTCGGCCATAATTTCCTGAAACTCTATGCTCTTTTTCGACATCCACACAGTCGCATTGACGAATACCGTTCCGATGGCCACAAAAGTCAGGACCGTAGCCGGTTTCAGCACTTTAGCAGGAATCCTGCCTCCGGCGAGACGGAAAGCGAGCGATGAGAACAGCACAAGTCCTAAAGCCTGCGGATACCAGGTGACGCCGGGGTTATGGCGCGCAAGCACCGTCCACATGGCTACGCCGGTAAGCACCGAGAACGCCGCAATACGCGTGTAGGGATTCTGCCACAGCACCTTCACAGCATCACGGCCACGCCTGAAACATAATGCCACTCCGGTCGATGCCGCAAGAAAAATTAGCAGAGGCATGACGCGCCATAAAAGGCGCCAGATACGTAGGTGGGCCGGAACAGGGTTGGATGTCAGCGGAATCGTTGCCACGGGCGGCGTGGCTGCCGATGCCTCTACGAGGGCGCGGTTTTCGAGCGAAACGCGCATCCAGATCATCGGCGACGACATTGTAAGCACGAAGCCAATGAAAAACGTCGCCACGACAAGCCATGTGGCCGCCGGTACCCTGAACTTCCGCGATATAATCCATAGCCCGAGGCCGCCAAGGAGCATAGCCGAGCACCCCTCGTGCATCCATCCGCAAAGTATGGCGAAAACGGCGGTCAACGCCAGGCGCCAACCGACGAGCCGACGTTCGGACGTCAGTATCACAAGTCGTACGAACCAGAGCATCATCCAGGTGGGCAGTATATAATTCAATGTGTGCGAGGCAAGGAAACAATTGTTGAACCAGGAAATGGTGGCGGTCGATACCGCCCACACGAAGGCGAGATGTGCAGCCGATACGCGCGGCCTTCCGGCTATGCGGGCCGAGAGCAGAGCTGTCTCGGCCACCATTCCCGTAGCGAAAAGGGCGAGGATGAACGCTCCGGCGACGCGTCCGAACGCCATCACAAATGGCGTGACAAACAGTAGGTTGGGTAAGCGGCCGTTCTCCGTATGCCAGTTGTAGACGAAGAAATCGCATACGCCGCGGAATGTAAGCTGGCTACTGCCAGTATGCGCTGCGTAGTCCTTTATGAAGCAGAGGTCGTCGCCGTAAAGCGGTGTAACCCAATAGATGGCGACGAAACAACCGTATATAAGCAGGATTCCGGCGCGGTAGCCGGCAGAAGTCGGAAATTTTTCAAGCATAGCGCAAAGTTAATGAAATTCGGATAAATGAGAAGTCTGCAGAAGGTTTGGAGGTAATTTTGTTCGGATGAAGTCGTTTGCTGATTTATATATTGTTTGTAGAGATTTTTTTGCGGGCGTGAGGCGGAAAAATTTGGAAATGAGAGGGGAAAGTGGTAATTTTGTGGGCTTTTTAGGCCGTATCGGGCTCGGATAAGCGGTCGGATAGACCCGCCCGCCGGTTATAATCTATTTAATTACAATTAGTTGCAATGTACGCAATTGTAGAAATCCAGGGACAGCAGTTTAAAGCCGAAGCCGGCAAATTCCTGTATGTTCACTATCTCGGCGACGAAAAAAAAGAAGGCGAGACCATTGAATTCGACCGCGTTCTTCTCGTTGATGCCGACGGTGCCGTTAAAGTAGGCGCGCCCACCGTGGAAGGGGCAAAAGTGGTATGCGAGGTGAAACGTCCCCTCGTGAAAGGCGACAAAGTGATTGTTTTCAAGAAGAAACGTCGCAACGACTATGTTCGCAAGAACGGTCATCGCCAGTATTTCAGCCAGATTGTGATCAAGGACGTAATTGCTTAACCCCCAAAATAAACTCTAAGAAGAAATGGCACATAAAAAAGGTGTCGGTAGTTCGAAGAACGGCCGTGAGTCGGAAAGCAAACGACTCGGAGTGAAGATTTTTGGCGGTCAGCACGCCAAAGCAGGCAATATCATCAAGCGTCAGCGTGGCACGGTTCACCATCCCGGTCTTAACGTAGGTATGGGCAAGGACCACACGATTTACGCCCTCGTGGATGGCGTGGTTGTGTTCACCACCGGCAAGGAAGGCCGCCGTTTCATCAACGTGCAGCCTGCCGGCGAGGCATAACCTTATAGTCCGTACCGGCGCCAACGGCGCGTAACGAAAAGCCGACGGCATCGAAATCTCCCGAGTAGGGATGTTTCGATGCCGTCGTCGTCATTGTGTGTTTTTCGGCGCCTTTGCGGACTCTTGTTCGGACGCCACGATAGTATTTAGCTTTTAGCAACACAGTGTGAAACAGGACTCGGGCAGGCGGGGCGTTCTGATGAGTCGGCGTCGCTTCCAACGCCGCGGCGGCAGGGGTGGCGGTTGATTGCGTCGAGGACCGCGCATCCTCGGCCGCTGGCCAGCCCGGTCGGGAGAGCTTAAGTTCCACTCTGAACGGCTCCTGGTCCCGCTGTTTCAGAAGTATAACGCCGGAGGAGCGAGGAAGGTTTCTCTCCGGTGTGTTAAAAAGGCTTCTTCGGAAATGCAATCGGCAAAAAGTGGCTATAAAAATTCAGAGAACTATTGCGTAATTGAAAAAAACGACGTAATTTTGCATCGCAAAACCGGAAAGGCGCGGGAGCGCGTCGCGTTGGTTTCAGTTATGCTTCAGTAGCTCAGTTGGTTAGAGCACCTGACTGTTAATCAGGGGGTCGTTGGTTCAAGCCCATCCTGGAGCGCAAAGAGAGGATAGTCGTAAGGCTGTCCTCTCTTTTTGTTTGTATTCTGTTGTTGGGTTTAATATGCTTGGGTGGTTTAGGCGTGTTTTTAATACTTCAACGGTATTGTTCTTTAATGGGTTGGCGTTGTGTCTTGTCGGAGCTGGGCAATAGCTCAGTAAAGTTTTGGTTGAGAGGGGTGGTTTCTTTCTTATTGCTTTCGGTAAGCGTTCTGTAAAAAGTATCTTGGTTTTGTAATAATAATTCGTAGAAGAAATGGTAATTTCGATTTGGCGTTGCGAAAGCGTAGGTTTTGCGATGCAAAAGAGCCGCTTTTACCGTGCAAAACCTACGCTTTCACAATGTAAAACAATAGGTTTTGTAAAGTGTTGGTGATTAGGATGTTAGGTGATAAATTTTGTTGAGAAAAATATTTACATGGTTGTTACGTTTTTCTGCTTGTGAAATAAAGTGTATACGCGGAATAGGGCAGCGTTTGAAACGTTTCTTCTATTTTGCAAGATTGAACTATATGACAATTCTTTTGTTGCGTTTTTACAGTCCTATTTCATATCAGTGGGTTTGCAGGCGAATAGCTTTTAATGGTTTATTGCCGTGATGATTTTTATCTTTTGTATGGAAGGCTGTTTGTAATAAGGTGCTGCATAGCAACTTTCGTATAGAATAAGAGAATTGCTTTATTCTGATTTTCTATTTTGAGTTCGGAGCGTATAGCGTGTGTATAAACAGAGTAGAATAATAGCAAGCGTAATTGTTAATTGCTGTGTTTGTTGGTTGTTTTTTTTATTTTTTCTTGCATAGTATTATTATTTAGTTTATCTTTGCCCATCGGAAAAGAAGAATATTAGATTCTTTGCAAATTTAACTACAAACAATTTAACAACAAACAATTTTAAATTATGAAGAATTTTTTACGATTGAGAGTATTGGTGGCAGTGCTTACTGCCGTTTTTGGAGTGTCTAACAGTTTCGCTGACAATGATCTTGACGAACAACTTGTTTTTCTTGGTCAGAAGATGACTAAAGAAAATGGTAACAAACTTGACCCTGAGCGTAAGTGGGTTAAGTCTGGAACTGTGAAATTTGATGCTGATGCTCGTACTATAACATTAGAAAACGCTGAGATTGTTGTTACTAAAGAGAACTGTCCTCAGTATAAATCAGAAAGTGGAGATTGGTATCCAGTTATCGGTACTTTCCGTTTTTATTGCCCAACTGACAATATTACAGTGAAGTTGATAGGTAAAAATTCTATTACGACAACTCAGACAGGTTTTGTGATGCTGACATATCAAGATGCAGAGTCTGTAAATATTGATATGACGGGTGGCGGTAGCCTTACTATTAATGCTGGATTGAATGGTATTGATGCCAGACATACAGGTACACTTAACATAAAAGACGTAGATATGAACATTAAAGGAGACAGATGCGGTATTTGCGGCGGATATGCAAGTCGTTTGATAGTTGATAACTCAAATGTTACATCTGAAGGTAAATACGGTGCAATTTGCTCTTTCAAGAAGTTCTCAATGAAAGGTGTAAAGTGTGTTTCACCTGTTCCAGACCCAAGTGCAACTCCAGAAGATGAAGCTGACCCCAAAAGTACTAAAACCGTTTCATTTGAAAAAGGCGGTGTAACCAATGCGTATGGCACTCCATGGGGCTTGGTTGTTTTGGAGCGCGAAACGACTGGTATTGCTACTAAGCCAGCTGTTAAGAACAATGTAACAGTAGTTGCTGTTTACGATGTATCTGGCCGATTGCTCAACGATTTGCAGAAGGGCATCAATATCGTTCGTTACAGCGACGGTAGCGTGAAGAAGATTGTTAAGTAAGCAATGCTGAGAAACGAATTTGCATCGAAAGAACAGTAGTTTATAAATGTTTGAGTACGATGTAGAATTCGTTCGGAATACTTTAGGAAACTCATATCCGCAATTAGGTTATGGGTTTCCTTTAAACAAAAAAGAAATTAAGGTAACTTTAAAGAAGTTTGCTATTGTAACTTGTAGAGTTGGGAGAATTTTAGACTATAAATATAATAGAATTAGAATTACTTTAGAACTAAACGTATAATCTTATGAAGAAAATATTGCTTTTACTTGTACTCTTTTCAGTGGGAAGTATAGTACGAGGCAATCCTGTGAGTTTGGAGAAAGCACGCCAAATAGCTTTAAAGTATATTAAAGGCAACAGTGCTCGCTCCCCCCATATGCACGCACAAACTTCAAACGCTGTAAAGAGCGTGCAACTCTCTACCGATGCTTATTATGTTTTTAATGTAGGGAGAAATGATGGATTTATTATTGTAGCTGCCGATGATAAGGCACCAGCCGTTTTGGGACATTCTTACAACGGTACATTCGACGAGAAGAATATTCCCGACGGAATGAAATGGTGGCTGGAATGTTGTCAGCGTTATGTGAAATATGTTGCTAACCATAAGCAACCGACAATGTTGGCAAAGCCTGCAAAGCTTCAGGATTTGTCTGGATTGATGACAACGAAATGGAATCAGACAAGTCCTTACAACCTCAGATGTCCGAAGTTCGATGAAGGATATGCTGCAACGGGCTGCGTTGCCACTGCAGCAGCGCAGATTTTGAAGTATCATGAATGGCCACAGAACGAAACTTCGGTGATTCCAGGCTATGAATCAAAAATGCAGAAGTACGAACAAACCCTTCAAGACCTCCAACCAAAGAAATTCAATTGGGGAGCAATGAAGGATAGCTACAAGTTTCAAGAAGATGCAGACGAGGTTGCTTGGCTTATGCGCTATGTCGGACAAGCCATGAAGATGCAATACTCTCCTAAGGAATCAGGTGCCAATGTTTTGCTGACATCGTTCAAGGAATATTTTAACTATGCTGCTACGGCACAAGAAATAGAACGTTCGTTATATACAGAAGCTGAATGGCAGCAGAGAATCTATGACGAGATAAAGGAAAAACGTCCTGTGTTGTACACGGGTGGTAAGTTTGATGTTGTTTCTGGAGTCATTGGTTATCACGCCTTTGTTTGCCACGGCTATAAAGATGGCAAGTTCCTTATAAATTGGGGGTGGGGCGGTTTGTCAGACGGCGAATACGATTTGTCTGTGCTCAATCCGACCTTACAGGGGACGGGCTCGTTCTCTGGTGGCAGCGGTTACACCATTAAACAAGCTGTCATTGTTGGTTTGAAGCCAAACAAGACAGGTCAGCAGCCTGAGAATGCTACCAATACCATCTTCGTGAAAGATATAAAAGATGTACAAGACAAGTATCAGCGAGCAGATAATTCTGCAGATTTTGTCATCGACAGAATCGGCTTGAAGGTCTTGGCAAACAATTACACGAAGCAGAAGATAACATTTGGCTGGCAGCTTCGAGATGCAGAGAACAAGCCAGTAGAAGGCACAGCAATTCTTGGTCAGGTAGATATTCTTAATATGATGCCCAACAACCGCACATACGAATGTGTTAGCAATTCGTTGACTTTCGGTAAGAACCTGTCTGCGGGGATTTATTATCTTGTTCCAATGTATGCTGCCGAGTCAGATGGCGGCAACACTTGGAAGCCTTGTGTAAACTCAAGTATGTATATCAAACTTGATGTTAAAGATAAGGAAATGCTTGCTACTGCTTTCAGCAACAGAAGCGATGTGGAATGCAAAACGCTGACACACGAAGGACAAGCAGAAGAAAATATCGAAACAAAGATAACTGCAACGCTTCTTAATAAAGGTATATCAAATACCGTAACTGTATATCTTTATGACGCAACGATAGGCAAGAATGCGAATGCCGTTGGCTTTATGATAGATGCAAAAGCAGAGCAGAAAGTTGAAATTCCCTATACTCCTAAAACAGCGGGCAAACATCGCGTTGAACTCTATGCTGATAACGTAAGGAAAGTGAAGATAGGCGAACTGGAAATAGATGTTAAGGAAGGCTTAGATGCTGAATTAACGCAAAGTGGCTATAAGATTAAGAATGCCCAAGGTGGCATTGTAATGGACAAATTTGAATGTGATGTTACGGTAGAAAACTGGGATAGTAAACCTTATAAGAACAAAATCATAGCCATTCTTTCCGACCGCAGCTCTGCCAATGTGGAAGTATTGACCCAAGATGTTGATATTGCTGCAGACGAAACACAGAAACTTACATTTACCTTTAGTAAGATGGAAGATGGTGGCGAGTACTGTGTGAAGATTTATTATATGAAAAAGAATCTGCAAACAAGACTTTCTCTCGCTGCTCCGCCATATTATACATTCCGTTTGAGCAATGGTATTGAGAATGTAGAAAGCGGTAATGCAGAGAACGGTATTGTAACAATCTACCGCATTGATGGCAGCGTGGCAGCACGTGTGCAGCAAAATGTCGTGAAGCAGACGCTGAAAGAAATGCCTCATGGTGTTTATATCATAAATGGTAAGAAATATCTGTGCTATTAAAAATATAAGAATGTCTAAATTTAATATACATAAACCATAACTAATTGAAGGCAGTGTAGGCTTTCGAGAGCAATCTTAAGAGCTTATCACTGCATAAGATTAAAAAAGAAACTATAAACTATGAAACATTTATTTATGTCATTGATAGTAGCTTCTGCCTCAATGTCGGCAGTAGCACAAGACATACAGATGATGAATACACCAATCCTTTCAGGAGTGGTGGCAAAGGCTAAACCACAAATTGAAGCAAACCAACGTTTAATAAGCGATTATCACGAAGTAGGAGGATATGGAAATGCTTCCTTTAACAATGGAGAAAAAATGATAGGTTCTTTCTACTCTCAAGAGATGTTGAAGCCTTTCATTGGTTGCAAGGTTAAATCAATTAGAGTACTTTCTGCAGATGCAAGTCGTATCCAGAATGTTTTTATTAAGGAAGGAAGCACTATATACGATGCCGCAGAGGTTAAGGCAGAAGGAACACTTGGCAATTCTATTGGCGACAATTGGTACGAAGTTAAGCTAAGTAAGGACATTGAGATAACAGCAGAAACCAAAGGGTTTGCAATCGGATACAATTTGGTTGCTGGCAATCAAGGTAAAATAACAGTCGGAAAGAATGGTGTAAACTCTTATAGAGGCAATCTTTACACTTACTTTGGAGCAACGAATGAATGGATAAACCGTTCTACAACCCAGCCATTGACATTGCCATTGCAATTGGTAGTAGAGCCTGCTGCTGGAACAACTATGAGCGAACTGGTGGTCAGCCATATCGAATTGCCAAATTATACTGAGGTTGGAAAAGCCATTAATGTAGAATATTGGCTAACCAATGCAAGCTCAACACCGATAAACGACTTTGAACTTGATGTTCAGATTGACAATAAGAGCGTAAAGACCATAACGGTGGAACAAGGTGTTGCAGTAGGCGAAACTAACAGGAAGTTTACTATTGCTGAACTTCAGCCGAATATCTCTACTGCAGGTAAGCACAATCTTGCTTTGGTATTGAAGAAAGTAAATGGAAAAGAACTTAAAGATGTGAAGGGCGTTGAGAACAATCACAAGGTTCTTTATTATAAAGAGGTGGTTGCACGCCAGAAGACATTGGTGGAAGAGTATACCTCTGAACGTTGTAACAACTGTTATAGAGGTGTTCAGAATATTAAAGAACTTAAGAAGCGACAGCCTGATATGGTGATGGTTGCAGTACACCTTAACGAAACTGCATATCCTGATGATGTAGCTGCACCAGAGAGCCAGTTTATCAAACGAATGGCAAATGTCCGTGGCTTGCCTTCTTTTGCTTGCAATAGAACTGCTTTTATTTATAATAAGCAGGAAACTATAGCAAATCCGAATATTGCTGGTGAGTCTTCTCCTGAACTTACAAAGGTGATTGATAATTTCTACAATTTTTCAAAGAAGAATACTTGCGTGTTCTCAACACTTGGCATCGTGAACAAATACGATAAGGACAGCAGGAAGATAAAAATAACAGTTACAGGTACAGGCGTGAACAAGGCGAAGGAGTTGCTCGAAGACTATGCGCTCTTTGTACTTGTTACGGAGAATAATGTAGACGGACACCAAGGCGACGAAAATGGATATCTCGTGGAAGTTAAGCATCAAGATGTACTTCGTGGATATGTTTCAGATGTAAAGGGCGACAACGACCTTGTGTGGGAAGGTGATAACTTCACAAAGACTTACGACTTTACCATACAGAATGATTGGAAGCCTGTTGATTTGGAAATAGTAGCATTTATTGCTCCTAAAATAAAGGAAATCGGTGTGAATCTTGAGAGCTTGGCTGTGCAGAACTGCATTAGTGGGCCTCTTGCGAAGGACCCTAATGCTATTGAAAATGTAGCGACAGACTTGCCTGCAAAGGAAATCGGACGCTACAATGTCAAAGGTCAGCGCATATCAGCACCACAGAAGGGAATCAACATTGTGAAGTTCTCTGATGGCAAAGTGTTGAAAGAAATAGTCAAGTAATGATTAAAAGAGATATGCTGTTCCGCAGAAATGATGGAACGCATATCTTTTTATTCCAACGAATGCAAGACAATTTTATTTATTAACAATTAATACATCATGTTATGAAAAAAACTTTTTTATTACTTTTAGTACTACTTACTTGTGCTATCAGCACAGTTAGTGCGCAATTACCATCGGTAACGCTTAAAGACATTAATGGCAAAACTGTACGTACAGATACTTTGTCAAATAATGGAAAGCCATTCATTATTGATTTTTTTGCAACTTGGTGTAAGCCTTGCAACCGTGAGCTGAAGGCTATTAGCGAAGTATATAATGAATGGCGTGAAGAAACAGGTGTGAAAATCTTTGCTGTTTCTATTGACCAAGCACAGAATGTGAACAAGGTGAAGCCACTTGTAGACGAGAATGGCTGGGAATATGAAGTGTTGCTCGACCCGAACAGTGAGTTTAAGCGCGCTTTAGGCATACAGATGATTCCTTATGTTCTTATTTGCGATGGCAAGGGGAATATCGTGTACAAGCACAACGGCTATACAGAAGGAGCCGAAAACGAGTTGATAGAGAAAGTTCGTGAACTTGTAAAATAGCAAATAGTTATGAAAAAAAGTATCTGGTTGCTATGTTTGCTTGCTCTTGGTGCAGTAAAGGCTACTGCACAAGAGCAGGACGATACCGACAACGGGAAGGTCTCTGTTACAGGAAGTATTCAGAGCGATATTCTTATCCCACAGGAAGACCTCAAGATTGGGTCGCCCAAGTATAAAGACAAGGTATTGACGAACTCTTTTCTCGACCTTAATCTCATTAGCAAGAATGTAGATGCGGGTGCTCGATTTGAATTCTTGAGATTCCCATTGCCGGGTTTTGAAAAGGATTATAAAGGGTATGGCGTACCTTATTTCTATTTGAAAGGAAAGTTTGAGAAGCTTGAAATTACATTAGGAAGCTATTACGAGCAGTTCGGTTCTGGTTTTATTCTGCGAACTTATGAAGAGCGAAGTTTGGGAATAGACAATTCATTGTTAGGAGCACGAGTTGTTTACAAGCCTTATAAAGGTATTGTGATGAAAGCCATAACTGGCGAACAGCGCAGATATTGGGCACACAACGACTCATGGATAAATGGCGCTGACCTCGAATTAAACCTTGGCGAATGGTTCAGTGGATTGCAAAAGAGCGATACACGCATTATGTTAGGAGGTTCTTTCGTAAACAAATACGAGAACAACAAGGACGACAACATCATGGTAGACCGTACACACAAGTTAAATCTACCACAGAATGTAAACGCATGGGACGCTCGTATTCAATTGCAAAAAGGCGGATTCAATGTACTTGCCGAGTATGCTGAGAAAACACAAGACCCTTCGTTTACAAACGGCTACATCTATCGTAAGGGAAATGTGGCTATGCTTTCTGCCTCTTATTCACAGCGTGGAATGAGCGTTTTGTTACAAGCAAAACGTTCTAACGATATGGCTTTCAAGAGCGACAGAAACAGCATTGGTGTATCTTCGTACATCAACCACTTGCCAGCATTTACTCAAGACCAAACCTATGCGCTTGCAGCATTCTATCCTTATGCAACCCGTCCTGACGGAGAGTGGGCATATCAAGCACAGTTGGGTTACAAATTTAAGCGCAAAACCTTCCTTGGCGGTCCTTATGGAATGAATGTGAAAGTGAATTTCTCACACGTTCATGCCATTGACAAGCACACCAACCTCGCAGGTTCTATAGACAACGCTACTGTAAAAGGTTCAAAAGGCTACGGCTCTGCCTTCTTTAAGTGGGGCGACCAAACCTACTATCAAGATTTGAATATACAGCTTGAGCGTAAAATCTCTAAGACATTCAAGCTGAATTTGATGTATATGAACCAGTTCTACAACAAGACAGTGGTAGAAGGTGAAGGTGGTATGATACACTCTGACATCTTTGTTGCAGACGGTAAGTACACTTTCTCGCCAAAGGTAAACCTTCGTGGAGAGGTACAATACCTTTCTACAAAGGAAGACCAAGGCAATTGGTGGTTCGGTTTGCTTGAGTTGGCAATCGTTCCTCGTTGGATGTTTACAATAAGCGATATGTATAATTCTGGTCAAAGCAAGTTACATTACTATCAAGGATTTGTAACTTTCAATGCTGGTGCCCACAGATTGCAGGTTGGCTATGGCCGTACACGTGCAGGCTTTAACTGCTCTGGTGGCGTATGTCGCTATATTCCAGCAAGTAAAGGTGTTACAGTTTCATACAATTATAATTTCTAAACAAGACATAAAATGAAAAGAATAATTCCATTACTAATAGCGTATGTGGCAATATTTTTCTCTTCATGTGCAAATGTAGATGAAGGCGATAGATATATTAAAGTAGAATCTTCTGAAGCTAAGCGTGCCGTACTTGTTGAAGAATTTACGGGGCAGAAGTGTATAAACTGTCCTGAGGCGCACGAACAGTTGGCACAGATACAAAAGGAATATGGAGAAGACAAAGTTATCGCTGTTTGTATACACGCTTCTGCATTGGCGGTGGCTCCATTAAAGACACAGGTTGGTGAAGAGTATTATAAACATTGGAAGGGTGATGGTGTACCAGGTGCTGTTATTAACCGTTCTGGCCGTATGCTACAAGTAAGTGCATGGGCAGGTGTTATTAATAGTGAACTTCAGAAACCCACTTCTGTTTCGCTCTCTATGACCAATAAGTACGATGCAACTAATCGTCAATTGGCAATTGATGTAAATGCGTTGAGTCGTGAGAAATTCGATGGTAAGTTGCAAGTATGGATAGTAGAAGATGGTATCGTTGCCAAACAACTTCTTAAAGGCAATCGTGTTGATGCCAACTATATTCACAACCACGTATTCCGTGCAGCTGTAAATGGAGCATGGGGAACGGATATCGCTTTACAAGAGAACGTTGAAGCAAAGAGTAATTTCTCTATTCAGTTAGATGCAAAATGGAACGAGAAGAATATTTCAATTGTAACTTTCGTTTACAACGACTCTGGCGTGCAACAAGTGATTAAGCAACATATAAATAGCTAATAATATTTTTTAAGTTAAATAAGAAAGGAAAAAACAATGAAAAGAATACTATTTTTAGCAGCTGCATTGCTCTCAATGGGTATGGGTGCAATGGCTCAAAATGCAAAGTCTGCACTGCAGTTTGTTAATGGCGAAGGTAAAGTAATTCCTGATGGTGCTGTTATTGAGCTTACCAAAGTTACAGTTGATGAAGATTTTGGTGAAACTTTTATGAAGCCAGATCTATTTGTGAAGAATGTATCAAATGGAGAACAAGTTGTAGCATTGAAGCTTGATTTAAAATCTATGCCTTATGGTCGTGTTCAATGCTGTCTAAGTAGCTGTATGTCATATAGCAATCCTGGTATAGAATATTCAAGTACAGCGTCAGTAAAATCAGGTGCATCTTTAGACATTGCAACAGAATGGTTCCTACCAGGGGAAGGTGCTACTGCGAAAACTTGGACAGCTACATTAACAGCTGGCTTATGCAAGATGGGTGAAGTTGCGTATGAGTATGCAGAAGATGGTCCTTCAGTTAAAGTTAAGTTCATTTATGACCCAACGGGTGTTGCCTCTATTAAGGACGGCAATGCAAATGTAACCGAAGTTGAGCGTTACAATGTTCAAGGTCAGAAGATTTCAAAGCCTTGCAAGGGCATTAACATCATCAAGCTTTCTAACGGAAAGACTGTTAAGAAAGTGATGAAGTAATGCTGTAATGATAGGCAAAACTGCCTGTTCTTACGAGGTAAGAATCTTGCTATTTACAAATTTCGTGTAAATACAAGTTTATATAAAAGCCGTATCTCTATCCTCAAAGAGGAAAAAGATATGGCTTTTTTGTTTTTATAAGTCGCATCAGCTATTTTCTGTATTTTTGAAGGAAGGAAGATAGTGCGTGGCGAATGGAGCGCAATCCAAATTCTTCGGTGTGTACCTCTTCAAGGTCGAGCCACAATGCTTCTTCCGCATCATCGTTGGCTTGTAGTTCTGTTTCGTTGCTGACTTTGCAGATGAAGAACGAATCGAGTGTAGGCACAACAAAACCACTGTACTCGTATCGGTTGGGGAGGGTGGTGAAAAATTCAAATTCCGTAACTGTTAGTCCTGTTTCTTCTTTCACTTCGCGCATCAAGGCTTCGTCTATGGTTTCTCCAATATCGGCAAAGCCTCCTGGCAAGTCCAGCGTTCCCTTTGCAGGTGCCTTGCTTCGACGCAGCGTCAGCAGTTGTCCTTTGCTGTTCAGAACGAAGGCTGCAACGGCAGCACTTGGGTTCAGGTAGTATTCAAAGCCACAGCGTTTGCAGCGTTTGCTTTTCTCGTCTTGTTCTTCAAAGCTGCTGCTGCCACATACGGGGCAGTATCTGAATTTCTCTAATACGTGCATTGATTTTACTCTGTTTAGTAAGTTGTTAATATAAAGTCTATATTCTTTAAAAATAGTTTAAGCACAGATTGAATGGTCTGCTATGTTTGCAAATATACTAAAAACTCTAAACATTCAGAATTATTCCGTCGTTTTTTACTAATTTTGCCTATAATACTTGATTTTCGCCCACCTTTTACAGCGAGGCAGATAATTTTCAGAAATAAAGACAATGAATTTTAAGAAGTTCTTTTTAGTAGCAGGCTTAGCAGCCACCACAATGTTTGCTGCTGCGCAAAGCAGATTTGAAGTGAAACTATATAGTAGTCGCCAGCCTTACAACAACGGCGACAATATGGACACAGCCAAGGTGCGTGTCTATTTGCCTATCGACCGCGAGGCTACGGGCAGAGCGGTTATTATTTGTCCTGGCGGCGGTTACAGTTCGCTTTCTATGGATACGGAAGGCTACGACTGGGGCGAGTTCTTCCAAAATCAAGGCATTGCTGCCATTGTTCTGAAGTATCGTTTGCCACACGGCAATCCCGAAGTGCCCATTGCCGATGCCGAGCAGGCTATAAAGCTGACACGTATGAATGCGACTTCGTGGAAGATAAATCGCGACAATGTGGGCATTATGGGCTTTTCGGCAGGCGGGCACTTGGCTGCTATGGTAGCGACAGCATCGAAAGGCGAGGCAAAGCCTAACTTCCAGATTTTGTTCTATCCTGTTATTTCTATGATGGAAGGATACGGACACGAGGGAAGCTTCCACAACTTCTTGGGCAAACGCCCTGGTAAGAGCGAGCAAAAGAAGTATAGTGCCGACATGAATGTTACCCGCATTACACCTCGTGCCTTCATCGCACTTAGCGACGACGATGACACTGTACCGCCTGCAAACGGCGTAAACTATTATACCGAACTTTATCGCAACGATATTCGTGCATCGCTCCACGTATATCCTGGTGGCGGACATGGTTGGGGCAGCAAGATAGGCTTCCGCTATCACGAGGAAATGATGATGGACTTGAAGGCGTGGCTTAGAAGTTTCTAATGGGTATTGAGGCGGAAAAATGCACTTTTTAAGGAATTTAAAAAGTGCATTTTTAGCGAAATATAGTAAAAAAGACGTACATTTGCACCCTAAAAGAAACTATAAACAAAATATTCATCTAATAAAAATGAAAAGAAAAGCGATTGCAATAGCACTGCTGTTGCTAAGTGTGCTGACCGTAAGTGCGCAAGAAGAGATAGTTCGCGACAAGAGTGTTTATCTTGAAGTCTTTGGACCTTCAAACTATATTGGCGTAAATTACGACGCCCGTTTCAGCAAAAACTCCAAATGGGGGTATCGAGTTGGTTTCGGCTTTGGCTATTCCAGTTCTTCAAGTCCATTAGGCAACGCTTCTACCCGAGCTTATTCTGTGCCGTTGGGAGTAAACTATTTTGTAGGAAACAATAAGCACACCTTGGAACTTGGCTTAGGTGTGAATGTGGGGCTCTATAATGACCACGACTATATATTGGAAGGAATATATGGAAATGATGCCGCTGGAAATCCTCAGCTTTTAGGTGTAAAGAGCGTTCCTACGAAGGATAACAAATTCGGTATGTTTGGTTTTGGAACCGTTGGCTATCGCTACACAGCTAAAAAGGGCTTTCAGTTCCGCATAGGTGTTACTCCAGCCCGAATGATTGCTGCTGATAACATTTACGACCGTAAGACGGTGTTAATGCCTTACATTAGCTTCGGTAAAGCCTTTTAGCGGCTCTTCACAGTCCATTTTGAGGCGAGAAGAAGTTTGTAGATATGTAAATATTCTTCATAAGAATATATATAGTCTAACCTTCTCATTACCAATATATTATAAAACCTATTGTTTTGCATTCCAAAAGCGTAGGTTTTACACGGTAAAAGCGGCTGTTTTGCGTTGCAAAAGAGCCGCTTTCGCA
>OLNQ01001805.1_pt1 | contig 19691 bp, 17 predicted proteins | sample 1672821 | NCBI WGS metagenome assembly OLNQ01 (sample SAMEA3136727, study PRJEB25190) | human gut metagenome | biome: human gut; feature: human-associated habitat; material: faeces | place: Austria | collected 2013 | reverse complement strand
TCGCTCAGGCTATGGAGAAGGTCAAGAAGGAGGGTGTCATCACTGTCGAGGAGGCCAAGGGTATCGATACGACGGTAGACATTGTCGAGGGTATGCAGTTTGACAATGGTTACATCTCACCCTACTTCGTGACAGACACGGAGAAGATGGAGTGCCGTATGGAGAAGCCTTACATCCTCTTCTACGAGAAGAAGCTCTCGACCATCAAGGACCTGCTACCGCTCCTAGAGAAGGTGCTCCAGCAGGGTCGCTCGCTACTGATTGTCGCTGAAGATATCGAGAGCGAGGCGCTTACGACGCTTGTCCTCAACAGACTACGTGCTGGTCTTAAGATTTGTGGTGTCAAGGCTCCAGGCTTTGGCGATCGCCGCAAGGAGATACTACGTGATATGGCTATCCTGACGGGTGGTACAGTCATTAGCGAGGACACGGGTCTGACGCTAGAGAATGCAACAATCGACATGCTTGGTAGCGCAGAGACGGTCACGGTCGTCAAGAACAAGACCACCATCGTCAATGGCGACGGTGACAAGGAGGCTATCGCAGAGCGTGCTAACCAGATCCGTCATCAGATCGAGAATACGAAGAGCGACTACGATCGTGAGAAGCTCCAGGAGCGTCTCGCTAAGCTCTCAGGCGGTGTTGCCGTCCTCTATGTAGGTGCTGGCAGCGAGGTCGAGATGAAGGAGAAGAAGGACCGTGTCGAGGATGCTCTCAGCGCTACACGTGCTGCGATTGAGGAGGGTACCGTACCAGGAGGTGGTACCGCTTACATCCGCGCTATCTCTTCTGTCGAGAAGCTCAAGGGCGAGACGGACGACGAGCGCACCGGTATCGAAATCGTCAAGCGTGCTATCGAGGAGCCTCTCCGTCAGATTGTCTCTAACGCTGCTAAGGAGGGTGCCGTAGTCGTACAGCGTGTCCGTGATGGCAAGGGTGCCTTCGGATACAACGCACGTACCGACAGCTTTGAGGACTTGATGAAGCATGGTGTCATCGACCCAGCTAAGGTAACGCGTGTGGCTCTGGAGAATGCAGCTTCTATTGCTGGCATGTTCCTCACGACTGAGTGCGTCATCGCTGACATCAAGGAGGACAAGCCCGACCCCGCAGCTATGGCAGGTGCCGCAGGCATGGGCGGGATGATGTAATCCCCCGCGAGTCTATTCGCTCAGATCTAGACGCTATGCGCTAGCACTCACGCTGGCTCCAGTCGTCTAGGCGCAACAAACAAGAGAAGAGCCCTACGTATCAGATCGATACGTAGGGCTCTTGCGTCTATGCGCTGAGAAATCAAACCTCCGCAAATCGATACTGTTGCATAAAGGCAAAAGTATCCTCTTGTTTAGTGCCCTGAGAGATAAAAGGAGACTGTTGCAATAGTCAACAGTCTCAAAAGAAGAAGCTCCGCCGCAGATGTTTGCGACGGAGCTTCTGATGTTTTATGGGAGAGCTTTTGAGGTTGGCTACCTTCTATTCGGACGATTGAGTTGACTGCGCTTTATGTACTTTCTGGCAAACTCGCGCTGCACCTGAAGGTAGTTGACCAGCTTGCGGGCGGGTATCTGCTTGCGTAGCTCGACGATGGTCTGCTCGTCTATCTCTGCCAGCTGAGACTTGAGCTGCTGCTCGCGCTCTAGGCACTTGGCAGCCTGCTCCTCGGATAGGGACTCGCTCCTCGTAGCCTCGTACTGCTGGCGTAGCTCGCGCCATAAGGGGATGCGCTTTTGGTCTGCCAAGCGCAGGGTGCGGTCTAGATAGGTAGCTTCATCGGCTGTCAGTCCTAGCTCCTGAGCGAAGAACTCCTTGCGTAGCTTGACCAGCTCCTCTCTACTGCGACAATCTGTCTCACTGCGAGGCTGCTGTGCTATAACTAGATTGGGTAGAAGGAGCAGGGGGAGAGCTATAAGTATAATGTGGTAAAGCTTGCTTCGTGTCATATCGTATCTGAGGCGTTGTCTTCGTTTAAATCTCATCATCAGAGAGCGCTGCTAGGGTCTCGCCTATAGCGTAGTCGTCGATGAGGATGTCTACACAGGTCTCGTATAGATAGTCAGCATACTCGGCATCTGTGAGCGGTGTGACGCTGAGGTCGTAGACGGAGCTAGCGACCTCTTCACTAGAGTGCAGAGGCTCCTGCGTGCTTACTTGCCATACGCCCCAGAGTGCTACCACAGCTATCACTGCAGCTGCGATAGTCGTCCACGGACGTAGCCTCACCCAGAGCTTAGCTCTACGGTGCGAGCTAGGCACCTCCACAGCGTCTGTCGCAGGAGCCTGCTCATCGAGCGGTATCTGCGATAGGATGCGCGTGGACAAATCGTCAAAGTACCCCTCAGGCACACGGTAATGCTGCAGTCGCTCCGAGAGCGGGGGAATCTGACGGGTCAAGTCTTCTGGAGATGTAGGCATAAGATGTTAATGTGTAGAGTCTAGGTGTGACCTCAATGGAGGCCTTTTCTTATACCCTATTGGATGTAGATGGGCGTGGTAAGTTTAATTTAGTTCAGAGACATACTGCTGAATCTTTTTGACCGCATGATGGTAGGACGCTTTGAGTGCGCCCTCGGAGGTCTCGGTGATGGTGGCTATCTCTCGGTAGGGCATCTCGTCGAAGTAGCGCATCTCAAAGACGAGTCGCTGCTTGGGTGGAAGCGTCTCGAGCGCTTGCTGCAGGATGAGCTCCCCCTTGTCTCCATCGAAGTAAGGGTCTCCGACAGCACTCTCTAGGAGATAGCTCGTCTCCTCGCTGACGGCGTACTCGTTGTCTGCGATGCGTTTCTTCTTTTTGTTGTAGTTGATGGCTTCAAAGAGTGCGATGCGATATATCCAGGTGTAGAACTTCGCCTCGCCTCTGAAGGAGCGTAGGTTTTGCCATGCCTTCAGAAAGGTCTCCTGTAGCACGTCGTCAGCATCGTCATGCTGCCTGACGATACGACGAATCAACCAGTAGAGCTTCTCCTGGTACATCTGCACTGCCTCGGTAAAGGCGGTGGCGCATGTCTCGGGATTTGTAATCTGCTCTTGTAGCTCCTCTTCGGTCATGCTACGTGGACACTATATTATATAAGATGTGTAGCCACAGGTGTGCTGAGGGCTATCTCTTTGCAGTTCCCTTGACTAGGTAGACGTAGACGGGGAAGTGGTCTGAGTAGCCACCCTGCCACTGCCCACCGACGAAGGTGCGGAGCGTGTACCCCTTGTACTGACCACTCTGCTGAATCATAAAGGGCTGCTTGAAGATGAAGCCCATGTCGGTCGTCTCGGGGTCGCGGTAGAGTTGCCACGTAGCAGGATTGTTACCAATGAGCTCGCCATTGACCACGATGATGTCAAAGAGATTCCACACATCACGATAGGCGAGTGTACCCATACCTTTATTATAGAGTTGTAGCATGGGAGTGTAGTAGTCGGCAGGCTTCGTCTGGTCAGGATGACTCTGTATGCCGAGGCCGTCACGTACGCTAGGGCTGATGGGGTCATCGTTGAAGTCTCCCATCATGATCACCTTGCTGCCTGGGAAGAGCGTATAGAGCGAGTCAGCGACACTGCGCATCGTCTGAGCAGCTGCCATACGACGATGCAGAGAGGCTGCTTCGCCACCACTGCGTGAAGGCCAGTGCCCCACAAGAACATGAACAATCTCGCCATCGAGAAGCCCCGAAGCGTAGACCACGTCTCTTGTTTTAATCCACGGCTCGTTAGGTATCTCCACGGCCCTAGCTCCTGAAGCAAAGACCTTGTAGACCTCTGGCTGGTAGAGGATAGCGCAGTCTATACCGCGACGGTCGGGAGAGTCGTAGTGTACGATGTCGTAGTGCTTGTCGCGTAGTGAGTCTTGGGCAATTAAATCCTCGAGGACACCTCGGTTCTCTATCTCAGCGACTCCTATGATGGCGGGTCCGTCACCTCCTATGAGGGAGATGACGTGCGACATATTGCGGAGCTTGTGCTGGTAGCGCTCAGGCGTCCAGCGATTGCCTCCCTCGGGGAGAAACTCCTCGTCATTGTTCTCCTGATCGATGGTGTCAAAGAGGTTCTCTAAGTTGTAGAATGCAACTGTCACCCGCTGTGTCGTGGTGCTCTGCTGTGCAGATGTAATGCCGAAAGCGAGCGAGAGGATGGTAATCAACCACCCTAATCTACTATAGTGTGTGCGATGTGTCATAAGTCAATCGTTTCTGGTTTTAGTGTTAGATACGCTTTCACAAAAGTACTGATAAAAGTCGGATTACCCAAGGTCTCGCCTATAAAGCTTTCGTTAAGGCTGTCGCCTAAGGGGCTTTCTTACGGGTGGGGCATCACGCCACGTGGTCCCGCTGTATGCCGATAAGCATAAAAAAAGAGACCCCGCAATGCATCATTGCGAGGTCTCGAATTGTTATTGAAGTGGTGCCACCAGGAATCGAGATTAATCTACAAGTGGCTGTATGTCATCGCTTTCGAAAATAAGCTTGACAGCAAACTCCTCCGATTGCTCTACCGTTGGATTTCTGCGTTTCGCGCATCGTTGCAGCGGGTGATTTCTTGGTGCAAAGATAGTGATTTACTTTGAACTCTTGCCATTATTGTCTCTTAATTTCTTGATCTCTCTATCAAAATCGCTTTCAAGCAGTTCCATTTCACGTTTGCGATAGATGGCGAACTCCTTTTCTGCCTTCTCAATCGCTTGTTTATGCGAAATGTTTCCCTTGCCAATCAAAACCTTCCGCTTGTGTGCTATGATTTGGTTATCCAGCGCCTCTATCCAATCTTTCATCGTCATAGGATTCATTTCCAATGCTTGGAACTCGGCAAAGTCCAAGAAGCCGGAGACAAGCAAGTTTAAGCGTTGAAGTTCAATCTCTGACAAATAGTTCTTGGCTATCTTTACATCATCTTTAGTCACATAGTCACCCTTAAAGTTAGTCATACCGACAAATGGCTTTTCATTGTCCACACGATTGTAGATAACTTCCGCTGCCGTATTCTCATGGACAGCATAATGCAGCTTGTTTTGCACAGTAGCGAAAAACATTTTCGTCATCTCATCACGTGGGTCATAGTCCGTTGCCGTGGCATAAATATCTGTGACTTGTTGGTAGAAGTTACGCTCGCTACTGCGAATATCTCTAATGCGTTGCAGTAACTCACGGAAATAGCGGTTACCACCTTGCTTTAACCGTTCATCATCCATAGCAAACCCTTTTTGGATATACTCATGAAGCCGTTGAGTAGCCCAACGACGGAAACGGGTAGCAACTTGTGACTGCACACGATAGCCCAAGGCGATAACCATATCAAGATTATAGTGGTCAATGTTACGTTTTACCTGACGATTACCTTCCTGACGAACTAATAAGAATCTCTTATAAGTTCGATTCTCATCCAACTCGTGATCTGCATATATATTCTTAATATGCATAGAGATATTCTCTTGTGTTGTGCAATATATATTCGCCAACTGATTCTGTGTCAACCATAAATCTTCATCGGCAAAACGTACTGACACGCGAGTAATCTCGTTATCGTCCTGATAGAGTATTATTTTGTTTTCTTCGTTCATCCTTATGTCGTGGATGTGATTGATTTCTTGATGCAAAGCTAGGGAATTAGTTGGGAATTCACTCTACATACGGCGTTTTATTGTATAAACGTGTCAATGAATAGTCTTGTTTGGCAAAACGTTTAGGACACTATTGAAGATAGTCATACTTGTAGATGGCTGCTTTTGGCACGGCCATAAAGGATGCAAGTATTTCACCCAAAAGTGTCCTACAAATCGGAATCAGCTCCGCTCGCCAAAAGCCCCCTTTGACACTCAATCAGTTACGACTCTCACCCCCTCAAGTTTCGGGGGGGGGAACGCTCCGAAATTCATTTTTGCCGTGAAACTTGGGCTGATACGCAAAATGTTGCAAATCAACGCAAAGGAAGCCTTCGAGGTGGATATTTTTCGTCCTCCTTTCTGCTCCACCTTTTGCTCCACTGGAAAGGGGGATATATTGCCGTATTTCGCGTCCTGCCGGAAAAACAAAAACTCCCGATTTCGTTTGAAAATCAGGAGTTTGCAGTGAATTGCTTTTCTTCAAAGTGGTACCACCAGGAATCGAACCGGGGACACAAGGATTTTCAGTCCTTTGCTCTACCAACTGAGCTATGGTACCATACTTCTTGCGTTTTGGTGATGCAAAGGTACAACAACTTTTTGAATTGACCAAACGATGGCGCAATCGATGTTATTTTGTATCTTTGCGACTAGTAACATAGTACAAATAGCATGGTGGACTTGACATCACACTACGGAGGTATCGCCCTCCGCAATCCAATCATAGCTGGTAGCTCAGGCCTGACAGCCTCGGTCCAGCAGGTTACCGCATTAGCTCAGGCGGGCGCAGGCGCAGTCATCTTGAAGTCACTCTTTGAGGAGCAGATAGAGGCGACGGCTCTGCAGGCGCAGGCAGAGACCGACGCATACTATCCCGAGGGGCTGGACTATATGCTACACTACACACGCCAGCATGAAGTCGAGAAGTACCTAGACCTCATTCGTGAGGCTAAGAGTGCTGTCGACATCCCTGTCATCGCCAGCATTAACTGCTACCGAGGAGGCGAGTGGGAGTCCTTTGCCAAGAGCATACAGGAGGCGGGAGCCGATGCCCTCGAGCTCAATGTAATGCGCATCGAGACCAACCCCGCACAGCGTGGCATCGACTTGGAGCAGGAGCTAATTGACCTAGCTATCTCGATTACCCGTACAGTACAGATTCCAGTCGTCTTCAAGATTTCAGATCGCTTTACCAACATCCTCTCCTTAGCTCAGGAGCTAGCCAAGAGCGGTGTCAAGGGTTTGACCTGTTTCAACAAGAGCTGGCAGACAGACATCAACATAGACTCTCTGGAGATTGTGCAGGGACCTGTCATCTCTACGGGCCATGAGCTGTACAACACGCTCAAGTACACAGGCCTCCTTTCGGGCAAGCTCCCACAGCTTCCCATCTCCGCTTCGGGCGGTGTGATGGACTATGCGGGCATCGTCAAGTGCCTCCTCGTAGGAGCTAGCTCCGTACAGGTCGCCTCAGCTCTCTATCAGCATGGGGTCCCTTACCTAACGAAGATGCTGGAGGAGCTCACGCAGTGGATGACCCAGCACGGGTACCGAGCTGTCGATGAGTTTAGAGCAATGCTCGATGCCTCTAAGCAGGCGGACCAAGAGCTATATATGCGCTCCCAGTTCATGCGCTACTTCAGTAGCAAAGCGTAGCTGACACTCAGACAATACACACTATAACGACATATTTACTAACTCTAATATCACAGAAATTATGAACAGACTATCCATTACAGCGGGCATTGTAGCCGTGGCTCTATCACTATCCGGTTGTGGAGCTATCAATGAAACCCTACTCGGTGCTGGTGCTGGTACAGCCGTAGGCGCAGGTCTCGGTGCTGGTATCGGTAAGGTCGCAGGCAATACGGGTGCTGGTGCTGCTATCGGTGCCGTCGTAGGCGGTGCTGCTGGTGCACTCATCGGCAATCGTATGGAGAAGCAAAAGAAGGAACTCGAGCAGCAACTACCCGAGGGTACGCAGGTCGAGACCGTCAATGAGGGACAAGCTATCAAGGTCGTCTTCGACAGCGGTCTACTCTTCAACACGAGCTCTAGCACGCTAAGCTCATCTTCACGTGCTGATCTCCGCAAGTTCGCTGACAACCTAAACAAAAACGACGACACCGTCCTAGAGATCATCGGTCACACCGATAGCTCGGGCAATGATCGCATCAACGATCCGCTCTCACTGAACCGTGCTAAGAGCGTCCGCGACTTCCTCGAGGGTCAGGGTGTTTCTTCTGTACGTATGAAGTACGAGGGTCGTGGTAGCCACGAGCCTGTCGACACAAATGCAACGGCTGAAGGCAAGCGCAAGAACCGTCGTGTAGAGGTCTTCATCCTACCTAGCCAGAAGATGATCGAGGAGGCTAAGGCTGGTACGCTGAAGTAGTCTCAACTTCCTAAACGCATCACGCACTGCACGAGTCAGAGCGTGGTGCGTTTCTTTTTTTTACCCACTCAGTAACTATGCATAGAAACAGAAAGAGATATATGCCTCACTCCCTACGACTACTCTCTCCCTCCCTCCTGCTGACCCTGCTGCTCTTCTCATGTAGTGCTATGAGTGGGCGACAGTCGCAGGCTATCTCGTCTGCCGAGGCACACTTTGAGGTAGTGGACACGACACGACAGCTGAGTAGTGACGCCACACAGCCCTATCCGATGGTCGAGATACCAGCGAACATACAGGAGCCTCTGCAGCGGGCTCAGTATGCACTAACGCACTTCTTCGACCGCTGGCCTGCAGAGGCTATGGAGCAGGTCGTCGACTCCGCTGCTATGGAGCAGGGCTTCGTAGACTATCTATACGTATATAGCAACATGCCAGACGGGACAGTCTCGCAGGAGGACCTACTGCGCCCGCTACAGCTGATGCGTGGCAAGGCGCTGAGTGAAGCATTACGGCTCTACACCAAGTACCTATATGAAAAAGGTTCGCCACTGAAGAACCACACACTCTACATCCAAGCCTTGCAATGGGCCTCCACATCCCCGCAGGTAGAGTACGTGGATCAGGTCATTTACAAGGATATGCTATCACTCGTTACTCAGAACCAAGTCGGCACGCCTGCCGCCGACTTCGCGCTCACCTTAGCGCAGCCAGTTGCTGAGGGCTACACCTTTGTCGATACGACGCTCTACGCACTGCGAGACAAGCCCAAGGTGGTCATCTTCTATACCCCAGGCTGTGACCGCTGCACGCACCTGCTGCAAGAGATAGCCAATGACCAAATCCTCCAGCGCGCTACTCAGAGTGGAGCTGTGCAGATGCTCTACGTATCGCTCGTCTATGAGCGTAGTGAGTGGGAGCAAGGGCTGTCGGAGCTACCGCTCTTTGGCACCCCAGCTTTCAATGGAGACCTGCGTCTCCTCGATGAGTCGCTTTATGACATCTCAGTCACGCCCGTCATATACATCATATCACCGGATGGCAAAGTCCTATACCGAGAGGCAAGCCTGCCTGAGGTGCGACGCTTTGTCTCCACACTTTAACGGATTTCCCCCTATGAAAGGTATCATACTCGCTGGCGGCACAGGTAGCAGGCTCTATCCACTGACCAAGTCTGTCAGCAAGCAGCTACTGCCTGTCTACGACAAGCCGATGATTTACTATCCGCTCTCGACGCTTATGCTAGCCGGCATCCGCGAGATTCTAATCATCAGCACACCGCAAGACCTACCGAGCTTCGAGCGACTCCTCGGTGACGGCTCAGCATACGGCATCAAGTTAACATACGCCGAGCAACCGCGCCCCGAGGGACTGGCGCAAGCCTTCATTATAGGACGTGAGTTCATCGGCTCAGACGACGTCTGCATGGTCCTCGGCGACAACCTCTTTCACGGGGCAAGCTTTGCAGCGCAGCTAGCAGCCGCGCGGGACAATGTCACACAGCATCGCCTCGCAACCATCTTCGGCTACCCCGTCTCCGACCCGACACGCTATGGCGTCGTCTCACTAGATGCCACGGGCAAGCCGACCGATATAGAGGAGAAGCCTAAGCACCCCAAGAGCAATCTAGCAGTCGTGGGGCTCTACTTCTACCCAAACAATGTAGTCCAAGTGGCGCAAAGCATCACTCCCTCGGAGCGTGGCGAGCTAGAGATTACCGCGGTCAATGACTACTACCTACAGCAGCAACAGCTCTCCGTCATCTCGCTCGGACGTGGCTTCGCCTGGCTCGACACCGGCACTCATGAGGCACTTATGGAGGCGACCAACTATGTCAGCGTCATTCAGAAGCGTCAAGGGCTGGTCGTTGCCTGTCTCGAGGAGATTGCCTTCCATCAAGGCTGGATGACCTTGGCACAGCTTCAGGAGGCTGCCGACCAGCAGCGAGGTAGCACCTACGGACAGTACCTCGCTAGTATCAAGGCATAGTCGGAGACTGTTGCAAAAGTCAACAGTCTCACACTAATTTAGGCCCGACTACATATCAACAACGACACCGTGTCGGGGGAAACGGATTCTCCACGTGGATATTTCGAAATATCCAGGTGGAGAATTTTTATTTTCCACGTAGGGAAGAAAAAATTCCTCGGAGGAATCAAATGAAACTTCGGAGGAAATGAATCACGCCCACGTGGAAAATAAAAAATATCCACGTGGAGATTTGAGATTCTCCACGTGGATATTCGAGAAAGGAGGGTATTAGAGATTAGAGATTAGATATTAGAGGGCAGGGGGGATACATTATATTATAATGAGTCAGCCCTCAGTAGGGACGGCTCGTCCGTGCGTTTGTTGTGTCTCAGCGAGGCGAGTAGCCTTTTTGCCACAGTCTCCTTTAAGCTTGCTCGTCCGATGTGGCATAGAGACGGACTAGCTGGGTCACGATGGCGAGACAGCGCTCCATCGCATCGAGCGAGCAGTACTCGTGGATGGAGTGAAAGTTGCCCCCACTGGTGAAGATGTTCGGGCAGGGGATGCCACGCTCCGAGAGAACTGCCCCATCGGTTCCTCCACGTATGGGCTGGATGATAGGCTTGACACCGACAGCCTCGTAGGCTGCCACCGCATGCTCGATGACCTCTGGGTGCGGCGCGATGTAGTCGTACATGTTACGATATTGGTAGGAGACCTCGACGGTTAGTGGAGCCGCGTGTGGCTCACTGCTAATCTCTTGAGCTATCTCACGGATGCGCTCTAGACGCTGCTCCAGTAGTTGGCGGTCGTGGTCTCGTATGATATAGGAAGCGGTCGCGGATGAGACATCGCCCTCCATCTGGCATAGGTGGAGGAAGCCCTCTCGCCCCTCGGTCACCTCTGGTCGCTCGCTCTCGTAGCCTAGTCTGTAGTCGAGCTTGATGAGCGACTGAAGCGCGTGGCGCATCGTGTGGTATGCGCTACCTGGGTGGACGTTGTGTCCGGTCGCGGTGATGTGTGCCGAGGCTGCGTGAAAGCACTCGTACTCAAACTCCCCCTCCAGTCCGCCATCGATGGTATAGGCATACGCAGCTCCTAGCAGGCTCTCGTCAAAGGATTCTAGTCCTCGCCCCACCTCTTCGTCTGTCGTGAAGACAAGGGCGATGGGTCCGTGCGCTAGCTCAGGTCGCTGCTGTAGCTCCTCTGCGAGGGTCATCAGGATGGCGACACCCGCCTTGTCGTCAGCCCCGAGGAGCGTCGTGCCGTCGCTCGTGATGAGCGTGTGACCCACATAGCGTAGTAGGTCGGGATAGTCGCTGGGACTGAGCACACTCCCCTTTAGCTGGATGGGCTTGCCATCATAGTTGGGGTGGAGGAGGGGAGAGACTTGCTCGCCAGGAGCTTCGGGAGAGGTGTCGACATGAGCGAGGAAAGCGACGCTAGGAGCCCCTTCGTAGCCTGCAGTAGCGGGAATGTGCGCTATCAGGTAACCAGCCTCGTAGCAGGTGGCGGGGACTTGTAGCTGCTCTAGCTCCGTGTGAAGTAGACGAAGTAAGTCCCACTGCCTGGCGGTCGAGGGCTTCGTCGGACTGTCGGGATCGGAGGTCGTGTGAACCTTTGCGTAGCGGAGGAACCGCTCTAAGAGGTGGCTCATAGTAGAGGACGGTGTATCGTTAGGCTCTATAGGCTTGACATTTCGGTAGATTAGTCCCTAGAGGGGCGGTCACTTAGCCTTGCGTCTTGTGACCTGTCCGAGCGTCTTCCTCAAGCGATAGAAGAGGTCGGTCGTCGAGAGCTCTGCAGCGAGCTGCTCAGCTTCACGGCGCTCAGAGACAATCAGAAGGATATCGTTAGGGTGCAGGTGCAGACCACCCTTGGGAACGATATAGCGGTCGTTGCGGCGAACCAGGATGACCAGTTCGTCTGGATGGAGCGCAAGGTCCTTGAGCAGGTGCCCCTCCGTCAGCATCTCCTCGACGACGACTCGCTCTTCCATACTCGTATTGGTCTCCTCGGGGATTTCGACTCCCATGAAGTATCCCTCGGGTGGTGCAGGCTCGGCTAGATGCAGTGCACGAGCTACTGGGGTGATGGTCATGCCCTGACAGATGAGGGAGACCAGCGTGATGACGAAGACGATGGTGAAGATGTGGTTGGACTGTGGTACTTCTGCTAGTACGGGGTAGGTGGCGAAGAGGATAGGTGCTGCACCGCGGAGACCGACCCACGAGGTAAAGAGACGAGCTTTGAAGGAGAGGTTGCGAAAGGGGAGTAGCGTCACAAAGCAGGCGAGCGGGCGAGCGACGAACATCATGAGTAGAGCTATGAGGAGCGTCGGGACCAGTACCGGGAGCATATCACTCGGGTTGACCAGCAGTCCTAGCATGATAAAGAGTATAATCTGCACAAGCCAGGTGATACCATCGAAGAAGCCGTACACGGACTTACGTGCCGTAATCTTACTATTTCCCAGATAGATGCCTGCGATGTAGACAGCTAGATAACCATTTCCCCCGATATACCAGGTGCTCACGTAGGTAATCATGACGAAGCAGAGTAGAGCGATGGGGTAGAGGACCTCGTTCTGGATGTTCAGATTGTTGAGCATCTTGACACACAGCCACCCGAAGAGGAAACCTCCAATGATGCCAAAGAAAAACTGTAGCACGAGACTTCCCGCCACACCCCACAGAGAGGTCTCGCCCTCCATGACGAAGCCAATCAGAGCGACTGTAATCATATAGGCCATCGGGTCGTTGCTACCACTCTCGAGCTCTAGGAGTGGCTTGAGATTCTCCTTGAGGTGTACACGCTGCGAGCGCAAGATGGCAAAGACCGAGGCGGAGTCGGTACTGGACATCGTCGCAGCCAGTAGGATGGCGATAGGCAGCGAGAAGGTGAGCGAGGCGAAGAGGTAGTGCGTTACTCCGTAAATGAGGAGCCCCGTAAAGAGCGTCGTAAGCAGTACGCCTATGGTACTCAGAGCGATACCCTCGCCTAGTACGGGACGTATCTGCGAAAGCTTGGTCCCCATACCGCCGGAAAAGAGGATGATCGATAGGGCCACAATCCCGATGGATTGCACACCCCGCATATTGCTAAACTGAATGCCGATACCATCCACGCCGAAGAGCATACCCGTAAGCAAGAAGAGTAGCAGGGCCGGTACCCCAAAGCGTGCGCCTACCTTACCAAGTAAGATAGCAACGAAGATGACGACAGCGCCGATGATTAGGAAGGTCTCAGTGGATAAAAGCATAAACTGTGACTAAGTGAATAGTAAGAATACCCAAGGAATTGTACTACCAAGCGCCACGCGCTCTCGTGAACGCCTAGATAACGCTACAAATATACGGAAGAAAAAAGGAAATCTCGCTCTGCTCGTCGCCATCACTAGGGCTGACGCATTATAATTGCCCTGTCAGGAGCTACACATAGCAACCAGCGAGGAATAGATGAGCTCATTATATATAATGCGTCAGCCCTGGTCGCAACGACTGTGTCAGAAATGGGGAGAAGACGTTGCCCATTCTAATAATAGTTATTACCTTTGTACTTCGAAAGCGAGAGCTAACTGCTCGTAGACTCACTATCCGCAAGCCAGCAAGCAGTAAGCCTCCCTCCAGGAGAGATGCCAGAGTGACCGAATGGGCCGGACTCGAAATCCGGAAAGCGGCTTGTCCGCTTCGGGGGTTTGAATCCCTCTCTCTCCGCTTTAAGTACTCTGGCAGTAACGTCAGAGACAATAGCTTAGGCGTCGTAGCTCGTATGGGTTACGATGCTTTTTTTTTGTTTGATGGGCTTCTACCTCTTCAGTGTTGCTGGAGCGAGCGCCGAAACGTCCCAAACGACTTTCCTATGACTGGATGCTGGGTGCTTCTTTCGGTTTCCTTGAGTAGAGTCGTTTGCGGGAGGAGCTTCCGTCTAATGTGTGGGGGCGCGACAGGCTGGATGCCCCCTTTTTTGTATCTTTGAGCCATTAATTAGACTACACGCCCAACAACTATGATGGACTCTATCAAGCAAATCTACAAGATCGGTCACGGACCGAGCAGTAGTCACACGATAGCCCCTATGCGAGCCTCTGAGATGTTTCTCTCTCAAGTCAAGGAGCTCCCAGTGGCGCGTCTTGAAGTGACGCTCTACGGGAGCCTTGCCGCCACTGGCAAGGGGCACATGACTGACCAAGCGATACTCTCCGTACTTAACCCTGTCTACCCAACGACCATCCTCTGGGAGCCACGTGTGGAGCTAACCTTCCACCCCAATGGGATGAAGTTCGTCGCATTTGACAAGGAGGGTGAGGAGCTCAAGGAGTTCAAGGTGTACAGCATCGGTGGCGGTACGCTCGCTAATGAGACTTTCAACGAGCAGGTCACGACGCCCATCTACGAACTCTCGACGATGGTCGACATCATGGATTATCTCGACAAGCGGGGGCTCTCCTACTGGGAGTACGTGGAGCGCTGCGAGGGACCCGACATCTGGGACTACCTTGCTGAGGTTTGGGAGGTGATGAAGCAGAGTGTGCAGGAGGGGTTGGCCGCCGAGGGTGTCCTGCCTGGTGGGCTACGCCTGCGTCGCAAAGCGGCTGACACGCTAGTCAAGTCCCTAAGCTACAAGGATAGCGTCCGGACTCGTGGTATGGTCTACTCCTATGCCTTGGCGGTCAGTGAGCAAAACGCTGCCGGCGGACGTGTCGTCACGGCTCCTACCTGCGGTTCGTGTGGTGTGATGCCGGCGGTACTCCTATACCTACAGGAGACACGTAGCTTTCGTGACGAGCGCATCCTGCGCGCCTTAGCTACGGCGGGACTCTTTGCTAATGTGGTACGTACTAATGCCTCTATCAGCGGTGCTGAGGTGGGCTGTCAGGGTGAGGTAGGGGTCGCTTGTGCTATGGCTGCTGCTGCCGCGAGTCAACTCTTCGGTGGTACGCTACACCAGATTGAGTATGCGGCCGAGATGGGCTTGGAGCATCACCTCGGACTTACTTGTGACCCTGTCTGTGGATTGGTGCAGATCCCCTGTATCGAGCGCAACGCTTTTGCCGCTAGTCGTGCGCTGGATGCGAATACTTATGCCAACTTTACCGATGGACGTCACCGAGTGAGCTTTGACCAAGTGGTCGCTGCTATGCACCAGACGGGTAAGGATCTGCCGAGCCTCTACAAAGAGACGGCCGAAGGTGGACTAGCCATCCTTCATGAGAAGTATGGTGGCAAGATACTCATCGAGGACTAAGCCTGTTCACACGCTGAACTAATGAATAAACAGAAGCATACCGACCCGCGCACCCGTACCATCTATCGGGTCACGCTGGTGGGTGCTTTGGTCAATGTAGCACTCACGCTCCTCAAGCTCGTCGTGGGCTTCGTGGGGCATAGTGCCGCTTTGATAGCAGATGCTGTACACTCGCTCTCGGACTTCTGTACCGACATCATCGTGACGCTCTTTGTGGGCATCGCGGGCAAGCCGAGGGATACTAAGTATCGCTACGGATATGGTAAGTATGAGTCGATAGCTACGCTGATCATAGCCACCGTGCTGATGGGCATCGGCATCTCCATGCTGCTCAAGAGTGGAGAGGCTATCTATCTCTTCTTTGCTTCTGGGGTGATCCCTAAGAAGCCTTCGCTCTGGGCCGCTGTGATAGCTTTTATCTCTGTTTTGTCGAAGGAGTGGCTCTTTCGCTATACCAAGGGAGTCGCTGAGCGGGTGCATAGTAATACTGTTCTGGCGAATGCGTGGCACCATCGCACGGATGCTTACTCCTCTATTGCTGTCCTTGCAGGCGTCTTGGGGGCAGCCTTGCTGGGCAATCAGTGGGCGATTCTCGACCAGGTGGCCTGTGCCGGTGTCAGTCTCTTCATCGTCTGGGCGGGAGCACAGCTTATCTCGACCCCTTGGCGGGAGCTGACCGAGCACAGTCTCTCCGAGGAGGAGCAGCAGACAATCTTGGAAATCATTGAATCCGAGTACCCGGGGCATCATCCGCACAATCTTAATACTCGTAGCTTAGGCTCTGCCATCGCCATCGAGGTAGACATTTACTTGCCTGACGATACACCTGTCATCCTCGCTCACGAGCGAGCTACCCACATAGAGAACAAGCTCAAGGAGCACTACGGCGAGCGTACCCACGTGATCGTCCATGTGGAGCCGATAGCAATGATGAATACAGGGCACGAGTAGCGAAAAGCCCCCAACTAAGTCAATTTTCCATTTCCATGAAAGCAACCATTCGGATAGTCAATGCGCACTTCTACTCCTATATAGGAGCTCTTCCCGAGGAGCAGGTGCTGGGCAATAGATACATCGTCAACCTCACGGCGACTTACGATGCGACCAAAGCGGTCGCGAGCGATGACGTCGCTGATGCGGTGAGTTACGCTGACCTCTACGATGTGATAGCGGACAAAGTTGGACACTCGCGAGACAACCTCCTCGAGTATGTCGCTGGGCAGATACTCACCGAGATACTAGCCAACTACAAGTTGGTCGACAGCTGCGAGATAACGATTCAAAAGGCAATCCCGCCCATCGCTGGCGTCATCGAAGCTGCCAGCGTCACGCTCGCAGCTAGTCGTGATGATTACGAGTAAAGGGTTACTTCTTTTGATCCTCTAGTCGGCTCTGCAGTGCGTACATCTCGTCGCGTAGACGCGCTGCCTCGACGAAGTTGAGTTCTTTGGCAGCAGCGTACATCTGTTTGCGTACCTGCTCGATTAAGTCTGGGAGCTTGTCCTGCGTGAGGTACTCAGCGACGGGAGAAGCGACGGCTATCTGGTCCTCGACATAAGCTTCGGCTTGTGCCGAGGTTTTTGTTGTTACGTAGCCCTCCTGCGAGAGCGCATTCGTTCGCTTGCTCACCACCTGCGTCGGGGTGATGTTATGCTCCTCATTGTAGGCTATCTGCTTAGCACGGCGGCGGTTGGTCTCGTCGATGGTCGCCTGCATGCTGTCGGTGATACTATCTGCGTAGAAGATGACTAGCCCATGCACATTACGAGCAGCACGTCCAGCAGTCTGGGTGAGTGAGCGGTGCGAGCGGAGGAAGCCCTCCTTGTCCGCATCAAGTATAGCGACGAGTGAGACCTCGGGAAAGTCCAATCCTTCACGCAGGAGGTTGACCCCGACCAAGACATCGTAAGCTCCCTCTCGCAGGCTGTCCATAATCTGGATACGCTCTAGCGTGTCCACATCACTGTGTATGTAGGCGCACTTGATGCCCGCTCGTATGAGGTAGTCGCTCAGCTCCTCCGCCATGCGCTTCGTCAGGGTCGTGACGAGCGTCCGCTCGTTGCGCTCCGTGCGTATGACGATCTCCTCCATCAGATCGTCCACCTGATGCTCCGTGGGGCGTATCTCGATAGGCGGGTCTAGCAGTCCCGTGGGACGTATCACCTGCTCGACCACGATGCCCTCGCTCATATTGAGCTCGTAGTCAGCTGGCGTGGCACTAACGTAAATCACTTGGTTCGTCAGATTGACAAACTCCTCAAACTCCAGGGGCCTATTGTCCAAAGCTGCTGGCAGGCGAAAGCCATACTCCACCAAGGTGGTCTTGCGCGCCTTGTCTCCGCCATACATAGCGCGTATCTGCGGTATCGATACGTGGCTCTCGTCAATGACTAGGAGATAGTCATCGGGGAAGTAGTCCATCAAGCAGAAGGGTCGCTCGCCCGGCTTGCGACCATCGAAGTAACGCGAGTAGTTCTCAATGCCGGAGCAGTAGCCCACCGCCTTGATCATTTCCAAATCGTAGGAGACACGCTCGTAGAGTCGCTTCGCCTCAAAGAGATGCCCCTCGCGCTCCAGTTCTGCTGTGCGGTCGCCTAGGTCCCTCTTAATTTCGACAATCGCACGTTGCGTCTGCTCCTCCGTCGTCACAAAGAGGTTGGCCGGGTAGATGCGTAGACTATCCAGTGTCCCCTGGCTCTCAGCCGAGACTGGGTCGATGATGGTGATCCGATCAATCTCGTCATCCCAGAGCTCAATGCGGTAAGCAACTCCCTCGAAGGACTCGATAGCGGGAAAGATGTCGATCGTATCTCCCTTCACTCGGAAGGAACCGCTCACGAAGTCCGCCTTGTTGTTGACATAGTAGGACTCCGCTAGGCGTCGCATCAGCGCGTCCCGCTCGATCTGCATGCCCACCTCCAGCTTGATAATCTTATTCTCGAAGTCATTCGGATTGGCCATACCGTAGATACAGGATACCGAGGCGACCACAATCACATCGCGACGACCCGAGAGGAGCGAGGCGGTAGCACGTAGTCGTAGCTTGTCCAGCTCCGCATTGATTGCCATGTCCTTCTCTATATAGGTATCTGTATTAATCAGATAAGCCTCGGGCTGGTAGTAGTCGTAGTAGGAGACGAAATACTCTACTGCGTTGTTGGGAAAGAACGCTTTGAACTCACTATACAGCTGCGCTGCCAACGTCTTGTTGTGGCTGATGACCAGCGTCGGGCGGTCCACCTGCTGGATTACATTGGCGATCGTAAAGGTCTTGCCCGAGCCCGTCACACCGAGGAGCGTCTGATGAGGCAACCCATCACGCACTCCCTGTGAGAGCTGAGCAATAGCCTCCGGCTGGTCGCCCGTCGGCTTATACTTTGAGGTTAGTTGGAAGGACATGGCGCCTGCTCCACTCTAATGCTGTCCGCGCTTCTGCTTATTCTCTATGTACTTATTATCGAGAGCCCAGGTGAGCCGTGGCTCTAGCTTCATAGCCTTGCGATACCATACCTCCGCTTGCGTCTGCTCACCGACCCCTACGTAGCACTCGGCAATCTGCACGATAAGGTTCAGATATAGCCACGAACCTTTGCTCTGTCCCTTGGAAACCATCGCACGCTCTGCACGAAGCAGGTAGTCGATGGCTCCCCGCTTAGCATCTCCCTTGAAGAAAGCTGGCGCGAAGTACTGAGCGTTGCCACGTTGTATCAGGCCGATGGCATTTTGCTTGTCCATAGTGATTGAGCGATTCATCAGAGACAGGCACTTATTTCCTACTAGAGGCGCACGTAGCCACGAGATGCCGACACGATAGCTGTAGTAAGCCGATAGGTAGGCGGTCATCTCGGCCTCCTTATAGTCACACTCGATGAGATAGTCGACATGAGCTTTGTACCGCTTGAGGTACTGCTCCGCCTCATTGTTTCTATCACGCAGGATGCACTCCGCTATGTAGCCGTACTCATACTCGACCAGCTCGGCAATGCGTGCGTAGCTCTTATTAGGCTCTGCATGCATACGGTCTACGACTCGCTTCCAGCTGTTGATATCACGCTTTACATAAGCCTCGTAGACCTGCTGCCGGTCTGTCGTCTGCGCCCAGCTACTCCCTGCTCCCAAGAGGAGCACGAAGAGCAAAAGTCCCAATATCTGTCTCTGTTTCATACGATCTCTGTTTGTCTAATTATCAACGAAAACTATCCCACAGTGCGGAATAGCTGGAGAAAAGAACTCCCCGAAGAGCCGTCTCATCTCCTTCATATCCCCAAAGATACAAAACTCTAGCGAAGCTACAACGCCCCCCCACTAGACTCTTTGACCCCGCGCTGACGCATTATAGTCTGTCAGGAGTCACATACTCATTAGCAACTAGCGAGGAGTAGATAAGCTCATTATAATATCATGTGTCAGCCATGGATTGGCTGTTGGCTGTTAGCTATTGGCTGTTAGCTATCGGAACCATCGGAGCTATCAGAGTGATCGGATCTCTAA
>OLNQ01001798.1_pt1 | contig 19743 bp, 16 predicted proteins | sample 1672821 | NCBI WGS metagenome assembly OLNQ01 (sample SAMEA3136727, study PRJEB25190) | human gut metagenome | biome: human gut; feature: human-associated habitat; material: faeces | place: Austria | collected 2013 | reverse complement strand
TATACGCTACAGATCTTAATGGTGCAATGAGTGTTTATTCTTATGATGATGTACTTGGTTATGTTACAGAACAGATAAGAAGGTTCAAGCCGCTTGTTGTTGTTACACAGGATATCAATGGAGAATATGGACATGGAGGACATATGCTTCTTGCAAAGGCTGTATGTGAGGCTGCCGATAACAGCGGAACGGCTTCATTTAAACAGGAATCTGCTGATAAGTATGGTGCGTGGGATGTTCCAAAAACTTATATACATCTTTATGGCGAAAATAAAATCAGGATGGATTTAAGACAGCCGCTTTCAAATATGAAATCAAGAACAGCAATAGACGTTGCCAAAGATGCGTATTTACAGCATGTATCACAGCAGTGGTGCTGGTTCTACGTATCGGATGAATATGAATACAGCTGTGCTGATTTTGGACTTTACAGGTCTACAGTCGGTACTGATACAGGCAATGACATGCTTGAAAATGTAACGACATATGAAGAAAAAAAGCGGATTGAAGAAGAGTCAAAAGCTGCAGAAGAATCCTCAAAACAGGAAGAATCTTTAAAGACAGCCGAAAAAGAGGAGATAAGAGAACAGAAAGCTGCTAAAAAGAGAAACGTAGTTCCGGTTATTATTATTGCTGTTCTGGTTGTTGTGCTTGCAGCTGCCGGAGTGGTTTATCATAATTATATGGAAAAGATGCGCCGCAAAAAGAGAAGAAAAAACAGGGGGAAAAATGGCAGTCATAGGGGTAATACAAGATAATCTGTATAAATCACGTGCAAATATAGCAATAAAAAGGATAAAGAAAAAATGTTCCGGGCTTCCTGCTATGATTCACCAGGTCAGTGAAATCCGTGGATACAACAGTACATATGCACTGCTTAATGCAGTTGTTATTCGTGATGCAGATATTGTAGTTGTTGAACTGGACAGGTTGAATGATATCAGGCTGAAATATCCGGATATATCTGAGAATATCAGCATTGCAGCGGTTCTGAAAGCAGGAAATCCTGGAAATGTACTTATAACAAGAAAATTTGAAAAAAAGTTTGGGCATGCTGTGGCATTGTGTGATTCAATACAGGCTGTAAGGCAGCTTGAAAGCATATTTGATGGTATAGTATGCAAGTATAATGATGATGATACAGTAAAACAGATAGAAAGATTAAAACAGGGGCAGTGTGATGCACTGTTTTTGTCAACAGATAGGGTAAAAGTAACGCAGAGTGAACATATAAGAGGACTTTCCTACAAATATTATGAGGGAAGTGAAAAAGATACATCACAAGGAAAAGCTGTGTGGGTGATAGTGGCAAGATATGATAACAAAGGTCTTATAGATATTCTGGAAAAACTTTCTGATGTAAAAACAGTTGAAATGTGTCGTAAAAAATTGTAGAATGTATTATTATATAAATATAATGCTGTGTGACAGTAAAAATGCAAATATTAATAGTTTAATAGATTATTGGCGAGGATACATATGGAATTTAAAAAGATTGATGATAAAAAGTTTCAGTGCCTTCTTTTTGAAGAAGATTTAGAGGAAAATAATATATCATTAGATGACTTTTTTAGAAATGATACAGAAAAGATACATGGACTTCTTGATGTTGTTATGGAAGAGGCAAGAAAAGAGATTGGTATAGCACCTTCAGGTGAGATGATTTCATTACAGCTTGCACCGCAGCCTAATAATTCTTTGCTTCTTACGGTGTCATCCGGCGGTGATGATATTTCGGACATGTTAAGACAAGCAGGAAAGAGAGCGGCAAAAGCACTTTCTTCAATGAGTCCGAAAGAAAATAATATTATAAAGAATTCAGATGACAAGCGTAAAAAGAAAGTCAAAGAAGCCGAATTTGAAAGTGTTGCTGTCAAAGACGGTGATGAATTTTTTGCGATTGACTGTGAAGGCGGATTTGTTGACAGTGAACTTGCAATATGCAGATTTTCAGAATGGGCTGAATTTGAAAGATTCTGTTCACAGAGCAGAAGAACATGGGGTGTCCACAACACACTTTATAAGAATAATACTGATGTTTATATTGTTCTTGAAAGAGGAAGATGCTCAACTGTAAAGTTTTCACAGCTTGTTAATGATATGCTTGAATATGGTGAATTTGTACCGGCAAATGTGGAAAAGATAGGATATATAAAAGAACATTATCATAAGATCATAGCTGATAATGCTATTAATATTACTAAAAAATATTGTACTGCCGGATAATTGATAAACAGTATGGAGGAAAAGATGCTTGAATTAAAAGATATATGTTTTAATGTGAGACAGGATTCAAAAGAAAAAGAAATTTTGAAAAATATTAATTTGAAAATTGATGAGCGTTTTGTTGCAATAACAGGACCTAATGGTGGAGGCAAGTCTACACTTGCAAAGATTATAGCCGGAATTGAAAAGCCTACATCAGGAAAAATTATCCTTGATGGAGAAGATATTACAGATTTATCGATAACAGACAGAGCAAATAAAGGCGTAAGTTTTGCATTCCAGCAGCCTGTAAGATTTAAAGGATTGACAGTAAAAGATTTAATTACACTTGCAAGCGGTAAAAAGATAACAATTGCGGAAGCGTGTTCATATCTTTCAGAAGTTGGTCTTTGTGCAAAGGATTATATTAACAGGGAAGTTAATGCTTCACTTTCAGGAGGAGAACTTAAACGAATTGAGATTGCAATGATTATTGCAAGGGGAACAAAACTTTCTTTGTTTGATGAACCGGAAGCAGGAATAGATTTGTGGAGTTTTAATAATCTTATAAGAGTTTTTGAGTCACTTCATGAAAAGATTAAAGGCTCAATAATTATTATTTCACATCAGGAAAGAATTCTTAATATAGCTGATAAAATTATTGTTTTATCAGGTGGAGAAGTGACTGCTGTCGGAACAAAAGATGAGGTAATGCCAAAGCTTATTGAATCATCAGAAGCCTGTTCAACACTTCTTGATAAACTAGCTTAATAATACAGTTAATATATTTGAATGGAGATTATTTAGATTATGGATGCAATACAAAAAAGCATGCTTGAAAAGATAGCGGATCTGCATGAAGTGCCGGAAGGAGCTTATAATATACGTTCTAACGGAGCACTTGCAGGCAGAAATACAACTGCCAATATAGATATTGTTACAAAGCAGGATAAACCGGGAATAGACATAATTATCAAGCCGGGCACAAAAAATGAGAGCGTTCACATTCCGGTTATATTAAGCGAGAGTGGACTGAATGACTGCGTATATAATGATTTTTATATCGGTGAAGGTGCAGATGTTGTGATAGTTGCAGGATGTGGAATTCATAACTGTGGAACTGATACATCAGAACATGATGGAATTCATACATTTTTTATCGGTAAAAATGCAAAAGTAAAATATATCGAAAAACATTATGGTGAAGGTGACGGAACCGGTGAAAAGATTCTTAATCCCACAACTATAGTCCATATTGATGAAGGCGGATATATGGAGATGGAGACAACACAGATAAAAGGTGTTGATTCAACAATAAGAGATACACAGGCTGATTTGAAGGACGGTGCATCTTTAGTTATAAAAGAAAAGATTATGACACACGGAAACCAGACTGCCGAGACTAACTTTGTAGTTAATCTTGATGGTGTAGATTCAAGTGCCAATGTAATATCACGTTCAGTTGCAAAAGATTCATCAAAGCAGGTATTTAATTCAAAAATATGCGGTAACAACAAGTGTTACGGACATACTGAATGTGATGCAATTCTTATGGATAACGGACATGTCAATGCGGTGCCTTCGCTTGAGGCAAATGACCTTGATGCAAGTCTTATCCATGAGGCGGCAATCGGCAAGATAGCAGGAGAGCAGCTTATCAAGCTTATGACACTCGGACTTACGGAACATGAGGCAGAAGAGCAGATTATTAATGGGTTTATGAAGTAATGAGATATGCAGAATTTTTAAAAAAAGATGGTGTAATAGGTTTTGTGGCTCCATCTTTCGGATGTGCCACTGAACCCTACAGAAGTGCATTTGACAGTGCAAAAAAAGAGTTTGCAAGGCGGGGATATATTCTTGTAACCGGTCCTAATTGTTATGAATCTTCCGGAATAGGAATAAGCAGTACGCCACAGAAGTGCGGAGAGGAACTCACATATATGTATATAAACAGCAGTAGTGATATTCTTATATCATGCGGTGGTGGTGAGCTGATGTGTGAGACTCTTGAGTATGTTGATTTTGATAAAATAAAGAATTCACCTCCGAAGTGGTACCTTGGATATTCTGATAATACCAATTTTACTTTTTTACAGACAATACTTAATGATACAGCATCTATTTATGGTGTGTGTGCAGGTGCATTTGGCATGAAACCGTGGCATAAAGCAATTGATGATACATTCCGTCTTATCACGGGAAAGAAACTGCGTTTTACCGGGTATGACAAATGGGAAAAGGAATCATTAAAATCAGAAGAAAATCCTTGTGCGACAATGAATGTCACAGAAAAAAGAATAACTCCTGCATTCATTGGAAGTAAAAGGATAGCTTGTGAGGATACTGATATTACTTTTTCAGGACGTTTAATTGGCGGATGTATGGATTGTCTTGTTAATATTTTAGGAACAAAGTATGATAAAGTTGCTGATTTTAATGAGCGATATAAAGAAGATGGTTTCATATGGTTTCTTGAAAGCTGCGATTTGAATGTATTTGCCATAAGACGAGCTATGTGGCAGATGGAAAATGCGGGATGGTTTAAGTATTTAAAGGGCTTTGTGATAGGACGTCCGCTTGTATTCGGACAGGAAATGATGGGACTGGATCAGTATGAGGCTGTTCTTGGAATTATAGGAAAATATAATGTTCCTGTCATCATGGATGCAGATTTGGGACATTTATCACCGACAATGCCGCTTATATGTGGAAGTGTAGCAACAGTCAGCATAAAGGGAAATAATTACAGTATAGATATGAAACTGATATAAAAAATGGCGGGCAATAATTTGCCCGCTATTTTATGTATAAAATAAATTTTCTAAAAGACAATCGGAATGACGTGATTCGAACACGCGGCCTCTTCGTCCCGAACGAAGCGCTCTACCAAACTGAGCCACATTCCGCAATAATATTTCCGGATATAATCAATATGCCAAAAACATTATATATTTTAATAGCATTTTGCATAAATGTCAATAAAAAGTTCTGTTTTTAAGATAGTTGATAAGAGATGTGCATGCACTGTCAGATGGAAGTGATTTGCTGTATGCAAAGCATATCTGGCGTGGCTTTATAGTAGATGGTGTTTTTATCTGAATAAGTGATTTGTTATTAAGCTCTTCTTTTATGAATTCTTTAATAATGCATCCGACACCGAGACCGGTTTTTACAAAGTCAATTAAAAGCTCCATACTATTTACTTCCATGGCTGTGTCAGAAGAAATTTCCCAGCTGCTTAAATAATTGTTGATAAATTTTCTTGTAAGGTTGTTTTTATCAAGAAGAATCAGGTTTGAATTGTTTATTATATCATTTGAAGATATGTTTTCACGTTCAATCAGTCCTTTGGCATATTGCGGTGATGATACGAATATGTCATGAATCTGGCCGGCACATATATAGTCGAGTTTTTTTGCTGAATCGGGTCTGGCAATAAGTCCGATATCAATTTCGTTGTTTTCAATAAGCTCAATTGTGTGGCTTGTTGACTGGCACGATATTGTTATCTGCATATGTGGATATTCTGTAAGAAAATCTTTGAGACAGGGAAGAAGAATGTGCTTGCACAGAGTTGAACTTACACCAATTCTTATATGTCCTATTCCAAGTTCGTGTATATGCCTTAATGTATCTTCACCTGCAGAAATTGTCTCAAAAGCACTGTGAAGATATCTGTAAAGTATATTTCCTTCATTAGTTAAAGTTATGCCTTTTGATGAGCGTTTTATAAGGCTGACTCCAAGTGATTCTTCAAGTTTTTTGATGGATTTACTGACGGCCGGCTGGCTGATATAAAGCGACTTTGCGGCACCGGATATGCTTGACGAACGTGCAACTGTAAGAAATATATGATATAAAGGTATATTTGCTGAATTCATAATGCCTCCTTGAATGATTTATGAAATGCACTAATGTATAACTTCAAGTTATAACTGATATGTATAATATGTATTTGCATTATATCAATAAGTGTATTAGAATACAATAAAAGCATTTAAATTATAGTCTGAAAGGATGGTAGATAAAGATGGGAATGACAATGACACAGAAGATTCTTGCTGCTCATGCAGGTCTTGACAAGGTTGAGGCAGGACAGCTTATTGAGGCAGATCTGGATCTTGTACTTGGTAATGATATCACATCGCCGGTTGCGATTCATGAGATGGATAAGATGACTGTTAAAACTGTATTTGATAAGGATAAGATTGCACTTGTACCAGATCATTTTGTACCTAATAAAGATATTAAGTCTGCTGAACATTGTAAATGTGTAAGACAGTTTGCAATGAAGCATGATATTACTAATTATTTTGAAGTTGGACAGATGGGTATTGAGCATGCACTTTTGCCTGAAAAAGGACTCACAGTTGCCGGTGATGTTATTATCGGTGCTGATTCACATACTTGTACATATGGTGCACTTGGTGCATTTTCTACAGGTGTTGGTTCTACAGATATGGCTGCCGGAATGGCAACGGGCAAAGCATGGTTTAAAGTACCTTCTGCTATTAAGTTTAATCTTACAGGCAAGCCTTCAAAATGGGTAAGTGGTAAAGATGTGATACTTCACATTATCGGTATGATTGGTGTTGATGGTGCTCTTTACAAATCAATGGAATTCACAGGTGACGGAATTGCGAACCTTACAATGGATGACCGTTTTACAATTGCCAATATGGCAATAGAGGCAGGTGGAAAGAACGGTATTTTCCCTGTAGATGATATCACAAGAGAATATATGAAAGAACATTCAAAGAGACCGTTTGTAGAATATAGTGCAGATGATGATGCAGAATATGAACAGGTTTATGATATTAATCTTGCAGAGATTAAGCCAACTGTTGCATTTCCTCATCTTCCTGAAAATACACACACAGTTGATTCTATAGATGATATTAAGATTGATCAGGTTGTAATCGGTTCCTGTACAAATGGCCGTATAGATGACCTTCGTTGTGCGGCAAAGATTCTTGAGGGAAGAAAAGTTGCAAAAGGACTTCGTGTAATCGTAATTCCTGCAACACAGAAAATCTATCTTCAGGCAATTGAAGAGGGACTTGTTCAGACATTTATCAACGCAGGTGCTGTAGTAAGTACACCTACATGTGGTCCATGTCTTGGCGGTTATATGGGCATTCTTGCTGAAGGCGAGAGATGTGTTTCAACAACTAATAGAAATTTCGTAGGACGTATGGGACATGTTGACTCAGAGATTTATCTTGCAAGCCCGGCTGTTGCGGCTGCCAGTGCTGTTACAGGTAAAATAAGCCAGCCATCAGAACTTGGTTTATAATATAATTTGAATATAGATTAATGGAGGATTAGTGATGAAAGCAGAAGGAAGAGTTTTTAAATATGGCGATAATGTTGATACAGATGTAATTATTCCTGCAAGATATCTGAATTCATCTGACCCGGCAGAACTTGCTACACACTGCATGGAAGATATTGATAAGGATTTTGTTAAAAATGTAAAAAAAGGTGATATAATTGTTGCAAATAAGAATTTTGGATGTGGTTCTTCAAGAGAACATGCTCCTATTGCAATTAAGGCAGCAGGCGTAAGCTGTGTTATTGCTGAAACATTTGCAAGAATTTTTTACAGAAATTCAATTAATATCGGACTTCCTATTATTGAGTGTCCTGAAGCTGCAAAAGCTATCAATGCAGGTGATGATGTAGAAGTCGATTTTGACAGCGGTGTCATAACAGACAAGACAACAGGCCAGAGCTTCAAAGGACAGGCATTCCCTGAATTTATGCAGAAAATCATAAAAGCAGAAGGACTTATTAATTACATTAATAATAAGTAATAAGACAAATAAATATTATTAAAATATAAAGCACCGGCATATTTCGTATGCCGGTACTTTAGTCATATACATATAAGAAAAATAGTAATAATGTAATATATCAATCAGCTAACAACTAGTGTATTATAATGATTAAATTTCTCTATAAATATATGGTTTAAATGAAAGAAAATAAAATGCAGAAGAAAAGCAAAAAAAACACATCTATTGCCCATAAGATGAGAAACGGATATAACAAAGTAATCAAAATAATGATAGCATCTGGAATTTTGTCACTTATAGTAATTGTGTTGCTTCTTTCTAACATGCTTAATTATGTACAGAAGGTTGAGCGTGCAGACAGAGCAGTAAAGATATGTATAATTGATGTTAATTCCGCAGCAAGAAGTATTCGTGAAATGGCACTTAATACAGATAAGTCATCATATAATACATATGAAAGTGATGTCAAGGATATATTAAATAATGTTAACTCAGAACTTCTTATATTAAAAGGTCTTAATACAGTTGATACGGATTTATATAATCAGTATTCAAAGGCTTTAAATGACTGGGGAACAATTGGATATTCAATTATAAAAGAAATAAAGGCAGGAAATATTACTGCTGCAACAAATGATATACTTAATAAGTGTACACCGGCACTTGATAATGTAATCAGCATCGGAGATAAACTTGATGCCGATACTGATGTAACAAGAAATACTGCAATCTGGTTTACATTTTTCTATGCTATAGCAGGAATTGCAGCAATAATTATATTTGTTATTGTAGCAATAGTTATTTCAAAAAAGACAAGTAAGAATATTGTCAATTCTATTATGCTGCCACTTGGTGAAATTGAAAAAGTCGCAGCAGAACTTACACAGGGAAATCTCCACAGTCAGCTTGATTATCATTCTGATGATGAAATTGGACAGCTTGCACATAATCTTAGAAAGTCAATAAGAATTTTAAGTTCATATGTTGACGATATTGGACATTCAATGAAAGAATTCTCAAAGGGTAACTTTGCAGTTCAGCCTGAAGTTGAATGGAAAGGTGATTTTGTTGACATTCTTAATTCATTTGTTGCATTTGAAAACAGTATGTCTGATACAGTAATCGGAATACAGAGAGCAGCTAATGAAGTATCAGGAGGAGCCGGACAGGTCGCTGAAAGTTCTAATGATCTTGCACAGGGTGCAACAGATCAGGCTGCAGTTGTTGAAGAGCTGACTGCTAGTATTACTAATGTGGCTGAACAGATTGACAAGAATGCCGAGAGTACAAAGAATATAAGCACCAGTGTTGATAATCTCGGAAAAGAGATTGTTACAAGCAATGCAAGAATGCAGGATATGGTTGAATCTATGAATGAAATCAATGAGGCATCTCAGCAGATAGACCAGATTATTGCAACAATTAACGAGATTGCATCAAGAACGAATCTTCTTGCACTTAATGCTTCAATTGAGGCAGCAAGAGCAGGCGAAGCCGGAAAAGGCTTTGCAGTTGTTGCAGACCAGGTAACAGTTCTGGCTGAGAACAGTGCCAAGGCTGCAAAAGAATCAGCAGTACTTATCAGCAATTCTGTAAGTGCGGTTGAAAGAGGTATGGTAATTGCTAATGAAACAGCAAGAAAACTTGAAAAAGTTGCTGATAATTCTAAGCAGATTACAGTCGATGTAAATGATATAGCTGAGACTTTGAAGGCACAGACGGATGTGATTCATCAGATTAATGAAGGCGTTAACCAGATTAATGATGTTGTTCAGACAAATTCAGCAACTTCACAGGAATGTGCTGCTGCAAGCCAGCAGATGAGCAGCGAAGCTGAGAATCTTAAAAATCTTATACGTGAACTCCGCGTTATTAAAAAGTAATATGATAACTCCTGCGACAGCTTTTACGGCTTCGCAGGAGTTTTTTACTGCATGGAAATTTTACAATGAATCAATGTATTTTCTGAACTTTGAAGGCAGGATTATTTTATTGTAAATTGAAGCGTATTGTATAGAAGAAATATTTTCAATGTAATTACGTTCATATTTTACAGATGTTTTCTTTTCGGTCATATCAGCAGCTTTGTTATATGCAATTGCAGCTTCATTTTCAGCTTCATATGTTCCAAGCTGGTACATTCCGTTGATGTGGATGGCAGCACGATATAATTTTTTGCCGTTTTTTTCAATCATGCTCACACCATTATAGCGGTTGATGACACAGATGTTTTCATAACGGTAATCACATGAATCCCCATTTTTAAAAATGTAGTCACGCCCCTCGACAGAGTGTGCACGGATTCCATAACGGGAGAGAATACTTGTCTGCATTCCAAAATCATTTACATAATAGTACCCGCCGCGTGCAATGATTTTGTGGGTTGAATAATAAAACAGGCTGTCCGTATTGAAAATAAGCGTTTTATCAGGTGACAGAAAATAGAGAAAAAACTTTTTGCACAGGTAAACAGGCGTCTTTATATATATTCCGTTATCTCTGAAATTAATAAGTATTATGTATTTTTCAAAAGGAATATTCATGTCTGGAGAATAAGATGTTGTGTGGAGTTCTGTATTTATGATGTGCAAATCGCTGCGGGACAATATTTCGCATGCTTCATTGTAAGTTACGGCGGCTTCATTTTCAGAAGAGAAACTTCCGAGACTTATATGTTTGTTTTTGTGTGTTATAGAAGAACGATAGTAAACAGTACCGTCTTTTTTATATGCAGTATAAACTCCGGCTGGCATATATTTTCTCCTTTTTTTTAAATGAATGTGTAAATTTGCAAAATAATGTTGTGTTTATTCATAACTATGTTGTATAATAACAAATGATTATATGGTTTTATTATATGTCAATGATGTTGATTTTTCCATATAAAAATTAGTAAATGATATTAAGGGTGGAAAGAAGAATGAGTTTGTTTTACAAAAGTACCAGAGACGACAGCGTAAAGGTTACTGCATCACAGGCAATATTAAAGGGACTTGCACCGGACGGAGGTTTATTTGTACCGGAAAGTATTCCTTCATTTGACAAGAGCCTTGAAGAGTTATCTAAGATGTCATACAAAGAGGTGGCATATGAAGTAATGAAGCTTATGCTGGATGATTTCACAGAAGAAGAGTTAAAGGCTTGTATCGACAAGGCATATGATGAAAAGTTTGATACAGATGTAATCGCACCGCTTGTCAAAGCTGATGGTGCTTATTATCTGGAACTTTTCCATGGTGCAACTATTGCATTCAAGGATATGGCACTTTCAATACTTCCACATTTGCTTATAACTTCAGCTAAGAAGAATGACGTACATAATGAGATAGTTATTCTTACAGCTACATCAGGCGATACAGGAAAAGCTGCACTTGCAGGATTTGCCGATGTTAAGGGAACACGTATTATTGTATTTTATCCTAAGAATGGTGTCAGCCCGATTCAGGAAAAACAGATGGTTACACAGAAGGGTGATAATACATATGTAATCGGAATTAAAGGAAACTTTGATGATGCACAGACTGGTGTAAAGAAGATTTTCGGAGACAAAGAGCTTGAAAAAGAGATGGCAGAGGCAGGATTTCAGTTCTCATCAGCTAATTCAATCAATATCGGACGTCTTGTACCACAGATTGTTTATTATGTATATGCTTATACAAGACTTCTTGCAGATGGTGAGATTAAAGCCGGAGACAAGATTAATGCTGTAGTTCCTACAGGTAATTTTGGTAATATCCTTGCAGCATTCTATGCTAAGAATATGGGACTTCCTATTAACAAGCTTATTTGTGCATCAAATGAGAATAAAGTATTATATGATTTCTTCACAACAGGTGAATACGACAGAAACAGAGAGTTTGTTCTTACAACATCTCCTTCTATGGATATTCTTATTTCAAGTAATCTTGAACGTCTTATCTATAGAATTGCCGGAAATAGTGCAAAGAAGAATTCAGAGCTTATGGAATCATTAAAGAACACAGGCAAGTACGAGATTACACCTGAGATGAAAGCACAGTTATCTGATTTCTATGGCAATTATGCAACTGAAGCTGAAGATGCAGCTACAATAAAGAAGCTTTATGAAGATACAGGCTATGTTATCGATACTCATACAGCAGTTGCTGCTACAGTTTACGAGAAATATAAGAAAGAGACCGGCGATGATACAGTTACAGTAATTGCATCAACAGCAAGTCCATATAAGTTTACAAGAAGCGTTATGGATGCTATTGATTCAAAGTATGACAGCATGACTGACTTTGAACTTGTAGATGAATTAAGCAAGATTTCTAATGTTGCCGTTCCACAGGCAATTGAAGATATAAGAACAGCACCTGTTCTTCATGATACAGTATGTGAAGTTAATGAGATGAGTTCAAGTGTTAAAAAGATTCTTGGAATTTAATCGGAATTAATTATAAAGCATAAAGCTTTTGCAAAATGGATTGGAATCTGTTTTGCAGAAGCTTTTTTCATATCTTGTATCAGAGGGGAGAATATGTTTTCAATTATATGGAAAATTTGAAAGACTAAAATGAAAGCGGGGTATTATATGCAGGACGATTATGGGAATGTAACATTAGTTAATGTATCGGGAATTTATGATGAACAACCTTTATTTATTGATAAATTAAAAAAAGGCGGTGCTGGAGTTATAGATGCTGTCAGTATGACAGGGACAAACGGATATTGTGATGATATGGCAAAAGAAAATTTTCGTGAAATGATGAAAGAATATCCGACAAAAGGTATTCATTTTATTGATGGAGGCAATTACCATTATCTCACACTTTTATGGTTAAGTCTTATAGAGGAGCCGTTTGACCTGATAGTATTTGATAATCATTCTGATATGCAAAAGCCGGCATTTGGTGATGTTTTATCATGCGGCGGCTGGATTAGAAATCTGGTGGAAGATTCCGGCTTTAAAGGGAAAGTAACTGTTGTAGGTGTTGACAAAGATAATATAGATAAAGAAATGAAGGAGCTGGGAGTAAAGTTTATTACAAAGCAGACAATACTTAAAAAGAGAGGACAACAGTATGGTCTTGAAAATGAACTTATAGATAAATGCTGGACAGGAAAAAGACCTGTATATATTTCGGTTGATAAAGATGTGCTTGATGAAAAAGAATATAAAACAAACTGGAATCAGGGAATCATGAGTGTTGATGAGCTTTTTGCAATAATTGAGGACACATTTGAAATGCGTAAAGTTATAGGCATGGACATCTGCGGAGAGATGGATGAGGCGGTAAATTCAGAATTTGGCAGCATTTATAATGAAATAAACCAGGCAGTTAATATGAGATTTTTAAAGTTTAGAATTTCTTAATAAAAAAATTTAATAAGGGTGTTGACATTAATATGAGGTAGTGTTATTTTATGTATATCAAATGTTAGCACTCAAATTTAACGAGTGCTAACATGAGATAAACAAGCAGCATTTATTTATGGATAAGGAGTGAGAGTCAATGGAACTTGATGACAGAAAAGTTAAGATTCTGAAAGCAATCATTAAAAATTATCTTGAAACAGGCGAACCGGTTGGCTCAAGAACCATATCCAAATATGCAGATTTGAAACTGAGTTCGGCCACAATCAGAAATGAGATGGCAGACCTTGAAGAACTTGGATATATTGTCCAGCCTCATACATCAGCAGGAAGAATTCCTACAGATAAAGGCTACAGATTTTATGTGGATGATATGATGAGTCAGAAAGAGACAGAACTTGTGAACAGGGAGCAGGTAGTGACAGACAGAGAAAAAGAAGTTGAGTCAATGCAGGGTATCCTTTCACAGAAGGTCGATAAGGTTGAAGAACTTCTTCAGAATGTTGCAAAAGTGCTTGCAAAAGATACTAACTATGCAACGATGGTCAGTGCACCACAGGTTAAGGGTAACAAGCTTAAATTTGTCCAGCTTTCGCAGCTTGAAACAAATAAGATTCTGGCGGTTATTGTTATGGAAGGCAATATAATCCGTAACAAGGTAATAACAGTAAGTGAAGATTTATCACAGGAGAATCTTTTAAAGCTTAACATTCTTTTGAATACGAGCCTTACAGGACTTTCATTGCAGGAGATGAATCTTAGTATTGTATCTAAGATGGAGAATCAGGCAGGAGAGCATATGCAGCTTGTAAAAGAAGTTGTTGATGCTATTGTGGAGACAATAAGCGGAGAAGATAATTTAAAGATATATACCAGCGGTGCAACTAATATTTTCAAATATCCTGAGCTTAGCGATTCGACAAAAGCAAGTGAGCTTATATATGCACTTGAGGAAAAACAGTCACTTACTGATTTTGTAAAAGATACAGAGAGTGATGATTCCGATAATACAGGAATTCAGGTATATATAGGAAATGAAGCACCGGTTGAGTCAATGAAAGACTGTAGCGTAGTTACAGCAACTTATGAGCTGCAGGATGGCATGCGTGGAACGATAGGTATTATCGGACCGAAACGTATGGATTATGATAAAGTTGTTGAAAAACTTAAGACAATTCAGAATCAACTGGATGATGTCTTTAAGAAATCATAGGAAAGGTTGGATATAAAAGTGTCAAAGAAAGAAAAAGATTCAAAGAAGAAAGATGAAAAATTAGAAAAAGATATTGATAAGACTGAAAAAAAAGACGCTGAAACTGTAGAAGCTCAGGCTGATAACGCAGATGCAGATAACACTGCAAGCGATGCGGAGGCAGCAGGTGATACAGATAATGATAAATCTGATAATAAAAAGAAAGATCCACGAGACGCTGTTATTGATGAACTGCAGGACAGAGTTAAGCGTCAGATGGCTGAGTTTGACAATTACAGAAAGCGTACAGATAAAGAGAAGTCAGCAATGTTTGAAATGGGAGCTTCAGATGTAATTAAAAAGTTACTTCCTATTGTTGATAATTTTGAACGTGGTTTTAAAGCAATCACGGATGAAGAAAAGGAAACACCATTTGCCAAAGGTATGGATATGGTTTACAAGCAGACAATGAAGATGCTTGAAGATCTTGAAGTTAAACCTATCGAGGCAGTTGGTTTGGAGTTTAACCCGGATGTTCATAATGCAGTAATGCATGTTGAAGATGATTCAGTAGGCGAAGGAATAGTAGTTGAAGAATTTGAGAAGGGTTACACATATAGAGATACTGTGATTCGTCACAGCATGGTAAAGGTTGCCAATTAGTTGGATTTTGAGTGATTAATTGCAGCATTTACATTATAACAATTGAAATTAGTATTTAATGTGCATTGCACAGAAAGGAAGATTAATATGGGAAAGATTATTGGTATTGACTTAGGTACAACAAACTCATGCGTAGCAGTTATGGAAGGCGGTAAGCCGGTTGTTATCGCAAATACAGAAGGTCTTAGAACAACACCTTCAATCGTAGCATTTACAAAGAATGGTGAAAGACTTGTAGGTGATCCTGCAAAACGTCAGGCAGTAACAAATGCTGACAAGACAATTTCATCTATTAAGAGACATATGGGTACAGATTACAAGGTTGAGATTGATGGTAAGAAATACACACCACAGGAGATTTCAGCTATGATTCTCCAGAAATTAAAGGCTGATGCAGAAAACTACCTCGGTGAAAAAGTTACAGAAGCAGTTATTACAGTTCCTGCATACTTCAACGATGCACAGAGACAGGCAACTAAGGATGCCGGTAAGATTGCAGGCCTTGATGTTAAGAGAATTATCAACGAGCCAACAGCAGCAGCTCTTGCTTATGGTCTTGATAACGAAGGGGAACAGAAGATTATGGTATACGATTTAGGTGGTGGTACATTTGATGTATCTATCATTGAAATTGGTGATGGAGTTATCGAAGTTCTTGCTACAGCTGGTAATAACAGACTTGGTGGAGATGACTTTGATGAGAGAATCACACAGTATATGCTTGATGATTTCAAGAGTAAGGAAGGCGTAGATCTTTCTACAGATACAATGGCACTTCAGAGATTAAGAGTTGCTGCAGAGCAGGCTAAGAAGGAACTTTCAAGTGCTATGCAGACAAATATCAATCTGCCATATATTACAGCTACAGCTGAAGGTCCAAAGCATTTTGATATGACTCTTACAAGAGCTAAATTTGATGAACTTACACATGACCTTGTTGAGAAGACAGCAGAGCCGGTAAGAAATGCATTAAATGATGCTGGTATCACAGCTTCTGAACTTTCAAAGGTATTACTTGTAGGTGGTTCTACAAGAATTCCGGCAGTACAGGATAAAGTAAAACAGCTTACAGGACATGAGCCAAGCAAATCATTAAATCCAGATGAATGTGTTGCTATTGGTGCATCTGTTCAGGGTGGTAAACTTGCAGGTGATGCCGGTGCCGGTGATATCCTTCTTCTTGATGTAACACCACTTTCTCTTTCAATTGAGACAATGGGTGGTATTGCTACAAGACTTATTGAAAGAAATACAACAATTCCTACAAAGAAGAGCCAGATATTCTCCACAGCTGCTGATAATCAGACAGCCGTTGATATCAATGTAGTACAGGGTGAAAGACAGTTCGCTAGGGATAACAAGTCACTCGGTCAGTTCAGACTTGATGGTATTCCACCAGCAAGAAGAGGTGTTCCACAGATTGAAGTTACATTTGATATTGATGCTAATGGTATCGTAAATGTATCTGCTAAGGATTTGGGAACAGGTAAGGAACAGCACATCACAATTACAGCAGGTTCTAACATGTCAGATGCTGATATTGATAAGGCTGTTAAGGAAGCTGCTGAATTCGAGGCACAGGATAAGAAACGTAAGGAAGCAATTGAAGTAAGAAATGATGCGGATTCAATCGTATTCCAGACACAGAAAGCACTTGATGAAGCCGGTGATAAGCTTGATGCTAATGATAAGGCTGCAGTTGAGACAGACCTCAATGCATTAAAGAGTCTTGTTGACAGCACAGATGCTGAAAATATGACAGATTCACAGGTTGATGAGATTAAGGCTGCTAAGGAAAAACTTATGGAAAGTGCACAGAAGCTTTTTGCTAAGCTCTATGAAGCACAGCAGGGTGCAGCCGGTGCAGGCCCTGATATGGGTGCCGGTGCAGGTCCTGATATGAACAATGGTTCAGCTTCTAATGGTAATCCTTATGGCGATGATGTCGTTGACGGTGACTACAAAGAAGTGTAAAATCAATTGATGTTTAAACGGATTTACATGCAGTAGTGAAAGTTACAGAGCGTGTATTGATTCATTAAACATTGGAGCTTGAATTAAACTGCATGGGGCAGAAAGCCCTGTGCAGTTTTTGGTGAAAAAAGCAAAAATTTTACATGTGTATTAGACAAACACAGAAATGGAGTTAATATGGCAGATAAAAGAGATTATTATGAGGTTCTTGGCGTTTCAAGAGATGCCGATGATGCTGCAATAAAAAAGGCATACAGGCAGCTTGCAAAGAAGTACCATCCTGATACAAATCCCGGTGATAAAGAAGCTGAAGCGAAGTTTAAAGAGGCATCAGAAGCATATGCAGTGTTAAGTGATGCTGAAAAACGTCGTCAGTATGACCAATTTGGACATTCTGCATTTGAAAATGGAGGTGCCGGCGGCGGTGGCTTTGATTACAGCAACATGGGAGATATTTTCAGCGATATATTTGGCGGTGGAGATATTTTTGGAGATTTGTTTGGCGGCGGTTCAAGAAGAAGAAACAGTAATGGACCAATGCGTGGTGCAGATGTAAGAAAATCTGTCAGAATTACATTTGCCGAATCGGTAAAAGGAACGAGCAAGAAGATAGATATTGAATTTAAAGACTCATGTCAGAAGTGTAATGGTACAGGTGCAAAACCTGGTACTCAGCCTGAGACATGTCCTAAGTGTGGCGGTAAAGGTCAGGTTGTATACACACAGCAGTCATTTCTTGGCATGGTTCGTAATGTCCAGCCTTGTCCGGACTGTAACGGTACAGGTAAGATTATTAAAGAAAAATGTCCTGACTGTCATGGAAGCGGTTATATCAACACAAGAAAGACTATCGAAGTTACAATTCCAGCCGGAATTGATAATGGTCAGAGTGTAAGAATACAGGGCAAAGGTGAGCCGGGTGTAAATGGCGGACCAAGAGGAGATTTGCTTGTAACAGTAATGATTTCAGCAGACCCTGAATTTAAGAGAGATGGATATAATATAATGTCAGATGTTGTTATATCTTATCCAACAGCAGTTCTTGGCGGTGAAGTAAAAGTTAAGACTGTAGATGGCGAAGTGGTTTACGAAGTAAAACCGGGAACGGCTTCAGGCACGGTTGTACGTTTAAGAGGAAAAGGCATGCCGACTGTAAGAAACAATGCAGTGCGAGGCGACCATTACATCACAGTTATCGTAGATGTTCCTAAACGTCTTACAAATGAGCAGAAAGAGGCTTTGATTGCATACGACAAAGCACTTACAGGCGAAGAAAAACATATAAAGAAAAAGGGATTTTTCAAATAAAAAAAAATAACGTCTGTTTTCGTATCGGGATTAAGAATCCAATATACGAAAACAGACTTTTTTTCTTCGTTTTAAGAAGAGGAGGACAGGTTTAATTACAAATAAATATGGATATAAATGCAAAAATGTGATAATATTAAAAAGAATATAGTTTCTTCGCAAAACAAGGAGGATAAAATCCTCTCCTCGTTGGAGAGACTCGGATTTTGTAACACAAAACAAGGAGGATTTATGACTGATATAAATAAACTGAATTTATCAAAATATGATGTAATTTCCGTTGAAAAGCTTGAAGATTTAGATTCTACAGGGCTTTTATTAAGACATAAAAAGAGCGGTGCAAGGATTGCCATTGTTTCCAATGATGATAATAATAAGGTATTTTCTATAGGTTTTAAGACACCGCCGTATAACGATACAGGGCTGCAGCATATTCTTGAACATTCGACACTCTGCGGTTCAAGAAAATATCCTGTGAAAGACCCGTTTGTAGAACTGGTCAAAGGATCATTAAACACATTTTTAAACGCTATGACATATCCAGACAAGACAGTCTATCCGGTTGCAAGCCAGAATGACAAGGACTTCTTTAATCTGGTACATGTCTATCTTGATGCCGTATTTTATCCAAACATCTACAAGAAACCAGAGATTTTAAAACAGGAAGGATGGCATTATGATCTGTTAAGTGAAGATGCCGACCTTACTTATAATGGTGTTGTATTTAATGAGATGAAAGGAGTATTCTCATCTCCAGACCAGCAGCTTGCCCGTATCATTCAGAAGTCTTTATTAGAAGACACACCATATGGATTCGAATCAGGAGGAGATCCAAAGGCAATTCCTGATCTGACTTATGAGATGTTCCTTGATTTCCATAAGACTTATTATCATCCATCCAACAGCTATATTTATCTGTATGGAAATATGGATATGGAAGAGAAACTGGCATTCCTGGATGAGCATTATCTGTCGCATTTTGATTATCTGGATGTGGATTCTGTTATTCAGGAACAGAAAGAATTCGGAGCATGCCGGGATGTGACTCTTGAGTATCCGGTTGCTGAGAATGAGGGAGAAGAGGACAATACCTATCTTTCTTATAACATGGTTGTTGGAAATGCTGCGGACAGTCAGATGGCGATGGCATTTGAGGTATTGGATTACGCACTGTTAAGCGCACCGGGAGCACCGTTAAAGCAGGCACTTCTGGATGTAAAAGCAGGCAAGGATGTCTATGGATCTTATGATGATGGTATTCT
>OLNQ01001794.1_pt1 | contig 19781 bp, 16 predicted proteins | sample 1672821 | NCBI WGS metagenome assembly OLNQ01 (sample SAMEA3136727, study PRJEB25190) | human gut metagenome | biome: human gut; feature: human-associated habitat; material: faeces | place: Austria | collected 2013 | reverse complement strand
CACCGATACGAGAAGATCTGTATAAGCAGAGTGGTCAGATAGAGCTTGACAAGACACAAGTCAATGCTCGTCAAGCCAAGGATTACCTCCGAGCAGACTTAAAGATAGGAGCTCGCCAGATAGGTCAGCGTATCACCCAGGAGTGGGCAGTGGATCTGCAGAATGTGACGAACCGTAAGAATGTTATGTCTATCCTCTTCGACAATGGTGAGTACTCGACGATGTATACGCAGGGCTTTATGCCGATGGCTACTTACAAGCTCTTTTTCTCCGCGAGATAGCGAGGAGCAGCTGTCAGCTCTCTTGTTGAGCAAAACCTTGATGATGGGTTAAGTGAAAAGTTTTCACTACCTTTGTATCAGTTAATAGAGGACACCCCGATTGGGGATCTTGACTCTTGGGGCATTAGCTCATCTGGCTAGAGCGCGACACTGGCAGTGTCGAGGTGATCGGTTCAAGTCCGATATGCTCCACTATGGGAGGATGATACTATATTATATATGGTGTCATCCTCCTTTTGTGTGACGATAGAGGACTCCGTGCAGATGCAGTCGTCAAAGCGAGATGTGTATCGATGATACGTGTAACCCTTTGTAGGGACGCACGGTCCGTGCGTCCGTTGTAGGACTGCGATACGTGTAGCGAAATGTATGGACGCACGTCTCGTGCGTCCGTTGTAGAACAGCAAAACGTGTAATCGGGACGCTGTAGCTATTAACGGGGACGGACGCACCGACGGTCTGCGTCCGAGCCGTGGGTCCCTACATATCGCTACACGTCAGGATTTAAAAAAAAGAGAAGTCCACACGACAAGTACTCAGCGTACTGCGTGTGGACTTCAACTATTCGAAGGCTCTTTGGATCGCTATACCACCACATCAGTTGTGGGATAGCTTCTGGAGGGGTTGTGTGCGCTTTGCAGCGACATCCCTAGAGTCTGTTGATCTAGTCAACAAGGCTCTCCTAGAGCGGAACAGTGACCACGATGCTCATCTAGAGAGGGGCGTGGGCTACCTGAGACACTCGTAATTAAAGGAGAGTAGGGTGGTCATTGCTGGTCTTTTTTCAACACACACTTAACCTGTAACCAGTGGTACGCACCATACCTGTCTCTTAGTAGCGGATCCTCTCAGCTTGTAGAGCGTGAGGCTGTGACCTCAGCTTAGGACTCGCATCATGATTTGCTCGGGGTGGCAAGAGGATCTATTGGTCTATCACTAGTCTTGGGTAGACTGACTAGAACCTACAGCTGCTCCTCAAGTGATAAGTATGTACAGTGGTCGCTCCGCTAGGAGTCTGCGGTGACACAGACTGATCTAGTACGCACGCACTAGCGTAGTGCATATAGGGACAACGGCATAGACGAGAGCCTGCTCTGATGCTTCTCTTGGTTGTGACGATCAGACACCTGATAGATCTCGTGTGGCATGGGTACTATGGTAGTACGCACACTTTTATGGCTCTCATAGAGATCGTAGCAGCAAGACATTGCTCAATCACTTTATCGAAAACGTTCCCCTATTTAAAGTAAATGTCCTCCTAATCTAGTCTCGTATGAGCATCCAAAGAGTCTCCTAGGTGCATCGCTGTGATCAAAGCTTTTTGACTCGGAAGGTTGTGTCACAGCTACTGCTCGTAGAGAAAGCCCGTAGGCACTCAAGATGTCCCATTTATTACTCACCGTGGTGTGATGCCTAGATGCATCGCTCACATTGTAACATACATCTCCCGTCGCACTCGACTAGGAGTAGCGAGGAGCGTACAGCTGGGGGAATAGAAGTCTCAGACTAGGATCTAAGAAGTGACGATTATTTCCTTATGCTATACCTCGTAGCGCTTCAAGCCTTGCAGGTCTTCTGACTTACCTCATACAGACATCCCTTCCCACACCAACTATACAAGGTGCAGTGGTTATGATGCCTGCTTTGCGAGGATTACAGCAGCGGGACTGTTCAGGAGTTTCACCTGATTCCCTTTTAAGCCTTGAGGACTCCGAGTCCCTTACTCGAGGGATGAAAGAGTACTCTCAGCACAAAGCCACCACAAAGGTACGATAACTTTCGAATATATCAAAGTGTCGGTCACCCCTTTTTTGAAGAAAAATGAAACCCTGCTCGGAAGGTGACCAATATGCTCCAAGGGGAGAAAGCTGCGAAATAGGGACGTAGTGGGGCATCTCCACGTGGCAATTTCTAATCCGCTACGTGTAAAATGAAAATTCTCCACGTAGGCGAGAAATGATTCCTCCGAAGTTTCATTTGATTCTTCCGAAGTTTCGTTTCGTTCCTACGTGGAGAATTTTCGTTTTTTACGTGGGGATTCTCGATTTCCTACGTGGATATGCTTCCGATGAGCCTGCGGAGTGAAGGACTTGTCTATGGTACCTTTCGTTTAGTTGTGAGAGGGTGATGTGTGGTAGGGGTACTTTTTGTGGATTGGCGCAGATTGGGTACTTTTGCACTGGAGCTGGAGACAACTCTCTGAGCTTACAATCGTATAGACCTTAATTTCTAACTTTACAGAACGATAATAATATGAAGATAGCAATAGTAGGTGCCAGTGGAGCTGTGGGACGTGAGTTCCTACGTCTCTTAGAGCATCGAGACTTCCCGATAGATGAGCTACGACTCTTTGGCTCGTCTCGCAGTGCAGGCAGTGTAATCACTTTCCGTGGTGAGGAACATAAGATAAAGCTCCTAGCCCAAAACGATGACTTTAAGGATATTGACATCGCTTTTGTCTCTGCTGGAGGGCAGACGGCACTAGACTTCGCCAGTACGATCACCAAGCATGGCGCTCTGATGATCGACAATTCGAGTGCCTTCCGTATGGATCCCGAGGTGCCACTCGTCGTACCCGAGGTCAATGGAGCTGATGCGCTACACCCTGCCAAGCGAATCATCGCCAACCCGAACTGTAGTACGATCCAGATGATCGTGGCACTGGCTCCGATCCATGCGTTAAGCCCCATAGAGCGGGTGCATGTGGCTACCTACCAAGCAGCTAGCGGTGCGGGCCACGATGCGATGCTAGAGCTAGAGGGGCAGGTGCGTGACCAGGCGATGGGTAAGCCACTTCAGACGAAAGCTTTCGGCAATCAACTCCTCTATAATCTCATTCCGCAGATCGATGTCTTTACCGACAATGACTACACGAAAGAGGAGATGAAGATGTACAATGAGACCTGCAAGATCCTGCACAACGACGAGATACGTGTCAGTGCTACCTGCGTGCGTGTCCCCGTGCTACGAGCTCATAGCGAGGCTATTTGGGTGAAGTGTGCTGATCCGCTTACGGTCAAGGCGGTACGCGAGGCGATGTCAAAGCAAAAGGGACTACTCCTGATGGACGATCCCGCCAAGCGTAGCTACCCGATGCCCCTACACTGCTCTATGCAAGAGCCAGTCTACGTGGGACGTCTGAGGGCTGATCTCGCTGAGCCTGGCTGTGTCACCTTCTGGTGCGTGGCTGACCAGATTATGAAGGGCGCTGCGCTCAATGCTATTCAGATTGCGGAGTACCTGATTCAGGAAGGTGCTTTTGCTAAGTAAGCCTTGATCCATTAGAGTGCATATGGAGCAAACGACTGAGAGCAATCCGCAGGAGCTAGTCGCCTTTCTCACACTGTGCAAGGACTACTGTGCGCTCATAGAGCATGCCTCCGAGTATAGTCGGGCGGACTTTGTACAGCGTACTTACGGCTACCTGCCAGAGATCTTTAGCTACTTATCGCAGATGCCAGCAACCTCTACGGAGGAGCTGGAGGATTGGTTTGCTAGCTACACGCAGGTGATCTCAGATGAGACGGTGAGTTACTACGAGGAGCAGGTGCGTGCGCTACTGGGCGAGGAGCTAGACCTCTTCCTCCACTACCCTGTGGGTATAGCGCAAGATGGCGAGCTACAGCCGGAGCGGCTCTCACGTCTCTTGGTGCTGATCTACCGTGAGCTGGGTACGCCTCTGCTGGTACTTAGAGAGGATGCTGGCGAGCTACTCGTCGCAACGCTCGCTATACTGCGATACGCTTTTGACACCTATATGGGAGATGCGCTCCTCTCCGCCCTGCGTGTGCTGCACTATCACAAGCATGCTGAGGGGCTAGAGGAGGACTCTGACCACTGGGCTACAGAAAGCATACAATAATATATAGAGTAAACAATCGTGCTGTCATCAATTACTAAAGAGGAGATAGGCAAACTAGCCAAAGCAACCTTCACAGGTGAAATCGTTGTCGTGGATTCGCTCCCGCAAGTGGAGTCTGCCGTAGCAGCTCTAGAGCAGTGTGCTATAATCGGTATGGACACGGAGTCTAAGCCTGTCTTTAAGAAGTATGAGCGTCAGTCTGTAGCACTTGTTCAGCTGTCGAGCGAGAGTTGCTGCTACCTCTTTAGGATCAACAAAATAGGCATTCCGCCTCGACTACAAGGACTACTAGAGCGTGAAGATATACTCAAAGTGGGACTAGACCTCTGCGGGGATCGGAGACAGTTGAGGAGGTTTTCGAAAGAGTTACAACCACGAGGCTTCGTAGACCTGCAGCGTCTCACACCCGCCTACGGTATCCAAGACTTGGGTCTGCAAAAGATCTATGCGATACTCTTCGGGGAGAAAATTAGCAAGCGTGCCCAGCTGACCAATTGGGAGGCGGCTACGCTAACGCCTGCACAGCAGAGCTACGCTGCGCTAGACGCATACGCTTGTCTCCGTATCTATCATCGCCTAGAGTCGGAGCCTATGCCACTACTTCACCATTTCGGGCTCTGCCCTGAGCAGCCTGCCTAGGACTTTACCACAAGAGCTACAACCTACCACCACCCCTATGTACCAGTTATACCTCAAGCCTCACCGTGAGGAGCCGCTCCTCCGACATCATCCATGGGTCTTCTCGGGTGCGCTACAGTGCAGCAAGGAGAGCATACCGCTAGGATCGACAGTGACTATCTTCAATCACGATGGCTCGCAGCAATTGGGGCAGGGAGTCTACGAGGGGGGAACGATAGCCGTACGTATGCTGACCTTTGGTGAGGAGGAGATAGGGGAGTGGCGCACATTCTTTACCACACGTCTGAGCCAAGCTCATCAGCTGCGCAAGACGCTCCTCCAGAGCCAAGACGACAGGCAGACAGATTGCTGGCGCTTGTGTTACGGCGAGAGCGACTTCATACCAGGGCTAGTCATCGACATCTACCGAGAGGTGGCTGTGATACAGATACATACGCTGAGCCTCTACCCACTACGTCAGTTGATCGCTGAGGTGCTGTGTGAGCTACCAGAGCTAGGCGTGCACTACGTCTACGACAAGTCTGTCGAGACGCTCCCCGCGCAGACACCTAGTGACTGGATTATGCCGAATGGCTACCTAGGCAAGGCTCCTTCAGCTGAGTACGACCGAACGGTGCAGGAGTACGGCTACAGCTTTCTGCCAGACTGGGAGCGAGGACAGAAAACCGGTTTCTTCGTGGACCAACGTGACAACAGACGTCTTGTCGAGTCTTACGCTCGAGGGCGCAATGTCCTCAACATCTGTTGCTATTCGGGTGGCTTCTCCGTCTATGCTCTCGGAGGGTGCGCCCAGCGTGTCGTCTCGATAGATAGCTCTGCACGGGCTATCTCACTCTGCGAGGAGAGTGTGGCGATCAACTTCTCTTCTGATCCAGAGAGGCACCAGAGACACGAAGCGGTTGTGGCTGATGCGTTCGACTACCTATCGGCTATCGAGACGGGTGCTTACGACCTCATAGTCCTAGATCCCCCCGCCTTTGTCAAGCAGCGCAACCATAAGCAGCAAGGTCTAGGCGGGTACCGACGATTAAACGAATTAGCACTCAGAGCGATCGCCCGTGGTGGACTGCTCTTCACATTTAGCTGTTCGCAGGCCGTTACGATGGAGGAGTTTACCCTAGCGGTGATGACGGCTGCCACACTTGCGGGACGAGAGGTGCGCATCCTCAAGCGTTTGGGACAGAGTCCCTGTCATCCGATCAACATCTTTTACCCAGAGGGGGAGTATCTCAAGGGGCTGCTCCTCTATGTCTCTTGATCCATGTCGCCTAAGCCCAAAGAGCCCTCCTCAGACCTACTCTCGCCACAGACGACCAATGCCGTGGCTGGCGGTATCGACTGCGAGCAGCTCTTTGCCTTGATGACGCAGCAACTCAAGCTTGTCGTTGATACAAGGCGCTCTGGCAAGCTTTATAGCCTTCTGCAGAAAGCTCTAGAGACCCCGACAGACAATCTTAAGCACCTTCAGACAGAGGGTCTACACTGGCTACATCGTGCAGCTCGTCACGACTCGCTCCCAGCGATCGACTACCTAGTTAAGCTCTATCAGCCGCACTCCGATAGGGTTGCTCAGACTTGTCTGAGACGCTACCTGCGCCAGAGAGTAGCGCTGCGGGGAAATGTAGAGGATCTCTATGCTCTGGCGCTACACTTGACAAACCCGCAGACGGGACTAAGGAAGAACTACCGAGAGGCGAGCGACTGCTTGCGTATGGCTATTCAGCTAGGGCATCCGCAGTCTCATCTCCTCTTAGCGCAAATGTACCAGCGAGGCTTGGGCGTAGTACGTAGTCACGAGCAGTATCTCTATCACCTAGAGGTGGCTGCCGAGGCGGGGCTTGTGGAGGCACAGATAGCACTCGCTAGGGCTTATGCTCAGGGGGGGCTCTTCGTCCAGATGGATCGTGTGGAGTATTGGCTCACGGCAGCCTTTAGACAAGATGCTCCCGAAGCGTGCTACCTGCTAGGCAAGCTGTGGTATCACCAAGATGGAGACTGCTACAGCTCTCGTGTCATCTCCCTGTGGGAGCGAGCCGCTGAAGCGGGTATCCCCGAGGCGTGCTATGAGATAGGGCGGATGCTCCTGACAGATTCGCTACAACCAGCTCGCCGCACGGAGGCTATCCGCTACCTATGCCAGGCAGCGCAGGGCGGAGTCTTCCTAGCCAATCAGCTACTCTATCGACATCATTATGACGCTAGTGGACGCTACATTGGAATACTTCGTGAGTCCCTCTCGGAGTATGTCGCTGAGGAGCAGATGCTCTTTTGAGTCCCTAGGAGGTCTTACTCTAATAACATACTAAACGAATAAACGATATGAAATCACACTTAGTCAAGCAGGGAGCTTATCTCTCGCAAATAGATAATCAACGAGGAAGCAGCGTCACGATCGACCTCCCAGTCGCTTCTGGCGGTACGGATCAGGGGCCCACAGCTTTCGAGCTCCTCGCCATGTCGCTCAATGGTTGCATTGCGACAATCTTTACCACGATGGCCGAGAAGAAGCGCCTCACCATCGAGCATCTAGAGGTGGATCTAGAGGCAAAAACGACGGAGGGCGAGACGGAAGCGATCGACTACACGCTACGAGTCAAGACGACCGCCACGGATCAAGAGCTAGAGAAGTGCCTCGAGCTGACCGAGAAGGTCTGTCCCGTAGGGCGACTCTTTCACCGAGCTGGCGTCCCCTTCACCCATCGCATCGAGCGAATGTAAGGAGTGCGCTTTCCTCTCCTAGAGGGAGCAAATAACGAGCCAAAGTAAAACCCCACCATTGTGTCCGAACAATGGTGGGGTTTTGTCGATTAGAGCAGTTGGCTCTGAAAGCTTGTCAAGCGACCCTCAAGCAAGCTCTTAGCTTCTTCTGACTAGCCACACTTTGAGGAGCCACAGTTGGTGCAGATGAGACAGCCCTCCTGATAGACCAGCGTGTGCTGTCCGCAGTTAGAGCATGGTGCGGAGACCGTTGTCCCACTAGGTAGGTAACTCTTCAGAGCACGAGCCACACCATTCTTCCAGGTGTTGATACTCTCATCATTGAGCTCCATACCTTGGACGAGGTTGATGACCTGATCTATCGGCATCTGGTAGCGTAGGACGCCTGAGATGAGCTTGGCGTAGTTCCAGTACTCGGGGTTGAACTTCGTGTCTAGCCCCTCTACCGTGGTCTTGAAGCCACGCTTGTTGTGAAACTGGAAGTCGTAGTGCTTCGTGCCGTCTTCGTCGTAGCTACGGATGATCTTACCCTTCGTCACGCTCTTGGGGAGCATGATACCCTCGTCATCGTCAGCGATACCCGTGAAGACCTCGTAAGGCTTACCATCGAGCAAACCAACGAAAGCGATCCATTTCTCCTTATTGTTTTGGAAGCGTACGATGTCCGCCTCTAGTACCTTGGGGCGCTTGCGAACAGTCTGAGACATAGGCGTAGGCTCTACGGGAATCTCGGGAGCTGACTCTTGCTCCGCCTTAGCTTGCTTCTCTTTCTTCTGCTGCTCCTCCGAGATGAGTACGCCTGAGCGGGAACCCTCACGATATACGGTGCAACCCTTGCAACCAGCCTTCCATGCCTCAACGTAGAGCGTAGCCACCATCTCTTGAGAGATGTCGGAGGGGAGGTTGATCGTCACGCTGATGCTGTGATCCACCCATTGCTGTATGCGTCCCTGCATCTTGACCTTGGCGACCCAATCCACATCGTTGGCGGTAGCCTTGTGGTAGGGCGACTTAGCGACCAGCTCTTGTAGCTCTTCGTGCGTATAGTTCTTCTCGGTGGCGTAGCCGTTGGCCTTCATCCAGGTGAGAAAGTTGTGGTGGTAGACTGTGTACTCCTCAAAGGTGTCACCCGTCTCGTCCGTGTAGTCCACCTTAACATTCTTATCGTTGGGATTGACCTTGCGTCTGCGCTTGTAAACAGGCATAAAGACCGGCTCGATACCTGACGAAGTCTGCGTCATGAGGCTCGTCGAACCCGTAGGAGCGATGGTGAGCATAGCTATATTGCGACGACCGAACTGCTTCATCTCCTCATAGAGCTTCGGATCCGCCTTGGCAATGCGCTGGATAAAGGGATTGTCCTTCTCACGCTCTGTGTCATAGAGGTCGAAGGCTCCACGCTCCTTAGCCAATTGTATTGAGCTAGCGTAAGCTGATAGACAGAGCGTCTTCTGCACCTCCTCTGCAAAGCTGATAGCCTCGTCAGAGCCGTAGCGCATGCCCATCGCAGCGAGCATATCGCCCTCAGCGGTGATGCCGACTCCCGTGCGACGTCCGAGGAGCGTCTTGCGCTTGATCTTGCGCCACAGCTCACGCTCCGCCGCTTTGACCTCTTCGGTCTCCGTATCTGAAGCGATCTTCATCAGGATTGCATCGATCTTCTCCGCCTCTAGATCAATGATGTCGTCCATAATGCGGAGTGCCTTGGCAACGTGCTCCCGGAAGAGATCAAAGTCAAACGAAGCCTCTGCCGTAAAGGGGTTGCGTACATAGCTGTAGAGGTTGATCGCCAGCAGACGGCAACTATCGTATGGACAGAGTGGTATCTCACCACAAGGGTTGGTCGAGATAGTTTTGAAGCCTAGATCAGCGTAGCAGTCGGGTACAGACTCACGAATGATTGTGTCCCAAAAGAGCACCCCTGGCTCAGCACTCCGCCAAGCGTTGTAGATGATCTTGTCCCATAGCTTGCGTGCCTGAATGGTGCGGGTGAACTTAGGCTCCTTCGAGTGGACGGGATAGGTCTGTACATACTCTTTGTCCTCTACGACTGCTTGCATAAAGTCATCGTCGATACGTACCGATACGTTGGCACCCGTTACCTTGCCTTCGGTCATCTTAGCATCGATAAAGGACTCGCTGTCAGGGTGATTGATCGATACCGTGAGCATGAGCGCACCACGACGACCATCTTGTGCTACCTCACGCGTGGAGTTGGAGTAGCGCTCCATAAAGGGTACCAAGCCCGTAGAGGTGAGGGCTGAGTTCTTGACAGGCGAACCCTTAGGACGGATATGCGATAGGTCGTGTCCTACACCACCACGGCGCTTCATCAGCTGTACCTGCTCCTCATCGATGCGAATGATGCCACCGTACGAGTCTGGCTCGCCATCTAGACCGATGACAAAGCAGTTCGAGAGGGAGGCAATTTGGTAATTGTTACCGATGCCCGTCATAGGGCTACCCTGAGGTACGATATAGCGAAAGTGATCCATCAGATCCATCAGCTCACTCTCAGAGAGCGGGTTGGGGTAGTTGTGCTCTATGCGGAGTAGCTCTCGTGCTATGCGCTGATGCATATCACGAGGGGTCTGCTCGTAGATGTTTCCGTAGCTGTCCTTGAGGGCGTACTTGGTTACCCACACTTTGGCGGCCAGCTCATCACCCCCAAAGTACTCTAACGTGGCTTGATAAGCCTCATCAAAGGAATATGTCTTTTGCTTCACTTGAATAGATGTATGAAGGGTTACAAGAATAAGTCTGTTCAGAAGTCAAATTAGAGAGACTAAGTCTGACTTCGCAAAATTCTCTGCAATATTACAACCAATAATTGACGTGGGCAAATAAATCAACTGGAAAAGCATCGATTGTTGAAAAGTTGTCCGAATGAAAATCGTATCTATCTCATATATAGGATTATATCAATATATCACTTGTCGATAAGTTGACCATTTTGAAAACTCTTATTCGTGGGAAACTGTACGATGCTAGCGTAAATGGTTGACTCTCTGACTTAAAACGATTATTCCCTTAGGGACATCTGACTCTCCTTCTCGTAACAATCACGATTCAGTTCAGGCGTGTGGTCGACTCCTCACGTGGAGAATCTCAAATTGCTACGTACCCATTTTTTATTCTCCACGTAGGCGAGAAACATTTCCTCCGAAGTTTCATTTGATTCCTCCGAAGTTTTATTTCGTCCCTACGTAGGAAATGTTTTATCTCCACGTGGGGATTTGGAAATTCCTACGTGGGGAGCCACTCAAGAGTCTACAGAGACTGCTAGCTTCCCTATGGTTAGTCACTTTTTCTGGCGCTACATTTTTTTAGGAACCTCTGCAACAATTCTCTCTCATGCTCGTCTATCATATAGTAGCGCCTACACTGCCTATGACGGTGGTGTCATGGCTCTATCTGAAATAGTTGTAGACTAATTATTTATCAACCCGATACCTTGTATATGAAACGAATCTCTTTACCCCTGTTGTCTAAACTGGTTGCTACGCTTCTGGTGCTGACCGTAACGCTAGGTGCTATGGCACAGACTAGCCCCTTTAAGTATGTAGATGCCAAGGCACTACCCACGGCTGCAGATGGTGTGCAGATCATATCCTTCAATGGTGACTTGCTGGATATGATCCCTATGAAGGGCGTCACGAAGATGATCAAGAAGGGGAGTAGCTCCTCTGTTATGGACAACGTCAAGCCACTACTCAAGAAGCTGAAGTCTCTCGACGTATACATCGCCTCGACGCCTGAGGCTATCGACAAACTGCAGAAAGCATTCGCTCCGATGCTAACGCCTGGGCTGCAGCCCTCTATCAAGCCACTGCTGATGGTCAACCAACCAGAAGAAAATCTCAAGGTGCAGATCGTCTCTCGTGAGTCTGGCATCTGTTGCTGGCGCAAGTGTCGTGAGTTGCTCATCTCTGTACAAGATGAAGATGAGTACTATGTAGTCGGTCTGACGGGAGCTTTTGCTCCGAAGGATATCCAGAGGCTCATCTCCTCAGCTTTTCCCTCAGGCAAATAGCCTAATCGTAGCGGCTGAATCCGTTATATAAAGAGAGCTCCGCAAGTCCTCGAAGACTTACGGAGCTCTTCTTGTAGTTGTTTATCTTTTAGCTAGGATTGCTCTATTGTGAAGAGTTGCTGTGCATCACAAGGATAGGCGTCCCTGCATGAAAGAGCATACGTCGTGCCATCGTCGGGTTAAAGAGCTTAGCGAGTACACGGCGCTTGTAGGTATTGACTACAATCAGCTCGACTTGATGCTCTGCGACGAAGTCCTCTAGAGCCGCATAGAGCTCTCCTTCGCTGAGTTTGGTCCACTCGATGTGCGCATTGGGGTACTGCTGCTTATTGTACTCCTGTATAGCTTGTAGCTGTACGTCTCCCCACTTGCCTTCAGAGCGAGATACATTAAAGAGTCTATACTCAGGCTCTAGGGGTGCCATCAGGTGCATCATCTGATTAAAGAGTACCAAGTCTCTCTGGTCGAAGCTGGTCGCTACACCTACATGCTTGACCTGCATAAGATCGTCTATGGCTACTCGCTCAGGTACGACTAGTACGGGAGCTTGTGCCCGATCAATGATTTCGGCGGCGACACTACCGATGATGTAGTCACTATCTTCGGTCTTGCCTCGTGTACCCATGATGATGATTGCTGGAAGATTGCGCTTAGCGTAGCGTAGTATCTCATCTGCAGGGATACCGTCACGGATGGTGGTGCGGTAGGTGACCTCTGGGAGAGAGCCTTCAGCCATCTTAGCGTCGATCTCCTTGGTTAGCTCGGTCATCTGCTGCTCAGCTCTTTTGGCCTCTTGGAGAGAAGCTGCTTGAATCTGTGGTAAGAGTGCCGTAAAGTCACCATAGGGGAAGTTCATCTGTGGTACTGTACCCGTGTATACGTGCATAAGCAGTACGTGTAGCTGTCGGCGTGCTGCAAAGTTGAAGCCTAGCTTGACAATCTTGTCCGTATAGATGCTGAAGTCGACAGGTATGAGGACATAGCCCCTATAGGCAGCGACGTGAGCTGAGTCTGGCGATTCGTTGGCTAGCTCAGTCTTTTCCTGTAGGTCATCGTATGCCTCGTCTAGATCCCACTTGAGATCCTCTATGTAGGCGAGTGCACGAGGCAGGTCACGCTCTGCTATGCGTACACGTACCCCCGTAGAGAAGATAGGCTGTACAGTATTTACATTGTGTAGTGTAGCTGGTATCCCTTGGCTTTGTAGCAGGCTCTGGAGTATCTGCGCCTTTTCGTAGGTGTGTATAGCTACAGTCACCAGCTTGGACTGGTCTTTGTCTTGTGTCATAAGTGTGGTGATAATGGTGATGGATATGAGAGGATTGTCGATACGTCACGACAATCCTATGATAAGGTCATAGAGGAGCAGTCAGTGACTAGTAGAGGTCACTGACTGCTGACTGCTTTTCTCTTAGAGGACAGGCTCCTCTCCTATGATGGCACGTGCCTGATTGAGGATGGTGTTGTCATCGATGACTACGACTCCACCGTCGGGACCTGCCTCGATGTGTACTCCAGCGCCACGTCCCTCCTCGTAGTTGGCTCCTCCGAAGTAGTTTCTGACAGTGTCTACGCGGAGTCCTAGTTGCTCTGCGATCTTGTGCATAGAGCCATCGGGTAGGCTATCCTTGATGCGACGCAGTTCGTTGAATGAGATTGTTTCCTTTGCCATAACTGTATGTACTTAGTGATTTGTATGAGTTTCTTTAATCCGCTACTAACTTACAACATTTTCGCTAAACGTGCAAGTGCTACGAGGAGAAAGTATCAATCGTCTGCATCGGAGAGGAACATAGAGATGGTTCCTCCGCTGGCTATCTGGCTATGTTTGACCCAATAGACGGTATGTGGTCGCCCTCCGAGGGTCAGGTCAGAGATATACTTATTGACTTGAGAGGCACCTTGCGCTTTGATCGAGAGATGGCGTCCGCCTCCCATATCGATATTGATCTCGTTGAAGGAAGGCGCAACGATTGAGTATCCGTTGATGCCAGGAGCCACAGGATACAGTCCCATCATAGCAAAGACAAGTGATGCGCTGAGAGAGCCGTAGTCATCAGGACCTGGATAGCCGAAAGAGCCTACCCCAAAGAAGTAGTCGATGGTGTGGCGTACGAACTTCTGCGCATCGTGTGGGCGACCCATTAGGTTGTAGGTAAAGAGAAAAGCGAAGAGGTCGGGGTCTACATTGAGTGAGTGTAGCGAACTGCTGAAGAGACTGTCTATATTGATCTGCCCCTTAGGCAGTAGCACAGGAGTAGCATCGCTGGGATGCTCTAGTATCGATGCGACCTGCTGTGCAGACAGCCTGCCTGGTGATGGGTGATAGGTGTCGCTGAGCTCTGCGTACTCTCTCGCTAGGGCGGTGTAGCCGATGCTATTAGCGAGCTGTGAGAGACACCAGAGCTTGTAGCCCGATCGTCGCTCAGGCTCGGCGTCGATGGCGATGCGCAACACCTCAAAGGCTTGCTTGATGTCTTGGTCGAGGAGTCCCTTGGCGAGTGCATCGGTCAGTAAAAAGAGGAGCGGCGACTCCTCTGTGTAGACGACACTGCCTAGGTCGAGGGTCTCTAGGAGTCGTCCTCCTGAGTCACGTATAGCACGTAGGTACGACACGATGATCTCCTCCATCATATCAGGCGTGTGGAGCATCAGTAGGGGATAATTGGTCTCGTGGGTATAGCTTAGGTCATCTTGGCTGTACTGCGTGATCCCCTCATCGCTATGTACCGAGTCATCGATAGGGGAGTAGTACTGCCCATCTTCGGAGATGCTGACGGGCCATAGGTGTGAGCGGTATAGGGCTGTGTAAAACTTACGCATATTGACCTCTGTACCGCCTGAGACCTCCACTCGGCGCAGGGTCTTCTGCCACTCGTTGCGTGCTGCTTTGACCAGTGGCGAGTATTCGAAGCTTTGGATCTGTGTGGTTAAGTTGCGCTTGGCTTGCTCGCAACTGATGAGAGATATGGCATACTTGGCAACGATCCGCTTGTTGGGCTTCTGCAGTTGTAAGGTGAGGCACTCATAAGTAGTGTCGCTGGGGGATATGCTACTCGTCATCTGCTCTATATTCGTATTGAGCTGTAGGTAGAGGTAAATGCGTGTCGGTGTGGTTCCTCCATAGGCGACCTCAGCAACGATAGCATCGTCGGCCACTTGCTCCCACGTAGTCGAGTCACGGCGGTCTATATATAAGGAGAGCTGGTGCGTGTCACTGCCATTGTAGTCTCGTGAGGAGAGATCGTATAGACCACTCATAGAGGTGAGCGAAAAGTCCACATTGACCTGTAGCTCATCGAGGTAAAGGTGATAGCTGTATGGGGTAATCTCCTGAAAGTCGAAGCTCAGTCTCCCCGAGGGGTCTTGATTACTATGACTACTCTCGGGGATTAGGTAGAAGAGTGGACGACCATCGATGTCAGGTGTGTAGAGTGGTAGCCCCTTGATGCGAGCTGATCGCAAGCTCTCCTTGAATGGGATGATGCGCAGTAGGCTGTGAGGAAGCTGTACGATGGGAAATATCTCCTCGCTATGCTCGGCATCCCACGTCCCCTGATGCACATCGACATAGTCTACGAGGAGGGGGGCGGAGCTAAAGACGCTCTTTCGGACTTTGCTACAACCCGTGCTGAGAAGTAGCGGGAGCAAGAGTAATGTGGTCAGGAGCGTGTACTTGCTAGTATGAAAGAGGTAAGAGGGTCTTTGCTTCATCGGATTATAATTTCGTCTATAAGGTCGTACTGTAGGTGTGCATTGATCTGCTCTATGAGCTGCTGCTGTGTGAGCCGTATCTCTTGTCGCAAGCTAGCCGAGGTGATGCGCATCTGCAGTGTATGGTCTGCGATCGATAGCTCACGTATCTGTCGTCTGAGCGGGTAGAAGCGTGTGCGCAGGTATTGGAGTGCCTGGAGCTCGAGGAGACCTTGGTCTACCTCTGGGCTCTCGGAGAGCCAGTCTGATATGATTGCCCCTAGAGGCTTAGGGTCTTTGCGCTGCATGTGAGTTGTCTATCGTTTGTTAAGTGCAAATATAAGAAGAAAGATAGACTTTAGAGGTTAGAAATAAGAGAGCGAAGGCTAAGTGGTTGAGATGACCGCTTAGCCTTCGCTCTCATTTGTGTGCCCAGAGCCGGGATCGAACCGGCACAGGTTTAACCCCATCGGTGTTTGAGACCGACGCGTCTACCAATTCCGCCATCTGGGCGATGTCTCTCGCTAGACGATTGCAAAGGTACAAAAAAAGATTTTAGAACCACCTACTTCCGCCAATAGTTGAGGAAGGCATATGGTCTGCGTTGCTGAAGGTACTCAGGGTTGTCCTGATGGGCGTAAGCCTCCTGCTCGAATGAGATAGAGCGGTAGGCACTATCGGCATCGCGACAGATAGCAAGACGTGCCAACCACTCTACTATATATAGGAGGTAAAAGGGGATTATCAGCAGCTCCACCATCTGACGAGTGTGGATACGCTCGTGACGTACGATGGTATCTAGCCAAAGCGGATCTGACAGATACCTTTCGGGTAGATCCTTGCGAACGAAGATAACTCCAAAGAGGTTGATAGCCCAGAAGCCCTTGAAGGGGATCCATCTACTACGCACGATTTTCATACAGCTCCTCTGCTAGTTGTTGTCGCTATCTAGCCCAAGTTTCACGGGAGGGAACGTGTAACGGTTGCTGGTAGCGGGCGGTAGCGTTTGAATTATGGACTTTGTGTCCTACTGATTTGAGTTAGTTATTGTATTGCGCTTCTTTGTGCCTTGCTGAAACATTTACAAGCTACAGACAGACATTGAATACACTAGAGTGCGTGGCTCTATAGCTCGCTATATTACCTTTGCATCGTCTATCTACGTTGGGAGGCTACAAAGTAACGACAAGCATTTCGACCAAAAGCGCCCTACAAATCGGAGTCAGCCCCGCATCCCGAAGAACTCTATCTGACACTTAGCGAGTTACCCATCTAGCCTCATCAAAGATCGGAGCAAAAAACCGTGAATCTTGGGCTAGAGTCTCACCTATACCATACAATGCGCCCGTGATAAGGATCATCGTGCGTAGCTCTTACGAGGCAGTACGAGCTACACGACAAATTGCGCTTTTGCAAGGTACTAAGCGGGAGGTAGCTGGGCTAGTCTGACGGCTTGGGAGTCACATCTCGGAGTGAGAAGGAACTCTTGAGGACGCGGTAGTTGTAGTCCTGTACGATCGCCTTAAAGAGTGCTGTGTAGTGCGACACCTCTGACGAGGTGGGAGCGGTGGCTCGGTCGGGCTCCGTCTGCAGATAAGCTGCAGGCTCCTGGACGCTGACCTGACCATCGGAGGTCATTGAGAGTGTGAGTGTCTTTGTGAAGAAGAGGTATTGGTTGTGGTAGAAGTTGAGCGCATAGTGCTCTGCCTGCTCATCGAAGATGTTACTCCCGTAGCTCAGCACTGGCTCTGTGATACCGAGCAGGTAGAGAAGGGTGGGGAGGAGGTCTATGTGCTGCACGACATAGTCGCTGATCTCTCCTTGTAGCTTACCCTGAGGGTCGAAGAAAAAGATCGGCGCCGCAGCGTGTCCCGCTAAGTTGGCATACAGAGGGTGGTCGCTGAGGCTTGTGTGGTCGGCCGTGATGACGAAGAGTGTATTGCTATACCAGGGCTCCTCTTTGACTCGCTCGAAAAACTCTCGGAGAGCGTCATCGGCATATTGAGCTGTCTGATGGATCGGGAGCGTACCTCGCTTTAATTTGCCTTTATATCCCCTAGGCATATCAAAAGGACTATGATTAGAGAGTGAGAAGAAGAAGGCGCCAAAGGGCTCCTGGAGCGACTTCATATCCTCAGCCATAGCCTGCTCGAAGGGTAGGTCGTGGATACCCCACGTACCGACCTTAGCATTAGACTCATCAGGGTATGCTGCTAGGTACTCCTGAGCGGTGTACTGATCTTGCACCCCTAGGCGATTGAGGAAAGGGTAGAAGCCCATAGCCCCTGGCTCATCACCGTGGTAAAACTTGAGGTGATAGCCGTAATCGCTTAGTGATAGTGGCAGGCCTGTGTCGTAAGAGTCGAAGTGCTGGTAGTTGTCCATAGTCCATGCCTCATCATCGAAGGTGCCTCCAAACGAGGGGAGCGAGACGAAGATCGAGGGGAAGGACTCGACGGAGCGCTTGCCAGAGGCAAAGCCGTACTGCGCATAGAGCGTGTGTGGCATCAAGCTATCGAGGTAGGGGGTGTAGCTCGGGTATCCATCGATATATCTATTAAGGTAGCCCGTGTACTCTCTAGCCATACTCTCCAAGATAATGACGACGACGTTGCGCCCCTGCATAGAGCCAAAGAGTGTATCGCTCTCTGAGAGTGGAGCCGCCTGATAGTAGGGTGTGAAGATGGTAGGCAGCTCTTCGTCTGTGTAGAAGGTGAAGAGCTGTCGTGAGGCTGCGTCTTTCGTCAGAGCGATGGGTGTGTTTTGTAGCAAAGGAAACTGCTGTGGGTCTGTCGCATAGGAGAAGAAGTGTGTCGTCGACACTGGTTTGCCTACGAAGTCCCAACGCCCACGCATACTGAAGAAGAGGAATATGACCATACCTAGTGTACAGGTGCCATCTACCCAATAAGAGCGACGAGAGGTGCGCTCCTCCCGCTGATACTGCACGAGCCAGTAGCCCGCTATGGTGAGAGCCAGTAAGACAAAGAACGCTATGGTGAGCGGCCAAAACTCTACGATGAAGTCTTTGTAGAAGCTAAACATACTCTTCCCCTGAAACTCTCGGAAGATGTCACTGTTTGCTCGCCTCAAGACGAAGGGATAGTAGCCCGTGTCTGAGACATTGAGGAAGATGAAGAATCCTAGTGGCAAGACATATGCTATATGTCGTATCCAGCGGTACCAGCCACTCATCTCGACCCGTCTAGGTAGGTATGCTCCTACGATCATCATCAGGTAGTAGAGTAGCAGTCCATAGGCGATGGCGACCATGTCTAGTATGTAGCCACCTTGCATAAGTCGGAGCAACTGCCAGCCATCGACCGAGGGGAAGAAGGATTGATTGTAAAAGAAGTAGAGCAATCGGCACAGCTGCATCACCACAATAGCCAAGAGTGTGTGACAGGCGATCGCTACCCAACGTGATTTGGTTGTAATCATTACTATATATAGAAGCTTTAAGTTCGGATTTACTCGTAGAGTGTTCCCATCTCTACGTTTTGTTATGACAATCTCTCAAAGAGTCTCTCCCAGTCTGTAATAATATGGTCTATATTAAAGGCCTGCACATACTCTCTGGCGTGTGCAGCCATAGCCTTGCGTCTATCGCTATCTGCTATCAGCGAGGAGACCTCTCGAGCAAAGAGATTAAGGTCAAACGGGGGGACCAGCACGCCAGCACAACCCTCATCAAGGACCATACCTGCGGCTAGAAAAGAGTCAAAAGCGACGGGTACGACCCCGTGCTGCATAGCCTCTGTGAGTACCATCGACCACCCCTCAGCATCACTAGTTAAGATGGATATAGCAGCCCGCTCGTAGTAAGGCTTAGGCTCTTGCGTGCCTAAGATATCACAGCGCTCTAACTGTGCCTGCTCTAGCGTAGCTCGATAGGGTCCATCACCGAGTACGATCAGTCGCCAGTCGGGATGCGCTGCTGAGACCTGTCGCCAGATAGCGGGGATCTGCTTGATGCCTTTGCCCTTGACGAGGCGACCCACGTAGAGCACGATAAGCTCTTTGTCATAGGCGGGGGCTAGCTCTGTGGGGAGATAGGTATTGGCATCGTGTATGACGGCAAACTTTGAGGGGTCTTTGATATGAGCAATCTGTGTGATGAACTCAGCACTAGGCTGGCACAGCACAACAAAGGCATCGGAGAGGTCGTAGATCTTCTGCCAAATGTAGCCCCATTTGCGATTCATAAGGGCTCTGACAGCTCGATTGACCGCTTTGCACTGCCAGTATCGATAGTGATAGGAGTCGGGGGTGGTGTGTAGTACCTGTACGAGCTTGGCTCCGATCTCTAGAGTTAACACTCTCAGCATACTTGCCAGACTACGATTATAGGCATCGTGAGAGATGACGATGGAGACCTGGTGAGAGCGCAGGAAGTTGCGAAGAGCAATGCGGTTTTCCTCTGAGTCGATCTCAGAGGGATTAGGTAGTATGAGGGTATTCTCTCTAAGCGACTCCTCTCCTCGACTATCCACACATACATAGCAGAGATGATGTCCTCGCTGCTCCAGAGCTGTGGCTACACGATGAGAGACCT
>OLNQ01001788.1_pt1 | contig 19796 bp, 14 predicted proteins | sample 1672821 | NCBI WGS metagenome assembly OLNQ01 (sample SAMEA3136727, study PRJEB25190) | human gut metagenome | biome: human gut; feature: human-associated habitat; material: faeces | place: Austria | collected 2013 | reverse complement strand
AAGTGGCCGTTGGAGGGGATGGTGAAGACCTTGCCGGGATGACGCTGGGCCAGGATCTTCTTCACGATCTCCATCAGGACGGACTCAGCGGCACGGCCCTGCTGGATGATGAAGGCGTTGGGGCGCTCCATCTGAGCAGCGCCGCCGTTGAACAGGCCGCCCTCGTACTCGCAGAGATAGACCTCGTCCATCATCTTCTCGATGTCACGGCAATCGGTGCGGACCAGGTCGATGACCTTCTTCCAGTTCTTCTCGCCGCCGCGCTCGAAAATGTCGCGGAAGGTATCCAGCAGCACATAGTAGCCGGTGTTGCGGCCGTAGGCCTCGTCGCCCAGGAACAGGGTTGCCCACTGCTGGTTGGTCATTGCGGTGGTACCGGAGTCAGACAGCATATCCACAGTCAGCATGCCGGAGGGGAATGCAAACTCATTCCAGTGCGTAGCGTTCAGAGCGCGCTCGCGCTGTTCAACGGTAGCCTGAGGAAGATCGCGCACCACATATGCGCAGTGCTGAGGCATCGTCACGTTCAGGGGATAGTGCTTCGCATTCTTGTCCATTTTGTTTACCTCCATAATTTGGCGTTTTTCGCCTGTTTTTTTGGAGATACCCCGGTCGTCGAAGAGCGGGCTTCCCATTTCCTGCTCTGCGCCTGGCGGACAGTATCCGATACAAAAGAATCGTGGAGCGGCTCGTTTCAGGCTGCCTGAATAGAACGCCAAGCAAGGATCCTGTCTCCGCCCCTTTCCTGTTGTGCGATTATTTTATCATGTTTTTTAAGAGTCGTCAACTTTTATTGCGATTTTTTTGCATATCTTCAATATTTTTTACGCTGTTTAGCTGTTTAAATTTATATATCTTGCACGTTTCCTCGATGGACGAATAATAATTTTTTCTCATTATTTTTTGCTTTGACAATATGACTTTCTCATATATAATATTTTCATAGCCTGAAAATATGCAAAATGAAACGAGGGAATCTTATGACGTCCTCTTCCAACCTGATTCTTCAGCATTACATCAAGCTAACCGAATTTTTGGGGAAAGCGCTAGGTCCCGACTATGAAGTGGCCCTCCACGATCTGACCCGGAAGGACCGTTCCATCATCGCCATCGCCAATAATTATATCAGCGGCCGGGAGGTCGGCGCGCCTCTGACCAATATGTCCCTGAGTATTCTCCGGGACAAGAGCTATGAGCATACGGACTATCATCTCCACTATTACAGCATCAACGTCAACGGAAAGGATCTCCGCTCCAGCACCTTTTTCATCAAGGACAGCGGCAAGCTCATCGGCCTGCTGTGCATCAACTTTGACGACAGCCGCTATCGGGCCATCAGCGACCATATCCTGAAGCTGTGCCACCCGGACCTGTTCGTAACCGATGTGCTGGCACAGCCGCTGCCGGAGAGCGAAGATGACATGTCCGCCCGGTCCTCCCCGGAAAAATTCCGCAACTCCGCAGATGCGGTGGCTTTGGACGCCATCAATCGGGAGTTGGAACGGATGGGGGTCACGCCCGGCCACCTCACCCACAGCGAGCGGCTTCAGGTCATCACTTCTCTGGAATCCGCCGGCATTTTTCTGCTGAAGGGCGCCATTAAAAGCGCCGCGGCCGCCCTCGGCTGTTCCACCGCCAGCATTTACCGCTACCTCTCCCAGATCAACCCCTCTGACTAAGCCCGAAAGCACTGAAAAGGCCGAAGTGTACCCCTTAATTTATATATGTATCAAAATCACCTCCGCCGAAAACGACGGAGGTGATTTGATTCTTTATGTTCCGCTCTCGCCGTAGTTGCTCAGCACGCGGGCAGAGGGATCGTTGACGTCGCAGCCCTTCCAACTCTTGTTGGGCATCCAGAAATTCTTCACCATGGGGGCCTGGCCGGGATAGTACTTCTCAAAGATCTCCCGGTACAGCAGGGATTCCTTGGTGAACGGCTGGGCGAAATCGTACTTCTTCCGCTTTTCCTCAAATTCGGCGTCGGTGTACTTGGTTTCGGCATAAGCCTTGAGATCATCCACCATGGAGTGACCCACGGCGTCTGAGAAGGCCGCCTTCTGGCGCCAAAGGATGTCGTCAGGCAGCAGGTGGTCCTTTTCAAAGGCGTGGCGCAGAAGGTACTTGCCCATGTCGTAGGTGTTGACCTTCATGGCCGGATCGATGTTCATGACGTACTTCACGAAATCCAGGTCGCCGAAGGGCACCCGGGCTTCCAAAGAGTTGGCGGAGATGCAGCGGTCCGCCCGGAGCACATCGTACATATACAGCTCGTCCACCCGCTTCTTCGCCTCCTGCTGGAAGGCTTCGGGAGAAGGGGCAAAGTCGGTGTACTTGTAGCCGAAGAGCTCGTCGCTGATCTCACCGGTCAGCAAGACACGGATATCCGTCTGCTCGTGGATGGCCTTGCAGCAGAGGTACATACCCATGCTGGCCCGGATGGTGGTGATGTCATAGGTCCCCAGCAGGGAGATCACCTCTTCCAGCGTATCCAGCACCTGCTGGCGGGTCATATATACCTCGGTGTGATCCGCGCCGATGTAATCCGCCACTTCTCTGGCGTATTTCAGATCAATGGCGTCCTTGTCCATGCCGATTGCGAAAGTGCGGATCTTCTTCCCCAGCACCAGTGCGCTGATGGCGCACACCAGAGAGGAATCCAGTCCGCCGGAGAGCAGGAAGCCCAGAGGGGCGTCGGCGTCCAGCCGCTTATCCACACCGGCGATCAGCTTGTTGCGGATGGTGCGGCAGACGGTCTCCAGATCGTCATGACAATACTCCGTAACAGTGGTCAGGTCGGCGTAGCGGACGAACTTGCCGTCTGCGTAATAATGCCCCGGCGGGAAGGGGCAGACCTCCTTGCAGAGGCCGATGAGGTTCTTGGCTTCACTGGCGAACACGATGCCGCCGTCATCCAGATAGCCGTAGAACAGCGGCCGGATGCCGATGGGGTCCCGGGCGGCGATGAGGGAATCCGTCTTGTGGTCATAGATGATCATGGCAAACTCCGCATCCAGCTTGGCAAACATAGAAAGGCCGTATTCCCGGTACAACGGCAGAATGATCTCGCAGTCGCTGCCGCTCTTGAATTCGTAGCCCTTCTCCGTCAACTGCCGCTTCAGGGGACGGAAGCCGTACAACTCCCCGTTGCACACCACCATATCGCCGTCCAGCTTAAAGGGCTGCATGCCAGCCTCAGTCAGGCCCATGATGGCCAGCCGGTGGAAGCACAGCCAGCCGGAGCCGGTGTCCATGATCCGGGACATATCGGGGCCCCGGGAAACAGTCCGGTCAAAATAGGCCGGGATCTCACTCTTGTCCAGCTTCTTGGTGGAAAAACCCATAATTGCGCACATAAAAAAGCACCTCCGGAAAAAATAAAAGCAGCGAACGATCCTAAAATTTTAGGACGAATCGCTGCTGCATCCGTGGTGCCACCTAACTTGCTGATCGAAAATCAGCCCCTTTGCGGGGTTCCAACAAACCCCTGTGCTTTAACGCCGCACGCCGCGTCTCTCCTACTGGGCTGCCGCCGTTCAGATCGCTGCTCCCGAGTGTTATTCCCGCCGCCCCGTTGTACCGGGCTTTCACCGTCCCCGGCTCGCTGTGACCGTTTGGCCACGGTACTTGTCTCGATCCACGCATTTTCAATATGGCCGAAGCATTGGCCCGCTCCGGAATTGATGGACTGATTATAGCCCCGTGCAGTTCATCCGTCAAGATTTCAGATGTCAAATTTTCCGCGCTTTTCCTACCAATTTTATGTGTATTTGCAACAAGGACAGTTGTTTCTCTTGACACCCCTCTTTAAATGTGTCATGCTGAAAAAAATGACACAGGAGGGATCAATATGCGGAGAATCAGCTGGATCGGCGTAGGCATCATGGGGAAAGCCATGGTGCGGAACCTGATGAAAGCGGGCTACGAGGTCCACATTTATGCCCGTCACCCGGAAAAAGTGGCAGACGTGGTATCCGAGGGTGCCGTACCCCACGGCAGCATTGCGGAGTGCGTAAAGGCCAGTGAGGTGGTCATCACCATGGTGGGCTTCCCCAAGGATGTGGAGGAGGTCTACTTTGCCCCCGGCAATATTCTGGACAGCGCCGCCAAGGGCATGACGCTCATCGACATGACCACCACCAGTCCCACCCTGGCCCAGCGCATTTACCGGGAGGGCACCGCCCGGGGCCTGCGGGTGCTGGATGCTCCTGTCACCGGCGGGGACAGCGGGGCCCGTGCTGGAACGCTTTCCATTCTGGTAGGCGGCGATCAGGCAGATTTCGACGCTTGCCTCCCCATTTTCCAGGCAATGGGCACTAACATCACCTATTTCGGTCCCGCAGGCTGCGGCCAACACGCCAAAATGGCCAATCAGATCATGATCGCCGGGGCGCTTTCCGGCGTGTGTGAGGCTCTGACCTACGCCAAGGCGGAGGGGTTAGACGGGAATACTTTGCTGGGCGCCGTATCCACCGGAGCCGCTGGCAGCAAGCAACTGGACTTTCAGGGCAAGAAGATCCTGGCAGGTGACTTTGCCCCCGGCTTCTTCATGAAGCACTTTGTGAAAGATATGCGCCTTGCGGAAGAGGAAGCAGAAAACGCCGGGCTGGATCTGAATGTTTTGCAGCAGGCGCTTTCCAACTGTCAATCCCTGATCGACCGGGGCTGCGGTGATCTGGGCACCCAGGCTCTGATCAAATTCTACGAAAAATAACAGATGAAAACAGGGGGCACAGCGTCAGCGCTGTGCCTCCTGTTCATTCCAACTGTCAATCCGTCTCTTTACGAATCGGTTGAATTTCCAAATAGTAATGGGACTGGTTCAAGTCCAGCGTCACCTCCGTAACGCCGTTTTCCGGATCAAAGCCGAAGTTCTGACCTGTGATTTGGACGTTTTCTACATGGGTAACGGAGGCTGTCTGGGCCGTGAAGGCCAGGGTGGAATCCAGCGTGGTCATCAGATCATATCCCTGCAAATTCCGGCGGTCCGAACCGGAGCAGGCAAAGTCAAAGCTGGGGGCCTTCCAGTACCGCGCCGTGACCTCCGCCGTACCGCCAGTCGGAACGGTAACCTCCGTTTTCAGATACAGTACCCGATCCACAGACAGCACCTCGTCCATCAGCTCATCCAGCCGTCCGCTGTCATAACGGTCCACCGGTTTATCCGACAACAGGCCGTATTGCTCCAACGCCCGCTCCGCCAGCAAGCAATAAGTTTCCGGGTTCAAAATCTCCGCCGCCTCGCTGAGCCAGCCGTAATAGCCGGGATTTTCTTCCATTGTGTCAAAGATCTCCCGGCTCAGTTCCAGCAGCACCTCATGAAGCGTGGTCTCACTCCGGGTAACGGTACAGGAAACACCGTCGATCTCCTCGCCGGGATCGCAGCCGCCGTCCTGATAGCCTTGTAATGTGTAGCCCGTCAGGTCCGCCCCGATCACGATCAGCTTCTTGCAGATTTTACTCCGCCGCTGACCGTCAGGTACAAAATAGCTGTAAGTGACCTCTCCGGTGCGTTCATCCCAGCCGTCCCCCTCAAAGCCGTAGGACAGCACCGTGGTACGGGTGTCATCCACTGTAAACGTCACCGCCTGAGTAGCCGCCTGATACTGTTCCGTAGGCGCTTCAAAATCCGTAAAGGTGTAGACTGTGATCGGAATATCCGCCGGTGCTTGCGTCCCGGTGGCTGCTTCCCGGTAATCGCCGCCGTCCAGAAGCACCTGGTAATCCATCCATTGGCTTGGATACCGCAGATTTAGGGTAGAAGTGTCACCGCCGCCGGCGCCGCCAAAGCCGCCCGCATAATCGCCGATGACCAGCTCCGCCCCCACTGTCTCTCCGTTCACCGTCAGACCGGGATCTATGGAAAACAGATCCTTGATCCCGCCCACAATGGGATACAGCAGGGTCAGCGTCACATCCGTATCGGTTGGATTGCTGAGGATATAACCGTCCGTTATCGCCGCGCCCCACTGGGAAGCGTACCCCTCCGGGTCTGTCCGGGGGGTGAAATTCCAATCCGTGTGCCGTTCCGCCGTCACGCCGGGATTTTCGTCTGCCGTGGTCAGGGGCAGCACCGGCCCGGCGTAGGACATGAATACTGCTGTGTCCGCAGCACTGCCCGCGTTATTGATCCCACTGCCGCCCGCACTGGCTCCATGACCGCGAAAGCCGCCGGTAACCAGATAGGCGGCTCCCGCCCCGCAGAGCACCATCAAGCAGGCCGCCGCAACCGCATACCGCTGCCAGACGGGCCGCTTTTTCACGGGGGTCTCAGCGGCCGTCTCGATCAGATCCTCATCCACCAAGCCAATGGCCCGGAACAATCGCTCCGCTTTCATACCGTGATCCCCTCCTTTTCCAAAAATGCCCGCAGCGCCTTTCTCGTGCGGAACAGGACAGATTTTACCCGGCTCTCGCCGCAATCCAGACGCTTTGCGATGGCGGCGATATCCTCGCCGTACCAATAGCGCCGCAGGAAGATATACCGGTTATCCGCCGTCTGTCCCCGCAGAAACGCGCTGACACATTCCGCCAAAACCCGCTCCTCCGCCGCCTGCTCCGGTCCCCGATGGTCGGGGATGCACTCGTCCAGTTCCCCCAGCAGCGTCTCCATACCCGCGCCCCGGCTTTGGGTCCGCCCTGCCTTCCAGCGGTCCAGTGACAGGTTCCGGGTGATCCGCCCCAGCCAGGCCCGCAGTGCACCTGGTCGCTCCGGCGGCATGGCGTTCCAGGCCCGGAAATAGGTATCGTTGACGCACTCCTCTGCATCGTGATGGCTGCGGAGGATATTCCAGGACAGAGCATGGAGAAAGCTGCCGTACTTCCCGGCGGTAGCCGTAATGGCTCCCTGATCCCGGTCCCAATAGAGGTCAATGATCTGCGTATCGTCCATAGCCGTGCCTCCTTTTTGTCTCTCTGCCCATATAGACGAGAAATCTGTGCGTTCCGTCGCGTAGAAAACAAAAAATTCTCCGGGGAATCTTCCCCGGAGAATATGGTATCAGATTTTCATACCGGCATCAACCGTTCAGCGACCTGCCGTGTTCTGATAAGGGTCCAGAAAGGGGGTCGGTGCCTTCCGATAGGTAGCCAGACTGACTCCAACCAATGCAGCAGCGCAGGCAATGGCGCCGGGGACCGTAGGCCCGAGGCCGAAGGGCACCCCCGCCAGTTTCCAGCCTACACAGACCGTGAAACCCGCCACCATACCGGCGATGATGCCGGCCTTGGTGGCCTTTTTCCAATACAGCGCTGCAAATGCCGGCAGTCCCGCCGCCGCCGCGTAAAAGCTCCACGCGAACATCAGGATGCTGTAAGCGTTTTTGATGTACAGGGCGATCACCAGCGCTCCCAAGGGTAGGATCACCGCGAACACGCGGGTCAACCGCAGTTCCTTTTTCTCAGAAATATTGGGATTGAAGACCTTATAAATATCGTGGACGCAGGTCTGCACGGAGACGATCAGGTAGCTGTCCGCCGTAGACATGATAACGGACAGAATCCCCGCCAGTGCCAGACCCGTCAGGCCCACCGGCAGGATCTCAATGGCCAGAGCCGGGACTACCGCGTCCGTAGAGCCGTACTGGGCCAGCTTTTCCGCCGGCACCAGCTGATGTGCCACCACGCCCATGAACCACACCAGCGGAATGGTAAGGCCGTAGGCCAGCGTCCCCAGAAACAGCCCCTCCTTGGCCGCCTTCTGGCTCTTGGCAGCGAAGGCCCGCTGCCACATTTCCGCTCCCGCCAGAGTAAAGACGAAATAGGTGATGATGTCGCCCACGATGCCGCCATCCAGATAGGGCTTTGCTAATTCCGGAGCAAGCCCCTCCAAAAAGGCGGACAAGCCGCCCAGCTTGACCAGAGACGCCGAGGGAATCAGAATGTAGACAAACAGAATCAGCATGACAAACTGAAATACATCCGTATAGATCACGCCGAACAGGCCGGAGGTGGCCGTATAGACTATAAACACGACACAGGCGATGAGCGCGCCCATCTCGTAGGAAAGTCCGATCTCATTGCCCAGCATATTGATGATGGTGGCGGTGGCCGTCACCTGGGAGGCCACGGTGCCCATCATGGTGAAGGCAATGAGACAGCCCAGGATCACCTTGGTGGTCTTGCCGAAGCGCTGCTCAAAAAGGTCCGGGATTGAGGTCACATGGAACGTAGTGCCCACTGCGGAGATCCGCCCGGCAAAGCCGGAGAAAATAAACATACCCAGAAGATAGGGCAGTGCCGTCATAATGGCCTTGAAGCCGCTGGAATAGGCCACGCCCGCCCGGCCCATAAGGCCGCTGCCGCCAATGATGGTGGCGCACACGGTAGCCATCAGCACCAGTGGACCGAAGGACCGGCCGCCCAGATAGTAGTCGTCCATGCTCTGAACTTTCTTGACCACCACCACGCCGATCAAAACCATGGAAATCAGGTAGGCTGCGATGATGATGAGGTCGATTGCGTGAAGTTGATTGTGAACCATAGGCTGCTCCTTTCCGATTAAGGACCCTTGCCGGATCCGGTTTCCTGCTCTGTGTTCAGGAAGCGTTCCACCGCCTCCTTCGCTTTCTTTTCGCCCACAAAAATAACGGTATCCCCGGCGTACAGCTCCGCGTAGGGGCCGGGGGAAAGAATATCCGTGGTGCCCCGGCGGATGGCGGCCACCGTAGCGCCGGTAGCCTGCCAGAATCGCAGGTCACCCAAATTTTTTCCGATGCCGTACCAGCCATCCGGCACCCGGCAGCTAAACGTAGGCAGCGTCTCCGCCGGTTGAACAGGATAAAGGGTATCCTCCAGAATACTCTGGCACAGTTCCCCCATGCGGCGGTTCAGCGCCTCCTTTTCCTCGATCAGTTCCCGCAGTTTCCGGCGTTTGCTCATCAGATCTGCCCTGTTCTCAAAGTTTTGCAGATAGCGCTTGGCGTTGTCCGCAGAGAGCACATATACGCCGCTCTGCTCCTTCACCGCCACCACCCGCATATCACTGAGAAGCTGGATGGCCCGCCGGACAGTCTCCGGCGACACCTCGTATTCCGATGAGAGCTTGGACCGACCGGAGATTTTTTCCCCTTCCCGCAGTTCTCCCGCCGCGATCCGCTCAGCCACAGAGATTGCAATTCGCATATACTGGGTCAATCCGTCATTGTCCATAAAGCTCACTCCTTTATTTATACGCCTATTATACAAACTGACAACCTTGATTGCAAGAAAAGTTTTTAGTTTTTACAAAATTTTTACGTCACCTTACGCAACGTAAATTCATTTCGATTCCCGTTTTACAAGGCTCTTGCAAAAAACTCCAAATTCTCTTCGGCTGTCTTGCCGGTCATACGCCCGTCATTGCAAAAAACAGAGGTATGCGTCAAATCAACGCATACCTCTAAATTTAAATGAGTGTCAGTAGAAGCCACTCAGGGCCTTCCGTCTTTTGATCTTAACTCATCATGCCTTATTTTCCACGGTTCCGGGCCCGGCGCGCCGTAGAGGAACCGATTCCCAGCTCGATCCGGTATTTTGCCACGGTGCGGCGGGCCAGGAAAATTCCCTCCGCCGCCAGCAGGTCGCAAAGTGTCTGATCGCTGAGAGGATGGCCGGAATCCTCATCCTTGAAGCGAAGCAGCATCCGCTGCTTCACCGCCTGACGGGACAGCCCCTGCTGTCCCACCGCCCGACTGAAAAAGTATCGCAGCGGATAGATTCCCTGACGGCATTGCAGGTATTTATCCCGCACGGCCCGGGAAACGGTGGAAGGGTGCAGGTCCAGCGTCTCCGCCAGGGAGGACAGTTTCATGGGTGACAGTTCCACAGTCTGTCCGGAAAAGAAGGATCTCTGCGCGTCCAGGATGGCCTGCGCGCAGCGGCGCAGGGTGCTGCCCCGGCGTTCCAGGCTGTCCAGCAGCCATTTGGTCTGCCGCAGCTTCTCCCTTAAATAGGTGCGGGTCTCCGGATCGTCACTCTCCTTTGCCATACTGCTGTAATAAGGGTTCACAGTGACCTTTGGAAGATAGTATTCGTTCAGCAGCACCTGCAATTCCCCTTCCAGCTCCACCACGAACACGTCCGGCCGGACGTAGAGGGTCGGCTCTGCCGGCTGAAACGCCTGACCGGGGTGAGGATCCAAGGCAGCGATGGCCTTCTCCGCCGCCTGAATTTCAGAGATGCTGGCCCCAAGTGCCTTGGTGATGGGTCCATAGTGACTGCGGCTCAGTTCCGTGAGGAACCGTGCAGCAATATCCATGGCATAGGGAACGTTATCCTTCCGGCGGCTCAGCTGAAGCACCAGACACTCCGACAGGTCCCGGGCGCCCACGCCGGCAGGCTCCAAGGACTGAATCGTATCCAGTGCCTGATCTACCATCGTCTGGGGGATCTTCATTTCTGTCAGGCCGTCCAGATCCTCCTGCGTCAGATATCCGTCCTCGTCCACCAGCTCCGCCATATATTTACACAGGGCCAGCATGGGCTTCGGCAGTCGTTTCCGTTCCAACTGATCGCAGAGAAACGCAGACAGGCTGTCCAGTTCCTTATCAGTCGCCCCCGGCTCCGGGGGACCGTCCTCCTCATGGGCAAAGGAGGTTCCAAAGGTCCCCGCGTCCAGCCAACTGGCTTTCTGCCGCAGCTCCGCATAGGCAGAGCGAAGCTCCGAGGCCTCCGAAAGCTCCAAGGTGGGATTCTCCTCGGAGAGCTTCCCCAGATAGTCCAGCAACTCCTGAGAATTCATCTGCAAGACTTCCATGGATTGCAGTAGCTGCGGCGTCAGCTTCAGCTCCTGCCGCAGTTCTGTTTTTAAAGAAATGAGATTCATAACAGCTTCATTCCTTCCGGACCTTCACATATTTGGCGATTTTCCGGACAGCGGTGGCCTGAGAGATGCCCAGTTCCTTCGCCACGGCCACCGTGGTGCCGCAGCGGCGATAGGAATCCCGGATGATCTGTCCCTCGAAGGCATCCATCCGCTCCGCCAGAGTCCCCTCCTGAGAGGGGAGGTCCGGCGTGCTGCCGCCGCTGTTGTATTCCAGCGGCAGGGCCGTAATGTCCAAAATCGGATTCTGGGCGGTGATGACCAGCCGTTCCATCAGGTTTTCCAGCTGACGCACATTGCCGGGCCAGGGATATTGCTCCAGAAAGGCCACAAACCGGGGACTTAACGCCAGCTGCTTACCGTATTCCTTGCAGAACCGCTCCAAAAACTGGTGTGCCATAGGCAGGATATCCTCTGGACGTTGCCGCAAGGGAGGGATGTGGACCCGGATGACGTTCAGCCGGTAGAAAAGGTCCGAACGGAACAGCCCCCGCTGCACCTCCTCCTCCAGATTGCGATTGGTGGCCACCAGCAGACGGAAATCCAACTCAATGCGCTTGGTGCCGGACACCCGCTCGATGGTCTTTTCCTGAATGAGCTGCAGCAGCTTGGATTGGATATGAGGCGGCAGTTCTCCGATCTCATCCAGAAACAGGGTGCCGTGGTTGGCCAGTTCGATTTTACCGATCTTACCGGCGGAAGCCGCGCCGGTAAAAGCACCCTTTTCATAGCCGAACAACTCGGATTCAATGAGGTTTTCATGGAGCACCGCGCAGTTGACCTCGATAAAGGGGCCGTTGGCCCGGTTGCTGATGGCGTGGATGGCCTTGGCCACTGCGCTTTTGCCCACGCCGGTCTCTCCGGTGATGAGGATATTGGCCTTCGTGTTGGCGGTGTTCAGGATCAGTGTCCACAACCGCTGCATGGCGGGACTTTTCACCACCAGATCCGTGGCGGTGGCCCGGAGCCGCAGTTCTGCGATCTCCTGCGTATACTGCTGCAAGGAATCCTGTAAATGCCGGTAGTTCTGCTGAATGGTGTTGATCTGCTCCATGGACACCGTGTTGAAGCACACGGCATATTTCAGCACACCGTTTTGGTCAAACAGCGGAATCCCCACCGTCATGACATTTTTATGGGTGTGGTTGATGGTCTGGGTGGCGGTAATCTTTTTCTTCTGCCGGATGACCTCCGCTGTGATACAGGGCCGGAAGGTCCCGTTCGCTTCCAGATCAAAAGCCGACTTACCCACGATGGAATCGTGGGTAAAGCCAAAGTTCCGCTCATAGTTCTCACTGACCCGGAGAATGATGCCGTCTGCGTCAGAGAGCATCATATCGTCTGCCAGGACCAGATTGTTTTTGGGGCTGAGGATGTCGAAAAGTCCCTCCAGATTGATATTTTCCTCAAAGAAATGAGGAAGGTCAGGTGTATGCGCCATGAGAGTACCTCCCGCGTGTGATCTATTCATTTTTGATTATAGCATATTCAAAAACGAATAGAAAGGGCCAGTGCCAAGTTTCTTCTGTATCTTTTGTAAAAAAATACCCGCCGGCTTTCGTGGTTCTTGCCGAAAGGATGTCCTGCGCAGGGAAAAATATATGCGCATCCAGCCTATTCATTTTTGAATAATTCCAGAATGAGGTCGCTGAAAAAAGGAAAACACCGCCGAAATACCCCGGTTTTTTTGTCGAACCCGCACAGTTGTCAGCCCTATTTTTGTAAAAAACAGCTTGCCAATCTTGGCACATAAATTGCTATATTACTCACTGTACAACCATGGATAGGCTGACGGGTGCAGCTGGACCCACATCTCCGTCAGCACAGACGCTTACATATTATTTTTGAGGAGGAATCTACTTATGTATCAGACCCTTCGTTATGAAAAGCAGGAAAACATCGGCATTCTCACCATCAACCGTCCCGAGGCGCTGAACGCACTGAACTCCACCGTCATCGGCGACCTGGAGCAGGCCATCACCGAGGTGGAGAAGGACGCCGAGCTGGGCGCTCTCATCATCACCGGCGAGGGCCGTTCCTTTGTGGCCGGTGCCGACATCGGCGAGCAGCTCCCCCTGGATGTGGCCGGCGGCCGCAAGTGGGGCCAGCGGGGCAGCGCCCTGATGCGCCGCATTGAGAAGCTGGAGATCCCCACCATCGCTGCTGTCAACGGCTTCGCTCTGGGCGGCGGTTGCGAGCTGGCCATGAGCTGCGACATCATCCTGGCTGCCGGCCCCAACGCTGAGGGCAAGGGCGGCGCCAAGTTCGGCCAGCCCGAGGTTGGCCTGGGCATCACCCCCGGCTTCTCCGGCACCCAGCGCCTGCCCCGCCGCGTGGGCATCGCCAAGGCCAAGGAGCTGATCTTCTCCGGCAAGGTCATCGGCGCCGCTGAGGCTGAGAAGATCGGCCTGGTCAACGCCGTGTATGCTCCCGAGGAGCTGATCCCCGGTGCCATCGCCATGGCCAAGTCCTTCACCGCCAACGCTCCCATCGCCGTGAAGTATTCCAAGGCCTGTATCGACCGCGGCATGCAGATGGACATTGACGACGGCATCGCTCTGGAGAACGAGCTGTTCGCCATGTGCTTCGCCACCGCCGACCAGAAGGAAGGCATGAGCGCCTTCGTTGAAAAGCGCAAGGAAAAGCACTTCCAGAACAAGTAAGTTAGACTCCGTATCCATCGCTTAAAAAATTTCTGACAAAAGAGGAATTTACAGCATGAAAAAAGTACGTGTCATTACCGCTGAGGAAGCGGCCCTGATGGTCAAGGACGGCGACACCGTCTCCACCGGCGGCTTCGTTAGCTGCGCCTGCCCCGAGGCGCTGACCAAGGCTCTGGAAAACCGTTTTGTGGAAACCGGCCATCCCCGCGACCTGACTCTGTTCTTTGCAGCCGGTCAGGGCCACCGGGACGGCACCGGCGGCGACCACTTCGGCCACGAGGGTATGTGCAAGCGGGTAGTCGGCGGTCACTGGGACCGCGCCGCTAAGCTGGGCGAGTTGGCTCTGGCCAACAAGCTGGAGGCCTATAACCTGCCTCAGGGCGTCATCACCCACATGTACCGCGACATCGCCGCCCACAACATCGGCACCATCACCCACGTTGGCCTGAACACCTTCGTAGACCCCCGTCACGAGGGTGGCAAGCTCAACGAGTGCACCAAGGAAGACCTGGTGAAGCTGGTGAACATTGACGGTGAGGAGCGCCTGCTCTACAAGCCCATCCCCATCAATGTGTGCCTGGTCCGCGGCTCCTACGCCGATGAATACGGCAACTGCACCGTCCACCGCGAGATCGGTCCTCTGGATGTCACCGCCCAGTGCCAGGCCACCAAGAACTCCGGCGGTATCGTCATTGTTCAGGTGGAGAAGATCGTCCAGGGCGGCACCCTGGACCCCCGCCTGGTGAAGATCCCCGGCATCTATGTGGATGCCATCGTCGTGGGCTCTCCCGAGGACAACAACCAGTGCCTGGGCATGCCCTATGACGGAGCTCTCTCCGGTGAGTTCCGCATCCCCGTGGACGATATCCCCCCCATCCCCATGGACGCCAAGAAGATCATCGCCCGCCGCGCCGCTATGGAGCTGCCTCAGGACGCCATCGTGAACCTGGGCACCGGTGCTCCCGAGAAGATCGCCAACGTCTGCGCTGAGGAGGGCATCTCCAACAAGATGACTCTGACCGTGGAAGCCGGCTCCATCGCCGGTGTGCCCTACGGCGGCACCCAGTTCGGCGGCGCAGCCAACTCCATGGCCATTCTGGACCACAACGTCCAGTTCGATTTCTATCAGGGCGGCGGCCTGGACGTGGCCTTCCTGGGCCTGGCCGAGACCGCTCCCAACGGCGACCTGAACGTCTCCAAGTTCGGCACCCGTCTGGCCGGCGCCGGCGGCTTCATCGATATCACCCAGAACGCCAAGAAGGTCGTTTACTGCGGCACCTTTACCGCCAAGGGCCTCAAGACCGAGTGCAAGGACGGCAAGCTGGTCATCACCCAGGAGGGTGCCAAGAAGAAGTTCGTCAACAAGGTAGAGCAGATCACCTTCTCCGGCGATTACGCCAACAAGGTGCACCAGCCCGTTCTGTACATCACCGAGCGCGCCGTGTTCGAGCTGCGGCCCGAGGGCGTGACGCTGGTGGAGATCGCCCCCGGCATTGACCTCCAGACCCAGGTTCTGGATCAGATGGAGTTCATGCCCAAGATCGCCGATGACCTGAAGCTCATGGATGAGCGCATCTTCCGTGAAGAACTGATGGGTCTGGCTAACGGCTAAACATCCCTCTAAGGGGGGAGCGATCCCCCCTTAGTCCCCAAATCAATTAGGAGGATAACAAAAAATGGCATTGATGACCCCCCAAGAATACATTGAGTCCCTGCGGAAGCTGAACACCCGCGTCTACATGTTCGGCGAGAAGATCGAGAACTGGGTGGACCACCCCATGATCCGTCCCTCCATCAACTGCGTGGCCATGACCTACGCTCTGGCTCAGGACCCCCAGTACGCTGAGCTGATGACCGTGAAGTCCAGCCTCACCGGTCACACCATCAACCGCTTCACCCACCTGCATCAGTCCACCGAGGACCTGATGAACAAGGTGAAGATGCAGCGTCTGCTGGGCCAGAAGACTGCTTCCTGCTTCCAGCGCTGCGTGGGCATGGACGCCTTCAACTCCGTCTTCTCCACCACCTATGAGATCGACGAGAAGTACGGCACCCACTATCACGAGAACTTCAAGAAGTTCCTGACCTACGTTCAGGACAACGACCTCACCGTGGACGGCGCTATGACCGACCCCAAGGGTGACCGTTCCAAATCTCCCAGCCAGCAGGCTGATCCCGACATGTACGTTCATGTTGTGGAGCGCCGTCCCGACGGCATCGTGGTCTGCGGTGCCAAGTGCCACCAGACCGGCTCCATCAACTCCCACTGGCATATCTTCATGCCCACCATCTCCATGGGTGAAGCCGATAAGGATTGGGCTGTCAGCTTTGCCTGCCCCACCGACGCCGAGGGTATGTACATGATCTACGGCCGTCAGTCCTGCGACACCCGGAAGATGGAAGAGGACGCCTCTATCGACGTGGGCAACGCCAAGTTCGGCGGCCAGGAGGCTCTGGTGGTTCTGGACCATGTGTTCATCCCCAATGAGTACATCTTCCTCAACGGTGAGTATGAGTTCGCCGGTATGATCGTGGAGCGCTTCGCCGGTTATCACCGTCAGTCCTACGGCGGCTGCAAGGTGGGCGTGGGCGACACCCTGATCGGTGCCGCTGCTCTGGCCGCTGAGTACAACGGCGTGGAGAAGGCCTCCGCCGTCAAGGACAAGCTCATCGAGATGACCCACCTGAACGAGACCCTGTTCTGCTGCGGCATCGCCTGCTCCGCTCAGGGCTTCAAGACCAAGGCGGGCAACTATCAGATCGACCTGCTGCTGGCCAATGTCTGCAAGCAGAACGTGACCCGCTTCCCCTATGAGATCGTGCGTCTGGCAGAGGACATTGCCGGCGGCCTGATGGTCACCATGCCCTCTCAGGTGGACTTCCACAGCGATATGGTTGTTGGCCGGAACGGCGAGACCATCGGCCAGATCTGCAACAAGTTCTTTGCCGCTCGCGAGGGTGTTTCCACCGAGAACCGTCAGCGCATCATGCGCTTCATCGAGAACCTGTGCCTGGGCGCTGCCGCTGTGGGTTACCGCACCGAGTCCATGCACGGCGCCGGTTCTCCCCAGGCCCAGCGCATCATGATCGCCCGTCAGGGCAATATCCAGGGTAAGAAGCAGCTTGCTAAGGACATCGCCGGCATTGTGGACTGATTCTGAGACGGGTTGATCCCCCTCGGACACGCTGCCCCTGACGCGCCCAGCGGTGGGCATGCTGTCCCGCGGGCAGCAGCGTTCTGACCGGGCAGCGCCCGGTCAGAACAAATGATAAACTGTGATATTTGTCCCTGCGACATATCAATATAGCCTTTCCAAAACTGATATAAGGAGAAAGCATTATGGATTTCAATCTGAGCCCTGAGCATCTGTTGATCCGGAAGATGATGGCTGAGTTCACCGAGAACGAAGTGAAGCCCATCGCTGCCGAGACCGACGCCAAGACCCTCTATCCCCGCGAGAACATCGAAAAGCTGTTCGACCTGGGCGTGATGGGCATGTGCATCCCCAAGGAGTACGGCGGACAGGGTGCTGACCCCCTGGCCAGCGCTATCTGCATCGAGGAGCTGTCCAAGCAGTGCGCCTCCACCGGCGATATCGTAGCCACCCACAACGGCCTGTGCTGCGACCCCATCCTGACCCACGGCACCGAGGAGCAGAAGGCCAAGTATCTGCCCATGCTGTCCACCGGTCACAAGGTCGGCGCCTTCGCTCTGACTGAGCCCAACGCCGGTTCCGACGCTTCCAAGGGCCAGACCGAGGCCAAGCTGGAGGGCGACCACTATGTGATGAACGGCTCCAAGATCTTCATCACCAACGGCTATGTGGCCGATGTGTTCGTGGTCTTTGCCATGACCGATAAGTCCAAGGGCACCAAGGGCATCTCCGCCTTCATCGTGGAGTCCTCCTTCCCCGGCTTCTCCGTCGGCAAGCACGAGGAGAAGATGGGCCTGCACGGCTCTCCCACGGCTGAGATCGTGTTCACCGACATGATCGTCCCCAAGGAGAACATGCTGGGCCGCGAGGGCAAGGGCTTCAACATCGCCATGCAGACCCTGGACGGCGGCCGTATCGGCATTGCCGCTCAGTCCCTGGGTATTGCCGAGGGCGCTCTGGAAGAGGCCAAGGCTTACACCAAGGGCCGTGTCCAGTTCGGCAAGCCCATCAGCAAGTTCCAGAACACCCAGTTCACCTTCGCTGACATGGAGCTGGGCTGCGAGGCCGGTCGTCTGCTGACCTACCAGGCCGCCATGAAGAAGGGTTCCGGTGAGCGCTACACCAAGGAGGCCGCCATGGCCAAGCTGTTCTGCTCTGAGCACGCTATGAAGACCACCACCAAGGCGCTGCAGATGTTCGGCGGCTACGGCTACACCAAGGATTATCCCATGGAGCGCATGATGCGCGACGCCAAGATCACGGAGATCTACGAGGGCACCAGCGAGGTCCAGCGTATCGTCATCTCCGCCAACATGGGCCTGTAAGGAGGAGAAGTCGAAATGAAGATTTATGTTTGTGTCAAGCAGGTACCCGATACCTCCGGCAAGGTGGCTGTCAATCCCGATGGTACTCTGAACCGCGCTTCCATGCAGACCATCACCAACCCCGACGATATGAACGCTCTGGAGGCTGCCCTGAAGATCAAGGATGCCACCGGCTGCAAGGTCACTGTTGTTACCATGGGTCCTCCTCCCGCTGCTGGTATGCTGCGTGAGGCTCTGGCCATGGGCGCTGACGAGGCTTATCTGGTTTCCGCCCGTGAGTTCGGCGGTTCCGATACCTATGCTACTTCCCAGATCCTGGCCGCTGCCATCAACAAGATCGGCGTGGAGAAGGACGACATCGTGCTGTGCGGCCGTCAGGCTATCGATGGCGATACCGCTCAGGTCGGCCCCCAGATCGCTGAGAAGCTGCACCTGCCCCAGGTCACCTATGCCGGCGAGATCACCAAGGACGGCGACACCCTGACCGTCAAGCGCATGCTGGAGGACGGCTACATGACCATCAAGGTCCAGACTCCCTGCCTGCTGACCTGCATCAAGGAGCTGAACAACCCCCGCTATATGTCCATCGGCGGCATCCTGTCTACCTACAGCAAGCCCCTGACCACTCTGGGCTATGAGGACCTGAAGGATCATCCCCTGATCGACGCTACCACCATCGGCCTGAAGGGCTCTCCCACCAACATCTTCAAGAGCTTCACGCCTCCCCAGAAGGGTGCTGGCATGATGCTGGAGGGTGCTGATAAGGCTACCTGCGAGAAGCTGGCCGGTATTCTGGCCGCTAAGCACATCATCTAAGAAAGGGGATAGAAAATCATGTCTAATTTCAATAGTGCTGATATCGCTGCTTTCAAGGATGTATGGGTGTTCTGCGAGCAGCGCGAGGGCAAGCTGATGCCCACCGATTTCGAGCTGATCTCCAAGGGCCGCGATCTGGCCAACGAGCTGGGCGTGAACCTGTGCGGTCTGCTGCTGGGCGGCGAGGGCATTGAGTCCGCCGCTAAGGAGCTGGGCGGCTACGGCGCCGACAAGGTCATTGTCTGCGAGAGCCCCCTGCTGGCCACCTACACCACCGACGGCTATGCCAAGGTCATCTGCGACGTGATCGAGGACCTGAAGCCCGAGGCGTTCCTGATCGGCGCCACCAACATCGGCCGTGACCTGGGCCCCCGCTGCGCAGCCCGTCTGCACACCGGCCTGTGCGCTGACTGCACCCATCTGGACGTGGATGTGCCCAACTACATCCAGTTCCTGCGTGAGTCCTCCACTCTGGACGTTGACTCCATGAAGTGGGATATGGAGGACCGCAACCTGAAGATGACCCGTCCTGCTTTCGGCGGTCACCTGATGGCTACCATCATCTGCCCCCGTTTCCGTCCCTGCATGGCTACCGTCCGTCCCGGCGTTATGAAGAAGAACGCCTTCGACGAGGCCAAGGCCAACGCTGTTGAGATCGTGAAGCCCAACTTCACTCTGACTGCTGAGGACATCCACACCGACGTTACCGAGGTGGTGAAGGCCGCTAAGAAGCTGGTGGACCTGATCGGCGCCGACTTCATCGTGTCTGTGGGCCGCGGCATCAGCAAGGACGTCGAGGGCGGCATCAAGCTGGCTGAGGAGCTGGCTGAGGTCCTGGGCGGCGTTGTTGGCGGCTCCCGTGCCACCATCGACTCCGGCTGGCTGTCTGCCGACCATCAGGTTGGTCAGACCGGCAAGACCGTCCATCCCAAGGTGTACGTTGCTCTGGGTATCTCCGGCGCCATCCAGCACAAGGCTGGCATGCAGGATTCCGAGTGCATCATCGCCGTGAACAAGAACGACACCGCTCCCATCT
>OLNQ01001773.1_pt1 | contig 19881 bp, 24 predicted proteins | sample 1672821 | NCBI WGS metagenome assembly OLNQ01 (sample SAMEA3136727, study PRJEB25190) | human gut metagenome | biome: human gut; feature: human-associated habitat; material: faeces | place: Austria | collected 2013 | reverse complement strand
TGTGGGCGCTTGTCAAAATAATGCATGCATACTGATGGTTGCGGATATGCCATATTTAAAATTGGATACGTTAAAGGAAATGGTTTCAATTCAAGATGGAAAGCATATTGTGATTTGTGAGTATAATGGTATTTTATGTAATCCTATGTTGCTTCCAAAAAGGTATTATGATAGGGCAAAACAATTGTGTAATGATAAAGGGGCAAAACAAATCATTGGTGATGATACGTATTTAACGGTTTCTTTATCGGAAGAAGAATTTATGGATATAGATGAAAAAACAGAGACTATTTAGCCTCTGTAATGTTTTTCTTTGTCTTTTGCGATGTCAAAATAGATTTGTTCGCCTCTTTGTTCATAAAGCATATTTGCCCAATATCCCCAAAGGATGTCTTCCATTCTTTCAAATGCCTGCACTTGAACATCAATCATTGGGTCGATGTCTCCATCAAAATAGGCTTGATAGAACTGGTCTCTTTGGTCAATATAATGGATGTTGTTTTCTGAAAAGAAGCTGGCAATATCAAAGCGATAATCGTTTTTTGCGGCATATTCATAGTCAATCAAATAGTCTTTTGTATCACTGTAAAGAATATTTCCTTGCACAAAGTCGTTATGGCATAGTGTGTTTGGTTTATATTCTTTTTTTAATGCTTCTAAAAAGTTTTCTTCATTTGGAAAAGATACGATACATTCTTTGATTTGAGATTTATAGAATTCAATCTTTCCAAAAGGGTTGAAAATAAACAAGTATGAAGAGATTTCATTAAATTTGCACATCTTGCGAATTTGTCTTTGTCCTTACATTCATCAAATGTTTCTACATCTTCAATATAATTTGTTACTTTGATACCTGCTTTTTCATCGAAAAAAATAACAGGTACATCTAAATCAGAAACAAGTGGCAAAATTTCCTTTTCGTGTTCATGCTGCAAACCAAGAGATTCATGATTCTTCTTTGGTACGCGTACCATATATTTATTGTCGTTGATTGTTAATAAATAGTTGTGGTTACTAATACCTCTATCTGTTTTTTCGAGTGTGTAGTTTGTTGCGTTAAATTTTTCTTCTATCCATGTATTTAAGTTCATGTGGATATATTAACATTATTATTCTTTAAACTCAATGCGGTCGGTGTACCGCTTTTTTTTGATTCGCGAAATTTACAAGCTCTTTTATGGCAAAAAAAGTTTGGAAGGAGGATCGAAGAAATAACTTTTTTGGCTTGCGTTGTTCTAAGAACAAGGCTGTAAATTGAAAAAGGAGTATTGTGCAATGAAGTATAAGGTGAAGTGGATCGAAGAACATATGGGAATCACAAGAAATATGATTCGTAGATATGAAAAGAAGGGAGTGATTTCAAAGAATGAAGAAGGAAAAGATCGAGAGTTTGATGAAGAAGGGTTGAGGCAATTATGGGATATAAGAATGTTGGTGAGTTTAGGGTTTAGTTTGGATGAAGTTAAAGAAATTTTGAGTGAGGGAAATTTAAAGGAACTGAGCCAAAGAAAGTTGGGTGAGTTGGATAAGAAATGTGAGGATTTACAAAGCAAAAAAGATGTATTGAATATAGTTCAGATAACTGGAGAGTTACCTTGTTGTTTAGAAGATGTAATTGATGAGTTTGGAAAGAAGAGTGAATAATGAAAAAGTTAGTGTGTTTAGGATTGTGCTTGATTCTTAGCAGTTGTACAAGTACACCTGTTGCCAAAAATGATGCAGAACGAAAAGTGAATGTGAATGTAATTGAGGTATCTGCTTCTACGATAGATGAAATAGAGGAAATGGCAATCAAGGATGTTGAGGACACAAAGGCAAAGTTAGAGAGTGAAAGGGATGCTTTGAGTGAAGAAATAACAGATTTTGATGTATATACGAAAAATGTAGATAAAGTAAAAGCGTATTATGATGGGGCTTTAAAACAGACAGAATTGTTGTCGATACGATTAAGAGAATATGCTTATAAGTATGCTGAATTGATTATGAATGAGGATGTATCGTATAAAGTGAAATACAAAGATTTGAGCGGAATCTATGAATATATATATGAAGATGCAGCTAAGGCTATGTATGATATATATGATAAGACACTAAAAGATATGTATGATATCTATTATGATGGAATAATTAAGGCTGCGTATGATGTTGTTGATTATGAGGAATGGTATGATGCAAGAAGTGATGCTTATGATATATGGTATGATACTCGTTCTGATATTTATGATTTTCAATATGATTTGAAAAGTGAAGTATATGATCATGATGATGAAAGAGCGCAGAAGAAGATGGATAAGTTTAAAAAATCAATTCTTCGTATGAAGGAGGATGTGAATGATTAGAAAGAATCGATGATTTTCTCTAATTTTTTTAAAATGGGCTTGCATCACAGATTATAGTGGTGTATAGTAAATAGGCATGCGTGGGAGAATGCGTAACTGTTCGTATTACCACAGCATAGGACAAAATATAGGAGGAACGTCTTATGCGCAAGAAAAAAGTTACAAAAGTTTGTAAGTTGCAGTTCCAAGCTGGTGGAGCTAAACCAGGTCCAGCGTTAGCAAGTGCTGGTATCAACATGCCTCAGTTCTGTACAGCTTTCAATGATGCAACAAAAGATCGTAAAGGTGATATTGTTCCAGTTGTCATTACTGCTTATGAAGATAAGAGTTTTGATTTCGTATTGAAAACAACACCTGCTGCTAACTTATTGAAAAAAGCAGCAAACGTACAAAAAGCAAGTGGAGATCAAAAAGTAGTTGCTGGTACAATTACAGTTGATCAATTAAAAGAAATTGCTGAGTACAAAATGCCAGACTTGAATGCCAACGATGTAGAAGCTGCAATGCGTATTGTTGCTGGTACTGCACGTAACATGGGTATCAAGGTTGAAGGATTTGAATAGGAGGAACATCAATAATGGCAAAAGTAAGTAAGAGATATGCTGAAGCAGCTAAATTGGTTGATCGTTCAAAAACTTATTCAATTGAAGAAGCTGTTAAATTAGCTAAAGAAACTAGTAAAACAAAATTCGACGCAAGTGTTGAAGTAAGTTTCCGTTTAAACGTAGACCCTCGTCACGCTGATCAACAAATTCGTGGGGCAATGGTATTACCTAATGGAACTGGTAAAACACAACGCGTTTGTGTAGTTGCACAAGGCGAAAAAGAAAAAGAAGCTCAGGCTGCTGGTGCTGATTTCGTTGGTGGTGCAGATATTATCGAAAAAATCTCTAAAGGTTGGTTCGATTTTGATGTATTAGTAGCTACTCCAGATATGATGGGTGTAGTAGGTAGACTAGGTAGAGTACTTGGTCCTAAGGGATTAATGCCAAATCCTAAGTCTGGTACAGTTACATTTGATGTAGCTAAGGCTATTGATGAAATCAAAAAAGGTAAAGTTACTTACCGTGTAGACAAAGAAGGAAACGTCAACTTAGCTATCGGTAAAACAAGTTTTACTGATGAAGCATTAGTTGAAAACTTCAATGCAATCTTCAACACAATTGCTAAGGCTCGTCCTGCAACTGTAAAAGGTGCATACATGAAAAACTTAGTTGTTTCAACAACAATGGGTCCTGGAATCCACGTTGAAATCGTTAAGTAATTGACAAATCTAGTAAAATAAATTAAACTACAGATTGTTATCAATATTCCAAAGACAGTAACGGCATATGCTTAATAATGTTACCGAGGGTATGATGCATTGACTTTGCACAATTAGCCCGTCTTTGATGCGGGCTTTTCTTTTGAATATTGTTACAATAGATGAAAGAAGAGGTGGATCGAATGAACAAAGACATCCTTGCACAAAAGGAAGCTGACGTTATCGCCTTATCTGAAAAAATGGAAGCTGCTAGTAGTATTGTATTAGTAGAATACCGTGGATTATCAGTAAAGGAAGTAACAGAACTTCGTCGTGCTTTGCGTGAAGAAGACGTTGAATTCAAAGTTTACCGTAACGCAATCGCTCGTCGTGCAGCTGAAAAATTAGGCCACGAAGATTTCGCAAAAACTTTAGTTGGACCTAACGCATTGGCATTTGGTAAAGATCCAGTTGCTCCTGCTCGTGTATTAGCTAAATTCGCTAAAAACCATGAAGCATTGGTATTAAAAACTGGTATCGTGGATGGAGCTATGGTAGACGAAGCTACTATCCAAAAATTGTCTGCATTACCTAACAAAGAAGGTATGTTGGCTAAATTCGCATCTTGCTTAAATGCTCCAGTTATCAAATTTGCTATGACTGTTAAAGCATTGGCAGAAGCTAAAGAAAACGGATCTGTAAAAACAGAAGAAGCACCAGCTACAGAAGAAGCTGCTGCGTAATTAATTATAGGAGGAAAATAAAATGGCTAAATTAACTCAAGAAGAAATTCTTTCTTATTTAGAAGAAGCAACAATTTTAGAATTAAACGACTTAGTAAGTGCAATCGAAGAAAAATTTGGTGTAGTAGCTGCTGCTGCTGTTGCTGCTCCAGCTGCTGCTGCTGAAGAAGCTGCAGGACCTAGCGAAGTAACTGTTACATTAACAAATGTTGGTGGAACAAAAGTTGCTGTAATCAAAGCCGTACGTGAAATCACTGGTTTAGGATTAGTTGACGCTAAGAAATTGGTAGATGGTGTTCCAGCTGCTATTAAAGAAAACGTATCTCCAGAAGAAGCAGAATCAATTAAAGAAAAATTAGTTGCTGCTGGAGCTACTGTAGAAATTAAGTAATTTAAGCTTAATAAGTAATTAAAGCCTTTGTCCTTAGATAAAGGCTTTTTTTCTGTTCATTTAATGAGCATGGACTTAAATGATACTATTATGATACTAAAAAAGACATCATTCTAATTGCGATGATGTCTTTTATATATGTTTATTCGTCTTTTAATATTTTTGTGACTGCATTATAGATACCGTTATCGTATGTAGATGTTGTGGCAAAATTTGCGTAGCTTTTTACAAAGTCACTCGCATTTCCCATCGCAACGCCAATATCTGCTTTCTTTAACATATGGATATCATTTGTGCTATCTCCAAAACAGATGGTATCTTTCCATGTGAATCCTGTTTTTTCAAGAATCATTTCAATGCCTTTTGATTTATCATTATCAGCATTGAAGATATCGAAGCAGAATCCATCGGTTTTAACGTTAATTAAATCGTTTCTTAGATTTGGATGAGCTTCCATAAATTGGTCAACTAATTTTTTATCTTTAGTAAGAACTACGGCATTAAAGGCTTTGTGTCTTAAATGATAGGACTGACTAGGGTCGTAGAATAGTGAATCTAGTACGTTACAGTATTTACAGAAGTCATACATTGGGTAAAAGTTGTTGTAAATGTATGTGGCATCTCCAAAGTGAAACATTAGACCTGTTTCATGTTTTTTGCTGAAATTGACTAAGTCATTCACATTATCTTGTAAGATTGGATAGCTTCCGATTTCTTGAAAATCTTTGTCTAGAATGTAGCTTCCGTTGATCAATACATAATAATCAAATTGAACGCGTTGTAATATAAGTTTCATTTGATTTAAGGGACGGCCGGTTGCCGCACAGACAATATATCCTTTATCTTTTAGTGTCTGTATAGCGTCTAATGCGCTTTCTTGAATAACGTCATTTTCGGTTTGGTAAAGTGTTCCGTCCATGTCGAAAAATACAATTTTGTGTTTCATAAACATACCTCTATTCTTGTCTATATTATACTTTAATGAATGGGGAATGCGTAAAAAATTTTTTATAAAAAATCAAGTACTTTTTGAAAATTTTATTAAAAAGTTGAAAATTTGCATTTTATTTAATATAATTAAAGAGGAGAAGATTATGAAAGTTGTTAAGAAAAGATTAAGAAAAGACAGAGTATTCTTGCTTGTTTTACTGTTGTTTTTTAGTACTATATTTATATTTAGTGCTTTTAAAGTAATAGAGTGGTTAAGTGATAATAACAATACTGATAAAGTAATAGATAAAATTAATAATGATGTTAAGGTTGATGAAGTTAAAGATAATGAAAATACTGAAGTTATAGATGAAGAACCAACTGAGCCTGAAAAGGTGAGTGATTACTTTTATTATATAACTTATCCATTAATTAATGTTGATTTTGAAAGTTTGTTAAAGACTAATAACGAGACTGTAGGCTGGATAAATGTTAATAATACTAATATAAATTATCCTTTTGTACAGGGAATTAATAACACTTATTATTTAAATCATTCTTTTGATAAAAGTTATAATTCTGCTGGATGGGTTTTTATGGATTATAGAAATAATAAGGAAATGAATAATAAAAATACTATACTTTATGCACATGGTAGAATTGATAAAACTATGTTTGGAAGTTTATATAAAACTCAGTATCCAGCGTGGTATCAGAATAGGTCTAATCATATTATTAGAATTTCTACACCTAATGTTAATATGAGTTATCAAATATTTAGTGTTTATAAAATAGAAGAAGAGAGTTATTATATACAGACTGATTTTACTAGCGATAACGTTTACTTAGAGTTTTTAAATACTATAAAAGAGAGAAGCAAGTATGACTTTAATGTAGTGTTAAATGAAAGTGATAAAATTATTACACTTAGTACGTGTGCTAATGATAAAGAAAGATATGTGGTGCATGCTAAACTTATTAAGAAGAGTGAAAGGTAACTCTTTTTAATTTTTTCTTGACAATTGAGTGCTTGTTCAACTATAATATAATTAGTTGAGTAATAGTTCAACTGAAAGGATGTATAATATGAGTATAAATGAATATAATTGTGACTGTAATGTAATACATGAAAGTGTAGTAAAAGACATAAGAAAGGGTATGCTTAGTGATAAAGTAATAAATGAAGTAGCATCATTTTTTAAGATAGTGGGAGACCCCACAAGAACTAAGATATTATCTATACTTGACAAGAATGAACTGTGTGTATGTGACATTGCAAACTTACTTAATATGACTAAATCTAGTATAAGTCATCAGTTAAAGACTTTAAAAGAAGCGGGTATTGTAAAATGTAATAGAGTTGGGAAAGAAGTGTATTATACATTAGATGATGAACACGTAAGCGAAGTATTTGAAGTTGCTTTATACCATATTGGACATAAGAAGGAGAAAAAATAATGAAAAAATATAAATATAATATAAATAACTTGGACTGCGCTAATTGTGCAAGAGAAGTTTTAGAGAGTTTAAACGAAAACAAAGACTTTAAAAACGTAATAGTTAACTTTAATACAAAGAAGTTAATTTATGAATCTGATAAAGAGTTTACACTTCCAGAGTTAAATAAACTTGTTAAAGAAGTAGAGCCTGATGCATTTATTACAGACGAAGAAGAAAACATTAAAAAAGAATATCATTTTAGTATATTAGTTGTTGGTGTTATTATTGGGCTAATTGGATACTTTGTTAAAATGCCTACATATTTAAAATGGATACTTTACGTAATAAGTTATTCTATGCTGTTATATAGGTGTATAATAAATTCTTTAAAATTATTAATTAAGAGTAAAACAATAAATGAAAATTTACTAATTACAGTTTCTTGTTTAGGTGCATTAGCGCTAAAAAATGTTCTTGAAGGAATAATGGTAATTACATTATATACAATAGGTAAAATACTTGAAGAAAAAGCTATTAATAATTCTAGAAATTCTATAAAAGATTTAATGGATTTGACTGATAAAACTGCTAATATTAAAGTGGGTAAAGAAGTTAAGAATATATTAGTAGAAGATGTTAAAGTAGGAGATATTCTTCTAGTTAAAAAGGGCGAAAAAATTGGAGTAGATGGAATTATTAAGAGTGGAACTAGTTCTATAGATAGTTCTATGCTTACTGGAGAAAGTGAACCTGTTTTTATTAAAGAAGGAGATAAAGTATTATCAGGAAGTATTAACTTAGGAGATGTTATATTAGTTAGAGCTACAAGTACATTTGAAGACTCTACTGTAAGCAAGATACTTGAAATGCTTGAGTCTGCAACTGACAAGAAAACAAAAACTGAAACTATAGTTAGTAAAGGTAGTAAAATATATACACCAGTTGTATTAGTACTTAGTATTTTAGTTATGATTGTTCTTCCATTTTTCGGGGTAAGCTTGTTTTCTTCAATTTATAGGGGACTAACATTCTTAGTAATATCTTGCCCATGTGCGATAGCCATAAGCGTGCCACTATCTTATTTCACTGGAATTGGTGTATGTAGTAAAAATGGAATTTTAGTAAAGGGGAGTAATTATTTAGATAGTTTAAGTAGTGCAAAAAATATAATATTTGATAAGACGGGTACTTTAACTAATGGAACTTTTAAAGTGACAGGTATTGATATAAAGGATGAAGAAAAGACTGATGAGTACAATAAAGATGATATAATGGAAATACTTTTGATGGGAGAAAGTTTGAGTGATCATCCGATTGCTAAGAGTATAATGAGTACTAGTGGTAAATTTGTTGATAATTCTAGAGTTGAGAACTATAAAGAGATTAGTGGTAAGGGAATAACTTTTGTACTTGATGGTAAACAAGTGAGTATTGGAAATAATAAAATAGATGAGTGCACAGAAACAGCAAGTATTCATATGCATATTAACGGAAAACACGTTGCTTCAATATTTATAAATGATGGAATTAAAGAGAATACTAGTAGTGTTATTAAGAGTCTTCAAAAAAATGATATTAAGACTTATATGTTTACTGGAGATAAAAAGAATGTTGCTTTAGAAATAGGTGGAATGTTAGGAATTGATGAAATTAAATACGAAATGCTTCCAACTGATAAATTTAAGGCTTATGAGAGTGTAGAAAAAAGCGGTTTAACTATATTTGTAGGTGATGGAATAAACGACGCGCCTGTATTAAAAAGAAGTAGTGTAGGTATCTCAATGGGCAGTGTAGGTTCAGACCAAGCAATTGAAGCAAGTGATATAGTGATATTAAATGATGACTTAGAAAAGATACCACTTGGAATAAGTATTAGTAAATACACTAAACATATTATTAAAGAAAATTTGATATTTGCGATTGGTGTAAAAGCAGTGATTTTAGTTCTCAGCGTTTTAGGACTAGCTAGTATGTGGCTTGCAGTGTTTGCTGATACAGGGGTAACTTTGTTAACAATTTTAAATACGCTTAGAATTATAAAGAAGTTTAAATAATGTGATTAAAGGTACTTGAAAAATGGTGCTTTTTTTGATAAGATTGTGCTGTAATTTATTGAAAGGAGAAACTTTTATGCAAGATTTCTATGTAGAAAAAAGAACTGAGAATGGAATTGAAGATGGATATGTTGCAGTTTCAGTTAGTCAAATAAATTTACTTGCTCAATTTGCAGTAACTTTAAATGTTCCTGAAAATATATTGGCTGAAACAGAAATAGGAATGTATATGGTAAATCTTAGCGAATTTTATTTAAAAAATGATAATGAATTAAAGGACTGCTATGATAAAATAAAAAACGATACATTTGGTAGCCAATTCTTATATGTTAATATAAAGTTGGCATTAATTCAAAAGTTAGTTAAAGATACAGGATTAAATGACAAATTATCTTCATTATATAATAAAACTCTTGTTGATTATAAAAATCAACTTGAATTTAATAATTATGTTTATAAAGAGCAATTATTAAAAGGTATGGCAATGTAGGCTTGAAAAACACATGAAAAAATGATAGAATTATTGTTAGAATATGAAGGTGTGTTAATGAAAGAAAAATCTAAGAAAAAAGTTTGAAAGGTGTTTTAATGGTGGTTTTGTTAATTGTGTTTGTTTATGTAACATTTAAAACTACATTAGTTGTGATAAGTAATAAATATTTAACCGATATAGGTGACTATAGTACAAATGATAAGTATACTTTTACATATACTGAGCCAGATGAAAAACTTACTTTTAAAAATATAACTATTAGAAATGATTTTAAAGATTATAATGTGTTTAATTCAAGTAATGGAGTAATTTACAATTTAAAGAATGAAGAAACTAAGAGCATGTTTTATATAACTATTGAAGATGATAAGATATTAAAGAATACTAAGATTAAGTCTTATTTAAAGAAAAATAATATTAATAGTTTATATGAAGCAGAGAGATTTCTTTATAAAAATAGAAATGCTAAAAACAGTATATTTACTTCAGTGAGTGATATTATTGCTAAGCAAGAGTTAGTTACTTTAGTTAAACTTTATACAACAAAAACATCTTATATAATAGAAGTAAATGATAATTCATACATTTATAAATTAGGAGATGACATCTATAATTATATGGTGTTTACTGGTGGAAAAATCTATACATTTAGTTTTAATAATAAGAATATTGATAATTTAGCTTATGTAAAGGATATAATAAAAACTATTAAAATATATGAATAAACTCTAAAACGGAGTTTTCTTTTTTTGTGTGTTATGGTAAAATAATAAGTATGAAAAAAGTAATAATGTTTATAATTTGTTTGTTTTTGTGTGGATGTAGTAGTGTGAGTTCTAGTAGAAAAGTGTATAACGAGTATGTTGATACTTTAAAGGGTGTTAAAGAAGAGAAAATGTGCTCTCTTATAGAAGTAACATTTAAGGTTGATGAAATAACAGAAGACTATATTAATTATTATGCTCTTATAAATAGAAACGGGAATGTTATGAAGAATATAGAAGCATTACTGATTCATGATAAAGAAACAATTAATTCTTTTCCATCAATTGGGATATATGATGAAGATGTATCACTAATTAATGAAAAAGATAAGATTGGTGTAAAGTTGAGTGGATATTTGGAAGTTAATGAGAGTACTATATTTAAGCTACTTTTAAAGTATGTAGATAAAGATAATGTAAAAAAAGAATGTTATTATATTTACAATTATCAACATAATTAGACATTAAAAAGTGTTAAATTAAATTTGGTGGAATATATGAGAGTAAAAGTATTTGACGAAGGACATGAAAGAGACTTAGAAAATAAAGTGAATTTGTTTTTAACAACTATACAAAGTAAGAATATTGTTGACATTAAGTTTTCAGTTTCAAATAGTATTTTTGGAAGTGAACAGATATATTGTTTTAGTTGTATGATAATATATGAGGAGTAAATATGAAGAAAAATAGTTTTGTAGAAGGAACATTCATTGCAACGTTTGCAATAATAATAGTTAAGATATTAGGTGTATTGTATGTAATACCATTTTATAGAATAATTGGAGAAAGTGGTGGTTCTTTATATAGTTACGCATATAATGTGTATAATTTGTTTTTGAATATAAGTACTGCTGGTATACCTGTTGCAATTAGTAAGATTATAGCTGAATATAATACTTTGGAAATGTATGAAGCTAAGGAAAGAAGTTATAAAGTAGGAAGAAATATTATTTTTATGTTGTCTATTCTTGCTTTCTTTGTGCTATTTGTCTTTGCACCTGAAGTTGCTCGTTTGATATTGGGAGAGATTAAAGGAGGAAATACACTAAATGATGTTGCATTTGTAATTAGAAGTGTATCGTTTTGTTTACTTATTATACCTTTTTTATCTGTATCAAAGGGGTATTTACAAGGTCACAACTATATTACTCCATCAAGTGTAAGCCAAGTAATTGAACAAGTTGTTAGAATAGCTGTTATATTGTTTGGTTCATATATTGTGATAAATGTGCTAAATAAAAGTGTAACTTTAGGTGTTGGAGTAAGTGTATTTGGAGCGTTTGTCGGTGGACTTGTAGCATATATTTATATAAAGTGTAAGATTAATAAAAATAAAGATGCGTTTATTAAGAGTGATAAAAGAGATAATGTTACAAATAAGGAAATTGTTAAAAAGATAATAAGTTATGCTCTTCCACTAATAGTGGTTAGTATAGCAACTGATATATATAGTTTAACTGATATGACTTTAGTAGTAAGAACAAGTTATAAATTAGGGTATTCAGCATTAGATGCCGAGACAATTGCAAGTATAATAAGTACATGGGCTCCTAAAATATGTATGATAATAAATGCTGTTGCAATGGGTATGAGTATGAGTTTAATTCCTCATATGGTAAGTAGTTTTGCAAAAAAAGACTTAGTTACTTCAAACCATAGATTTAATGAAGCAATTAGAATAATTGTGTTTTCAACTTTACCACTTGCAGTGGGGTTGTCATTTTTAAGTGAAGGAGTGTATTCTTTATTCTATAAAGAAAATTTATATGGTACTTTAATTCTTAGATATACAGCAATTAGTAGTTTCTTTGCTAGTATATATATGATTATAAGTGTATCACTTCAAAGTTTGAATAAGTTTAAGATAGTTTATGTTAGTAGTGGAATAGGTTTTTTACTTAATGCGCTGTTAGATATTCCTTTTATGTATTTATTTCATACACTAGGGCTAGAAGCTTTTTACGGGGCAATTCTTGCGACTATTGTGGGTTATATATTTAGTTATATTTATAGTTTGTTTAAGTTAAAGAAAGAACTAAACTTTAATTATAAAAGTATATTAAAAACTATAAAAGACTCTTTAATACCTACACTAGCAATGATACTTGTGTTATTAGTGTTAAAACTATTTATCAAAATACCTACAAGTGGTATAATGTTAGTGCTTACTCTTATGTTATATGTTATTTTTGGTGGACTTACTTATGTATTTGTGTCATATAAAACCGGATTACTTGAAAGGACGCTAGGAAGAGAATATATAAATAAGATAATCGGTAAATTAAGGAGGAATAAGTAATGTTAAAATTAAGTCACGTCACAAAATATTATGGAGACTTTTTGGCAGTAGATGATTTATCTTTTGAAGTAAAAGATGGAGAGATATTTGGTTTACTTGGTGTTAATGGAGCGGGTAAAACTACTACTTTTAGAATGATTACAGGTTTACTTGATAAGACAAGCGGAAGTATTACTTTTAACGGTAAAAAAATAGATTACTCCGTTACTGATAAACTAGGTTTTCTTACTGAAGAAAGAAGTTTACTTACTAAGTTAACAGTACTAGAGCAGGCTAAATTCTATGGTGGATTAAAAGGAATGAGTGACAAAGATATTGAAAGTAGATTAGACTACTTACTTGAAAAATTAGAGATAACTGAGTATAAAAATAAGAAGATAAAAGAGTTAAGTAAAGGTAACTCACAAAAAGTACAGTTTATTATGAGTATAATAAATAGTCCTAAACTTCTTATATTAGATGAACCTTTTAGTGGATTAGATCCGATTAATATTGAGTTATTTAAAAAGTTGATACTTGAACTTAAAAGTGAGGGGACAAGCATAATATTCTCTTCACATAGAATGGAGCATGTAGAGTATTTCTGTGAAAGTTTGGTAATTCTTGTGCATGGTAAAACTGTTTTAAAGGGAAATTTAAAACAAATAAAGGAAGACTATCAAAAGAAGAATATTATGATAGAAGCTGACGCTGATATGGAAGACTTAAAAAATATTAAAGGTGTAGAAAAGGTAGATAAAATAGGTAATACTTTTGTAGTTAGTATAAGTGATAAGAGTTACGTACAAAAGGTGTTTAACTATGTGAAGAAGCTAAAGAACGTTACAAAGTTTGTAGTGGAAGAACCTACACTTAATGAAATATTTATTGATAAAGTAGGAGGTACTTATGAGAAGTAAATTATCTCTTTTAATTAAAGATGGATTAAATAAAAAAATTAATACTAAATGGTTTAAAGTTATCAACATAATTTTATTAGTTGTTGTTGTAGCTTTGTTTAATATTGATAGTATCATTAAATTTTTTGGAGGAGACTTTGATGAGGAGACTACTATTTATGTTTATGATAATACTTTAAAATATTATGATGCGTTAAAGACAGTGTATGACAGTACTAAGGTGCAGTTAACTAGTGAAAGTGCAGAGATTAAAAAAGGTGAAGGAAACTACAAAGATGAAGTAGAGAAGATTAAGAAAAACAAGAAAGGTGATATAATTGTTGTTATAAATGATTTACATAATGTTGAAGTTATTTCTTTTGATTATGTAGATGCACTTACTATACAAGTTTTGAATGCAAGTATAGAAAAGGTTAAAACAAGTATAGCTCTAAGTGATAGTAATATTACACCTGAAGAGTTAGCTAAAATATATGAGCCAGTTAATATCAAAAGAACTTATTTAAATGAAGAACTAGATGAAAACTACGAATTAGTTAATACTATAGGAAATTTAGCAATTCCAGTGTTTATAATGCCTTTCTTCTTCTTAATTCTTATGGTAACTCAAATGATCGGGGCTGAGATAAATGAAGAAAAGACAAGTAAAAGTATGGAGATTATTGTTACTAGTGTAAGTCCTAAAATACATTTTATGTCTAAAATGATAACATCTAACCTTTATGCAATTATTCAGTGTGTGTTGTTTGTTATTTATTTTGGTATAGGTGTTTTAGTAAGAAGAATAGTAACAGGTACTTCTTTAACAGGAAGTTTAGGAGAGAGTACTACTAAACTATTAAATGCTTTTGTTGAAAGTGGGATGCTTAGTAATATACTTAAATGTTTACCATTTATAATTATAATGATATTACTTAGTTTCTTTGCATATTCACTACTTGCTGGAATACTTGCATCTATGACAACAAGTCAAGAAGACTTTCAACAACTTCAAACACCAATGATGATGCTTATAATGGCAGGGTACTTCTTAGCAATAATGGCGAGCACTTATGAAAAGAGTACATTTATTATAGTAATAAGTATGATACCATTTATATCTTGTATATTAAGTCCTGTGTTATTGTTCTTAGGACAAATTACAATAGTACACGTTCTTATTTCAGTAGGGCTATTACTTCTTGTGATATATTTACTTTTAAAGTATGGCTTAAGAATTTATAAAGCAGGAATATTAAATTATAGTTCAAGTAATTTGTGGAAGAAAATGTTAGAGAGTGTAAAAGTAAAAGATTAAAATTTAGTCTTTTCTGTTAGCGTGGTGGAATGGTAGACATGCACGCTTGAGGGGCGTGTGAACATAGTTCGTGAGAGTTCAAGTCTCTTCGCTAACACCATTAAAGAATCAGGTTGAACTTTGGTTCAATTAACTAATAAATATCAATTCTAGAAATGGAATTGATTTTTGTTGTGTGAAAGAAGGGGATGATTTTGAAAGATAATATGTAAAATTTGTTTCAAACATCAAAAACTATGATATAATATATAATTAATGAGGGAGGTTTATTATGTTTGGAAAGAAAAAACAAAATGATAAAAAAGAGTCACTAAATTTTAAAAGCGATAATTATAAAATGAATGATAATTATGTGACTAATAATTTAGTAGTTGCTAATTTAGAATATATATCAAGTGAACCAACACCATACGGACCAATGGTTAAACAAACAAAACAAAAATATATATTTGAATTATTAAATGAAAATGGAAAAATCAGATATAGAGAAATATTTACTGGATTTGTAGCCGATGCTGAGGAAAGTCATTATTTTGATTTACCATATGTTGTAAATGTTGTCTCTTTGAAAGAAGAAGTTCCAGATGTTGCTGATAATATTCCAAAATATGGAATATTATTGGTATTAAATGAGGTTAATACCAAAAAAAGATTAAAAACTCTAAAAAAATAATTATAATTAATTGTGGCAATAAATATTGCTACTTTTATTTTATATATAGAATTAGTATTTATTAGTTGTTCTTTATAGATATAAGTGTTCAAAATAGGCTTTTGTATCGCATCAAATTAATAAATGCAATATTAAAAAAGGTTTTATTTGTTTTAAAGATAGGCTCATTGAATAAAAACGGTAAAAGTGGCAAAAATATTCAATGAATTATATAAAAAAACTACTTTTAAAGTAAGTTAAAGTAGTTTTTTTCTTATTTAATAACTTCTTTTAATTAAAGATAATTTTTCACATTCTTTTATATCATTTGTAGAATAAATTTGAGAATATTCAAACTTATCTTGTTTATTTAATTCTAAAAGTTCTTTTAACATTTTTAATTTGATAATTAATATTTGCTTTTTTTTCAAATGAGTTAATTGTTGTCTTTGTAATTGTAATTCTTCTTCAAGTTTATCTAGTTCACTTTCAATTGATTTTATTTCTTTTTGTTTTTTCTTGTGATATTCATATGATTTAAGTTCTATTGGCAATATTACTGGCAAGCAAAGACCCATACCAAATAATGTTACAGTTAACACTAAATTGATTTCATATTGATAGAATGTTGAAGTTACTAAAAACGGATTACTTTTAGTAAAATATGAAATGATAAGAGGTGGTAAAACTATAGAATTAGCAATTGCATAATAAACATTATATGGAATATATTTTTTTCTAAAATTTTTGTATTTCTCTTTTTTCTTAGTTAATTCTTCAATTCTACTAGTAAGAGTAAAAATCATATTTTTTTTGGCTGAAATTTCATTCATATTTTTAAGAATCTTAAATTCATCATTATCTAAATTCATAATAACCTTCCTGTGAGTTAATTATAACATGTTTTTCAAAAAATTGTCATTATGTATTTCAGTTAGGAATAATTTATTGCTTATCTTGTTATAGTTTGTTAAAATGTATTTAGTATTTTATGTTATAGTGAGGTTTTATTATGAAGAAAAATAGTGTTTTTATATGTGTGGTTTTAATATTTTTATGTATTCCAGTTGTAGTAAATGCACATCCTGGAAGAACTGACGCGAATGGGTGTCATTACTGTAGAACTAACTGTGCAAAATGGGGTTTAAGTAATGGGGAATATCATTGTCATAATAATTCTAGTAGTAATACCGAAACTATAGTCAAACAAAAAAGTAGTGATAACTCAATAAAGTCTATAATAATAGATGGTGAAAAAATAACTATAAGTGAAAGTATGATATATCAAACTACCAAAGATAAACTAGACATTATAGTAATACCAAATAGTGAATATGCTGAACATGAAATTGATAATACAAGTTTGAGTGTTGGAGAAAACAATATCACTATAAAAGTTACTGCAGAGAATGGTAGCGTTAAAAAATATAATTTAAAAGTTATTAGAGAAGAACTAAGTAACAATACTAATGTAAGTATAAAGGTTGATAATGAAGTAATAGATTTTAATGTAGATAAGCCAAATATAACAGTTAGTTCTGAAACTGAAAATTTAGATTACTCATATATACTTGAAGATAAAAACTCTACATTAAAAGTAACAGGTGACAAAAATTTAAAAACTGGAGAAAATATAGTAACTTTTACAGTTACTTCACAAGATAATACACAAAAAGATTATGTTTTAATAGTGAATAAATCTGAAAATATTGGTGCTGTGGTTTTTACAATTGCAGTTTTGTCTTTAGCAGGTGTTGCAGGCTATAAATATCAAAAGAAAAAGAAGCAAATTAGTAATGCTTCTAACTATTAAACAACCTGTCTTGCATATTATCAGAATTGTCTAAGTACATTTTGTATAGTTTATAGATTTCTGTATCTTTGTAATTAACTTCTTTAAAATTATCATTTAAATCTAAAATTTTACCATTTCTATAACTTATTAAAATGGGCGAGTGAGTTGATATAATAAACTGACTTCCTTTTTTTACAAGGCAATCTATTAAACATAATAATGAAAGTTGTCTTTGAGCTGATAAGGCGGCTTCTGGTTCGTCTAAGATATATAAGCCATTCTCAGTAAATCTGTTTTGTACAAGTTTTAGAAAAGCTTCTCCATGTGAGCATTCATGCAAGTTTCCACCATACGACTTAAATAAACTATAAAAGTTATCTTCTTTGACAAGTCTTTCAATTTCAGTAGAAAAATTATAAAAACTTTCGGCTCTTAAAAAGAATTTAGTCTTAGGTTTGTTATCAATTTTAATTTTTAAGTAATCTGACAAGTTGGAAGTTGTATCATTGGTTTCGTACATAAAGTTTTCAGTACCACCTTCTTTAGGTAGACCTAAGTTTACTGCAATTGCTTCAATAAATGTTGATTTACCAACACCATTTTCTCCAACAAAAAATGTAACTGGAGAATTAAGTTTAAGTTTTTCAAAGTCCTTAACAATTGGAATGTTAAAAGGATACTTGTCATAATTATCAATTTTGTCTCTATCTAAAATTATTTCATTAATCATAAGTTTACTATTCATAACTATTCACCCTTAAAACCATATTAGCACGAAAAATATAAAAAATCTATATAAATAGTTTAAAATGTGTTATACTTTTGTAAGAGGTATAAAAATGAAAATAAGTGAACCCAAAATTAAAAATTGTGAATTATCTTCTTTTAGTGAATGCATTAAAAATGAGAAATTTAATAAAGTAAAAATTGGGGAAAATAGTAGTATAGTACTTGATTTAACTGATTATACATTTGACGAGTGTGTTTTTGAAAATATAGATTTTTCTAATATAGAAATAAGTGATATATCTTTGATGGATGTAAGGTTTATCAACTGCGATTTATCTAATAAGAGGTTTAATGATGCGTTTTTAACAAGAGTTATATTTGAAAATTGTAAATTAACAGGTCTTACTTTTATTGACTCACATTTAAAAGATATCAAAGTCATTTCTTCGGTTGGTTTATATTTGAATGTTGCAGCAACAAATATAAATAATATTGAAATAGAAGACAGTGACTTAACTGAGGCTACATTTAATATGAGTACTTTAAATAATGCTGTTTTAAATAATGTTAATTTAACTAAATCTGTTTTTTTAGGGTGTAATTTAAGGGACGCTAACTTTAGCACGTCTATAATTAACGGGATTAGTTTTGATGTCAAAAGTTTAAATGGAATAATAATAAACAGAATGGATGCTGGTAATATAGTGTCAATGTTTAATGTGAAAGTGAGGGACTAAAGTGACTAAAGAGGAAGTGTATAATTTTATAAAGAGCAAGAATATATGGTATGAGATTACTGAACATAAAAGAGTGTTTACTATGAATGAGTTAGATGATGTTATTTTGCCGTATCCAGAAGCTGATGCGAAAAACTTATTTATTAAGGATGATAAGAAAAGAAACTATTATTTAATTACGGTAAGTGGTAAAAAGAAAGTAGATTTAAGTGTTTTTAGAGAAAAATATAATACTAGAAGACTTAGTTTTGCAAGTGAAAATGATTTAATGGAAATATTAAAATTAACCCCTGGAAGTGTAACACCTTTAGGATTATTAAATGATAAAGAGAATCTAGTTAAATTTTATTTAGATAGTTATTTTATAAATAAGTGTGATAAAATCGGAATGCACCCATGTGACAACTCTGCAACTTTATGGCTTAAGACTAGTGATTTAATTAGTATTTTAAAAGAGAATGGGACTATAGTAAATATAGTGGATTTGTAACTCAACTCAAAGTTTAGAAAACTAAACTAATGCTTTATAGAAATTTTTATAAAAATATATTATTATTATACTATAAGGAGGAAAGATTATGAAAAAGAAAGTATGTTATGTATTAAGTTTATTAATTTGTTTGGTATTGGGAGGTATATCTAGTTATTTTATTTTTAACAATAGTAAAAGCCCATTAAAAGAATTACCACTTCCAGAAGTTACTGGTGGAGAAAGAGGGACTCTCGGTATAGACAAAAATATTAATGAAGAAACATTAGACGAGTACTTAGGTAGAGAAGACGTGGTATATAGAGATATGAGAATGCTTAAAGATCCAGGAAATTATGAAGCAATTGGAGGAGACTCATATATTTCAGGTTTTGTTAAAGGTTTTGAAGTAGTGCCTTATCCATATTTAACTGAAGTAAAAGGTTTACCTGAAATAGTAGGAGAGTCATATACTGGAAAAACATTATTTAAAGAAGTGGATGGGAAGTATGTTGCTAACTATGAAGAGTCAATCGAATACTTAGAGTATTATTTTCCAAAAGATAAAGTAATCTTCTTAATGTGTGGAGGTGGAGGATATGCCGGG
>OLNQ01001772.1_pt1 | contig 19882 bp, 9 predicted proteins | sample 1672821 | NCBI WGS metagenome assembly OLNQ01 (sample SAMEA3136727, study PRJEB25190) | human gut metagenome | biome: human gut; feature: human-associated habitat; material: faeces | place: Austria | collected 2013 | reverse complement strand
AAAATAAAAATTCTCCACGTGGGTATTTCGAAATATCCACGTGGAAATCCGTTTTCCCCCCCGACATAGTGCCGTTGTTGATAGGTAGTCGGGTCTAAATTATCATGAGACTGTTGCAAAAGTCAACAGTCTCAGATGGGGATGGTACGGGCTAGTCGTAAGCTGTGCGGTTGTTGTCACTTAGCCAAACATTTCCTACCTTTGTGGAGTGCCTCTTCTCTTGATGCGTGCCGACGTATGCCCACGACTGCACGACAAGCGCGGGGAGGCTCGCCCTCTCACTTCACGAACCACAATTACATAGGTATTAGACAACCATATAGCACTTATAGACACGAATGAACCACTCTCACCATCGGCTATTCCTGCTGACTCTCATCGCTCTTGGGTTACTGGCCACAACCCATCTTAGCTTCGCTCAGCAATCGTTCGGAGGCTCCCCCCGACTACTCGGAGAGGGCACACTACGCTCTACAGTAGCGGGCATATCGCTAGCCCCAGACTTCAATCCTCGGGACCTCCTTAGCCAGGAAACCTGGCGCGAGGGCGAACCACAACTCAAGCCCTACAGCGTGGGGCAGGTAATCCCTTGCGACATCGACTTTGCCACTGCTGCTGAGCGGATTGGCTCTGTTGCAGAGACTGACATCTATCGACTAGAGATAGAGATGGAGCAGATGCCAGTAGGACTTAATCTATACTACTCAGACTTCTTCATCCCCCAGGGTGGACGGCTCTACATCTACACACCTGGTGGCAAGCAGCTCCTCGGGGCCTACACCTATGAGACACATCCACAGCATGGTGCCTTCGCCTCTGAGCCCCTGAGCGGTAGCAAGCTCATACTAGACTATGAGGCCCCGCGTGGCGTGGCTCTTCCCTCTATACAGATTAGTGGCGTGGGCTATTTCTATCGCTCGGTCATGCAGGCACGGCATCAGCTGGAGCAGGAGGACGCTTCTGACCCTGCGAGAAACAATTTTTGCCAGCTAAATGTCAATTGTCCTGAAGGCGATGCGTGGCAGGAGCAGAAGAGCAGTTCGGTCATCTATATGCCTCTCTCAGCTGATGGCAAGATAACTTGGTGCTCTGGAAATCTAGTCAACAATGTCAAGGGAGACTTCAAGCCATACATCCTGACAGCAGCACACTGCTCGGGCGAAGACCTCTCATCGAATCTGATAGAAGGAGAGTTTCATGGGAAGTTTGGCATCGACCAGAAGACAATGGATCAGTGGGTCTTTGGCTTTCACTTTGAGAAGCCTCGCTGTAACAACAGCGACTATGCTCAGCCCGCCAAGACGCTTGTGGGGGCTTACATCCGCACCTACACATCTCTCTACGGTTACTCCGACGGTATGCTCCTAGAGCTCCGGGATGACATACCCCTTGAGTACCGTGTCTACTACTCTGGCTGGAACGCTACCGAGCAGACCTGGCAGAGCGGTGCGGGCGTACATCACCCAGCTGGTGACGTTGCTAAGCTTGCTCTATACGATAAGGAGCTAGCTATCGACTCGTGGCGAGGAGGCGGTGACAAGGATCACTACACGCTCAAGTTTCACACGGGAAATACTGAGGGTGGCTCCTCTGGCTCTCCACTCTACAATGAGAAAGGGGAGCAGGTAGCAACCCTCACAGGTGGTGACAAGACCCCATGCTCCCAAGACGGTTTCTACGGTCGTCTCAGCTCACACTTCAACAAGTACACAGACAGGGGCGACCTCTACCATATGGACATGTTCCTCGACCCCGACAAGACGGGAGCTCTCAAGATGGCAGGCACCTGGCGTGAGGGCTACAAGCCACTCCGCCCCATACGAGAGCTACGAGGCAAGCTAGACTTACAGAATCACCTCAAGGTGGAGCTCGAGTGGGATGCAGTCCCTCCACATGAACAGGGCTACCCCGTCAGCTATCAGATATATCGCAACGGCACTCCGCTCAAGGAGCTGACTGAGACCAAATACACAGACGAGCTCTCCCAGGACTTGACCGCCTTAGGCTCCGTCAGCTATGCCGTCGAAGCTCACTACGCTGTCGAGGACAAGACAATCTCTACCCCACCTGCACACCGGACCATCTACACGGGCAAGCTAGTCAAGGAGGTTCATGCGGATGTAGCTCCTGCAGCTACTGCTGAAGGGGTCACGCTCACCTGGACAGCTCCTCTCAACGCGCAGATAGTCTCTAAGATAGCTGACCGCAACCTTATGAGCCTATCCAAGGTAGAGCCTAAGCTCGCTCGAGAATTCTCTAAGAACGGAATCAGTGAGATCTGTCTCGTTGACAAGTTCCGTCTCGGGAGGTCTCCCTTTGAGAAGCCACTCTATGTACATCAGATCAACCTTATTCCAACTTTCAACAAGGGGATACAGCGTCTTTACCTACAGCAGAAGGTCAACGGCTCAAAAGAAGAAGTCTACCCCTACGCAAGCCCTGCACAAGAAGACCGCAAGTGGATGTCAGTACTCCTCAAAACCCCCTTTAAGATACAATCGGATGAGAACCTCGAAGTAGGATTTAAGGTGCGGACGGGAGCTCCTTACTCCGTCTTCATCGACAGTAACTCAAAGGATGAGTATATAGGCGTCGATGGCGGTCTGGAGAAGTTTTACATTGTCAAGAACGAATTCATCGGATATCAATCTATACCCTTCACGACCGATGGCTACATGGCCCTCGAACTGGTCGTATCAGACAACCCTACGCCCAGCGGCAAGGTCATCCAGGAGACTTTCACACGTGGCCCCCTGCCTGTCCCCTTCCCCGAGGTCAAGGGCTACGTAATCTATCGCAACGACGAGAAGGTCGGAGAGACTGATGCTGCGACGCTCACCTACAGTGATGTAGCAGGCAAGGTGAGCGACAGCTATCGTGTCGAGGTCCTGTACGATGCTCCTATGGGACTCCCCATAAACAAGGTCACCGCTCCGCTTGCCAAGCCCTATCTCTACCCCTCAATCATACGAGATATGACGACTCTCTCCGAGGCTGAGGATGTGCGCTTGCTCCAAATCTTTAACCTATCTGGGCAGTGCCTACGGACTGTGAGCGGTGATGCACTACGCAGTGCCATCGACCTAACCGACCTACCCGAGGGCTCTTACATTGCACTCATACGCACGGCTCAAGAGTCCTTCACGCAGAGAGTTATGATTAAACGAAACTAACTCTAAGCTCTCTAAGCAAACAAAGGAGACTGGGAACGGGAGGTCTCTCTCCGATGAGGCACCTCCCCTACCCCCAGTACCAGCATAACTGAATACAAACCCCTAAACCAACAGATACCATGATGAGGCTTACAAGATCTATTTCTCTACTCGTGATCGTCGCCCTCTCATCATACTTATGGAGTGCGGCACAGGTGGACTGGGACGATGATGCGTACTATGTCCCCTCCCGAGCAGCTCAGCAAGAGAGTCGCTCTAACGACCCTTGGGGCGACAATGACTATCAGAGCAATACGCAAGACCCGCTCGATGCGTACAACCGCCGGGGCGGTGAGTACACAGGTGAGCGCGGACGAAGCTACTCCTCCTCTGCACAGCCTAAGCAGGGCATGGGAAAGTACAGCCGTCGCATCTCTCGCTTTCACAATCCTGCGACCATATATATATATGACTCGGACAACGTAGATGTGTACTACAATGAGGATGGCACCTACGGTATCTACACATACCCCGATCGCTACGACTACGTAGCTGATCGCTACAACCCCGTCGGCATATCAATTAACCTATGGAGCCCGGGCTGGTACCCCTCGTGGGACTACTACTATGACTACATGTGGTACAGCTCTTGGTACCCTTGGTACACGAACCGCTACCCCTATCCTTACAGCTGGGGGGGCTACGGCTACTGGGGACCCTCCATTTGGTACACCAACCCCTGGTCATGGGGCGGTAGCTATTGGTACGGCTACTATCCACACTACGGTGGGTACGGCTACGGGGCTGGCTATAACCATGGCTACTGGGACGGGTACTATGCTGGTTCCTACGGCATATACGACCCATACTACGGCAACTATGTCAAGCCCTCGACCTACTACTCCAATGGTCGCCTAGGGAGCAGCTACTATGACAAGAGCTATGGCAACAACCCACGCGCCACACGTGGCAACCAAGGTACCCTATCGGGCAATGCTCGTAGAGGTTCGCTAGATCAGTCGAGCTACAATAACAATGAGGTCGCTGACCGAGGTAACTTCTGGAGAAACAATAGTAACCGCATATACGACAACAACCAAGGGCGCAGTGCTCGTGGCTCATACGACCAGTCTACAAGCACACGCCGTGGCTCCGCTGAGCAGTACGAGATGGGCTCCGCTCGGTCACGTCGTGGTTCCTACTTTGAGGATAGTAGCACGGTAAGACAGGAGCGACAGGGCTCTCCAACGAACCGAAACTACAACTCAGGCTCCGCTCGCTCACGTCGTGGCAGCTACGATGCCTCAACGACTAGCCAGAGAAGAAGCTACAGCTCTCCGAGCAACAGCCGACGTTACGACTCATCGAGCAGTCGTAGTGCTCGCGGTAATTCCAGCTCTTCCTCTGTACGCTCCAGCAGAAGCAACAGCAGCTGGCAGGGAAGCTCTTCTAGCTCTTCCGCTCGTAGCAGTCGCAGTTACGACTCATCCAGCTCGAGGTCATCCTCTAGCAGTAGCTTCGGGTCGTCCAGCTCTTCCTCTTCGCGTGGTAGTAACTCATCTGGTAGCTCCTCCTCTTCTAGCCGTAGTGCCAGAGGACGTCGCTAGTAGACTCACCTAAGTATGAGACTTGTATCATTAGCCACCGCACGCAGGTTCTGACTAATGGTCAAGTCTCATTCGTTTATACACCTATACTTATAAACTATGCTTCGACACTATTTCATTCCCCTCATAAGCTCTGCCCTCCTACTCATCACGGGGAGCTACCTATCTGCGCAGACTCACGACAATGCGCTACGCTTTAGCACCGAGACGCTCGACGGGACCGCCCGCTACCAAGCTATGGGAGGTGCCTTCGGCGCAGTAGGCGCTGACTACAGTAGCTTGCGACAAAACCCAGCTGGACTAGGGCTCTTCCGCAGTAACGAGATACAGGGTACCATCGCTTTCGGGCAGAATCTAGATAAAGCCACCTGGTACGAGGAGCAGTACAAGAAGGGGCGCACAGCCTTCAGTGGCAATATGTCAGTCGTTCTGGCGACTCCACTCAGAGGATCTGGCCTCACCTTCAATCTAGCTCTAGGCTTCTACCAGCGTCAGAGCTTCGCGCGCACCTTTGACATCAGCAACCATCAGGTCACTAAGTACTCACTAGCAGACTACGCTGCCTTTATCACGCCGACCAAGGTCTCCTCCGATGACCTCCTCGGTAAGAACGCTTATGGGAGCGTCTCCGCACCTTGGCTCGCCATTCTAGGACATGGAGCGGGCTGGACAGTACAGCGTCCAGAGGGCTTCTACGAGAGTGCCTTCAACTACAGCGACAAGGGTGGTCTCTTAGGGCCGAGCAATTCGCAACTACGAGTCAACGAGCGTGGAGGCATCCAGGACTTCGACTTCACTGGTGGACTCAACTACAACGACCGTCTATACTTCGGTCTAGGGATTAAGGTCAGTGCGCTAGACTATCGCATGAACTCTTACTACGGCGAGGATTTCATAGACAAGGATTACCTAGAGCTCGCCAACGAGCTTCGCACCTCTGGCTCGGGCGCATCGGTTAGCTTCGGCTTGATAGCTCGTGTCTCCGACCATCTGCGCCTAGGAGCTGCTATCCAGACACCCACATGGTTCACACTGCAAGACAACTACGTAGCAGGTGCCGAGTCTCGCTACTCCCGTGCTCTAGACAGCGAGGGCAAGCCACTACCCGAGAAGGATTGGACCGTCAAGGATGAGACTCCTAGCGATGCTGCTTGGCGCTACCAGCTACAGACCCCGACAAAGCTCGTCCTCAGTGGAGCCTTCGTCGGGCGGCATGGCATGCTAAGTCTAGACTATGAGCTAGCCAACTACTCGGGCATCCAGCTCAAAGACACCTATGGTCCCTTTGTCGATGACAACAAACTGATGAAGGAGTACTTCACCCCGATGCAGAGTACCCTACGGCTCGGTGGTGAGCTGAGAGTCTCTCCGCAGTTCAGTCTTCGTGCGGGTGGCTATTGGCGACAAGCTCCTATGAAGGCGAGCTTCGACTCCGATCCTAAGCAGAGTGCTACGGTACCGGTCAATGAGGCAGGCACCGTGCCACACTACGAGATCGTCGGTATGGGCTACGGTGTCACGGGCGGACTAGGCTGGCGATTCTCTCCCTCCTCTTATATAGACCTAGCGGTCGTCTATCAGGGACAGCAGTCTCATATGTACCCCTTCCCGACTCGCTACTATGGGGACAATGGCGAGCAGCTCACGACGCCCCAGGCTATCCAGCTACAGAAGCACCGCATCTACGGGGTAGCCACCTTCGGCTTTAAGTTCTAAGTCTACTTCATCGCTTTACACTTATGTCACTATCTTCCAAAGCTTGGGATCGCTTCCTGAACCTCGTACTGCGCTCTGACGTCGCACAGATTAATCGTGTCGAGTGGCTCACCGATGTGCTCTACCCCTTTCTCTCTATCACAGAGCTAGAGCAACTTGCTACGGAGCCACCCCACCGCTTCCTCTCAGTCAAGGTGCTGAACCATATAGCCAACCAAGAGATACGCCGTCACTCCGAGCTCCTCGCTATGGGCTCGGCGGGTAGCAGTCTCACAGGTTGCGTCGCCACATGGGTCGGCATACCGACAGAGCTAGCGCAGTACAGCGTCAATCTCGTCCTCCTCATACAGAAGCTCGCTTACCTCTACGGTTGGGACGACTTCTACACCTACGGGGCGGTGACGACAGAGACGCGAGCACGCATCACCTTCCTCATGGGTAGTATGCTCGGCATACGAGAGGCCGATGAGCTCCTGCGCAGAGCTTGCCACTCATACCAGGGTCAAGTATCCATCACACCCATGCGCTATGCGGGCGACCGCTCCCCCATCGACAAGGTCATTGCTGAGATATCGAAGCGGCTCCTCGTCCTATCCGCCAAGGGAGGCATCACCGCCTGGGTCGGTCGCAAAGCACCGCTCATCGGCGTCACCCTCGGAGCTAGCACTTCATACATCCTGGTCAAGCCCTCGCTCGTACGGCTCAAAGTGTTCCTACGGGACCTCGTGGTCGTGTGCCCCTCTTGATGTATCGGTGCTTTCTTGCATATCAATAAATCCGTACCTTTGCTCGCATCAATTCACTTTATACTAGAAACAGCAACTATATGGCCAATTGGTTTGAATGCAAAGTGACCTACGAGAAGATGGTCGACAACGGAACGCCCAAACGTACCTCCGAGGGGTATCTCGTCGAGGGCGACACCTATACGGAGATTGAAGAGAAGCTCACCAAGGAGCTCACACCCTTTACCTCTCTAGGCGAACTCATCATCAATACAATCAAGCGAATCAAGCTCGCGGAGCTCTTCCTCTCTGATCACCCCGAAGACGATCGCTTCTACCGCTGCAAGGTCAACTTCATCTCTCTGGATGAGACCAAAGGTGTCGAGAAGCGCACCGCTGCAGCGATGATTGTACAGAGCGACAGCCTACCCAATGCCCTCAAGCGGATCGAGAAGGAGATGTCCACGACCCTCTCACCCTACGAGATAGCCTCCATCACCGAGACCATCATCATGGATGCTTGGCGCATCGACTTCTCTCAGCCCAACAAGTAGTCTATTCCTATCGAGAGACTGTTGCCCAGTAAGAGTGGTAGCAGTCTCTCTCTTTTCTATTGTACCCATCCTTTCATTCCCCTACATCATGATTGCAGAGCGTCTAGCAGAGATACGGAGTCAGATACCAGAGCAGGTGCAGCTCGTGGCCGTCTCCAAGTTTCACCCAGTCGAGTCCGTCCGTGAAGCTTACGAAGCTGGTCAGCGACTCTTCGGCGAGAACCGAGCACAAGAGCTTGCCGAAAAAGCTCCCCAGCTCCCCGAAGACATCCAGTGGCACTTCATCGGCACCCTCCAGCGCAACAAGGTCAAGTATATCGTCCCCTATGTCTCCCTCATCGAGAGCGTCGACTCCGAGTCACTCCTCAAGGAGATCGTCAAGCAGGCGAACCGCTTAGACCGCCAGCTGCGCATCCTCCTGCAGTACAAGATAGCACAGGAGGAGAGCAAGAGCGGGCTAGACCACGCAGAGCTTCTAGCACTCGTAGAGCACTACCTCGCTACCCCCGAGTGGCGAGAGCGCATCACCATCTGTGGCTTGATGGGTATGGCGACGCTGACGGCAGACAAAGAGCAGATACGTCACGAGTTTGACACGCTCCGTGCCCTACAGACAGAGCTACGAGAGCGTTACCCAGACATCGCCTGGGACGAGCTCTCCATGGGCATGAGCAGTGACTGGTCCCTAGCCGTAGAGGCGGGCTCCACCATCGTACGCATCGGCACCGCCATCTTTGGCGAGCGACAATACTAGCCCCGCCCCGCTCTCACTCATCGCCCCCTGACGGAAGTCAGACACAATCCCCACGCAGAGGAGACTTAATCGCTAATTAAATGCGGTTAAGTCTCCTCTCTTTGTCATCCTCCCCCACCCTTTTAGAAAATGAAGTTTTCTCGAGAAGGAAGTACCAGCAGAAGGTCTTGGCTCGTACCTGCTTAAAGTCGTAAATTTGCACCGAAAAATTTCTTAAACCTGTACAAGACTTATGACTCGTCTCTTGACCCGATGGCGACAATTGCTCGTCCTCACCCTCTTACTGCTTTGTAGCGTAGGCACTCTATCCGCACGCCCCTTAAGTGAGCGTCAGGCTCGACACCTCGCCGAGCAGTTTTTCCTCCAGTCGACTCGCACCACCATGTCTCGCCCCATATCACAGCAGGGGCTACAGCTCGTCTCAGCACCCGTACGAGAGGCTAGTGGCTTGCAGCTACGCTCACTCACTGGCGAGGAGGCTCGCTACTACTACATATACAATAGAGGGAGCAATGAGGGCTTCGTCATCATCGCTGGCGATGACGAGCTGACACCTTATATAGGATACGCCACTACGGGGCGATTCGTCGTAGAGGATATGCCCGAGCAACTAGCTGCTTTTCTCAAGGCATGCCAAGAGCGTATCGATGAGCTAGCTTCTAGTATCAGCTACCATCAGGCATTACAGCCGACACGCCCCAGAGCCTCCGAGCCGACACAGATTGCTCCTCTACTGGGAGACATACAGTGGGATCAGAGTGCTCCGTGGGATAATCAGACACCCGTCGTAGATGGTGAGCATACACCCGTAGGTTGCGTTGCAACAGCCTATACGCAGGTGATGCGCTACTATCAGTGGCCCAAACAAGGTGAGGGAACCTTCTCCTATACGGAAAAAGAAAGTCGTCGTCAGCATAGTGTAGACTACGGGGCTACTACGTATGACTGGGCGAATATGCCAGAGCGGTATGACGATCCATCGCAAGCCACCGAAGATGAGACCAAAGCGCTCTCGACGCTTGCTTACCATGCGGGCGTTGCTGTGGAGATGATGTACGCACCTCGTGGCAGTGGTACCTATACGCAACTCGTAGCTAATGCTTTACGCGACCACTTTCGCTACGACAAGCGCGTGAGCTACAAGAGTCGTGCGAACTATACGCAGGCTACCTGGGAGCAGCTACTACGTAATGAGTTGATTGCCACTCGCCCTATTGTCTATAGTGGCTATGGTCATGGTGGTCACGCATTTGTCTGTGATGGGTATGATGCGAATGGACTATTTCACATCAACTGGGGCTGGGGTGGTATGAGCGATGGCTACTTCAACCTCAACTACCTGGTCCCTTCTGACCTAGGTATCGGTGGTGGTGCCGGTGGTGGCTATAGCCTAGGGCAGGGAGCGATCATCGGGATTATGCCTGATGGTACAGGGACCTCTCAGCGAAGGGAGTCTTCCGTAGTCACCACTTGGCGCTTCAGTATGCTCTTTGACAAAGGCACACTAGATGCCACTGCAGACTACGAAGTAGCTCTCGTAGACGATGCGACCCCATACGATGACCTCATTACCTATGGTGTCACACGCCTAGGCTCTACCGATACGACTTACCTAGATCAGTACGCACGCAACGCTCATATAGAGAGCCTCTATCAATCTTACACTATTAAATCTCAAAAGCTCCAACTCAGTGGCTATATAAGCGAGGGAACGTGGGACTTCTTCCTCGCCTATCGAGCTAAAGACGCAGCCGGTACTGCTTCGTGGAGACCGTGTGGACAGCATGAGCGTGCTAAGGATCAGTATCGTCGCACCTTTACCATCTCACGAGAGGGCGATGGCTCCTATACAGCTACAGAAGATGCCAGCTCCAATGAACCTAAGCTAGAGCTCGTCGCAGGATCTGCTCAGAGCAATATCGTAAGCTATGAGAAGAGCCGAGTCTCCCTCCAGCTACGGAATACTGGACGCGTCGAGTACTTTGAGCCTCTATACCTCTTCGCCCACAAGTCTGGCGAAAGTCAGTTTCGACCACTCCTCGATATCCTACCAGCCATTGAGGCTGGAGGTGAGGAGCGTGTGACCTTTGACATAGAGCGCTTCCCTTATGGTTCAGGAGATGTAGAGCTACTGGTGGGCTATTTCGAGGGAGAGCGCTTCACCTCCATTTGGTCTAATACGGTGTCCATCCAGCCAGCGACCGATGTACGCACGGCTTACGTCCTCTCATCGGATCAGCCCGTCACGGCCAACCTATCGACTGGAGACCTCTCGCAGATACGCATACGCAATGTTGGGACGACAACGGCTTCTTTGCAAGGTCGCATCTTCTATCGTTGGGAGCTCAGCAAGGACGACAACAAGGCTTCCTCAGAGTGGACACAAACAACTTCCATCCCAGCGGGAGAGGAAGTATCCTTTACACCTAATCTAAATAGCGAGCTTCAGAAGGTCAATGCTAAGGAAGGCGATAAGATTACGCTCACAGCGACATTTGTTGAGGTAAATAATGAGGGATATATAGTTAGCCGCATCCCTATGCTCGAGCAGGGCTCACTCGCAGTCACCTGTACGAAAGACCACATCGTTGGCAATGGCGTCATCACGATGACCACGGCGAAATCAGTCGGAGAGACCATCAGGCTTGCTTACCTTACAGATGGAGATGTCTCTATCGAGGGAGCAGAGGGCACTCCTAGACCAGAAGATTATGTAAACTACACACTCACCAGTCAGCAGGTGACTCTGCGTGGAGATATCACAGTATTGGATTGTTCTACGCAGCTATTGACTGATATAGATGTTTCCCAGTGCAGCTCTTTAAGATTTCTTTTCTGCCCTGCCAACGAGATCAAAGGGAAGTCAATGCTACAACTAGTCAACAGCTTGCCTGATCGCACAGGGCTAGAAAGTGGCACCTTCATTGTCTACTCAGACGGTTCTTTGGGGTCAGACGGCAATGTGTGTCTGAAAAGCGATGTCGCCATAGCTAGGGCTAAGAATTGGGGAGTAGGTTTGGCAACAGTGGAAAACCGAGAGCTGAAACTATACCGCTACGATGGCGAGGATCCAACAAAGACCTTTGCCGTAACGCTGACTCAGGGCGACAACGGTACCATCTCAGCCACTGGCGCAGACGACCTTAATGCCGTCCTGGAGGGCACTGAGCTGACTATCACAGACAGCCCCAAGAGGGGTTACGAGCTGACTGCTCTAACGGCCAACGGCGAAGACATCCTCTCTACAAAGAAGCTGAACGTCAGGGAAAACACCGAGATCAAGGCAACCTTTGCGAAGAAGAGCTATACCGTGACATTCACGCCAGAAGGCGAAGGCAAGCTCACAGCTACTAGAAATGGGGAGCCCTTTACCTCGGGAAGCCCCGCTTATGAAGGCGACGAGATCGTCATCACAGCTCAGCCGGCTAAAGGGTACCAGATAGACAAGTGGCTCATCGGCAAGGAAGAGATAGAGTTCACTCCCTATACGGGTCAGACGACCTTTGAGTGCACCGTCGGCACGGCAGATGTTTTAATCAAGGCAACCTTTACGAAGAAGAGCTATACCGTGACATTCACGCCAGAAGGCGAAGGCGAAAACAAGCTCACAGCTACTAGAAATGGGGAGCCCTTTACCTCTGGAAGCCCAGCTCATGAAGGCGACAAGATCGTCATCACAGCTCAGCCTGCTGAGGGGTACCAGATAGACAAGTGGCTCATTGGCAAGGAAGAGATAGAGGTCACTCCCTATACGGGTCAGACGACCTTCGAGTGTACCGTCGGCACGGCAGATGTTTTAATCAAGGCGACCTTTACGAAGAAGAGCTACCCTGTGACACTTACGTATAATGAACATGGGACGATATCCATCGTAGAGCCTGTGGACCTCACGGCGGTGCCATACGGTACGACTCTGACGGTTCAGGCCATGGGTCAGAATGCGCAGTGCGAGCTGACCGCTCTGACGGCCAATGGCAAAGATATCCTAAGCACCAAGCAGTTCACCGTCCAGGGAGCTACCGAAGTGCAGGCGACCTTCGTTGACCATACGAGTGTGGAGACAATCGGTGGGCACGCCGTCCGCATCTATCCGAATCCAGCACAGACGTTTGTCCTGATCGAGGGCTTGCAACCAGCTAGCCAGGTAGCGCTATACAGTATGAATGGCAAGCAACTATACACGGGTCAGACAGACCAGCAAGGGACTCTGCGAATTGACCTAACCGCTCTGAGCGATGGGGTCTACCTCCTCGTAGGTGAGGGGTGGCAAAAGCGTTTAGTCGTCAAGCAATAGACGATAAACAGCTACTAAGAGGCTGCTACATTGCGATGGACTCCATCACCGCAATGTAGCAGTCTCTTTTTGAGACTGTTGTAAAAGTCAACAGTTTCACAATAATTTATAGCCGACTACAATCGACACGGTGCTGTGTCAAGGGAAACGGATTTCCACGTGGATATTTCGAAATATCCACGTGGAGAATTTTTATTTTCCACGTGGGGAAGAAAAAATTCTTCGGAGGAATCAAATGAAACTTCGGAGGAAATGAATCACGCCCACGTGGAAAATAAAAAATATCCACGTGGAGATTTGAGATTCCCCACGTGGATATTCGAGAAAGGAGGGTGATTAGAGGTTAGAGGTTAGAAATTAGAGGGTGGAGGTAACACATTATATATGGTAGTAACCTCATCTATGCCTTGCTTGTCGCTATGCGTAGCTCCCGCCAGAGCAATTATAATGCATCAGCCCTGCTCCAGTAGCTCCTCTGAGCCACCCGTACGGCACTGGAGTTTCATACCTAGGAAACTAGAGTTTCACACCTAGGAAACTAGAGTTTCATACCTAGGAAATTGAAGAGGGAGACCCACTAGATGGTGGATCTCCCTCTTATTGTCGTATGGCGCGACGGACTAGACGAAGCAGGAGTTCGAGTCTAGCGAAGCCATCGCCGTGATGTTGACGATGTCCTTGACGTCTGCATCGTGGTCAGCGAAGTAGATCGGCTTAGCCAGTCCTATCTGGATAGGACCGATCACATCCTCCGCTATCTCTAGGTGCTTGAGGAGCTGGTAGCACGCATTCGCAGCCGAGAGACGGGGGAAGATGAGCACATTGGCGGGCTCACCCTTGATGCGATTATTCGGGAACTCCTCATCGCGTCGCTGATAGTTGAGCGCGGTCTGTAGCTGCATCTCACCATCCACCACGATGTGTGGGTGGTCTCTGTGCAGAATCTCCACCGCTTTGCGTGCCTCCACGGAGGACTCGGCATCAGTGCTGCCAAAGTCTGAGAAGCTCACCATAGCGATGACTGGCTTGATGCCAAAGCAGCGCACCTTTTCGGCAGCTAGGAGCGCAATGTCCACCAGTGTCTCAGCCTTGAGGTTTTGATTGATGAGCGTATCAGCGAGGAAGAGCGGTCCACTCTTCATCATCACGAGGTGCATCGTCGCAAAGTGCTGGTGACCAGGAGCGATGCCGACGGTATCACGAGCCACGTTGGAGAGGTAGGCATAGTTCGAGTAAATGCCTGTGATTAGGCTATCAGCATCACCGCACTGTACCATCATCATGCCGAAGTAGTTCGGACCAAACATCTTGTCCTTAGCCTCGCTCAGGATACCCCCCTTGCGCCAGTTTTGCTCTGTATAGCGACGGGCATACTCCTCACGCTTAGCCTTCCACTGCTCGTCATGCTGATTGATAATCTCGATCGTGGAGAGGTCCAGGTCATGCTCCTTGGCAAGCTCTCGGATGACCACGGGGTCACCCAGCACGATCGGATGAGCGATGCCCAGCTGCGCCACTTCAGCAGCAGCACGCAGCACGAGTGGGTTCTCACCCGCAGCGTAGACCATACGCTTGGGGGACTTTTGCGCAGCCTCGTGGATGCGACGTAGCAGGTGACTCATACCTCCCGTACGCATCAGGAGCGACTGCTCGTAAGCCTCCCAGTCGGTAATCTCCCGACGCGCCACACCCGTACGGATAGCTGCACGAGCCACAGCCATCGAGACTCTCGTGATGAGACGTGGGTCCACAGGCTTGGGGATAAAGTAGTCAGGGCCGAAGTGCAGCGGCATGTGTCCGTAGGCACTAGAGACCTCATCGGGTACAGGCTCCTGCGCTAGATCTGCGATGGCTATCGTGGCAGCCATCTTCATCTCCTCATTGATCGCCGTGGCACGCACATCGAGTGCCCCTCGGAAGATATAGGGGAAGCCGATTACATTATTGATCTGATTTGGATAGTCCGACCGGCCCGTAGCCATCAGTACGTCAGGGCGTGCCGCTTTTGCATCCTCATACCTGATCTCAGGTTCTGGATTGGCTAGCGCAAAGACAATCGGATTGGGTGCCATCTTCTGTACCATCTCTGGCGTCAGGACTCCAGGCTGCGAGAGTCCGAGGAAAAGGTCAGCTCCCTCGATTGCATCGGCCAATGTGAAGACACCCTCACGATCGGTCGCAAAGAAAGCTTTGCGCTCATCTAGCTTGGGGCGGTCAGTGCGGATGACTCCCTTGGAGTCAATCATGACGATATTCTCCCGCTTAGCTCCCAGAGCTATGTAAAGCTTGGTGCAGGACTGTGCTGAGGCACCTGCGCCACTGACCACAATCTTAGCCTCTTCGATCTTCTTGCCGACGATCTTGAGTGCATTGAGCATACCCGCAGCGGAGATGATGGCGGTGCCGTGCTGGTCATCGTGCATGACGGGAATGTCAAGCGTAGCCTTCAGCTCCTCCTCTATCTCAAAGCACTCAGGCGCTTTGATGTCCTCGAGGTTGATACCGCCGAAGGTGGGTGCTAACGAGCGGACGATCTCGACAAACTTCTTAGGGTTCTTCTCGTCGACCTCTAGGTCAAAAACATCGATGCCTGCATAGATTTTGAAGAGCAATCCCTTGCCCTCCATCACCGGCTTACCCGCCATAGCTCCGATGTTGCCCAGTCCTAGGACGGCTGTTCCGTTGGATATGACGGCGACGAGGTTCCCCTTGGAGGTGTAGTCGTAAGCACGCTCGGGGTCGGCCTCTATATCCTTGCAAGGCACCGCTACGCCAGGGCTGTAAGCGAGCGTCAGATCCTGCTGTGTATTGTGCGACTTAGTGGGTCGCACCTCTATCTTACCAGGCTGTGGGAGCGCATGATAGGCTCTCGCAGCCGCTTCTAACTTCTTATCCATAGTACTATCTTGTATTCTTAGTTACGTATCTTTCGTTCCACAGGGGAGGGTCACTCCTCTGTGGTAACTGACTGCAAAGCTACGACTTTTGTAGCTCTCTAGAGCATTGTCTGGGCACAACGCCTCACGATGAGACTGTTGCATAAAGGCGAATCGCTGTGTTGCTTTCGGGATTCGGCTTCGGTCACATACGTAGGTATGCTCCCTTCAGACCTCACCCTCAGCGCCTTGCGCTTCATCCTTTCTGCAAAGTCTAGACAATCTTGCGAGCAAGATTGTGAGACTGTTGACTTTTGCAACAGTCTCACGATGAGGAGCAATGGACTGCTTGAAAAGCGCTACGCACAACGAGAGAGGAGCTATCCGTCTAGGCGGGTAGCTCCTCTCGTGCGCTGAGGGTGACGCTCTGTTACGTCACGCCTGTTGTATTACTTGACCAGAGCGACGAACTCAGGTGTCTGGCTGAAGGCTGCAAACTCGAGGTCACGCTGTGCACGTAGTGCGTAGCTGCTATCCTGTGCGATAGCTGCGCGAAGGTTGCTGATGAGTCCTTGCAGATCGTTGGTACGAGCTGCGACGACGGCCTTGAGGTAAGCGGTCTCGCCATTGGGCTGTGCGACAGCAGCGAGGGTGCGCGTAGCATCTGCGTACTGCCCCTGCATAATCTGAGCGATGGCTAGCGTGTTCGATGGCGTATTGCCAAAGGAGCGGATAGCGTCGGCGTACTTGCCCTCGTGCATCTGGAGGAGTCCGATGCCCTGACCAGCCTCGGGGACCTCTACGGCACTACCCATGAGGCGCTGAGCTGCTGCTAGGTCGCCACGGTCGAGAGCGAGGAGTGCTTCGTTCATATTAGAAGCAGCGTTGGGCTGGATCTTCTGAGCCTTTGCGAAGTAGCTTGCAGCCTGCTCGTAGTTGCCCTGAGCGAGGTAGAGCGTACCGATGTTGTTGTACGCACGGTAGTCGTTGGGATAGAGCTGCGTAGCCTGCTGGTAAGCATTCATCTGCTCCCTGGCATTGTCATAGAGCGTAGCGGTGTAGAGGATCTCCTCAATGGTGAGGCGTCCTGGGCGCTGTGCCATAAACATCTTGAGCTCGTCATCGCTCTTGCCGATGATGCGTACGTTCGCATTGAGACGTGAGCGGCGTAGCTCGGGGAGAATCTCGTCAGCAAGCTGTGTGAAGACGTGCGAGAGGTTGCGTATCTCACGCTCACGATCCTCAGGATCGGGATACATAGAGAGGACGCGTAGGACTAGCTCCTTGTCCTGTATGTTGCTCGCCTCAAGAAGCTTCTGGAAGCCGTCCCAGTCCTCAGCGGTGTAGTGTGCGTTGACCTCGATCTTCTTATTGCCCAGCTGACGCGCTACGACACGAGAGGTGTTGCGCTCACGCTCTGCCGAGAGACGCTCGTTAAGGTCCTGAGCACCATCGGGAGAGGCGTAGGCCTGGATCTCGATGTCTACCTCCTGGTTGGGCACCTGATAAGCGTTGTCGACGACATCTTGCCAGTCCTTGACCTCACGCTTGTTGAGCTCAGCAGCACGTACCTCAGCACGGTTGATGAGGAACTTGAGGTCGGCGGTGTACTGCTCCTTGATGACTCTCTGGAAAGCGTCACGAGCCAGAGCTGGCGTGACATCGCTAATGCTAGCTAGACCAGCAGTCATGATGGTACCACGAGCCACCTTGATAGCGGGGAGGTTGACCTGTTTGCCCTTGACCGTAGCGGTAAAGGTGAGGTAGAGGTCGCTCTGCTCCATACCGGGCTTGTACTCAAAAGCAAAAGGTACGATGACGCTACCGCCACGCTCGTAAGAGATGGTCTGGTAGTTGTCACGGACATTCTCGCCCTGTATGGTGACAGTCTGACCTGTCACGCTAGTACCAGCGTAGCGCAGCTGGGGGGTGATGTTGACGATAGCACGCTTGTGGCACCACTTAGCAGGTAGCGTCAGGCGGACCTGCCCAGGGATCTGCGTACCCACCAGTGTCAGGGGGTTGGGATCTACCTGAGCTGCAGAGCCATTGAGGGGCTTGAGCCTGCAAGCACACGAAGAGACCAAGACCGCTAGTAGTAGAGCGGTGGTGATCTTTAGTAAGTTTCGATAAGTCATAGTTGGATCTATATATAAAGGTAATTAGTTCGTTTGTGAGTCAGTGGGAGCTTTCTTCTCTTTGCTCCATAGTCTGATGCGCCACACGATGGAGCCGATGAGTGCAAGGAGGATTAGGGCCAAAGCCGTAAAAGCTATGCTCTCGGTCACGGTTATGGAGCGTGGCGCAAAGGTAAGTGCGAGCTGGTAGTTGCCAGCGGGCAGTGAGACGGCTCGAAGCACGTAGTTAGCTCGCGCTATCGGTATCTCCTTGCCATCGATGGTGGCGTGCCAGCCGTGCGGATAGTAGATGTCAGAGAGAATTGCTACGCCAGGCACCTCGGCCGATACGTCGTAGACCACCTGCCGTGGTGTGTACTTGGTGACGGTGATGCTACGCTGAGCCGTGCTGTCGGGTAGCATCAAGGGCTGCGGTAGCTCCTCGCCAAAGCGGAGATCGACGATACCGACATGACGCAGGTCTGCCGTAGAGAGTGCCTCCATCTCCTCATTGGCATTAGCCACCCAGCGAAGGCTATCGACAAACCACGCTGCTCCGAAGGCATCTAGATTAGTCTCCGCCATAGGAGCTCGGGTCTCTGGGTTGGGCTTGATGAAGTACTTCGTATTGAGCATGTTGTAGACCTGCATATTGCCCGTAGAGAGCTGATAGGTAATCAGATCTTGATAGCGTTGCAGCTTGGCAGCGTGGTAACCGCCCACGCTGTGATGCCAGCGAGAGGTGGTGGCATCGTTAAAGGGACTGACCGTCTGGTTGAAGACACGATAGCCCAGGCTCTTGTCCTGAAGTATCGTCTGGTCCGCCTCCGTCATAGGAGCTGCTTGTTGCTGCACGAGACGCGAGGCGATGAAGTCGTCATCAGATAGGTAACGCTTGTCCACCTGCCACAGGTCTATGAGCGTCAGCCCGACGAGGATACAGCAGAGCCACTGCGCCTTGAGATAACCCTTGGCAAAGAGCCATAGCGGCACCGCACTCAGCACAATAAAGAGCAAGCTGCGCCACACATCCGCCCGGAAGATGCCCATACGCATCGTCTCTAGCTGATCTTGTAGCATCAGATAGCGAGGATCTTGTGTAGCTAGCTCGGCAAACATGCCCTTCTCCTGCTGAGAGAGGAAGCCGAAGAAGAGATCGGGCAGCAGAGCAAAGAGGAGTAACAGCAACACGGGTACCCCGCCTGCTATCCAGACGCTCTTGCTGCGTAGGAGCTGAGGCTCCTTGATGAGCTGCACGAGTGCTAGCACGGCTAGCGTGGGAATCGTTAGCTCGGCGATGACCAGGATCGAGGAGACAGCACGAAACTTGTCGTACATCGGCATCCAGTCGATGAAGAGGTTGGTCAGCGGCATGAAGTTCTTGCCCCATGCGAGCAGTATCGAGAGGATCGTAGCGATGAGCAGTCCCCACTTGATCGGTCCCTTGACAATGACACAGCCGATGATGAAGAGGATGCAGACGAAGGCACCTACATAGACAGGTCCCGAGGTAAAGGGTTGGTCACCCCAGTAAGCATTCATCTGCCCCAGCATCTGCTGGTACTCGTAGGGAGCCTTGGCGAGCTGCTTGGCGTGTCCCTTGGCTAGAGGTTCGGTTGCTCCGCCCTTAGTATTTGGTACGAGGAGCGTCCAGGTCTCGCCGATGCCGTAGCTCCACTGCGTGATGTACTCTTTGGAGAGTCCCTTGCTATTGACCTCAGCACCCGTTTGTTCGGGAGCATGTGGCGGTGCGATCGTCAGCTCACTGCCCCCACGCATCGTCTCCTGAGCGTACTGGTAGGTGTGGTAGAGGTTGGTCCCATTGACCGCAATGGCTAGGAGTCCAGCCAGGATGAGTACACCCGTAGACTTGAGGAAGTCCACCACCTGCCGCTCTCTAATGGCCTGCACCAAGAAGGTGATGACTAGGATAGCCATCAAGAGCGCAAAGTAGTAGGTCATCTGGACGTGATTTGCCAAGAGCTGCAGCGCCATAAAGAAGGCAAAGAGCGCACCACCCCAGAGCCGCTCGCCACGGTAGCACCAGATGAGTCCAGCGATCGTGGGTGGTACGAAGCAGAGTGCGG
>OLNQ01001771.1_pt1 | contig 19890 bp, 15 predicted proteins | sample 1672821 | NCBI WGS metagenome assembly OLNQ01 (sample SAMEA3136727, study PRJEB25190) | human gut metagenome | biome: human gut; feature: human-associated habitat; material: faeces | place: Austria | collected 2013 | reverse complement strand
CTGTTATCACCGGGCACTGCCCGTGATAAAATATTTGCGTTGCATCCGGGAAGACCCGGAGTGACAGCAGGAGGTACTTATGAAACGCAACAATCATACATCCGTCGTCCGTCTGACCTCGCTGGCCATTCTGGCCGCGCTGGTCGTCGTGCTGCAGACCGTAGCCAGCGGCATCCGGATCGGACCGGTCCCGATCTCGCTGACGCTGGTACCGATCGTCGTGGGCGCGATCTTGTTCGGGCCCGGCGCGGGCGCGGGACTGGGCTTCGTGTTCGGCCTTGTGTGCCTGATCGCAGGCGTCACCGGCGCGGACCAGTTCACGTATCTGCTGTGGACGGCCAGCCCGTTCTGGCTGATCGTCGTGTGCGTCGGCAAGGCCGTGCTGTGCGGCCTGTGCGCGGGACTCGCTGCAAAGGCGCTGGAAAAGAAGCAGACGCTCAGCTGCATTGCGGCGGCGCTGGTCGCGCCGGTCGTGAACACAGGCGTGTTTGCCGTCGGGATGCTGACGGTCTTCCGGCCGATCCTGGCGCAGTACGCGGGCGGGACGGACGTTGTGACGTATCTGTTCGTGGCGTTCATCGGCGTGAACTTTTTGGTGGAATTCGCCGTCAACGCGGTGCTGAGCGCCGCGATCGCGCGGATCGTGCAGGTCGTCAGAAAACAGCTGGAAAAGTAACGAAAAAAATCCTGTGCCATTCGGCACAGGATTTTTTCAGCGTTTCAGGCTTGCGATCAGCTCCAGCAGGCCGTAGACGATGGGCTGGTGGAGCAGATAGATGAACAGCGACTGGCGGCCGCACCAGCAGAAAAAGCGCGCGATGCCGCTGTTTCGGAACGTGCCGGGCAGGCGCGTTTTTTTGTCCGCGTAGACGGTCCGGCCGAGGACGGTACCGAGCATGTACCAGCCCAGGTGCGGCAGGAGCGGAAAATAGTCGCTTGAGGTGAAGCCCTCGTAAAGTAGGCCCAGCGGGAACAGGAATTTCGCCCGCACGACGGTCCCGGCGATCAGATAGCCCGCCACGACGAGGACGATGCCGATGGCGGCCAGCGCCGGCGTCGGCAGCCGCCGGTAGACGGGATAGAGCATCATGCAGACGCCGAGCAGGTGCAGCACGCCGAACCAGACGATCACGTCGCGCGTGGCCATGCCGAGGCGGTACATGCCGAAGGTCACGAGCGAAATGAGCAGGCCGCAGGCGAAGACGATGCAGCCGCGGCGGAAGCGAGCCGAGCGTGGCGCAGCAGCCGGACAGGATCACGAAGATCACGCCGCCGTACTGCTGGATGAACACGTACCAGGCGGGCAGATGCAGGTCCAGGCCGATAAAAAAGCCGAGATCGTAGATCAAATGGACGGCGATGACGCAGAGGATGCACACGCCGCGCAGGGCGTCAAGCTCCCAGATGCGATCGTTTTTCTTCATGGCAGACTCCCGGAATTCGGGCAGCCTGCCGCGGAGGCGGCAGGCTGCGGGTTGATTGTATTACTGATTCTTCGCGTCTTCCGCGGCCTGACGCTCGGCCTCTTCCTCTTCGAGCACGCGGTAGGCGACCTTGCCGACCAGGGTCTTGGGAAGCTCGGGGCGGAACTCGATGTCGTACGGCATGGCATATTTGGCGATATGCTGGCGGCAGTAATCGAGGATCTCCTGCTTGACGGCGTCCGACGGCTCGCAGCCGGGGCGCAGGACGACGAAGGCCTTGACCTTCTGCATCTTATACGGGTCCTTGACGCCGATGACGCAGGACAGGAGGACCTTTTCGTGGCCGTCGATGATGTTTTCCAGCTGGCCGGGATAGACGTTGTAGCCGGAGGTGATGATCATGCGCTTGATGCGCTGGGAGAAGTAGACGAAGCCGTCTTCATCCATCTTACCGAGGTCGCCGGTGTGCAGCCAGATGCGGCCGTCCTCATGGCGGCGGAGGGTGTTGTGCGTTTCCTCGGGATTATCAACATACTCGAGCATGACGGAAGGGCCGGAGACGCAGATCTCGCCTTCGAGATTCGCATCAAGTTCCTGCGTGGTGCCGGGCTTGACGATTTTATAATAGGTATCCGGGAACGGCACGCCGATAGAGCCGACGCGGTTATAGTCCTTCGGCGTCAGGCAGGAGGCTGTGACGCACTCGGTCAGGCCATAGCCCTGACGAACCTGCACGGAAGCGTTGTGCGCCTTGAGGAAATCATCGACCTTTTTCTTCAGTTCGATAGACATGCTGTCGCCGCCGGAGAAGACGCCCTTGAGGCAGCTGAGATCTGCGTTTTCAAGCTTTTCAGCGCGCAGCAGCGCCTCAAACAGCGTCGGGACACCGGGAATGATATTAGGCTGCTTCTTGATGAGCAGTTCTGCATAGGTATTGACGTTGAACTTCGGGACAAGGATGCAGCATGCGCCGCCGATGAGGGCAGTATGGATGCCGATACCGAGACCAAAGCCATGGAACACGGGCATGACAGAGAGCATCTTCATGCCGTCGATGGGTGCAAAGCCAGAGGCGGCAATAGTCTGAAGGCCCAGCGCGTTAAAGTTCATGTTGGACAGAAGAATGCCCTTGGTTGTGCCGGTCGTACCGCCAGAATAGAGGATAGACGCGCCCGCTTCCGCCTTGCCGAACTCTCTCGGAAGCGGCAGATCACGCTTTTTGCCGACGCGCTGGAATTCCGACCACCAGATGTAATTGCCCTTTTTCGGGGGCTTGGGGTATTTGCGGCCTGCCGTCAGCGCGTAGCCGACTGCAAGGTGCGGATACAACTCATCCTCAATCTTAGCAAGCAGAAGCTTGCATTCCTTGTTATCAAGTTCGGGCATGATGGGCGCGATCTTGGCATAGAACTGGTCAAGCGTGAGGATGCACTTGGAGTGCGAGAAATTGAGATAGAATTTGATCTCTCCCGCAGCAGAGAGCGGATGGATCATGTTGGACACTGCACCAATGCGGTTCAGGCCATAGAACGCGTGCAGAGCCTGCGGGCAGTTGGGCATGCAGATGGTGACGCGGTCACCCTTTTTGATGCCCATGGCGAGAAAGGCCTGTGCCGTCTCGTCGATCTTCTGCATAAACTGTGCGAAGGTCGTCTTTTTGCCCATGAATTCATAGGCAGGCAGCTTCGGATTGCGCTCTGCTGCGGCCTTGACCATCTGATAGATAGTCTTCTGCGGATAAGACAGATGATGCGGCACATTACCGTAATATTTTAACCAGGGAGCGGAAGAGGAAAGACTCATTTTTTTCATCCTTTCGAGCGAGTTTTTTCACACACCTCTGCCGCTCATTCACACACCAAAGGCGGCAGGTGTTTGCATTATACCTGTTTCGGCTCGAAATAGCAAGATTTTCTTACAGGCAGATGCGGCAGATTGTCTTATCGCACAGCTATTTTTCTAGTTTGCTGAAACCAAAGCTGTATTCAGCGGCAGATGCGGTCTAGGCGTGAAAGGTCTTCTTCGAGATAGCTGGAGGCCGGGAGGGAAAAATCAAAGTTCATGCAGTCGCCCTTATCCGGCAGACGGGGCTGCGTGAGCGCTTCTCCGAGGCGGCGGATGGTCAATGCGGCGGAAAATACACGCTGATGCTCACGTTCGAGCGCGCGGAGGATCTGCATGGCGTTTTCCAGCGCTGTTTTGGAAAGGCCACGGATGCTTTGCTCTGTTACATCGAAGAAATAGCCGGGATAAACATAGGGCAGGATCATATTAACGGACGGGAGCATGCGTTCTTTTTGCTTCCGGCCGGCAACGCTGTCTCCGCCGATGAAGGGATAGAGCAGGCTCTCCGTGACCCAGTAATGGAGGTTCGGAATAAAATACTCGCACTCCGCACAGCGTCCTTGTACGCGCATCAGATCGCGGCCATAGCCGGACATGACAGCAACAACGATACGGTCAACAGCAAGCTGCTCCTGCCGGAAAACACGGTCAAGCTTTTCAATGCGGTACCCCTTGTGCAGCAGATCGTCAACCAGAATGATCGGCCTGTGGAACGACCGGAGCGTGCGGACCTGGCCCGGCAGCGGAGAATAATCCGGATATTCCTCAATCGTAAAACTGCGCACATCGGGTGCGTAGCATTTTTCTACATGGAGCGTCTTTGTAACCGTATTGGGCACGATGGCATCCGCGAAGATTTTTCCGTAGGGCACGCACATATATGGCCCCAGCTGCCGGACGCCTTCGGGCACATCCTGCACGCCGTTCATACGCTCAATACGCTGGGCGATAGCCTGATTGAGCAGTTCCGTGTCAAAGCACAGAAGAAGCTTGCCAGGAAACATGGCACTCAGCGCCATACGCAGGCGGGGCCGGGTCTGTAAAACGGCTTCGCGTACGGCGGGCGCGTCGCGGTGCGGCGGCTTGATGCAGAGCATGGCGTCCTGCAGGAGCATAACGGGGTTGCGCATATCGACATAATAGATGCCGCTTACCGCCTGCGTGAAGCCAAGCTGACGCAGGGCGCTTTGCAGCGCCGTCTGCGATTCGGTGCAGCGGCAGAGTGCGTAGGTATGTCCCTGTTCAAGACTTCTGGCAAGCAGTTCATTGAGAAGCATGCGCAACGCGTCCTCCTCTTCCGCCTGTGCCGCATCCATGAACAGAATTTGCCCGGAAGCATGCTGGCGCACATAGCTGCATGCCTCCAGAGAGCCGAGTACGTCATACAGATCATCCAGCAAAATCGTATGCCCTGCCGCCCAGCCGAGCAGACGCGCAGGTCGCGCCAGCAGCAGCGCCGCGCGGGGTGCTTTTTTGCCGCGCATGCAGTCCCGTACGGCTTGCGGAAGCGTGTCTTCGTCCTGTGTGACATTTTGGAAATAGAGCGCTTCGCGCCGCAGCACATCCTTCTGCTCTGGAGAGCGGACGTACAGGCCGCATTCATAGATATACGTCTGCACGACCGGCGCGACAAGCATGGAGATATCGAGATTCTGGTCAATCGAGGCGCGGATGCGCGTGGAACTGACTGTCTCATAAAACGGCGGCAAGGACAGAAGCAAAAGCTTTCCCCGAATGATTGCAGTCAGCGCAGCGCGGTCGGCGCTGCCGTCGCGGCAGAAAATGATGTGATTATAGTCCGCAGCAGTGCCGGGCTCCGTGCGTTTATACGCTGAGGCATTTGCAATCACATCGCTGCCCGCGACAAGATAGACGTCTCTTCCCGGCAGCAGCTGCCGCAGGCGGGCAAGATCCTCCGGCATGGCAATATTGACGGGGATCTCGTCAGGGAACAGATAAGTATCCCACTGGTCGGCAGTCGAAATCGAGACGATGCGGCGGCGTAGAAGCTTGGGAAGCGTTTTCTTGCTCCAAGAAAACTCATCGACAGCCAGATAGACCTCGAAGCCGCGCGCGCGGATTTCTTGTACGATCTGCTTATGACCGACGGAAAACGGATCAAATGTGCCGGGGAAAAACGCAGCGGGCTTTTCCGCCGGGAACCGGAAGGGGCCTTCCAGCAGTTCCTGCCGGACGGTATAGCGGTAGAGATGATTGAGCATGGCCGCGCAGTTGAAGAATGTCAGCTGACCGGTGCGCGGTTCTGATAAAAGTGTCAGGAGTTTTTTGTGCAAACGGACGAAAATATCGTGTTTTCTGGCAAGAGAAAGCTGATCTCGGCCGAAAATATCCCGGCAGAGAACAGCCAGCGCCGTCTGATGGATCGTCTCATCGTAATGGGCAATGCCAGTAAGAATCAGGCCGAGAATGTGGTCGGCAGTCTGCGTTTCCTGCTCCGGCAGCACATTCAGCGCCTCGCCGAGCGTGAACAGCGCCACGCGCGCGGGCCGGATAGACGCGCCGCAGGAAAGCTGTCCGATGGATTCGACCGACTCGCCCAGTTCCTTTTCCGGCAACAGGCACAAAAGTCTTCCCAAATACGGCGGGATAAAGCGCGAGATCTGCTCCTGCCCGGATTCCAATTCGCGCGTCAGGTCGATGACGATTTCGTTGATCTGGTCAACGAGCAGTCCGGGCGCGATGGAAAGCAGCGCGTTGCCCGCCGCTTCACGCACGGGAAGATGCTCGCTGACGCAAAGCAGATTGGAAAAATGCAGAGCCGTATGGAACGCCGTCTCCGGATGCGCCTGGACATATTCGCGCAGCATATTGATCTGCGTCAGCTTAACGGTCCAGTGGACGGCGTTTTTCAGATTGCTGAGGTGAATCTGTGAGACGGTTTGCGCGTCCAGCGCTGCAAACGGCTCCGCCAGCACCTGCGACTTAAGCCAATCGTGGGCCAGATGGTCTTCCCAGTGAGGCTCATATTGCTGCACGCAGGTGCGGACAATCTGCCGCAGTCCAGGCTCTGCATGCGTCAGCCGCAGGAGCATATGCAGCGCGATGATATCGAGTTCTGGATTTCCCGTGCCAAGCATGGCAGCAAGTCGTGCGGACAGTTCCGGCAAATATGGCCGCGGCAGATACCGGCACGGCACATGGCACAGCGCATCAACCAGCACGAACCGATCTTCGTCCCTCGCCTGCTCGAGTGCATCCAGAAGCGGCTGCACAAGCGCCCCTGCCTCCTTTTCCTCGCAGGAAGCGAACAGACTCTGGCAGATGGTCTTAAGAGAGTTGGAAATGCGCAGCGCATGCTTGCTGGAGATGCGGTAATCCGGGTGCAGACAGAGGCCGATATAATGCGTCCACAGTTCAGCGGACTCAGACAAAAGCGCCATCACGGCGGGCGGCATCTGGCCATCCTTGGCAGAAAGCGGCCGCTCCTTGCGGTAGCGCGGACCGGCATTCGCAAGGATTTTTCCCATGATGCGCCCCGCGATACGCCGCACGTCGCCGTCCGGGTGCATGAGCAGTTCATACAGGAGTACAAGCGTTTTCCGCTTGTTGGCCCTCGTCATATAGGTGCTGTATTCCTCCAGCAGACGCAGGTACATGCGGATACGCTGGAGATTCTTTTCGCCCTTGGCCTGCTCGAGCAGCTGCTCGAGCGTCTGGTCAGTCGAAAGCGTGTGCATGAGGCGGATGGAGCCGTCCAGCGTCAGATCACGCAGTGCCCGAATCGCCTCCTGCGCATTCATGAGTGAGGGATCCTTCGTCTCGTGCGGAAGAAGTTCCTGTTCCGTCAGTTCCGGGCTGACGCCGCGGCTTCGGAGCAGATTTTCAAAATCGGTCAGCTTGTGATAGACGTTCTGGTAGCGAAGCGTTTTTTCCGGTGTCATATCCGCCAGCTTGCAGAAAATCATTTCATATGCGTCCTTGAGCGAATAAATGCGCATGCGCTCTTTTTCACCGGGCGCTCTTGTGCCGCGGACGCGGAAGTCTGCGTAGATGAGAAGCAGAGATTCAATGGGCAGGTTTTCAAACTCCAGATCCCAGGTAGAGTGGTTGGCGGAGATGTAACCGATCTCCTCCATATCATTTCGGCTGAACCACTGCCATGTATAGTAATAGTGCAGATAGGCAATGCGGCTTAAGTCCTCACCCCGGCAGCCGAATTTTCCGATATCGTGTCCCAGCGCCGCCGCGCTGACCAGCGGCAGGTCAACCGGGAAGCCGGCCTTTTTTGCAAGGATAGCCGTATGCAGTGCAATGTTATGCACACCGATGGTGTGCGACGCAGGATCAAACGGCGTCGCTTCCATGCCGAGCCGCATGACGGCCAAGAGGTGGCTTTCCCGCACGGCTTGTTCAAAGCGGGCATACTGCGCCTCTACGCGGCTGCCTGCAAGCGCGCCTTCCGGCAGCGGAAGGCGATCAAGGTAGGGATCAAAGCCATCCCGCCTGTTTGCCAGCGCCGCTTCCAGCGCAGTCAGGTATGCCATTTCATCCGCCGTCAGAGTGGGAATCTCCGGCAGGCCGTCCGGGAACATCTGCGCGCAGAGTTTCTGATAGAGCGCGGATAAAAATTCCGGCGCGGGAGCAGGTTTTTCTTCAAAATCCGGCGCGCAGAGCGCCAAAACGGCGGCGCAGAGATCGCGCCGGTGCGGGTCAAGCGATCCAAAAAAAGCGGTGTTTTGCATATTCATTCCTGTATGCAGCATGCTTGTAGGTGCCGATGCCCACAGCGGCCCGCTGTGCAGCTGCGAATTCGCCTAAATCCTCTGTGGTCCCGTTCTGTCCTGCCGGGCCGATGTGGGCATCGGCACCTACAGCATGAACGGTTCCTTCTGTTACCTCAAATTTTACGCGCTTTGGCGGAAAAAGTAAAGTTTTTTTCATTCTGCACAAAACAGCAGCCGTGCGCGGATGGTTATACATTATTTTTTCACATATATGTATATTTATAAATTTTATGCTTGACTTTTCTGCATATTAAGCGTATATTGTTTGCATAAAGAAAAACAACCGCACAACGGAGCTTTATGGAGGGTTTTCACATGGATAAGAGCAAGATCAAAAAAATCGTTCTGGCCTATTCGGGCGGCCTCGACACCTCGGTTATTATCCCGTGGCTGAAGGAGCATTATAATGATCCTGAGATCATTGCCGTCGCAGCCGACGTCGGACAGGGCGACGAACTCGACGGCCTGGAGGAAAAGGCCATCAAGACCGGCGCAAGCAAGCTGATTATCGCTGATCTCACGGACGAAATGTGTGATGAGATCATCATCCCGTCCGTCATGATGGACGCAAAATATGAAAAATATCTGCTCGGCACCGCGTTCGCGCGGCCCGTGATCGGCAAGAAGCTGGCTGAGATCGCACTGGCTGAGGGAGCAGACGCCATCGCACACGGCGCAACCGGCAAGGGAAACGATCAGGTTCGGTTTGAACTGGCCATCAAACGCTTTGCACCCGATATGCCGATCATCGCGCCGTGGAGAGAGTGGGAAATCAAGTCTCGTGACGAAGAGATCGACTATGCCGAGGCGCATCATGTGCCGTTAAAGATCTCCCGTGAGACGAACTACTCCAAGGACAAGAACCTGTGGCATCTGAGCCATGAGGGGCTTGACCTTGAAGACCCCGCGAACGAGCCGGATCTTGATAAGGCGCTGTTCCTTGAAATGGGCGTGTCCCCCTATCAGGCACCCGATACGCCCACAACGGTTTCCGTCAGCTTTGAGGCAGGTGTCCCGGTGGCCGTTGACGGAGAGAAGATGAAAGTCTCCGACATCATCCGTAAACTGAACAAGTTGGGCGGCGAAAACGGCGTCGGCATTCTGGACATCGTAGAGAACCGGCTCATCGGCATGAAGGATCATGGCATCTACGAAACGCCGGGCGGCACAATCCTTTATTTCGCGCATGAGCAGCTTGAAATGCTCACGCTCGACAAGGAAACGCTGCACATGAAGGAAAAGCTGGCCGTTGACTATGCCGACCTCATCTACAACGGTAAGTGGTACACTCCGCTGCAGGAGGCGCTGACGGCGTTTGCAAAGAAGGCCAATGAATTCTGCACCGGCACGGTCAAGATTAAGCTTTACAAGGGCAATCTCATCAACGCAGGCATTGTTTCGCCATATTCCCTGTATTCTGAGAATCTCGTCACGTTTGGCGAGAGCGATTTCAACCAGGCGGAAGCCGAAGGCTTCATCAACATCTGGGGTCTGCCGACCAAGGTACAGGCACTGCGGGAGCAAGGGAAGCTGTAAACACACTCAAAGGCTTCTTTTGGGTAGAGGTGAATTGATGCGAAGCGCCCGATGGGATTCTACACCGTGTATTTCAAAGCACTCTGAACTATACAACGCATTCCCTCCGTCATTTGCTTCTGCAAATGACACCTCCCCTTACCATGCAGAGCATGGCAAGGGGAGGCTTTGCAAACATCACTCAGGGAGAACATACCATGAACAAACTTTGGGCAGGCCGGTCGGAGGCGGAAACCTCGGCGCTGGCCGACGCATTTAACTCTTCCATTGCCGTTGACGGGCGGATGTTCAAACAGGATATCACCGGTTCCATGGCGCACGCCGCCATGCTTGCCAAGTGCGGTATTCTGACACAGGCGGACGCGGACGCAATCATTGACGGTCTGGCCGGCATTTTGGCTGATCTGGAATCCGGCGCTTTGCAGCTTGATCCGCAGGCGGAGGACATTCACATGTTCGTCGAGGCAGAACTCACGAAACGCATCGGCAATGTAGGCAAAAAGCTGCATACGGCGCGTTCACGCAACGATCAGGTCGCGCTTGATCTGCGGATGTATTTAAAAGATGAGATCAACGCGCTGCAATCGCTGGTGCTGACTGTCATACAGGCGCTGCACACACAGGCAGTAGCGAACAAGGATGCCATCATGCCCGGCTATACGCACTTGCAGCGGGCGCAGCCGATCACATTTGGCCAACAGCTGCTGGCGTATGCGATGATGTTGGAGCGCGACTATGGGCGGCTTACGGACGCGTATAAGCGGACGGACGCCTCCCCCATCGGCTGCTGTGCTCTGGCCGGGACGACGTATCCAACCGACCGCGGCTGGGAAGCACAGCGGCTAGGCTTTGCTGCCGTATGCGAAAACAGTCTGGACGGCGTTTCCGACCGCGATTTCTGCGTGGAACTCATGAGCGCGTGCGCGCTCATCATGATGCACCTGTCACGGCTGTCTGAAGAACTGATTCTCTGGTCAAGCTGGGAATTTCAATTTATTGAACTGGACAACAGCTTTACGACCGGTTCTTCCATCATGCCGCAGAAGAAAAATCCGGATATGGCCGAACTCTGCCGCGGCAAAACCGGGCGGGTCTACGGCGATCTGATTGCACTTTTGACCACGCTCAAGGGGCTTCCGTTGGCCTATAACAAGGACATGCAGGAAGATAAAGAGGCTGTGTTCGACTGTGTTGACACAACGAAGCTTTGTTTGCAGATCATGGCCCCAATGCTTTTAAGCCTGCACGCAAAGCCCGAAACCATGCTGCTGGCTGCGCAGAAGGGCTTCATCAATGCAACCGATCTGGCCGATTATCTGACGAAAAAAGGCGTTCCGTTCCGCAGCGCATATAAAATTTCCGGTCAGCTGGTCGCCTATTGCATTGCACACGATACCGTACTTGAGCAGCTGCCGATGGAGACTTACAAAGCCTATTCCGAGGTCTTTGCGGACGATCTGTATGAAGAAATTTCACTCAAAACCTGCGTAGCGCGGCGCATTTCCTCCGGTGGAACCGGCCCTGCGTCGGTACAGGCGCAGCTGGATTCCGTCGCAGCTTTCCTCGCGGCGCATCATGGAAGGAGAACAGCATGAACATCAAGGGACAGAGTTTTTTAAAGCTGTTGGATTTTACGCCGGAACAGATCATGGAGTTTTTGGCGCTCGCCGCCAAACTCAAGGCGAAGAAAAAGGCAGGTATCCCCCACCGGTTGTGCGAGGGAAAGCAGGCCGCGCTGATTTTTGAAAAGACCAGCACGCGCACACGCTGCTCTTTTGAGGTTGCAGCGCATGATCTGGGCATGACAGTCACCTATCTCGACCCGTCCGGCTCGCAGATTGGCAAAAAGGAATCTATTGCAGATACTGCGCGCGTGCTCGGCCGCATGTACGATGGCATTGAATACCGGGGTTACGGGCAGCAGATCGTCGAAGATCTGGCAAAGTACGCAGGCGTTCCTGTCTGGAATGGCCTGACAAACGAATTCCATCCCACACAGATTCTCGCCGACTTTCTGACGATTCAGGAGCATTTTGGCAACCTGCCGCTTGGCGGCGGAATTTGCCCGGAAGGTAAACGAAAGCATCTGAATACGCACAAACGCCGGACCCTATCGGGGTCCGGCGTTTTGTTTTATTCTGCCAGCGGCAGACGGACGGTGAAGGTGCTCCCCTCCCCTATCCGGCTGTCCACGGTGACGGAGCCGCCGTGGAGCCGGGCCGCCTGCTGCACCATGAACAGGCCCAGGCCGCTGCCGTCCTTGCCCCGGGCGGCGTCCACCTGGTAAAAGCGCTGGAAGATGCGCTCCCGGTCCTACGGGGCGATGCCGCTGCCGTCGTCCCGGACGGACAGCACGGCCCATTGGCCCTCCCGGCGCAGGTCCACCCACACATGGCCGTTGGGCTTCCCGTAGCGATAGGCGTTGGAGATCAGGTTCGTCAGCAGCCGGGACAGCAGGGTCACGTCCCCGTTTACCAGCAGGTCCGGCTGGGTATGCACCGCCAGCGTGGTGCCCTCCGGGGCCAGATGGGCCTGCTCCTCACAGAGGACCTCCACCAGCTGGCTCAGGTCCGCCGTTTCCAGCTGGAGCTTCTGCGTACCCTGCTCCAGCCGGGTGATGTGCAGCAGCTTTTTCTCGTGGCCGCCGTCCAGCTTTTTGCGCAGATAGCTGATGTATACGTCCACCACATTGGTGCCCCCGGCGTAGTCCAGGCTCCACAGGTTGTCCTCGATCTGCTGCCGGGACAGCACCACGCCCTTGCTGCGGATCAGGTATTCCAGCAGGGCATATTCCCTGGCGGACAGTTCCAGCGTCCGGTCGCCCCGCTTCGCTGTCCGGGCGGCGGTATCCACCGTCAGATCGGCCAGGGTGTACACATTGGTGCTGCCGCTGCCTTTTTTCCGGGTCAGCACCCGCAGCCGCGCCAGCAGCTCGTCCAGGGCAAAGGGCTTGATGAGGTAGTCGTCCGCGCCCGCGTCCAGTCCGTCTACCCGGTCGGCTACGGCGTCCCGGGCTGTCAGCAGCAGCACCGGCAGGGCGCTGCCCCGGGCGCGCAGCGTCCGCAGCACCGTCAGTCCGTCCACACGCGGCATCATGATGTCCAGCACCGCCGCGTCATAGGCGGCCGCGTCCAGATACGCCAGCGCCTCCGCGCCGTCCGGTACGCCGTCCACGGTATAGCCCACCGCCGTCAGGTTCTTCACCAGCATCCGCCGCAGCTCCGGCTGGTCCTCCGCGATAAGAATACGCATACGCCGTGCCCTCCTCCGCAAGCCACCGTCCGGCAGCAGAAAAAATATCCCGCCCGCCCATCGGCGGGCGGGACCTCTCGCTCACACCCAGTATACCAGAAAACCGCTGCCCTGACAACCCTTACGCCGTCAGCATGGGCAGGTCAGCGGCGTCCACACCGCTGTACTTCCGGGTCAGATAGTCCTCGATATACGCCGCCTCCTCCACGGAGCGCAGGTCGGCGAAGCTCTCCAGCTGCTTTTCGTAGCTGGCGGACACGGTCAGCGTCTCGCCGCAGTGGATCAGCTTCAGCACCACGCCGTTGTCCAGGGTGCGGCTGCTCTCCAGCGCGTAGTTGACGGGGGAAGCCTTCTTGATGATGTGAAAACGTTTCATGTTCTTTACCTCCTGAAACCGTATTGTATATGTAGATGGCCTTGTGTTGATGTGTTGTGTACTTCCTTAGGATAGCCTTATCTTACGTCCGGTTTATTAGAGGAACATTAAAGAAATGAAAATAATTTTTGAACGTCCCGCTCTGCCGCTTTTCAAATCCCGCCCACGGTGGTACAATACCCATAACAGAAATTTTGCCGATAAGGAGGCATTCCCTATGAAAAAGTCTGTTCTCCGTTCCTACGCCCGTCTCATCGCCCGCACCGGCGTCAACATCCAGAAGGGGCAGGAGGTGTTCATCGCCGCCGACCTGGACCAGCCGGAGTTTGTGGCCATGCTGGTGGACGAGTGCTATAAATGCAAGGCCAAAAAGGTCGTGGTGGACTGGAACTACCAGCCTCTGCAGAAGCTCCACGTCCGTCACCGCAGCCTGACCACGCTCTCCAGAGTGGAGGACTACGAGTTGGCCCGCTGGCAGCACTATGTGGATACCATCCCCTGCCGCATCTACCTGCTCTCCGAGGACCCGGACGGCCTGAAGGGCATCGACCAGGAGAAGCTGGCCAAGAGCCAGCAGGCCAAATTCCCCATCATCAAGCCCTACCGCGACCAGATCGAGAACAAGTACCAGTGGTGCATCGCCGCCGTGCCCGGCGAGGCCTGGGCAAAAAAGCTGTTTCCCGGTCTGCGTAAGTCTCAGGCGGTGGAAAAGCTGTGGGAGGCCATCCTCTCTACCTCCCGCGCGCTGGAGGGCGATCCCCAGGCCAACTGGGCGGCCCACAACAAGGACATCCACGACCGCCGCGACTACCTGAACAGCCTGCACATCCGCCAGCTGCGCTACAGGAGCGCCACCGGCACCGACTTCACCGTGGGTATGATCCCCGAGGCCCATTTCTGCGGCGGCAGCGAGCGCAGCCTGCAGGGCATTGTCTTCAACCCCAATATCCCCTCCGAGGAGTGCTTCATCTCCCCCAAGCGGGGCGAGGCCGAGGGTATCGTCTACGCCACCAAGCCACTGAGCTATCAGGGGCAGCTCATCGACAAGTTCTGGATTCGCTTCCACGCGGGCAAGGCTGTGGAGTGGCACGCCGAGCAGAACAACGACCTGCTGACCAAGCTTATCACTATGGACGAGGGCAGCGCCTATCTGGGCGAGTGCGCCCTGGTGCCCTACGACAGTCCCATCCGCCAGTCCGGACTGCTGTTCTACAACACGCTGTTCGACGAAAACGCCGCCTGCCATCTGGCCCTGGGCATGGGCTTTGCCGACACCATTAACGACTTTGAGCACAAGACCTTGGCCGAGTGCCGCGCCCTGGGTGTCAATGACTCCATGATCCACGAGGACTTTATGATCGGCTCCGAGGATATGGACATCGACGCCGTCTGCGAAAACGGCGATGTGGTCCCCGTGTTCCGCCATGGCAACTGGGCCTTCTGAAACAACAAATATCCCCCGGCTGCCGCCGGGGGATATTTCTTTTCTGCTGATGCATATACTCTCCCAAAAGCAAAAGGGAGGAACGACCATGGCACAGATCGAGCCCATCACTTGGTTCCGTAATGCCCACCCGGAGCAGGGCAGCCTGCGGGTGCAGGTATCCGCCGCCCAGGGCATATTCCCCATCCCTGGCGCGTCCGTGGAGGTATACCGCGACTTCGGCGCGGTGCGGGAGACGTTCTACTCCGGCGTGACCGACAGCTCCGGCATTGCCGACAGGATACTGCTGCCGGCGCTGCCCGCGTCGCTGGGACTGTCGTCGGACACGGCGGGCATCAGCGGAACGGCCTATACCGTGGCGGTGAGCCACCCGGACTACCACTGTCCGGAGCACCAGCAGGTGCTGGTGTTTCCCTGCATCGAGTCCGTGCTGGCGGTGACGCTGCCGCCGCAGCGAGAGGAGGGCTGAGCCGTGCCCTATCCCGTTATTCCGGAGTACATCACCGTCCATCTGGGCGCGCCGGACGCCCCGGCGGAGAACGTCACCGTCACCTTTCCCCGCTATATCAAGGGCGTGGCCGCCAGCGAGATATACCCCACCTGGAACGAGAGCGCCATCCGCGCCAACGTGCTGGCGCAGATATCCGTGGCGCTGAACCGGGTCTATACGGAGTTCTACCGCAGCCGGGGCTATGACTTCGACATCACCAACAACACCCAGTACGATCAGGCATTCTCCCCCAATAAGGAGACGTTCGAGAACATCAACGCCATCGTGGACGATATGTTCAACAACTACATCGTCCGCCGGGGTAACGTGGAGCCCCTGTACGCCCAGTTCTGCGACGGCGTGCGCACCCAGTGCCGGGGGCTGTCCCAGTGGGGCAGCCAGGAGCTGGCGCAGCAGGGACGCACGCCCTACGAGATATTGCAGTACTACTACGGGCAGGACATCGACCTGGTGTACAACGCCCCGGTGGGGGACAGCACGCCCTCCTATCCCGGACGGCCGCTGACCGTGGGCAGCGTGGGCGAGGACATCCGCACCATCCAGCGGGAGCTGAACCGCATCCGCAAGAACTATCCCGCCATCCCCGCTATCGCCGAGACCAACGGCGTCTTCGGCGCGGATACCGCCGCCGCCGTCCGCGCCTTCCAGCGCATTTTCAATTTGACCCAGGACGGCATCGTGGGCAAGGGCACATGGTATCGCATCAAGTCCATCTACAACGGCGTCAAGAGCCTCTCCGAGGTCACCAGCGAGGGCCTGACCATCTCTGAGGCTCAGCGGCAGTTCCCCAAGGTCCTCCGCCTGGGCGATACCGGCATCGGCGTCCAGACTATCCGGTTCTATCTGGCGTTTCTGGGCTTCTTCCTGCCGGAGCTGCCGCCCATCCGCATCACTGACGTGTTCGACAAGGAATTGCGGGACGCGGTGCTGGCCTTCCAGAGCACCTATGGCCTGACGGTGGACGGCGTGGTGGGGCGGAACACATGGAACGCCATCCGGAACGTCTATGAGCAGACGCTCTACCAGCTGCCGCCGGAGTACCAGACCTTCGCCCGGCAGATATACCCCGGCCGTTTTCTGGTGGAAGGCGACACCGGCGCGGAGGTGACGCTGCTTCAGACCCAGCTGAACCGGCTGGCGCAGCGGGACAGCGCCCTGCCCTCCGTGACGGCGGACGGCGTCTTCGGCGCGGCCACCGCCGCCGCTGTCCGTGCCCTGCAAAGCCGCCTGGGCTACAGTCCCACCGGCGCCGTCGGCCCGGTCCTTTGGTCCTACATCATCACCCAGGGGCAGGGCTACGGCGTGTTTTGAACAAAAAAAGAACCGCCCTCCGGCGGTTCTTTTCCGTATTTTTTACACCATGCGGCAGCTCTCGCAGTCCTCGCAGGCGGGGAACTTACTCTTGTCGTAGGCGATGCCGTTCTTGTCGTAGTAGTCCTTTACCGCGGACTTCACGGCTTCCTCCGCCAGCACGGAGCAGTGCAGCTTGTGGGCAGGCAGACCGCCCAGCGCGTCCACGACCTCCTTGTTGGTCAGCGCAAGCGCGTCCTCGATGCGCTTGCCCTTGATCATCTCCGTGGCCATGGAGCTGGAGGCGATGGCGCTGCCGCAGCCGAACGTCTCAAACTTCACGTCCTCGATCTTGTCATCCTTGATCTTCAGGTACATCTTCATGATGTCGCCGCACTTGGCGTTGCCCACCTCGCCCACGCCGTCGGCGTCGGCGATCTCGCCCACGTTCCGGGGGTGCAGGAAGTGGTCCATCACGGTATCGGTATACAAAGCCATAATCAACGCTCCTTTACATTACAGAATGAATGTCCGCTTGCCGGACTCCAGGTCCTTCCACATGGGGGACATATCCCGCAGATACGCCACGATGCCGGGTACCTTCTCCAGAATATAGTCCACCTGCGCCTCCGTGGTGTCGTGGCACAGGCTCAGCCGCAGGGACCCGTGGGCTACCTCATGGGGCCGCCCGATGGCCAGCAGCACATGGCTGGGGTCCAGGGATCCGCTGGTGCAGGCGCTGCCCGAGCTGGCGCAGATGCCCGCCTGATCCAGCAGCAGCAGAAGGCTCTCGCCCTCGATGCCCTCGAAGCAGAAGTTCACGTTGGTGGGCAGCCGGTGCACCGGGTCGCCGTTCAGCGCGCTGTGGGGGATCTTACTCAGTCCCGCGATCAGCTTGTCCCGCAGCTTTGTCAGCCGGGCGGTGTCCTCGTCGATGTGCCCGCAGGACTCCTCCAGCGCCGCCGCCAGACCCATGATGCCGGGGATGTTCTCCGTGCCGGCCCGCTTGCCGCGTTCCTGCGCGCCGCCCTCGATGATATTGGTCAGGGGGATGCCCTGCCGGGCATACAGCACGCCCACGCCCTTGGGGCCGTGGAACTTGTGGCCGGACAGGGACAGCATGTCGATGTTCTGCTCCTTCACGTTGATGTGCAGGTGGCCCGCCGCCTGCACCGCGTCGGTGTGGAACAGCACGCCCTTCTCGTGGCACACCTTGCCGATCTCCGGGATGGGCAGGATAGAGCCGATCTCGTTGTTGGCGTACATGATGGTCACCAGACAAGTGTCCTCCCGGATGGCCTCCGCCACCTGCTGGGGGATGATGGTGCCTGTGGGACCCACGTCCAGCAGCGTCACCTCAAAGCCCTCTTTTTCCAGCTTCTTCAGTGTGTGCAGCACCGCGTGGTGCTCGAAGGCGGTGGAGATGATGTGCTTCTTGCCCTTTCGCTCGCCGATCCGCGCCGCCGAGACGATGGCCTGGTTGTCGGCCTCGCTGCCGCCGGAGGTGAACGTGATCTCCTTAAAGCTGCACCCCAGACAGTCCGCTACCCGCCGCCGTGCGTCCGCCAGCGCCTCCGCGGCCTGCTGGCCCACGGTGTGCAGGCTGGAGGGGTTGCCGTAAAACTGCTGGAAATAGGGCGTCATAGCCGCCACGGCCTTGTCGCTCATCCGCGTGGTGGCCGCATTATCTGCATAGACCTGCATAGGATCACTCCTTTAACATATCTTTTTTGTAGGTAAGTGCATGGTAGCACATAAACCCTACAATGTCAATAGGTTTATGGAAAAAAGTAGCCCTAAAGCCTTCCCCTGTAGGGGGGCGGCGTCCCCGACGCCCCGCAGCGTCAAAAAACGCCCTCGCCCCGCCGCAGGCGGCATTTTCTCCGCCCCAACTCCCATTTCCTGCCAAATTTTCCTGTTTTTATTCCCGGTGACAGAAAAAATGTGTAAAATTTCCATAAAAAGGCTGGACAAACGGTGCAGCTGTGCTATAATTTGACTATCCGCAGAGGTACCTCTGCATTAGCGTTTTAATGGGTATTAAAACGAGCGCCCCTGCGGAAATTTACTACCATAAGGGGAATGAGCAATGAAAAAAGTATTGGCAACCATTCTGGCCCTGGTCATGGCGCTGGGCGTCACCACGATGGTGTGGGCGGCGGATGGAGGACCTGACATGAGCGGGACCGTGGTCAATGTCACGGCGGCAAATGCACAGGATGTGCTGGACGGCAAGTATGGAAGTATCGACGGCAAGACGATACACTTTGCACAGGGTGCGTATGAAAAACTCTATCTTGCGCGGGTAATAGCGGACGATACTTGCCTTGGCAGCGGTGTCGATTACTATAAAGGCGTGGCGCATGTAGAGGTAAAGGGTTCCGGTAGTACCTGTAACCCCATCGTGACATGGACTGTTGGAGATAAAGTCAGCGCTTTTGATGGCCTGACTACCCGTGCGCAGTTCTTTGTCCGCACGGTCAAGAACGTTACGTTCACGGCTGAAGCGGGTGCGACATTTGCGGGGTTTGAAGCGGCTGCGCGTTGGGCGAATGACACCGAAAAGACAGCAATGAGCGCATACTTCAGCAGCAAGAACGTGCAGTTCGAGGAGTTGCGCATCGAAAAGGGTGAGGATGGAAACGATCTTACGAGCCCATTTGTGCGCACAAACTACTCCGGGTCTTGGCTTGACTTCTCTCTGCAGAATATCACATTTGACGGCCTGACGATCAATGGGTCACTCAGTGTATCTAAGGCTAAGGATGTGCTTACCGACTATGCCAATGATGACATCATTGTCAAGAATTGCAGCTTCAATCCCAGCGGCGAGGGGAAGAATGGTATTGAGCTGAAATCATTGACCACGCCGTATCAGAATGTGCAGGTGACCGGATGCACCTTTACCGGGGCAACTAATGATGGCTTGTACATCCAGCGGCTTCAGGGTGCTACTATCAAAAACAACTCTTTCAAAAATATCAGCAAAAGAGCTATCCAGCTCAATGCAGACAACGGCATGGGCGGAAATGTGATCATTCAGGAGAATTACATCGATAACTGCGGTGACCGTGCGATACGCTTTGGCACGGTCAATAGCGATGCAAACGTTAAGGTCAATAATAACGTTATAGTCAATTCCGGCGATGAAAGCGGCCAGTTGTTCAAGGCGAATAAGGTTATGACTGGTGGCTCCGTGAATCTTGATAACAACTACTGGAGCGACAAGCCTGCTGCAACGGCTGTGAACCCCAACGGCGGTGTGACTGTACCCACCAAGACCGGCATCGCGGTTGGTACGTTCAAGGGAGAGGTAACGGCGGATATGCTGGCAGAGGGCGTGGTGACCGTGAACAACGGGGACGGTACTTTCACTGTAAGAGCGCCGCAGTACTACTACTACAACTCCACTACCACCGACACCAAGACCACCGACACCAAGGGCAGCCCCAAGACCTTCGACGCGG